>JAEEGK010000433.1_pt1 | contig 104924 bp, 85 predicted proteins | sample 8958771 | NCBI WGS metagenome assembly JAEEGK01 (sample SAMN16246547, study PRJNA631951) | gut metagenome | biome: gut microbiome; feature: rumen; material: SC-attached | host: Bos | place: Iran: Karaj | collected 2018-10 | reverse complement strand
TCTACGGCGGCGGCTTCGGCAAGGGCGCCCAGACCGCCGGCATCGGCCACATCGGCCAGCATACCACCATCGGCGGCTGCATCCCCGAGACCGGCGAGTGCGCGGTGAACCCCGTCAGCTACATGGTGCTGGAATCCATCGCCCGCCTCAAGCTCCATGAGCCCACCGTCTCCCTCCGCACCGACAAGAATACCCCCAAGGAGATCTGGGACTGCGCCATCGCCACCAGCATGAACGTGGGCGGTCTGCCCCTGCTGCAGAACGACGACGTCATCATCGCCGGCATCCAGCGGGAGCTGGGCTTCACCCTGGAGGACGCCCGGGACTACAGCTTCATCGGCTGCCAGGAGATCGTGGGCTCCGGCAACGACTATCCCGCCCCCAACGGCTCCGCCATGGGCATCAACGGCATCTACTGGCCCATCGTCCTGGTCATGGCCATCAACAACGGCATCAACCCCATGAACGGCAAGCAGGCCCCCAAGGAATACTGCTCCGGCTATCTCTATGAGATGAAGTCCCTGGACGAGGTCAAGGCGGCCTACGAAAAGCTCGCCACCTGGATGTTCACCTGGATCGCCACCCTGAACAACTACTGCGAGCATGAATATGCCCGCCTGTTCCCGTTCCCGAACCTTTCCATCTCCACCATCGGCTGCATGGAATCCGGCAAGGACGTGTCCGAGGGCGGCGCGAAGTACAACTCTTACGGCGGCACCGCCACCGGCATGGCCACCGTGGGCGACAGCCTCACGGCCCTGAAATACATGGTCTTCGACAAGAAGATCGTCTCCGGCAAGGAGTTCCTGGACGCCCTGCTTGCCAACTGGGAGGGCTACGAGCCCCTGCGGCAGCGCATCATCAACGAGGTGCCCCACTACGGCAACGCCGATCCCTATGCGGACGTGGAGCAGAAATACGTCATGGACACCTACTACGGCATCAGCCGCGCCTTCAACAACGAGCGCTGCAAGGTCTACAAGTGCGGCATGTTCGGCGCTGCGGACCATGTGCCTCAGGGCGAGATCACCTGGGCCACCCCCGACGGCCGCAAGGCGGGCACCCCCATCGCCGACGCCATGAGCCCCGTCCAGGGCCGCGATACCCACGGGCCCACCTCCGTCTTCCTCTCCTCCTGCTGCTTCGACCACACCCGGTATCTGGACGGTATGGCGGTGAACCTGAAGATCCATCCCACCTCCCTCAACTCCAACGCCGGCATCGACAAGCTGGAGGATATGACCAAGACCTATTTCGAGGACGGCGGCATGGAGGTCCAGTACAACGTGGTGGATGCCAAGACCCTGCGTGACGCCCAAAAGCACCCCGATCAGTATCACAACCTGGTGGTGCGCATCGCGGGCTACAGCGCCTACTTCGTGGACATGACCGAGGCCATGCAGAACGACGTCATCTCCCGCGCCGAGCACAGCTTCTGAGTTTCCGGCACGTCGTGAAGGCGTCTTGAGAAAAACCGACGGAGCCCCTGCCGAGCGGCAGGGGCTCCGTTTGCGGCGGGGGAGAGGCGTATCCGGATTCTTTCCGAAAACTTGCAAAAAAGGCTTGCATTCTTCCGGGAAGTGTGCTACTATATCCGAGCGTTCAGGAAATCCGGGTGTGGCGAAGTTTGGTATCGCGCTTGAATGGGGTTCAAGAGGCCGCTGGTTCGAATCCAGTCACTCGGACCAAAATACGGGTCGTCCCTTTAGGGACAGCCCGTATTTTTGATTTTTGAAGCCGTTGGATTCGAGCCGGCGGCCGTCTGCGCGAAGCGCATTCAAATCTGCCGCCCGGCAGCCCGCTGCTGCGGGCTATTGGTTCGAATCCGGTCACTCGGACCAAAACCCGCCGGGGGAATACCCCCCGGCGGGTTTTTGCAGTATTCAGGCGGCATGATGCTGCCTTAATAGAGAAAGCGAGGTGCGTTTGCAGATGAAGTTCATTTCCCTGGCCCCGATCTCAGCAGGCTGGTCCGGCGACCAGAAGTATTGCGCAGTCGGTGCGGACGGCAGGAAATTCTTTCTTCGCATCACGCCGCCGGAAAAGGCGGAAAGGGCGAAAAAGTCGTTTCAGCTGCAAAAGCGGCTGCGGGCTTTGGGCGTGCCGATGTGCGTTCCCCTGGAATGCGGCGAAGCGGAAGACGGATTTTACACGCTGCAAAGCTGGGTGGAAGGGGAAAACGCCGAAGACTGCGTACCCGCTATGACCGGATCGGAGCAATACGCCTTGGGCTTTGAGTCCGGCGTGATCCTCAAAAGGCTCCATTCGATCCCCGCGCCCGATGGCGCGCCGGATTGGGAGACCCGTTTCAACGCAAAGATCGACCGCAAGATCAGAGGCTATGAGGATTGCCCGATCAAGTTCGAGGGCGCGGAGGCGTTTATGGATTACCTGGCGCAGAACCGCGCGCTGCTGCACGGCCGCCCCCAGTGCTTCCAGCACGGGGATTATCATATCGGGAATATGATGATTGAGGGCGGGAAGCTGGTGATCATCGATTTTGACCGCTTCGATTACGGAGACCCCTGGGAGGAATTCAACCGCATCGTGTGGTGCGCACAGGCAGCGCCGCCCTTCGCCTGCGGGATGGTCGACGGCTATTTTGACAAAACTGTCCCAATGGAATTCTGGCGTCTTCTGGCGCTGTATATCAGCAGCAACACCCTGTCTTCGATCCCCTGGGCGATCCCGTTCGGTGAGGAGGAGATCGGAAAATTCCTCGACCAGGCGAAAGAGATACTGGAATGGTACGCCGATATGACAAGGGTCGTGCCGAGTTGGTATTCGGATCATCCGGATCCTTCCCGATGACAAGGGCAGGAGGCCGCCCCACCTATGGGCGGCTTCCTACCCGGTTGCATCAAAGGCAACGTCAAACAATGCCGGGTGGAAAAGCTGCTCTTTTTTGGCAGAGACAAACGGGAAGCTACCGATTCAGCCATTCTTTCAGCTGGCGAAACACTTCTTCTTTATCCTTGACCGGTATTTCCGCACGCTTATGCAACGCATAATGATGACCGAACTCGCGATCGATATACGTGCTCCCGTTGAGCGCCACGGGCTTATCATATCTTGGCCTTACATGTATATGAAGATGGGGATCGGGCGCCTGCTCTTTATAGAAGCTGTTCATCAGACAACTCCAATTGCACAGAGCCGCGCCTAAAACCGCCTTCAGGCATGCCTCGACCTTGCCGATCAGATCGCGAAGCTCATCCCATTCATCTGTTGTCAGCTCTGACAAGGAATGGCAATGGCGCTTCAAAACCAGGATACAGCGTCCGATATAATCCTGCTCATCGGAAAGAAAAACAGACCATGATTTGCTTTCGTACAGCTGAAACCGTCGAGCTTCATCCGACAGGTTGCACCAATCACAATTGATCATTTGATCCACCTGAAAGACTCAGATTTGAAATCCACAAAACCATCGTTAAAGAAGGAAAACAATGTCCGCAGGATTGCCGCCGTTTGATTGATCCTGTCAGGCATTTCGCTGGTTCTGAAAAACCTGTAAGAACGGGAGGACGAAAAATGATTTACACAAATGATTATGAATCCCCTTTAGGACACATTCTGCTTGCCGGGGACGAACAGGGATTAACGGGGCTTTGGTTCACGGAAGGCAGCAGGTATATGGGGCTTGGACTGAAAAAAGATGCCCATCGATGGGAAACGGACTATTTTGATCAGACGAAAGAATGGCTGGATATTTACTTTTCGGGCCGTGATCCCGGGTTTTTTCCTCGAATCCATTTGACAGGCTCCGATTTCCGCAATCGCGTCGGAGAGATCCTGTGCGAGATCCCTTACGGGAAGACGGTGACCTACGGTTGGATTGCCGACAAACTGGCAAAGGAGCGCGGACTCGAAAGAATGTCGGCACAGGCAGTTGGCGGCGCGGTCGGTCATAATCCGATCTGCATCATCGTGCCTTGCCATCGTGTGGTCGGTGCTGACGGGAGCCTGACCGGTTACGGCGGTGGAATCCGGCGAAAGAAAGCCCTTCTGGAACTGGAGGGCAATGATATGAACCTGTATAGAATCCCGACAAAAGGAACGGCGCTTTAAACTTCGCATCATTGCCTGAGAATAGAATCAACGTATAATATGGTCGGTTTTCAGCACAGTCCATCCGAGCTGAAAGAGCATAACCCACTATGATACTTCGGCTTGCGTCAAAGCGTTATAGTGGGTTGCTGTTTGTTCTGAGAGAGCATCCATCCGCAGTCTCTTGGGGAGGCCTCCGTTTTTGCTCTACTTCAGATACTTATCGAAGAAGGGCAGGACTTCCATGCAGTTCTCCGTGCCCATGAAGGCCCCGTCGGAGTGGGTGCGCTCCGGATAAAGGCGCAGGTCCACGCGGTCGGGGCCGCAGACCTTCCGGATCTTCTCCGCCAGGATCGTGCTGTTCTGCATGGGGACGATGGGGTCCTTTTCCCCCTGCTGGATCATGGTGGGGGGGATGTCCTTGTGTACATACTGGATGGGGCTGATGAGGTGCAGCATGTTCATATCCGAGGTAAAGGCCGCGCCCATGCCGGAGGCGGGAGCGGAGCCGTCCTTGGGAGGCGGCGCGCCGAAGTTCATGGCGGGAACGCCACTCTCCTTGAGGAAAGCGTCCCTGTCCGCGTCCAGAATGCTGGGACCGTACATGTCGATGATGGCCTGAACGGCGCTGCTGACGCCCGCCCAGCCATACTGCTCGCCCTCATATTCCGGGTGGCCGGCGGTGAAGCCCACCATGAGGGTCAGGTGCCCGCCCGCGCTGTCGCCCACCATGCCGAAGTAGTCCGGGTCGAAGCGGTATTCTTTCGCATTGGCCCGCGCCCAGCGGACGGCGGTCTTCACGTCAAAGAGGAATTCGGGGAACTTGACGCCGGGGGCCAGCCGGTAGTCCACGGAAATGACGGCGTAGCCGTATTTGATGGCGTCGATGATGCAGGGGAGAGCGCCTTCCCGCTTGGTGCCCATGCTCCAGCCGCCGCCGTGGACATAGATGATGAGAGGGAAGGGCCCGTCGCCCTCGTCGGGAAGGTAGACGTCCAGCTTTTGTTCCGGCAGCGTGCCGTAGGGCACGTCCAGGAATTTGCGCCGGATGGGGCCGGGGTCAAAGACCGTGGGCGTCACCATACGTTTGAAAATCGCCATCTGTTCTTCCGAGAAACGGGGTCTGTCCATAGGATCGCCTCCAAGCTTTTTTTATAAATGATACCATATGGGTTTGCGGATTGACAATAGGCGTGATATACTGATTTCAAAATATCATGGAGGGAAAAAGAAAAATGGCAAAGTCAATCGGCGGCAAGGCCGCAAAGATCGCGCTGGCGGCGGCGGGCGCCGCGGCGCTCTCTGCTGTGGGAGCGGGCGTTCTCCAGTTCCGCAAATGGGCGAAGGACCCCGGTTATACAAAGCTTTGGTTCGGCTTCCCGAAAAAAGGCATCCTCATCACCAAAACCGATGAGCCCGGTCACTTCAAGGTGCAGACCGGCTATCGCTGGCATAACGACGAGACGGAGGAAGCGGACGGCGCGGCGGAGCCTGAAATGGAGATCACCCTTCCGGAAGACGCGCTGGACTCCCTGCAGGACGTGACGCAGGAGGCGGCGGAGACGGCGTCGGAGATCATGGAAAAAGCGGCGGAGACCGTGGAAGCGGCCGTCGACGCTGCGGCGGATGCGCTCGCCTCGCCGGAGAGAAAAACGGAGACGCCGGAAGCCGGGGATGAAGCCTAAGATACAGATTTCTCTGGGGCCGGAGCTGGTAAGCAATTATGCCTCGGCGGTGGAGGCCTTCGGCGGCGTCCCAACGGCAGCCTATCTGCCGGAGCCCGCGCCGGAAACCCACGACGCGCTCCTTCTCGCCGGCGGCGGGGACGTGGACCCGGCGCGCTACGGGGAGGAAAACACCGCCTGTTTCGGCGTGGATACGGCCCGCGACGAGGCGGAAATGCGCCTGATCGAAGCCTACGTCCGGGCGGGGAAGCCCATCCTGGGCATCTGCCGGGGCCACCAGGTCCTCAATGTCTGCTTCGGCGGCAGCCTCCTGCAGCACCTGCCGGGCGCGGAGAAGCACATGCCATCCAAGGCCGGGGACAGCGCCCATGAGACAAGGGCTTTGCCGGGTTCCTTCCCGGCGGAGCTCTATGGGGAGCGCTTCACCGTCAACAGCGCGCACCACCAGGGCGTCGGTCGTCTCGCGCCGGAGCTGGAGGCAGTTCAGTGGGCGGAGGACGGAGTCGTCGAAGCCTGCCGCCACAAACGTCTGCCCGTCTGCAGCGTGCAGTGGCATCCGGAACGCATGTGCCTCCGCCATGCCCGCGCCGACACGGTGGACGGCGGGGCGATCTTCCGCTGGTTCATCGAACTGGCGGCAAAATCACGATAACTGCGGCGGAAGACGCCGCCGCGGATTTGGGAGGAACTATGGATAAGGAAAAAACCGCGAAGGGCGAATGGTCCCTTGCGGAGCTGTACACGGACTATGACGATCCCCGCTTTGCCGCGGATACGGCGGAAATGGACAGCCTCATCCAAAAACTGGATGAGCAGAGCCGGGATCTGAGCGGGGAGCCGAAGGAAGTACTGCCGCGTCTGCTGAAAACCCGGGAGCAGCTGACGGAGCTGATCGGCAAGCTGATGCTGTATGTGAGCCTCCGGCAGTCCGCCTGCACCACCGACGCAAAGGCCAGCTCTCTCATGGACCAGCTCAGCGCCAAGCTCAGCCGCACGGCAGCGCCGGAGACGCGGATCGATCAGTATATCGCCGGTCTTGAGAATCTGGAGGAGCTGATCGCCGCCGACCCCATGCTGACGGACTATGCGTTCCTACTGCGCAGCACCAAGGACGCTTCGAAGTATCTGCTGGACCCCAGGTGCGAGGAGATCATCTCCCTCTACGAGAACACCGGCTCCGACGCCTGGAGCAACCTGCAGAGCTATCTGACTAGCACCGTGCCGGTACAGTACCGGGGAGAGACCATCACCCTCTCCGACGTGCGCAACCTGGCCTACGACCCGGACCCGGACGTGCGGAAGGACGCCTTTCACGCGGAGCTCGCCTGCTATGAGCGCATCAAGGACGCGGTGGCGTTTTCCCTCAACAGCATCAAGCTGGAGGTGCTGAACGACTGCCGTCTCCGCGGCTTTGAAAGCCCCCTGGCGAAGACCCTGTATGAGTCCCACATGACCGCCGCCACGCTGGACGCGCTCCTGACCGCCATGCGGGAATACCTGCCCCGCCTCCAGACCTTCTATCGCCATAAGGCGAAGCTCCTGGGCCACGAGGGCGGCCTGCCCTGGTACGACCTCTTTGCGCCCCTGAACGCGGAAGGGGAGAAGTTCACGAAGGAGGACGCCCGCAGCTACCTGATCGAGCGCTTTTCCTCCTTTGACAGCGAGCTGACGGAAATGGTGCGCACTGCCTTCGACGAGGGCTGGATCGACTTCTACCCCAGAGAGGGCAAGGTGGGCGGTGCCTTCTGCGCCGAAGCCTTCCCCATCCGCGCCAGCCGCATCCTGACGAACTTCGCCGGCAGCTTCGACGATGTGGTGACCCTGGCCCACGAGCTGGGCCACGCGTTCCACAACCTGAACCTCTATGACAACCGCCCCCTGAACCGGGATTATTCCATGCCCGTGGCGGAGACGGCCTCCACCTTCAACGAGGTGCTGGTGATGAACGACGCCATCCGCAGTGCTTCCGACCCGGTAAAGCGCCGCGCCCTGATGCACGAGCAGCTTTCCGGCGACCTGCAGATCATCTGCGACATCTATTCCCGCTACCGCTTCGAGACCATGGTCTTTGAAAACCGGGACGAGAGCTTTATGTTCCCGCCGGAGCTCTGCGAAATGATGCTGGAAGCCCAGAAGGAGGGCTATGGCGACGGTCTGGACTGGGCGGAGCCCCACAGCTATATGTGGCTGTGCAAGAGCCACTACTACAGCGGCCTCAGCTTCTACAACTGGCCCTATGCCTTCGGCGGCATGCTGGCCCGCGGGCTCTATGCCTGCTATGAAAAAGAGGGGCCGGGTTTCGTCGCCAAATACAAGAGCTTCCTGAAAGCCACGGCGGTCATGACCGCGGAGGATGCGGGCAAGGTGGCCGGCATCGACCTGACGGATGTGAACTTCTGGCGCAGCGGCCTGGAGGGCCTGGCGAAGGAAGTGGAGGAATTCGGCGAGCTCTGCCGCCTGGGTTGAGCGCCGGCATGCGCTATCCCAAGGTCCGGGAGGCGGTCTTCCTGGACCGTCCCAACCGCTTCATCGCCCATGTAGACATGGAGGGGGAAACCGTCGCCGTCCATGTGAAGAACACGGGCCGCTGCCGGGAACTGCTGAAGAGCGGCGTCCGGGTCGTCCTGGCGGAGGGCGCGGGGCAGGGCAGAAAGACCGCTTACGATCTCGTCGGCGTCTATAAGGACGACCGGAAGCTGTTCAACATCGACAGCCAGGCCCCCAACGCCGCGGCGGCAGAGTGGCTCGCCGGGCAGGGCCTGGACCTGGTCCGCCGGGAGTATCCCTTCGGGGATTCCCGCTTCGATTTCTATCTGGAAAAGGGCGAGGCGCGGTATTTGATGGAGGTCAAGGGCTGCACGCTGGAGCTGGCGGGCGTGGGGTATTTTCCCGATGCGCCGACGCTGCGGGGCGTGAAGCATCTGCGGGAGCTGGCGTCCGCCGCCGGAAACGGCTGGAAAAGCATCCTGGCTTTTGTCATCCAGACGGAGGGCGTCACCCGGGTGCTGCCCAACCGGGAGACTCATCCCGCCTTTGGGGAAGCGCTGGACGCCGCCGCAGCGGCCGGGGTGCGGGTGCTGTATCTGCCCTGCCGGGTAGCCCCGGACCGGCTGGAGATCATCGACATCCCGGAAAACCGGATCCTTTGAACCGCGGCGGGAAATCCCGGCTTCATGCGCCGCAGGAAGGAAGCGGATATCCGCCGCAGGGAGGCAGAAACATGAAGGTCATCAATGTTTACGATCAGTATTTTGCCGGGCAGTGCGTATTTAGCGGCGTGGAGCGCCGGGGCGTGCAGGTCATGCTCATCGCCACGTCGGAGGAGGGGACCGTCCGCTATGAAGCGGCGGTGAATTTCTTCCCCCATCGGGACGAGGAGGACTATGCCGTCAGCAGCGACGCCTATGCTTCAAAGGAACTCTATTTTTCCAAAGGCCGCCGCTCCAAGAAGCGGGAAGCCGCGCTGCTGGAATCCTTCCGCCCCGAAGCGGACGCCCTGGCCGCCTCTCTGGGCGGCGTCGTGGACTGGGCGCATCCCCTGCGGGACGCGCGATTCGGCTGACATGAGAACACCCCACCATTTTAACGGAGGAACGATATGGACAAAACCGCATTCTACAAACTGAGCTATGGCCTCTATCTCCTGACCGCCAGGGAAGGGGACAAGGAAAACGGCTGCATCATCAACACCGCCATCCAGTGCGCTTCGGAACCGAAGCTGATCTCCATCTGCGTCATCAACAAGAACTATACCTGCGACATGATCAAGAACACAGGCCGCTTCAACATCTCCGTGCTGACGGAGGACACGCCCTTCGCGTTTTTCCAGCGCTTCGGCATGCAGTCCGGCCGGGACGTGGACAAGTTCGCCGGGGACGAGGAAATGCCCCTGATGGCCAACGATATCCGCTATCTGCCCGACGCCGCGGCGGTCTTCGCCTGCAAGGTGGTTTCCTCCACCGACCTGGGCAGCCATACCCTCTTTATCGCCGAGCCGGAGGACGCCATCACCTTCAGCGACAAGGAGCCCATGACCTATGCCTATTATCAGGCCAAGGTCAAGAGCGCTCCGGCGAAAAAGAAGGTCAGCGGCTGGCGCTGCAAGGTCTGCGGCTATATTTATGAGGGCGACGCGCTGCCCGCGGATTTTGAATGCCCCCTCTGCCACCACGGCCCGGAGGATTTCGAGCGCATCGAGGCGGAGGAAAGCCCCGCCGCGCCGAAGAAGTGGATCTGCACCGTCTGCGGCTACATCCACGAGGGCCCCGAGCCCCCCGCGGAGTGCCCCGTTTGCAGCGTCGGCCCGGACAAATTCGAGGAATACAAGGAATAACGTCTCAAATCACAACCGCTTCGCCGGGTCGTGATTTGAAAAGCTTGCGCTCCGCTACCCGCACTCGCTTTGCTCGCACAGTCGCTCTGCAAGGGAATTTTGCCCGAAAATGCATTCCGGACAAAAATGATCCCGATCGTGTTCGCGGCTGCCGTGCCGCGAACTCTGGGAGACCTGAAAACGGTATCGCCCCGTTCCGAACCGGAACGGGGCGATCATATAGCCGCTGCTTATTTCTTGAAGATCTTTTTGTACAGGTCCTCGCCGAAGGCGGTCTCCAGGGGCTCGCCGGGGAGGATGTGGAAGGTGCGCCGCCCGTCGTCCAGCCGCTCGGCGCGGAGATACTGCACCTCCGCCCGGCCCTTGAAGGCCGTGGAATAGGCGTGGAGGTGGCTGACGGAGAAGACCTCCACCTTGTTCTGAATGAGCGCCTCCGTGACCTGGCGGGCGATCTCGCTGCCCTCGCGCTCGTTGGTGGCGGCAAAGGCCTCGTTGAGGATGAGCATATCGCCGGGGCGGATGTAGTTGGCGATGCGGCTCATGCGCTCCAGCTCCTCGTCCAGCTTGCCGCTTTTCATATAGCGGTCCTCTTCCTTTTTGAAGTGGGTGTAGATGCTGCCCCGCATAGGCGCGGTGAATTCCTTCGCGGCCACGGGCATGCCGCACTGGGCCATGAGCTGGGCCTGTCCCAGGCTGCGCAGGAAGGTGGATTTGCCGCCCTGGTTCGCGCCGGTGATGAGATAGAGCATCTTGTGCTCCGCCTTGAGGTCGTTGCCTCCCACGGCGCTCTTCTTTGTGAACACCAGGGCGACGTCGTACATATTGCTCCAGCTGCGGGAATCCCCGTCCTTTTCCGTGAGCGTGGGCACGCAGGTGGGCAGTCCGTAGCCCTTCATCAGCTCCATGAAGTTCAGGCAGCCCACATAAAAGCCCAGCTCCGTGCGCAGGGCGTCGAAGAAGGAGCTGAGGTGCTCCGCGGACTGGGCAAGAGCGTTGGTCACCTCGTTGATGGCCCGGTCCTGCCGGGCAACGATATCCTCGGCGGCCATGTCCTTTTCCGTCAGCTTATAGGTCTGCGCCTTGAGGAAATCCAGATTGAGGAGCTTTTTCTCCCGGCGGTGCAGCACATAGTCCACCCCCTGGAGATAATCCCCCAGGCGGGCGCTGACCAGGTAGCCGTCCTGGTTGTTCAGCTCCGTCAGCTGACTGCGCACCTTGTTCAGATAGCTGTCGGGCAGCTCCTCCTGCAGGGTGCGGAACAGGTCCGTGAAGCCTGCGGAGCGGAATCCGGAAAGGTTGGCCTCCGCCTGCTGGCGGAGCTTCTGCAGGGTCTCCGTGAAATTGATCAGATATTCGATGGCCCCGGAATAGGTGGAGGAGAGATAATAGTTCGTCATCCAGTGGGCGGTGCCCTTGCGCCGCTTTTCCGCCTCCAGGCAGAGGTCGTATAACGCGCGCACCACATCGGGATGGGCGACGGCGTCCGCCAGCACCTCGTGGCGGTAATCCAGCAGCGCCCGGTCCTGCAGGGGGGCAAAGAGGGCGGTGAGCCAGGCGGTGCGGATGAACTTATCTCCCTTGGAGACGTTGTCCAGGATCGTGTTCAGCTCCAGGTCGGCCTTGAGGGCGTCCCTGGCGAGCACCAGCAGATTTGCCGGCTTCTCCGCGCCTTCGGGGAGCATGAGATGGACCTTCATGCTTTCAGCCTCCTTTCCAGCTGCTCAAAGGTGAGCCCGTGCTCCGCGGCGATCTGCATGGCGAAGGCCTGCCCGTCGGGGGCCTTGCGCACGAGGCGGAAGGTGCGGCGGTGCTTCTCGTCGTTCGTCACCGTGGTCACCATGCTGACGGTCTGGGGCCCGTAGTCCACCAGCTCCTCCAGGAAGGTGACCACCATGCAGGGCGCGCCCTTTTCCACCAGGGCGTCCAGCATGTGAGCCCCCAGCTGCAGCGCGTCCTTGAGGGTGGTGGAGGCGAAGATTTCGTTGATGATGACGACCGTCCGGTCCGTGGCCGCCTCCAGAATGGCGTGGAGGCGCACCAGGTCGTCCTGCAGCTTGCCGCTGAGGTTCGTCAGGTCCTCCTCCCGTTCAAAATGGGTCAGCACCTGGTCGCAGAGGAAAACGTCCGCCTCCCGGCCGGGGACCATGAGGCCCAGGGACGTGAGGAAGTGGATCTGCCCGAAGGAGCGGGCAAAGGTGGTCTTGCCGCCCTGGTTGGGGCCGGAGACGATCAGAATCTGCTCCGGCGCGGTGAGAGAGAAGGAGTTGGTGACGATTTTATCCGGCTTATCCAGGGCAAGGGCCAGGTCGAAGCAGTCCAGCGCCTTCACATCATCCAGCTTTTCGTGGATGACGGGGAAGCAGAAGGGGAGCCCCGCTTGCTTCAGCGGCTCCAGGAAATCCAGCCAGTGGAAATAGAACTGCACCTCGCGGGCAAAGCGCATGAGGGTGTCGTCGTCGAAATGAAGGTAGGCCTTGCAGAATTCCGTCAGGTCCTTGAATTCCTCCGGGTGATAGTGGGCCAGCAGCTCCAGGATCTTGTTCTCCAGAATCTCGGAAACCGGGTCCTGCTTCAGCTTCCGGCGGTAGTCCATCACGTCGCCCTGGCGGAAGCGGTCAAAGAGCTCGCCCACCCGGTCGGCATAGTTCTCCTGCCCCTCATAGGGCATGACGCGCACCAGATTATCCTTGATATACAGGCAGTAGCGCAGCTTGTCAAAGCTGTCGCGCAGCTTCTTCGCCCACGCCTGCATGTCCTTGAACTGCTGGGAGGCGCTGTACTCGGCCATATAGGCGGCGAAGCCCTTCAGCCCCTCGGACTGCAGCTCTATCCGGCTGACGCCCGCGGCCAGGCCGGAGACCACGTTGGCAAAAAGAGCGGCGTTTTGCAGCAGGTGGCCCATATCCAGGTATTTTCCGGTGAACTTCCCGTCGGTGGTGAGCTTCATGCGAAGCCCGTCCATGAACATGCGCAGGAACATGATCTGCCCCACCATGCCCTCAATGGCGGAGCGCTTCACCGGGTCCATGAGCTCCTTCATGACCTCCTGGCGGTAGCGGATGACCGCCGTATCCCGTAGGGGCGTGTAGAAGAATTCCTCCAGCTCCAGCTCCGGGTTCTCCTGGAGCACCGGCTTCAGGATCTTGTTGATATTCAGATCCTTGAAGCTCTCCGGCGCTTCCGTTTTCCGGGGCAGCAGGGAGCTTTCCTCCGTGGGGAAAAGTACGCTGTAGAACATCGCTTCCTCCTTTGTAGATGAATCGGAAATCCGGGCGGGGGAGAATCAAACCACCAGCTGGCGCTTTTTCCACCGGCCGGAGAGATAATAGAAGAAACAGACGACGCCGATGACGTTGCCCGCGATGGCGCCGCCCAGCCAGTAGCCTTCGATGCCCATGTGCATCACTTCGCCGAACAGCAGGGAGAAGCCGATGCGCGCCGCGATCCCGTCCAGCACGCTGGCGGCGAAGCTGAGGGAAGCGTAGCCGATGCCGTTGAGCAGAGCGAAGCCAGCGGCGCGGGTGGCGAAGCCCAGCAGGTTGATGATGCAGTAGATGGCATAGCGGGGGGCCAGTGCCAGAACGGCGGGGTCCCGGTCGAAGACGGAGAAGATCGCCTTGGGGAAAATCAGCAGCAGCACGCCCAGCGCGAGGCAGAAGACGGTGCAGAAGCAGAGGATGCTCAGCAGGGTCGAGGAGACCCGCCGGAATTTCCGCGCGCCGAAGTTCTGCGCCACCAGGGAATTGCCCGCCGCCTGCATGGCCTGGGTGCAGATGGTGGCAATCAGGGTGATCTTGTTGCCCACGGCGGTGGCCGCGGCGGCGACGATGCCCAGACTGTTGATGCAGGAATTGATATAGAGCATGCTGCCGGAAATGGCGATGCTCTGAATGGAAATGGGAAGGCCCAGGCGGACGATGGGCTTGAGGGCCTGCCGGTTGATGCGGAAGCTCTGCGGCCGGAAGTCGAAGCCGAAGGAATCCCTGTGCCGATAGAGGAAGATCATGGAGACGACGAAGGAGACAGACTGGCTGATGACCGTCGCCAGGGCAGCGCCGAAGCACTCCATATGGAACACGCCCACGAACAGCAGATCCAGGCCGATGTTCAGCACGGCGGAGATGGCGATGAAGACGAAGGGGTGCTTGCTGTCCCCCATGCCCCGAAGAATGGAGGAGACCATGTTGTAGCCGAAGACGGGGATCATGCCGCAGAAATAGGTGAAGGCATAATCGTGGGCATATTTCATGGCTGCCTCGGGGATGTTCACCAGCCGCAGCGCCCGGTCGCAGAGCGCCAGGGAGAGCACCGTGCAGCAGGCGGCCATGATGAAGCCGAAGGTGAACAGGGTGCCGATGGTGCTTTGGAGCTTACCCCGGTTCCCCGCGCCGATGTGCTGGGAGATGATGACCTGCCCGGCATTGGCGAAGCCCATGCCGATAAAGAGGAAGAACATCGCCAGCTCGCCGCTGTTGGAAGCGGCGGCCAGCCCGGCGGAACCCACATACTGGCCGATGATGACCATGTCCGCCATGTTGTAGACCTGCTGCAGGAGATTGGCGAAGATGAAGGGAAGGGCAAAGGTCAGCAGCTGCTTGACGGGGCTGCCGGTGGTCAGATCTTTGATGATGGTTTTTTGCTGCAAAACGGAAGACCTCCCGCGATGGAATTTCATAATTATAAACGATGGGAACCTCCATTGCAATCCTTTCCGGCAAAAACGGAGCCGGAATGAAAAGAAATCCATTCCGGCAGGTGTTTCCGATGATCTTCCGCCGGACGCGCGGCAGGTGCGAAGGTTCCCTCATCCGTCAGCCGCCTTGCGTGAGACGGCGTCTGCCACCTTCACCGCACGCCCACCGCTCCGCGGTGGGTCCCCATTCCGGGCGCGAGGGCCCCAACGCTGGGACGCGCCTGCTACCCCTCGCGCGCACCGATCCCCAGGGGACGGCAGCGCTGCAGCGGGCGCACCCAGCGCATAAGCGTTCCGTTAAAAACGCAGGCAGAGGAAACGGCGTCCCTCTGCCCGATGGCTTTTCCCATATCACGTTATGCCTGTTCAGCCTTTTCCTGTTCTGCCCGGATCTCCTCCAGCAGCTGGCGGTCCAGCTTCGTGGGCCGGAAGCTTTCCAGCATGTCGGGCCGCCGAAGCAGGGTCCTGCGCAGGGCCTCCTTGCGCTGCCAGCGGGCGATGGCCCCGTGATTGCCGGAGAGGAGCACCGGGGGCACGTGCATATCGTGCCAGTTTTCCGGCCGGGAATACTGAGGATATTCCAGCAGGCCGCTGTAGTGGCTCTCGTCCTTGAAGCAGCTGGCGTCCGCCAGCACGCCGGGCACCAGGCGGCACACGGCGTCCGCCACGGTCATGGCCGGAAGCTCGCCGCCGGTGAGGACGAAATCCCCCACGCTGATCTCCTCGTCCACGCATTCCTCGATGAAGCGCTCGTCCACGCCCTCATAGTGGCCGCAGACCAGGATGAAGCGCTCCTGCGTCTCCTTGAGGCGGATGGCGTCCGCCTGGGTGAAGCGGCGTCCCGCGGCGGAGAGGAAGATGGTGTGGAGCCTTCGCCCCGCCTGGCGGCACACGTCCGCCCAGCAGTCGTAAAGGGGCTGCACCTGCATCAGCATCCCCTGGCCGCCGCCGTAGGGGTAATCGTCCACCTGCATCTGTTTGTTTTTCGTATAGTCCCGTATCTGGTGGGCTTCGATCCGGATGACGTCGTTTCGCTGGGCGCGGCCCAGGATGCTTTCCTTCATCACCGCGTTGATCGAATCGGGAAAGAGGGTCAGGATGTCGATGTGCATAGCGACCATGTTACATTCCCTCCAGCAGCTCGGCGGTCAGGTGGCCCAGGGACGGGTCCAGGGAGGTGAAGAAGCCGCCCTTTTCGGGGATGAGGTGTTCCGTTTCCCCCCGCACCACGAAGACGCGGCCCGCCGGATAGTCCAGCACCTCCTTCAGGACGCCGATCTCCCGGCCCTCGCCGTCCAGCACGGGGAGGCCGATCATGTCCTGAATGAAGAAGCTGCCCTCCGGCAGGGGCAGGTCGGCCCGGTCCGCCAGCGCCGTCTTGCCCTTGAGGACCATGGCGGCTTCCACGCTGTCCACACCCTCCAGCTTCAGGATGACGAAGCGGCCGTGGACGCGGCATTCCCGGATAGGAAGGGCCTTGCCCCCCTCCAGCCACAGGGCTTTCAGCGTTTTCAGCTGCTGCGGGCTGTCGGCCCAGGGCTCCAGCTTCACCTCACCCCGGACGCCGTGGGTGTTGATGATCTTTCCGATCTCCAGAAAACGGCTCGGTTCCATAAGCGGCTCCTTTTTGCCAGTCGGAAAAATTGCCGGAGAGCGAATCTCCGGCAATTTCCGTCAGTCCACGATATCTACGTTGACGCGCTTATCCTGGCGCTGGGCCAGGGATTTCACCAGGACGCGGATTTCCTTGGCGATCCGGCCCTGACGGCCGATCACCTTGCCCATGTCCCCGTCGGCGACACGGAGCTCCAGAGTGGTCTCGCCGTCCTCTTCGCGTTCGGTGACCGTCACCTCGTCGGGATGGTCCACCAGGTTCTGCGCGATATACTGTAAGAGCTCTTTCATTGAAAACTAATTCCTTTCGGCTGCGCGGATTTTCAGATCGCGCCGGCCTTCTTGAGAAGATTCTTGACGGTATCCGTGGGCTGCGCGCCGTTCTTGATCCAGGCCTGGGCCCGCTCGACGTCCACCTTGATCTCGCTGGGCTCGGTCAGGGGGTTGTAGGTGCCGATCTCTTCGATGAAGCGGCCGTCCCTGGGGAAGTGGGAGTCGGCGACGACGATGCGGTAGTAGGGGGCTTTCTTAGCGCCCATTCTGCGAAGTCTGATTTTGACCATGATGATACACCTCTGAAAAAGATTTGTTTTTATATATGGAAAAGTCTCTGACTTTGTCCGCGCATAGATTCGGGCTGGGCCGGGGCTGGACGGCTCAGAAGCCGAATAGGCCTTTGCGGGGCTTCTTCCCGCTCATGAGCTTTTTCATGTTTTTCCCGCTCAGCTGCTTGGTGAGGGTCTGCATCTGCTCGAACTGCTTCAGCAGCCGGTTCACATCCACCACCTGCGTCCCGCTGCCCCGGGCGATGCGCTTTTTGCGGGAGCTGTTCAGGAGAGAGGGGTTATCCCGCTCGGCAGGGGTCATGGACAGGATGATGGCCTCCGTCTTCGCCAGGGCCTTTTCATCCACGCTGGCGCCGGCCAGCGCCTTGGAGTCCACGCCGGGGATCATGCCGGCGATGTCGCTGAAGCTGCCCATGCTCTTGAGCTGGGTCAGCTGCTCATAGAAGTCCGTCAGAGTGAAGCGGTTCTTCATGAGCTTGTCGGCCAGCTCCTGGGCCTTCTTTTCGTCGAAGGACTGCTCCGCCTTCTCAATCAGGGTCAGGATATCGCCCATGCCCAGGATGCGGGAGGCCATGCGGTCGGGGTGGAAGGGCTCGATGCCGTCCAGCTTTTCGCCGACGCCGGCGTATTTGATGGGCTTGCCCGTCACGGCCCGGACGCTGAGGGCCGCGCCGCCGCGGGCGTCGCCGTCCAGCTTGGTGAGGAAGATGCTGTCGATGCCCAGGGCGTCGTCAAAGGCCTTGGCGGCGTTCACCGCGTCCTGGCCGGTCATGGCGTCCAGCACCAGCATGATCTCGTGGGGCTGCACCGTCGCCTTGATGTTTTTCAGCTCGTCCATCAGGGCTTCGTCGATGTGGAGGCGGCCCGCGGTGTCCAGCAGAACCACGTCGTTGCCGTTCTTCCCGGCGTGCTGGATGGCGGCGGCGGCGATCTTCACCGGGTCGGCCGTGCCCATCTCGAACACAGGGACGCCCACCTGCGCGCCGACGGTGACGAGCTGCTGGACGGCGGCGGGACGGTAGATGTCGCAGGCGGCCAGAAGGGGCCGTTTGCCGTTCTTCTTCAGCAGGGCGGCCAGCTTGGCGCCGTTGGTGGTTTTGCCCGCGCCCTGGAGGCCCACCAGCATGATGACCGTGGGGGGCTTGGATGCCATGTTGATCTTGGCGTTCTCCTTGCCCATGGTCTCCGTCAGCTCTTCATTGACGATCTTGATGACCATCTGGGCGGGGGTCAGGCTCTCCAGCACGTTCTGCCCCAGGGCACGCTCGCTGACCCTGGCGACAAAATCCTTGACCACCTTGTAGCTGACGTCCGCTTCCAGGAGGGCCAGGCGCACGTCCCGCATGGCCTCCTTGATGTCGGATTCGCTCAGCCTTCCTTTGCTGCGCAGCTTTTTGAAGGTATTGGAAAGTTTTTCGGATAAGCTCTCAAATGCCATGTCGTTGTTCCTTGCAGGCGGAGAGACCTCCGCGTCAAAGCTTCATTTCATCCAGCTTCCGATGCAGCTCCAGACAGAGGGAAAGCAGCTCGGGGCTGTTGATCTTCCGGCTGTTCAGGCTGCCGATCCGCTCCAGCAGCGCATCCGCTTCGCCGATCTGGGCGAGGAGCTTCGTGTGCCGGGCGACCAGGCCGGTTTTTTCCTCCGTGTCCCGCAGCACCGTCTCCGCCCGCAGCAGCGCGTCGCGCACGGCCTGGCGGCTGATGCCGTCGTTTTCCGCGATCTCGCTGAGGGAGAGGTTTTCGTTGTAATAGAGGTCCGCGTATTCCCTCTGCTTCTCCGTCAGAAGCAGCCCGTAGAAATCCAGCAGGAGGGAGAGATAGACCGTTTTATCCAAGCTATCCGCCTCCCGTGTAAAGTGATTTGCCCTTACAGGCGAGCATTGTACCGGAAAGCGAGACCGTTGTCAAGGGAAATCTGCGTTTTTCTTTGGATGATGCAGGGGTATATTGCCGCGGCGGGGAGGAAACATAAGCAGGCTATGAAGAATGACAAAGTGAATCTGCTGATCGATCTGGAAACGCTGCCCCGCTACGGGGAGAACACCGCCCGGCTCATGACCGCCGCAGGCAGGTCAGGCGGGCGGAAGGAAGCCGCGCGGCTGAAGGATGCGGAGGCGCGTCTGGAGGAAGTGTGTAAAGGCCCGGAGCTTGCCGGGACGCCGGCGAAGGAGTGGCTCCTGGATAACCGGCATATCCTGCGCCGGGACACGGCTCTCAGCTGCGCGGAGTTGCGCGGGGGGCGTGGGCTAAGGCGGCTGCAGGACGGCAGGCTCCTCCTCTGCGCGGCCATGGACGCCCTGGTGAAGTCCGGCGGCGGCAGCGCCGGAGAGGAACGGCTGCGTGCGTTCCTCTCCGGCTTTCAGCGCGTCTGCCCGCTGGAGGAAGGAGAGCTGGCGCTGCTGCCGACGGGGCTGCGCAGCGCCCTCATCCGCTGGCTGGGGCGGCATCCGGAGCATGCGGAGCAGGTGTTTCATTCCTTGCGGTGGATGCAGGACTGCCGGCTCGACAGACTGGCGGAGAGCCTCAGCACCCTGGATCTGGCGCTGCGCAGAGACCCTGCGGGGGTATATGGCCGCATGGACGCGGAATCCCGGTGGGACTATCGGCAGCGCCTTTCGGCTCTGGCGCGGCGGCAGGGGATCGGCGAAGGGGAAGCGGCACGGCAGGTTTTGGCACTGGCGGAAGCTGACGGGCATCACGTGGGGGAATTCCTTTATCGGAACCCCCTGGGCAGACCGGCGGCGGGGAAGCCCTACGGAGCTTATCTCAGCCTCCATCTGCTGCTGCCCCTGCTCCTGTCCCTGGCGCTGGCCTTCCGCACGGGCTGGTTCCCGGCAGTGCTGCTGCCCCTGCCTTCCCTCCACGACGGGGTGAAGTTCCTTTTTGACCGCGTGTTCACTCGCTGCGTCCGCCCGCAGCGGCTTCCCCGGCTGGATTATTCCGGCGGTATCCCGGCGGAGAGCCGTACCCTGGCGGTGAGCGCCGTGCTGCTGACGGGGGAGAAGGAGGCACGGGCGGCGGCGGAAAAGCTGGAGCTGTTCCGCCTGGCCAACCGGGATGCCGGGGAGCAGCTGGTCTTCGGGCTCCTGGCGGACCTCAAGGAGGGGGAGCGCGAGGCTTCGTCGTCCGATGAGGCCGTCCTGCAAGCCGCCGCGGCGGTGATCAAGCGGTTGAACGATACCTATGACGGCGGGTTCTGCCTGCTGCACCGTCCGCGGGTCTACAGCGAGCGGGACCGGGTATGGCGGGGGAGAGAGCGGAAACGAGGCGCCGTGATGGAGCTGACTGCGCTGCTGCGGGGGGAAGAAAGCGGCCTCCGCGTCCGCGCCGGGGACCCTGCCTGCCTCCGGGATATCCGCTTCCTGATCGTGCTGGACGGGGATACCATGCTGAATCTGGGCTCTGCCGCCCGCCTGGCGGGGACGCTGGCCCATCCTCTGCAGCGGCCGGAGATCGATGAACGGACGCATACCGTCCGGCGGGGCTGCGGCATCCTGCAGCCGAAGATCAACGTCTCTCTGGAGGACGCCGGGCGTTCGGAGTTCGCCCGCGTTTTTGCCGGGCAGGGCGGTCTGGACCCTTACGGCAGCCTGAACAGCGACGTCTATCAGGACCTTTTCGGGGAGGGCAGCTACACGGGCAAGGGGATATTGGATGTGGACGCGTTCCATGCCTGCCTCCGGGGTCGCTTTCCTCCGGAGACCCTGCTGTCCCACGACCTGATCGAGGGCGGCTACGTCGGCTGCGCTTACCTCAGCGACCTGGAGCTGACCGACGGCTTTCCCGCCGGCGTCCTTTCCTATTTCGAGCGGCAGCACCGCTGGATCAGGGGGGATTGGCAGACGCTTCCCTGGCTCTTTCCCCGCGTGCGGGACGGGGAGGGGAAGCGCGTTCCGAATCCTCTGACGCCCCTCACAAAATGGAAAATACTGGACAATCTGGTGCGGAGTCTGACGCCGGCGGCGGAATTCCTGACCCTTTTCCTCTGCGGCCTGTTTCCCTGCAAAGCCCTCTTTGCCTGCCTGGCTGCGGAGCTGGGCTGCCTTGCCCTGCGGATCATCGTCAATTCCGCCGGGGAGCAGCGGCACCGCCGCCGCTACCGGGCAAGGTTCCTCAGCGCCGCAAAAAGCGACTTTCTGCAGCTCCTTTGGCTGGTCCTGCTGCTGCCTTTCCGCGCCTGGGTCCATGCTGGCGCCATAGCGCTTGCGCTCTACCGAAGCCTGATCAGCCGCCGGAATATGCTGGCCTGGGTCACCGCGGCGGAGGGGGAGGAGCGCAGCCGCGGCGGACTTTGGATGTATCTCCGGCGCATGTGGCCCTGCCTTGCCGCCGCCGCTGCCGGGCTGATCTGTCCCTGGGTGGTGCTGAAAGCCCTGGGGCTGGTGTGGCTGCTCACGCCCGCCCTGAGCCTGGCCATCAGCCGTTCGGGGCCGGCAAAGCATCCGCCCACGGAGGCGCAGAAGCTGTTCCTTCTCCACTGCGCGGGGGATATCGTCCGGTATTACGGGGATCTGATCACCCCGGAAAAGCATTACCTGCCGCCGGATAATCTGCAGGAAACGCCTGTCCTGCTGGCTGCGGAGCGCACCAGTCCCACCAATATGGGACTGTGGCTCCTGTCCGCTCTGGCTGCCGCGGACCTGGGCGTCTGGCCGCCGGAAAAGAGCTGGGAGCGCATCGGGAAGACGCTGGAGGCCATGGAACATCTGCCCCGCTTCCGGGGCCATTATTATAACTGGTATGATATCCGCTCTGGCGAACCCCTGCAGCCGCCCTTTATTTCCACCGTGGACAGCGGCAATCTGCTGGCCTGTCTCGTCACCCTGCGCTCCGCCGCCGCAGAAGCGGGGAAAGACGAAATCTCCGGAAAGCTGCAAAAACTGATCGGGGAAATGAAGCTGGACTTCCTCTATGACGAAGAGAAAGAGCTTCTGCGCATCGGGTGGGATCCGCTGGAGGATAAGCCCGCCGGAGGGTGGTATGATCTGCTGGAGAGCGAAGCGCGCATCGCCAGCTTCCTTGCCGTGGCGCGGGGCGAAGCGCCGGGGCGGCATTGGCGGCGCCTGGGCCGGACGCTGGCGGACGATTCCGGCATGAGCGGTCTGGCCTCCTGGACGGGCACCATGTTTGAATACCTGATGCCCGCTCTGTTTATGCCCAGCCCGGAGGGCTCCCTGCTGGGGGAAAGCCAGGAATTCTGCCTCCATGCCCAGCGAAGGCGGGTTTTCGGCGGCGTCTGGGGCATGTCGGAAAGCGCTTTCGGCGCGCGGGACGCGGCGGAAAACTATGCCTACAAGGCGCACGGCGTGCAGGCGCTTGCCCTGAAGCACGGCATGGACCGGGACGCGGTGATCGCGCCCTATGCCGCTTTCCTTGCGCTGGCGGAGGACAGGAGAAGCGCCGTGGCGAATCTGCACCGGCTTCGGGCGCTGGGGGCGGAAGGTCGTTACGGCTTCTACGAAGCGCTGGATTTTACAGCGGAGCGCAGGGGCGGCGCGAAATTCCAGACCGTGCGCTGCTTCATGTCCCACCATCTGGGCATGAGCCTGCTGGCGATCGATAACTGCCTGCTGGACGGCGTCATGCAGCGGCGCTTTCTCGCGGACCCGGCCAACCGCGCCTGCCGGGAGCTGCTGGAGGAGAAGACCCCCGTGGGAGCCCGCATCCGTCCGGTGCGGGATTACCGGGCGGACCCCAGACCGGAACGGAAGTACGCGGAGGGCTTCCTTATGGCACGGAGCGGCTTCGATACGCTGCGGCCCGCCCTCTATCCGCTGGCGGGCGGGAATTACCGCCTCCTGGTCAGCGAGCTGGGGGGCGGCGACGCCTGCTGCATTCGGAAGGATGGCAACGGGGAAGCCAGGGAGCTGGCGCCCCATGACGGCGTATTCTTCTTTGCCGCCGCGGAAACAGCCACCGTTTCCCTGCAGCCGCTGCCGGAAAACCGCTGCGACCGGGAATACCGCTCCTCCTGGGACGGAAGCCGGGCGCGTCAGTACAGCCGGGGAGAGGGGCTGAGCTTCTGCCTGGAAAGCTTTGTGCCGGAGAAGGGGGGCGAGGTGCGCAGCGTGACGGTGACGAACGAGGGGAACTCCCCGCGGGACGTGACGCTGGCCCTGTATCTGGAGCCGCTCCTCTGTGCCCGCCGGGACTATGAAGCCCACCCGGCCTTTCACCGCCTGTGCCTGGAAAGCCGGCGCATCGGAGAAAGCCTGGTCGTTTCCCGCCGCCCCGGCGGCGCGAGCCTGCCCTGCAGCCTTGCCCTTGCCTGCAGCGAACCCTTCGAGGCGGAAACGGACAAGCAGCGCGCCCTGGGGCGCGGCGGCCTGACGGCGATTGCCGGCGCGCTGCGGCGGCATGGGAGCGATGTGCGCGCCTCCTCGGAGCCCTGCGCGCTGCTGCGCGTCCGCTTGCGTCTGCGCCCAGGAGAAGAAAAGACCGCAGTGTTTGCGCTGGCCGTCGTCGGCGAAGGGGAGAGCGCCGCGGCGGCAGCGCGGGAGCTGCTGCTTGGGCAGCAGCAGGATAACGGCGCGTTTTGCCGTCTGCTGCCCCGGCTGGAAGATCGGCTGCGACCGGAGGAGGCGGTACAGCTTCTGACGCCCCTGCTGGCCGAAGTGCCGGAGAAGCGCCGCCGTACCCGTCGCAGCAGGGAAGCGCTCTGGCGTTGGGGCATCTCCGGCGACCTGCCCGTTGCGGTCTGCCGGGAAAAGGAAGGGGAACGGATGCTCTGCGCCTGGGCCTTCCTCCGCGGATTCGGCGTCATATATGATCTGGCGATCCTCACGGAGGATGAAGGCGTCTACGGACGGCCCCGTGCCGCCGCGCTGCGCTCTCTGGCGCAGAGGCTGGGTTTCGGCTGCTGGGAGGATCAGCCGGGAGGCTTTCGCTTTCTCGGCGGCGGCGACGCCGAATATCGGGAGCTGGCGGCAGCGTCGGACGCAGCCGGGATGGCGGCGCCGAAGCGCGCTGCGGAGGGGGGCGACGGACAGGCGCTGCTGCCCCCGTGCGCGGAGACGAGAACGGCGAGGAACGGCGTTTTCACGGAGGAGGGCTTCCTGTGCCGGACGGAAAATGGGATCGGCGGGCGCGCCTGGAGCCTCGTGCTCACCAACGGGCGGCTGAGCTGGATCGCCGCCGACAGCCTGTGCGGAAATCTATGGCTGCACAACGCCAGAGAAGGGAGGCTGACGCCCTGGCTGAACGATCCCCTGGCGATCCGGGGGCCGGAGGAGCTGTGTCTGGAGCGGGACGGGCGCAGCATCTCCCTCACGGCGGACGCCGATGAAGCGCCGACGGAAATCCTCTACGGCTTCGGCTTCATCCGCTGGCGGAAACGCATCGGCGCTGCGGAAACGGTCCTCACCGGCTTTATCCCGCCGAAGGAGGACCGCCGTATCCTCCTTCTGGAGCTTCATGGCCTGCGCCCCTCGGACAAGCTGCGTTACCGCATCCGGCCCAGCGAGCCGGACTGCCTCAGCGTGACGCTTGGCGACAAAGGCGTCCCGGCGGAACCGGCGACGGGGGAAGACGGCTGGATCACCGGGGAATTCCCCGCCGGGGACAGACTGACGATCAGCGTGGGGCCGGGTCCGGGAAAACCGGTCGCGGTTCGGGACGCGGAGCGCCTGCTGGAAGAAACCAAAGCGTACTGGAAAGAGATCACGGACGTCCTTCACATCGAGACGCCCAGCCCCGCCCTGGACGCGTATATGAACGGCTGGGCGGTATATCAGACGCTGGCGTGCCGCATGCTGGGCCGCGGCTCACTCTATCAGAGCGGCGGCGCTTACGGATTCCGGGACCAGCTGCAGGATATCTGCGCCCTGATCGATCCCTTTCCGGCGCTGGCAAAGGCGCATCTCCTGCGCTGTGCCGCTCATCAATACGGCGAGGGGGATGTGATGCACTGGTGGCATCCCCGCCCGGACGGAGACAGGGGCGTCAGGACCCGCTGCTCGGATGATCTGCTGTGGCTGCCCTATGCCTGCGCGCTCTATGCGGAAAAGACGGGGGACACCTCCATCTGGGAGGCGAAGGCCCCCTGGCTTCGATCCGAGCCGCTGCGGAAGGAAGAGAAGGATCGCTATGAGACCGCGCTGACCGAAGGGGAAGACAGCCTGAAGGAGCACTGCCGGAGGGCGCTGCGGCTGGCACTTCGCCGGGGCGTCGGGCCCCACGGGCTCCTGCATATCGGGGCCGGGGACTGGAACGACGGCTTTGACCGGGTGGCGGGGGAAAGCGTCTGGCTCACCTGGTTCGCCGCGCTGGTGCTGGACCGCTTCGGCGCGGCTGCGGGTCAGGGGGAACTGCGAAAGGCGGCGCGGAGCCTGGGGGAGGCGGCGGAGGAAGCGTGGACCGACGGGCATTATCTCCGGGGATACTATGCTGACGGGCGTCCCCTGGGCGCGGAGGGGGACGGGGAATGCGCGCTGGATTCCCTCTCCCAGAGCTTTGCCGTGCTCAGCGGTTTCGGGGACAGAGAGCGGAGCCGGGCCGCCGTGGTCAAGGCTGCGGATCTGCTGCTGGACCGGGAGCGGCGGCTGGTGAAGCTTTTCACGCCGCCCTTCAACGGGGCGTCGGACCCCGGCTATATCCGCAGCTATCTTCCCGGCGTCCGGGAAAACGGGGGACAATACACCCATGGCGGCATCTGGCTGGCAGCGGCCTGCCTGCGCTGCGGAGAGACGGAGCGGGGCTGGCAGCTGCTGGAAGCCATGCTGCCCTCCGGCAGGGAGGATGCAGTCTATCAGCTGGAGCCCTTCGTGCTGGCCGCCGACGTCTACGCTCATCCGGATATGCCGGGGCGGGGCGGCTGGAGCTGGTACACCGGGGCGGCGGGCTGGTTCCTGCGCACGGCGGTGGAGGAGCTGCTGGGCGTGAAAACGAAGGAAGGGAAGCTCATCGTCCGGCCGAATCCGCCCGCGTCATGGGAGCGTTACCGTCTCCGCTGCCGGGCAGGCGGCAGGGAATGGACCGTGGAAGCCCGAAAAACGGTGGAAGGCTGGGAAACGACCGTCAGGAAATCGGAAAAGGACTGAATTCCCTATTGTTTCCACAGCCATAAGTATGATATAATTCATTATTATGGACAGAGAGGGGGCGCACGGTCATGGAGGAAATCGCGCGGGAGCTGTTTCCCGGCGTCCGGCTGACGACGATCCGGACGGACCGATTTCCCCGCGCCTGTTTCAGCGTTCATCTGCTCCGGCCTCTGCGGGCGGCGGATGCTTCCCGCAACGCGCTGCTGATGCCCGTCCTGCGCCGCGGCACCCGAACGCTGCCGGACAAGGTGCGGATCGACGCCGCCCTGACCGGCCTTGGCGGCGCGTCCCTGGAGCCGGTCCTGGGCCAGATGGGGGATACGCTGTCCATCGGTTTTCGTGCGTCCTTTCCGGAGAATGGGGAAACCTCCCCCGGGGCGGATCCCCTGACCGGGATCATCGGCCTCTGCGGCGAAATGCTGCTGGACCCGGCGACGCGGGGCGGTCTCCTGCGGGAGGACTACGTCCGCGAGGAGGGACAGGCCCTCCATGACCGGATCGGGAGAGCGTACAGCGACCCCCGGAGCCGTGCCGTCCTGCGGACCCGGCAGCGGATGTTTGCCGGAGAGCCCTACGGGGTCTGCCCGCTGGGAGAAGCGGCGGAAGCCCTGCGCGTCCGCTACCAACCGCTGACGAAGTTTTACCGGGAAGTCCTGCGCACATCCCCGGTGGAACTGTTCTACTGCGGCAGCGCGGCGCACGGAAGGGTAGAGGAAGCGGTCCGCCGCGCCTTCATGACCCTGCCCGGCGGCGGGAGCCGTCTTTTGCCGGAACCGGAGATGCCAAAGAGCGGCGGGGAGCTGCGGCGCGTGACGGAGGAAACGGATGCGGAGGGGGAGACCCTGACGCTGGGGTTCCGCTGCCGCCGAAGCGGGCCGGCGGATGATCCGGCCCTGGCCGTCTTCCATGCGCTGTTCGGCGGCGGCGAGGAATCCCGTTTGCGCCGGAACGTGCAGGGGAAGCTTCAGGGGTGTGACTGGGCGGACAGCTGCGTGGACCGTTTTCAGGGGGTCATGCTGGTTTCCGCCGGGATCGGCGCCGGCAGCGGGGAGGAAGCGGAGAAAGACATCCTCGCGGAGCTGCGGGAGCTGGCGGAAGGAAGGATCGCTGCCGAAGAACTGGACGCCGCCCGGAAAAACGTCGCCGCCGCTTATCTCCGCGCTCTGGACGAGCCCACCGCGCTCTGCGATTTCCGCCTGGAGCAGAATCTGCTGGGCTATGGCGGCGACCTGCAGCAGTATGCGGCCCTGGCCGCCGAGGTCAGTCCGGAGGATGTGATGCGCATCGCCGCAAATATGTCGCCGGAGCTGGTCTGCCTGCTCCGGGGAAGAACTGAGGATCGCGTTTCGGAAGCATTCGCGGAAGTATAAGCGGAAGCGGTCGCCCTGATTTGAAAGGAGGGCTCGTATGGAGATACCCGGCATTACCTTTCCGCTGCTGGGAGACTTTGAATGGAATTTCCTGCCGTATTTCACCCTGTTCGGCTGGAAAATCTACTGGTACGGCGTCATCATCGCTTTCGGATTCCTGCTTGCTGTGATCTACACCGTCAAGCACGCCAAGGATTTCGGTCTCAGCGAGGATGATGTGATCGACACCCTGATCTGGGGGGTGCCTCTGGGCATCATCGGGGCCAGGCTCTATTATGTCATCTTCTACCGCGACGCCAGCGGCCTGAATCCGTATTTCGACGGGTTTGGCGACCTGCGGGACATCATCGCCGTCTGGGAGGGCGGTCTCGCCATCTACGGCGGCGTCATCGGCGGCGTCATCGGCCTCGTGATCGCCACCAGGATCAAGAAGATCAGCTCCAGGGCCATGCTGGATGTGATCTCCTTCGGCCTGCTGATCGGGCAGGCCATCGGCCGCTGGGGCAACTTCACCAACCGGGAAGCCCACGGCACGGAGACGATGGCGCCCTGGCGCATGGGCCTCGTGTATTCCTACAAGACCTTCTACTATCATCCGACGTTCCTGTATGAGAGCCTGTGGAATGTGCTGGGCTTCCTGCTGCTCCATTTTGTCCTGCGGAAGAAGCGGAAGTTCGACGGGCAGATGTTCCTGTGCTACCTGGCCTGGTACGGACTGGGTCGGCTGTTTATCGAGGGCCTGCGTACCGACAGCCTTTATGTCGGCTCGACCAATCTGCGGGTCAGCCAGCTGCTGGCGGGCCTCACCTGTCTCTTTGCCCTGGGGATCATGCTCTATGTCCTGGTCTTCCGTCGTCCGGAGCCGGAGGAGCTCTGGCTGAACCGGGATCGAAAGGCCGCTGCGGAAGCGGGAGAGAAAACGGAGGCGGAACCGTCTGCGGAGCTGATGTCGGAGGAGCGTTTCGACGAGGAACTCAGCGACGCTTTCCGCATCCTCGGCGGCGGCGCAGCCCAGGAGGCGGAGGAGAAGATCGAGGAAGCGATCGAGAATGCCGCTGTGGGCGACGATGCGGACGCGTTGACGGAGGCCGCGGAAGAAACCGCCGAAGCTCTGGCCGAAGCGGAGGAAGCGGAAGCGTCGCAGCTGCGCAGAACCGTGGAAGCCGTGTTTGCGGACGCGGAAGCGGAAACGGGCGGGGAAACGCCGGAGGAACCGCCGGCGCCGCCGGAAGGGGAAGAAACCGCAGCGCCGGAGAAACCGGAGTCTTCGGAAGAACTATGATACTATAAGAATTGGAAGTAATGACTATGGAAAGAATCTACATCAGCGAGCTTTATCGCGCACCCGGCGACTATGCCGGAAAAGAGATCACCGTCGGCGGCTGGGCTCGTACCATCCGGGACATGAAAAGCTTCGGCTTCCTGGAGCTGAACGACGGCAGCTGCTTCAAGGGCCTGCAGGTGGTGTTTGCCGACGGCGTGGTGGAGAACTATAAGGACGTCGCCCGGCAGAATGTGGGCGCTTCCTTTGTGGTGAAGGGGACCTTTACCCTGACTCCGGAAGCCAAGCAGCCCTTTGAGCTGAAGGCCTCCTCCATCGAGCTGGAGGGCGCCAGCGCGCCGGAATATCCCCTGCAGAAGAAGCGGCACAGCGTGGAATATCTGCGGACGGTGGCCCATCTGCGGCCCCGGACGAACCTGTTTTCCGCCGTGTTCCGCATCCGCAGCGTGGCGGCCTTTGCCATCCACAGCTTCTTCCAGGAGCGGGGCTTCGTGTATGTCAACACCCCCCTGATCACCGGCAGCGACTGCGAAGGCGCGGGGGAGATGTTCCGCGTCACCACGCTGGACCCCAAGGACCCGCCCCTGACCGAGACGGGCGAAGTGGACTGGAGCCAGGATTTCTTCGGGAAGATGACCAGCCTGACGGTGTCAGGCCAGCTCAACGGCGAGACCTACGCCATGGCCTTCGGAAACATCTACACCTTCGGACCCACCTTCCGGGCGGAGAACTCCAACACCACCCGCCACGCCGCCGAATTCTGGATGATCGAGCCGGAGATCGCCTTTGCCGACCTGGCGGACGACATGGACCTGGCGGAGGACATGCTGAAATTCGTGATCCGCAAGGTGCTGGATACCTGCACCCAGGAGATCGAATTCCTCACCAGCTTTGTGGACAAGGGCCTGAAGGAGCGGCTGGAGCTGGTGGCCTCCTCCGAGTTTGCCCGCGTCAGCTATACCGAGGCGGTGGAGATCCTCAAAAACTCCGGCGCGGAATTCAAGTATCCGGTGTATTGGGGCTGCGACCTGCAGACGGAGCATGAGCGCTATCTGACGGAGAAGCAGTTCGGCAAGCCCGTCTTCGTGACGGATTACCCCAAGGAGATCAAGGCATTCTACATGCGCCTCAACGACGACGGAAAGACCGTGGCCGCGGCGGACTGCCTGGCCCCCGGTATCGGGGAGATCATCGGCGGCAGCCAGCGTGAGGAACGGCTGGACGTGCTGGAAAAGCGGATGGAGGAGCTGGGGCTGGACAAGAGCGGCTACGACTGGTATCTGGACCTGCGCCGCTACGGCGGCACCCGCCATGCCGGCTTCGGCCTGGGCTTCGAGCGCCTCATCATGTACTTAACGGGCGTGGGCAACATCCGCGACGTCATTCCCTTCCCCCGCACCACCGGCAGCGCCGACTTCTGAGTGCCGAAAAACGAACCGGGCAGGAAACCTGCGGATATGCCGCCGGCTTCCTGCCCGGATTATATTATTCTTTTTGTATCAGCTGCCAGACGCCACGTCATAGACGCAGACGCCGCAGTTCAGGGTCGTCACCACGATCTCCGGAAGCCCGTCGCCGTCCACATCGGCAACGGCGGGCGCGGCCATGGCGCCGTTGGCATAGTAAACGTCCGTGTCTCCCTGGAGTCCCCACATGGGCGGCAGCACCTCTTCCGCCAGCAGCCTGCCCAGGCAGTCCAGCACGAAGAGCCTGCCCCGGCGCTCCACCTGATCGCTTTCCGTATAGCTGGCGAAAATCACCTCCAGCGTGCCGTCGCCGTTCAGGTCGGCGGCGATGGGCTTGGTGGCAAAGGTCAGGCTGTCCCCGTCCGCACGGCCGGAGAGGGCGAAGGGCCAGGCCCCGTGCTCCGTGCAGTCCAGGCTGAAGCAGTGCATCCGTCCGTCGTGGGAGCTGAACAGGATTTCCTGGAAACCGTCGCCGTCCACATCTCCGCAGACGGGGGAGTTGTCCGGCCGGAGGATGTTTTCCGCTCCCATGCCGCGGATGACGCCCGTGTCCGTGGGCATCTGCCGCCAGTCAAAGCCCAGTTCTTCATTGACATAGCGGGTGCGGTCGGTGTTCAGGATAAAAGCGGTAAAGTAGCGGGCGACCCCGTCGAAGGTGTTGCCGTCATTGCGCATGACAAGGCTCCCGTCCACCATCATGCAGGTGAAGACCAGCTCCGTGGTCCCGTCCCCGTCCACATCGGCGGGAACGACGCTGCCGTAGGTGCCCATGATGCAGTTCTTCTTTTCACGGGTGCTTCCCAGGATCAGGTCGTTGGTAGCGGAGGCGCGGCGGTTCACGTCGTGATTGGCGGCCCAATCCGCAAGCGCTTCCTCCTGGAGGATGCTTTCGCACACCGGAAGACCGCCCCATTCCAGACCCGCATAGACCCCGCCGGCAGCGATGACCGGCGTCCCGTCCATGTGATAGGCGGGGACATGCTCCTCGTCGTAGAGCATCACCAGCTCCTTGCTGCCGTCTCCGTCCAGGTCCAGAGAGGTGATGGAGTCGGAATAGAAGCCGTAGCCCTGTACCTTGGGCCAGCCGGGGAGCATCTGCCCGTTCAGATCGTAGAGGGCCAGGGAGGGTATCCCGCCGGGACCCACGCCGTAACCAAAGGCAAATTCGCACCTGCCGTCCCCGTTCAGGTCGGAGATATGCGCGGCGATGACCTTTTTGTCCGTGGTCCAGCGGTATTTGAAGGCGCCGCGGGCGTCGTAGATCCCCACCAGCGTGGTCCCGGCCCGGTCGTTGTGGAAGGTGACGATCTCCCGGACCCCGTCGCCGTCCACATCCATATACATGGGACTCAGGCCGCCGGGCACGCCGAAGCACTGGTAGTCGGGGCTGTAGATATCCATCACCGTCAGCCCCTCGGTGATATCGTGGCCGGAGGGGACGAACCACTCGATATTGCCCGTATCGCCGTCCAGACAGTAGATGGAGTGGAAGACGAAAAGGATCTCCGTCTCTCCGTCGCCGTCGAAATCCGCGCAGAGCGGCGAGACGGCGGATTGCACTTCCTCCACAGACCAGGGATCGGTCTTCCCGCCGCCCTTGTATTTGAGGTTCAGGCTCAGCTGTACCGGCTCAGGATCGGGCCCGGTCCCGGCGCGGAAGATGCCGTCGTAGGTGAGCTTCTGGAGCAGCGTCAGGTCCGACTGCCGCATGGGGAGGTACAGCGCATTATAGCACATCTCCACCATCCCGGCCCGGCGGAAATCCGAGGCCCAGGCGTCCTTTTGCGCGTCGGTCAGCAGTCCGCGGTCTACGGCGAAGCTGAGCGCGTCGGCATAGCGGAAATCCCCGGCGGATTCCTGGTAGCCGAGGCTGCGCAGCACCATGGCGGCGAACTGCTGGGCGGTGACGGTGTATTCTCCGCCGCCGCCGTAAAGCGTCCCACCGATCCCGTTGACATAGCTGTTTTCATACAGCCAGGCCACGTTGGCCTTTGCCCATTTGGGGACGTCCGTGAACACGTCCTTGAGCGCTCCGGCGGACAGCTGTGCCGAAGCCTTCTGTTCTTTTCCCAAAAGGCGAATGAGCATGGTGGCGGCTTCGCTGCGGCTGGCGCTGTCTTCCAGGGCATAGTTCGGGCTGCCGTCCGGAAGGGTGCCTTTGCCCTTGAACAGCCCCATGGAATACAGCGCATCCGCCTTTTCCTCCGTGGACATGACCGCCCGAACGGGAAGAACGGCGGTTCCCAGAAGGAGGGCGAAGCAGAGAAACAGGGCGGCGATCATCCGAAGGGAGGGATGGATCCTCATGTTTTCTTCCTCATTTCCGATTTTTGTTTCGACAAGCCGCAGGCGGAAACCATTGCCTGCGGTTGATTTGTCTCTATGCGAGGACGACGGAGGCCTGATAGGCAAGATTTTTCTTGAATCTGGGGACGGGATAGAGGCGTTCGATCTTCGGATCATAGCCCGCATCCCGCGCGCCGACCTCCAGGTGCGCCAAGGCCGCGCCGCAGTCCACGCACTGCTCGAATTCCGTCACCGGATTGGCAAAGAGCTTCTGCTTGCGGAACAGATGGATGCGCTGCCGGTCGTCGGTGACGAAAACGCAGGGCTGCCGGTTATAGGAGGTGGGGGCAAGGCGGCCCAGCTCCAGAATGGGACGGTAGGCGTCCACCCGGTTGAAGACGAGCTTGTCATAGGGCAGCCGGTCAAATTCCGAAGCGCTTTCCCGGAAGGGTTCGTCGGAATAGCCCAGGGCCACGGCCGTCACAAAGGGCAGGCTGCCGGGAAAATCATTCTCTCTGGTGATGCCGGCGCTGCCCTGCCAGCAGGTCGCCACGTTGCGTTCCGTCAGCCAGAGGACCGCCATTTCCCCCAGATACCCGCAGTTCTGCAGGCTGAAACGCTTCCGTTCCGCCCGCAGCAGCAGATACATAGGCGCTTTTACTCCCGGCTCCTTGATGCAGAGCTTTACCATATCCAGATAGGGGAGCGTATCGAAATTCCAGTCGATATCGGGCTCCGGCGGCGTCAGACCGGAAAGAAAATCCACCAGGTCTTCCATCAGCTGCGCATCCGGCGCATCCTCCCGAAAGCTGCGGAAGCTCTTTCTCCGCAGGACCTGGGCTGCAAGACGGTCACTCATCGCAGCACCGATGTTCCGGAGCGTCGCCGGTTTCTTCTGCGGGCTTTTCGTCAGAACCTTCCGGAGCGTCGACGTTCTCCGTCTCCGCCGCTGCGGGCGTTTCCCTGGTCGCGAAGATGCCGGCGGTGCTCGTCAGGGAGGAGACGATCCCCCGCAGCTTCTCGCCCAGGCGCGTGAGCTCGTCGGAAATCAGGCCGGAGCTCGCTTCCGTGTCCTTGGCCGCGCCGAAAAGGGATTCGCGGAAGCTGCGGAAGCTTTCTTCCCGGCGCTGGCCGAGATCGGCGTCTTCCTGCTTTGCTTTTTCCAGCAGGGCTGCGGCGTCCTTTTCCGCCTTTTCCATGATCTCCCTGGCCTCCTGCTCCGTCCGCTCCATCAGCGTATGGGCTTCCGTCCGGGCAGACTGCTCGATGTCCGCGGCCCGGCGGGAGGCGTTCAGCTCCAGGGTGGCGATGCGATCCCGCAGGCTGTCGTATTCCGCAGCCCGGCGGGCGGTCTCGGCGTGCTGTTCCTCCGCTTCCCGCAGCTGCGCTTTCAGGGCTTCGAGCTCGCTGCGCAGGGCCTGGACCACCGCGGGGTCCTCCTTGGGCGCTGCCTCCGCCGCTTCCTTTTCCGCCGTGATCTGGACGAGCTGGCGGCGCATTCCCTCATTCACTTCCCGCTGCGCTGCCAGCTCGTCGGAAAGCTGCGCATGCTGCTCTTTCAGGCTTTCGCTCACAGCCTCTGCGTCGGCCAACTGCTGACGCAGAGGCTCAGCCTCTGCCTGAAGCTGCGCAAGCTGCTCCTTCTGCGCGGTGAATTCCGCCTGAGCTTCCTCCAGCTCCTTCAGTCTGGCCTGCTGCTCCGTGCGGATGCGGTCCAGCTCGTTGCGTTCCTTTTTCAGCGTTTCGTAACGCTGAGAGGCGGATTCCAGATAATCCATCACGTCCTGACGGTGGAATCCGTTGATCGCGCTGCGAAAAGTGCCTGTGTTTGCCATGATTATCCGTCTCCTTTCACTGCCGTCGCAGCGGTCGATTTCCTTCAGAGCAAGCTCTCATTGAGCTTGCGCCCATAGGTCTCCGCCACCTGCTTCAGTCCCTCGTCGGGGATGACCTGGCGGAGGCGCCCCTGCCCGGCGGCAAGGGCCAGCACGCGGATCTGCGCCGCTTTCTCGATGGTGTGCATCAGCCCGAAGGCGCTGTCGAAATCCGGCCCGGAGGTAAAGAGCCCGTGATGGGCCCACACCACCGCGTCATACCGGGCCATGGCCTGCCGGGTCGCCTCCGCGATCTCCGGCCCGCCGGGCACCATCCATTCCACCACGCCGACGCCGCTCGGGAAAACCATGGGGCACTCCGTTTCGCTCTGCCAGAGAGCCTTGGAAAAAGCGGAGGCCGTCAGCGGCAGAACAAAGGTGAGGGCCACGATGTTTGCCGGATGGGCGTGGTACATGACCCGGGTCATGCCTTCGGTGGCGGCGGCGCGCACGACATGACAGAGATAGTGGCTGTCAAATTCACTGGTCGGCTTCGCCCCGTCCCGCAGGCCCCAGACGATGCGGTAGGCGTCCCCGGCGGGGCTGATCTCCAGAATGCCCAGGTTTCCTTCCGGGTCCTCCGATACATTGCGCATGTATTTGCCGCTGCCGGTGACGAGGAAATGGCTGCCGCCGAGGCTGCCGTCCGCCACCCCCATGGGCGTCCAGGGGCGGTCATAAGTGAACGCAGCCCCGCAGTCGCGGATATCCGCCTCCGTCATCCGATAGCTGAGATTTCCCCCGTTGCGCTCGTGCCAGCCCTGCAGCCAGCCGTCATTGCACATGCGGGCAAATCCGCGGACGGCAGAGGTATTGGAAATGTCCGTCATCGGACGCCTACCGGCAGGGTATCCTGCGCGTCGTCGGACAGCAGGAAGCTCTGGTTGGCGGAATAGATATAGCCCTGGCCGCCGCCGACGAACAGGCGCAGCCCCGTGACATAGGACGAGAGCTCGGAGGCGAAGAACAGCGCCACATTGGCGATATCCTGCGCGGTGCCCGCCCTCTGCAGCGGCACTTCCTTCTTGGCGATCTGGGCGGTGAAGGCCAGCTGCTCCTGCCGGTCGGGGATCAGCTCATCCCAAAAGCCGGTGAGGATGCAGCCGGGCTTGATGCAGTTGACGCGGACCCCGTAAGCAGCCCCGTCCAGAGCCATGTTCACCGCCAGCGCTTCGCAGGCGCCCTTGGCCATGTGATACTCATATGCGGGCGTGGTGGGGTTGAAGGCGCCGTTGGAGGAGCAGATGATGATGCTGCCGGAATGCTGCTCCTTCATGCCGGGCATGACCGCCATGCAGATGTCGTACATGCCCTTCATGTTCACATCCATCGTTTTCTGCCAATGCACGGCGGGGGGGAGGTTGTCGTTGTCGAAGCTCTTCCCGGCAAAGGCGGCCAGAATGTCCACCCGCCCGAACTCGGCGATGATCTTTGCGTAGTGATCCTTGATATTCTGAGGGTCAGAGACGTCCAGCGGACCGTAATACCTGGCGGTGCCGCCGGCTTCCTCGATCTTGCGGCAGGTTTCCATGGCGGGCTCCCGCCGGTGACCGCCGCCCACGATGACGACAGCGCCTTCTTTTCCGAAGGTCAGAGCGGTGGCTTCTCCCATGCCGCTGGAAGCGCCGGTGACCCATGCTACCTTTCCTTTCAGCATATCCTTCATGACAATACTCCTCCAGTTTGAAATTCATATGAAGTGATTATAACAAAATTCACCGGAATTGCAAGAGGCGGACGGGGGAATCCAAAGGAGGGGAAATCCTCCGTTCCGGCGTCCTTCCGCGCGGTTTTGCGGCCGCGTGCGCGCGAAAGCGGCATTGACCTGACCGGGAAAGTGGGATATAATACGCATGATACGCAGGATAAAGGAGCCTTTTGCAACGCCTTGTGCATTTTTGGGAGTATCGGACCATTTCCTTCGCCCGGAAAGAATCCGACGGAAAAGGACAGGTTTCACCTATGAAGAACAGATTTGAACCGGATCAGAGCAGCATTTGCAGCTTCAGCCTCATGGGGCCGGAGAGCGGCGGACCCTGCCTCGTGGATTCCACGGACGGCCGCATCACCCGGATCCGCCCGTATTTTTACGATACGGCATACACGGACGCAAACTGCAATCCCTGGAAGATGGAAGCCAGGGGCAGCAGCTTTTCCGCGCCGGACCGGGTGACCATCACCCCCTTCGGTCTGGGCTACCGGACCAGGGTCTATTCCCGCAACCGGGTGCGGTGGCCGCTCAAGCGCGTCGACTGGGACCCCAAAGGGGAGCGCAATCCGCAGAATCGGGGCGTCAGCCGCTATGTGCGCATTTCCTGGGATGAGGCGACGCAGATCGCGGCGGACGAACTGGTGCGCGTGAAGGAGACCTACGGCTGCGAAGCCGTGCTCTGTCAGGCGGATATGCACGGCGAGGGAAAGAACACCGCCCCCAGCCACGGCTGCCCCAACCGGCTGCTGAGCCTCATGGGCGGCTATACCCTCCAGATGCGGAACATGGATTCCTGGGAGGGCTGGTTCTGGGGCGCGAAATACGTCTGGGGCTGCGAGCCCGTGGGGGAGATGGCGCCACAGACGAATCTCTATCCCGATATCGCCCGGAATTCGGACATGCTCTTTTTCTGGGGCTGCGACCCGGAGACCACCCCCCGGGGCTTCGGCATGAACCTGCCCAGCCGTCTTTGCTCCTGGTTTACGAAGATCGGCATCAAAAGCGTCTATGTCTGCCCCGATCTGAACTACGGGGCGGCCATCCACGCGGACAAATGGATCCCCATCCTGCCCAACACGGACCCGGCCATGCAGCTGGCGATCGCCTATATCTGGATCACGGAGGGGACCTACGACAAGGACTATATCGCCACCCATGCCTACGGCTTCGACAAGTTCGAGGACTATGTGCTGGGCAGGGAGGACGGCGTGCCCAAGACGCCCGCCTGGGCAAGTGAAAAGTGCGGGACACCGGAATGGACCATCAAGGCCCTGGCCCACACCTGGGCCAGGAACACCGCCAGCATCATCCACGGCAACGGCGGACCCTATATCCGCGGCCCCTACGCTTCGGAGCCCGCCCGGCTGGAGGTCATGCTGCTTGCCATGCAGGGCCTTGGCCGCCCCGGCGTCCATCAGGCGAAGATGATCGAATGGAACCTGTGGAACCGCGAATACCCCGTGCCCTATCAGGGTCAGTTCGTGCCCCGCATCCCCGCTTCCGCCGATCCTCTGCGGCCCGTGGAAGGGGATGTGGACCCCATCATCAATATGGACCGCTTCGTGCTGACGGAGGAGCAGAAAAAGCGCGCGCCGGAGCTGGTCGAGCTGTATAAGCAGCTGCCGGCTCCCAAGCAGTTCATCCCTCGCTGCCTGGTGCACGAGGCTATCCTCAACGGTCATGCGGAGTGGCGCGGCCTGCAGTGCTTCTCCTCCAGCCAGCAGCCCGGTCCCGGCAATGTCCGCCATCCGACGCAGCAGTATCAGTTTGAAAAGATGCAGTATCCCCGCCCCGGCATGAGCCAGGTCCACATGATCTGGACGGACGCTCCCTGCCAGGTCACCTGCTGGAACGACGGCAACGCCAGCATCCGCGCTTACCGGCATGAAAGCATCGAGACCATCATCGCCCAGCATCCCTGGCTGGAAAACGACTGCTATTTCGCCGATCTGATCTTCCCCGTCGCCACGAAGCATGAGGTGCCGGACCTGGCCAATGACATGTCCTCCGGCGCGTTCACCAGCATCTATCTGGCGGAGCCCAGCTGCCCGCCGGTAGGGGAGAGCCTCAGCGATTTCGACGTCTGCGCAGAGGTGGCCCGGAAGCTGGGGCCGGAGTATTACGACGTCTACACCGGCCGCCTGACCCACGACGAGCGGATCCGCTTCCTCTATAAGGCCTCCGGCTGCGAGGATTATATGACCTGGGAGGAATTCAGCAAAAAGAAGATCTTCGTGATCCCCTGCCGGACCCAGGAGGAGCTGGACAAGCTGCCCGCGGGCCTGCTGGAATTTTATCAGGATCCGGAAAACCACCCCCTCAGCACCCCAACGGGAAAGCTGGAATTCTATTCCACCCAGATCGCGGAGCTGACCCCCGACGACCCGGAGCGTCCGCCGGTGCCCCACTGGATCGAGAGCGGGCCCAGCCACGACGAGCGCCGCAGCAGCGCACGGGCGGACAAATACCCGCTGCTGTGCATGTCCAACCACGGGCGCTGGCGCATGCACGCCCAGTGCGACGATATCCTGTGGACGCGGGAGATCGAGACCATGAAGGTGAGGGGAGAGGACGGTTATCTGTATGAGCCCGTCTGGCTCCATCCCACGGAAGCGGAGAAGCGGGGCATCCGCCACGGGGATATCGTGAAGGTGTTCAACGACCGCGGCGTCGTTCTCTGCGGCGCGTATGTGACGGAGCGGCTCATGCCCGGCGTGTGCTATGTGGACCACGGCTCCCGCCTCGACCCCATCATCCCCGGCTGGCTGGACCGGGGCGGCGCCATCAACACCATCACCCCCACCGCGCCGACTTCCCGCAATGCGACGGGCATGGCGGTCAGCGGCTTCCTTACGGAGGTGGAGAAGGTGACGCCGGAGGAATGGGCAAGCTGGAAGCGGGATTACCCCGAAGCCTTCCGCCGGAAGGTGGACGACGCCTGCGGCGTCTGCCTGGACGGGTGGCTGATATCGGAAAAAAACTGACGCGGCGCGCGATGCGCCTGCAGGTCGATCGTTAAAAGGAGCTGTAATCATGAGTAAAAAATGGCAAAGCGTGATCCTGTGCAGCCTTGCGATGCTGCTGATCCTCGGCCTGAGCGCCGGGGTCGTCTGCCTCTCCTTTGCCGGGGCCAGCATCGTTTCGGTTTCGGATGTGCATCTGCGCGAGCAGCCGGCGTCCCTGAATGTGGACTTCTCCGCATACGGCGCCGGAAAACTGGAGATGGACCCCTCCGTCCTGTATGACCAGGCCTGCCGCCAAACGGTCTTTCTCTACTGGGAAGGTACAGATGCGGACGGTAAGGCCCATTCCGTCTCCGGCTCCGGCTTCGTCGTCTCGAACGAGGGTTATATTCTGACCAACGCCCACGTCGTCAGCGACGCCCTGGAGGCGGGAGTGCCCATGAAGGTGGAGCTGTTCGACGGGCGGGTTTTTGACGGTGAGATCATCGGCGCAGATACGCAGTCGGACGTCGCGCTGCTGAAAACCACTGTTTACGGGCTGATGCCGGCCACCCTCAGTACCGCGAAGCCGAAGGGCTGCCAGAAGGTCTATGCCATGGGCAACCCGGACAAGACCCTGAAATTCACCATGACCAGCGGCGTCGTCAGCAGCCTTGACCGGACGATCGATTTTGACGACGGGAACATTCTGAACATGTTTCAGTTTGACGCGCCGGTCAATCCCGGCAATTCCGGCGGCCCGCTCTACGACGCCTACGGCGCCGTCATCGGGATCGTCACCGCGAAGTACATGAGCCTCAACACGGAGGGGATCGGGTTTGCCATTCCCATCCAGGACGCCGTGAAAATCGCCGGTGACCTGAAGGAATTCGGCTATGTGCGCGGCAGACCGCTGCTGGGCATCACCGCCATCGGCGTGGAAGCGAACAAGCTAAAGACCGGTTCTCCTGCCGGCGTCATGGTCCACAGCGCGGAGGAGGGCCTCGCCGGTGCGCGCGCTGGCCTGACCAAGGGGGACATCATCTACAGCCTCAACGGGGAAAAGATCACCGACATGAACGATCTGAACCGGGTCAAGCGGAATTACAAAGCGGGGGATACGGTGAAGATCCGCTTCTGGCGTGACGGGAAGCTCATGGAAGCCTACCTGACCTTTGACGAGGTGACGCCGGAGCATCCCACCGGTCCCGTGCAGGTGGAGGAAGAACCGGAGGAAAAGGATAACGCGCCCGATGAGGAGCTGCCCGCCGATGAAAACGGCTCCGAGGACGGAGCGGCGTCGGACGACGAAGCGCCTACTGAAGACGGAACGCCCTCCGAAGATGAAACACCTGCCGATGAACAGACGGAGGCCCCTGCGGAAGCCCCTGAAGAAGGACCCTGATAACAAAGAAACAGTCAGCCCCTTCGCTGCTGAATCGCTGCGAAGGGGCTTGCTCTATCCGGAAGGAAACACCGTGTTCCTTCGCGGGGCACATCCTGCCTGCCCGGGATGCCGTCGGACTGACCGGCCATACGCACCGATCATCCCAATGCATCCGGTTACCTTCAGATTTTCTGCCGATCGACGGATGTGGACAGTGCGATCTGCAACCGGGACAAAGGCAGCATTTCCCGAAACAACATGGGCAGGCCGTTCGGCCTGCCCATGTTTCAGAGTTTCAATCAGAACCAGTTGCACTTGGCGATCAAGCCCGCGAAGACGATGGAGACCATGCTCATGAGCTTGATGAGGATGTTGATGCTGGGGCCGGAGGTATCCTTGAAGGGGTCGCCGATGGTGTCGCCCACGACGGCGGCCTTGTGGTTCTCGGAGCCCTTGCCGCCAAAGTGGCCGGCCTCGATGTACTTCTTGGCGTTGTCCCACGCGCCGCCGGAGTTGGACATGAACACGGCCATGATGAAGCCGGAAGCGGTGGCGCCGCAGAGCAGACCGATCACGCCGCTGCCGCCCAGGATCACGCCCACGATGATGGGGGAGGCAATGCCGACGATGGCGGGGGCGATCATTTCCTTCAGAGAGGACTTGGAGCAGAGGTCAACGCACTTGGCATAGTCGGCTTCCACGCCGGGCTTGCCTTCCAGCAGACCCTTGATCTCCTTGAACTGGCGGCGCACTTCCACGACGACGCTCTGGGCGGCGCGGCCCACGGCGCTCATGGTCATGGCGGAGAAAAGGAAGGGGAGCATGGCACCCACGAAGATGCCCACGAGGACCTTGGGGTCCATCAGGGAGAGGCTGGGCGTAGCGCCGTTGACTTCCATTTTTTCAACGAAGTTGGCGATCAGGGCCAGGGCGGTCAGAGCGGCGGAGCCGATAGCGAAGCCCTTGCCGGTGGCAGCGGTGGTATTTCCCAGGGAATCCAGGGCGTCGGTGCGCTCACGCACTTCCTCCGGCAGGCCGGCCATTTCGGCAATGCCGCCGGCGTTGTCGGCCACGGGGCCGTAAGCGTCGGTCGCCAGGGTGATGCCCAGGGTGGAGAGCATGCCCACGGCGGAAATGGAGATGCCGTAGAGGCCCAGGGAGGGATTGCTGCCCTGAACGCCGATCTGAGCGCAGAAGTAAGCGATGATGACGGCGGCGCCGACGATCAGGATGGGCAGCAGGGTGCTCATCATGCCGAGGCTCAGGCCGCTGATGATCAGGGTGGCGGTGCCGGTCTTGGAGGACTCGGAAAGATTCTGGGTGGGCTTATATGTATCGGAGGTGTAGTATTCGGTGACCTTGCCGATGGCGACGCCGGCGACGAGGCCCGCCAGAATGGCGATGTAGACGCCGAAGTGACCGGGCAGGAGCCAAAGCACAGCCAGCAGGCTCAGCACGGCGGTGACGATGGCGGCGAAGTTGGTGCCGCGGGAGAGCGCGCCCAGCAGGGCTTTCTGCGTGGCGTTTTCCTTGGTCTTCACCAGGAAGGAACCGATCAGGGAGCAGATCACGCCGATGGCGGCCATGATCAGAGGCAGAGCGACGGCGTTGACCGCCTTGATTTCCGGGATGCCGTTGAAGGCAACGACGCCCAGCGCGCAGGTGGAGAGGAGGGAGCCCACATAGCTCTCGTAGAGGTCGGCGCCCATGCCGGCCACGTCGCCCACGTTGTCGCCCACGTTGTCGGCGATGGCGGCGGGGTTGCGGGGGTCGTCCTCAGGGATACCGGCTTCCACTTTGCCCACCAGGTCGGCGCCCACGTCGGCGGCCTTGGTGAAAATGCCGCCGCCCACACGGGCGAACAGGGCCATGGAGGAAGCGCCCATGCCGAAGGTGATCATGGTGGAGGTGGTGACCTCCAGGGTCTCCTTAAAGACCTTCGTCAGCAGGACGTACCAGATGGAGATGTCCAGCAGGCCCAGGCCCACCACGGTGAAGCCCATGACAGTGCCGGCGGAGAAAGCCACGCGCAGGCCCTTGTTCAGGCTTTTCTGCGCGGCGGCGGCGGTGCGCGCATTGGAGTTGGTGGCGATCTTCATGCCGATGAAGCCGCTGAGACCGGAGAAGAGACCGCCGGTCAGGAAGGCGAAGGGCACATACCAGCTCAGCAGCCCCAGGGCGGCCATGACGGCGATGATGATGACCATGCAGATGAAGAAGATGCCTACGGTCTTGTACTGGCGGCTGAGGAAAGCGCCGGCGCCCTTCCGCACATTCTGGGAAATGCGCTTCATGAGGTCGGTGCCCTCATCCTCGGCGAGAACCTTCTTGGCCTGGAGAGCGACGAACACCAACGCGATGACGGCGGCGAGCAGACTCACAAGCCAGAGGTTTTCCAGGATAAAGTCCATACTCTGTTTCACTCCTGTTTTTTATTTTTGGGTTAGCAGCATCGTGCATTATAGCATAATGCTTTGGCCGCGACAAGAAAAAAGATTCACAAATTCCAGAAAAACTCATGGAAATTGTTATTGATTTTTCCGGGGAAAAAAACTAATATATGTGTATAGCAAAACCTGATTAATATGGGAGGATAGCGTCAGACACATGAAAGAACGCATTTTTATCGACGACACCGAGATCGTAGCCGGCGTCACCATGGGCACCCAGGCAACCCGCATGAGCTGGAAGGCCGACGAGCTGCAGGAGATCACCGTCATGAAGATGGAGGTCAAGAAGCTTTTCAAGAAGGAAATGCAGGAAATGATCACCATCCGCAAAAAGTCGGAGCCCATGGGCACCCCCATCATCAAGGTGAAATCCGACGATAAGTACTGGGAGGGCTACAAGGCGCAGCTGCAGAAGTTCTGCAAGAAAAACCGGGTGAACTATATCGACATGACCAATATGCCCGCTCCCGGCGCACAGCCTCCCCAGGGCTGACCGGCTTCCCGGACACGACAAGACGCGCAGCTTTCTGCTGCGCGTCTTTTGACGTTTTCCCTCATTCTGCGTGTTTTTCCGCGATCCGGACAAGGAGCTCGGAAGTCTTGCGCATCTGCGGGACCGAGGCGTATTCAAAGCGCCCGTGGCAGTTGCCGCCGCCGGTGCACAGGTTGGGGCAGGGGATGCCCATATGGGTGAGCATCGCTCCGTCGGTGCCGCCCCGAATGGGGGAGACGACGGGCGTGATCCCAAGCTCCTCCATGGCTTCTCTGGCCTTGTCCACGATCTCCATGCGGGGGAGGATCAGCTCTTTCATGTTGTAATAGGAATCCCGGACCTCCGTCTCGCAGGTGCCGGCGCCGTATTTCCGGTTGAGGAAATCGCCGCATTCCCGGAAAAAGGCTTTCTTTTCCTCGAATTTCGCCTTGTCGTGATCCCGAAGGATGTATTCCGCCTCCGCCGTTTCCACGTCGCCGTGAAGCTCGCAGAGGTGGTAGAAGCCCTCGTAACCCTCGGTGTACATGGGGTTGGCAAAGACGGGCAGCAGGCTCTGAAACTCCATGGCCGTCAGCAGCGCGTTCCGCATGGTGTTTTTGGCGCTGCCGGGGTGGATGCTGCGCCCGTGAACGGTGAGCTTCCCGGAAGCGGCGTTGAAGTTTTCATACTCCATGCCGCCCAGCGGTCCGCCGTCTACCGTATAGGCGAAATCGGCGCAGAATCGCTTCAGGTCGATCTTTGCCGTTCCGCCGCCCACCTCCTCGTCGGGGGTAAAGCAGATCAGCAGCTTTCCGTGCCGGATCGCCGGGGTCTGCAGCAGCGTTTCCGCCATGGTCATGATCTCCGCGACGCCGGCCTTGTCGTCCGCCCCCAGCAGGGTAGTCCCGTCGGTGACGACCAGCTCTTCGCCGATCAGGGATTTCATCATGGGGAAATCCCGCAGGCTCAGGATATGCTTTCCGTCACCGCCCAGGTCCACGTCTTCTCCGGTGAAGCGGATGATCCGGGGCTTTACCCCCGCGCCGCTGACGGCGCTGGAGGTGTCCATATGGGCCATGAAGCCCACGGTGGGCGCGCGTTTCCCTTCGGGCAGATTGGAGGGGATCGAAGCATACACATAGCAGTATTCCTCATCCAGACTGACTTCGGAAGCGCCCATTGCCCGCAGCTCCGCCGCCAGCAGCCTGGCCAGGTCGAACTGTTTGCCGGTGCTGGGGTGCTTTCCGTTTTCCTCCGACTGCGTGTCGATCTTCACATACCGCAGGAAGCGGTCCAATACGTCTTCCATTCTGATTCCTCCCTTAGCCTATTCGGCGGATTACCCACATTATTCCAATCTTGCGCCCCTTTGTCAAGGGCGGGAGATTGACTTTGCCCCGGAAAGGCACTATGATGATCCTGATCATTATGCTGCGGAGGAAGCTATGGAACAGAAAACGGAAGAACTGATCGAACAGCTGCGGACGCTGGTCTCCAAGATGCGGGCCTACGGTCACGCCCAGGGCGTTTTGTACTATGACGCCGCCACCATCGCCCCGCCGGGGGGCGCGGAGGACCGGGGAAAGACGCTGGCCGTCCTCTCCGAGGTGAGCTACGAGCTCCAGACAGGGGAGGAGACGGGGAAGCTGCTGGCCGCCCTGATGGCGCGCAGGGAGGAGCTGGACTTCATCACCCGCCGGGAGGTCTCGGAGCTTTGGCGGGATTACGAGCGCACAAAGAAGATCCCGAAAGAGGAATATATCGCCTATAACGTACTGCTGAACGAGGCGGACGCGGTCTGGCACAAGGCCAAGGTGGAGAGCGACTGGCCCGCCTTCCGGCCCTATATGGAAAAGATCGTGGCCTTCAACAAAAAGCTGGCCGCCTGGCTGGCACCGGAGAAAAAGCCCTACGACGCCCTGCTGGATCAGTATGAGCGGGGCCTTACCATGGAGACGCTGGACGCGTTCTTCGACGTGCTGAAGGAGCGGCTGGTCCCGCTGATCCGCCGGGTAGCGGAAAAAGGGCAGCCCGACTGCGCGTTTATCCATCAGGAATTCCCCATCGAGCAGCAGCGCAAGCTCTCCGACTGGCTCATGTCCGCCATCGGCATCGACCGAGAATACTGCTCCATCGGCGAAACGGAGCATCCCTTCACCGACGGCTATTCCAAGCACGACGTGCGCATCACCACCCACTACCACCTGGATGATCCCCTCTCCAGCCTGTTCAGCGTGGTCCATGAGGGCGGCCACGCCCTGTATGAGCTCCATTCGGGAGACGAGCTGGAGGACACCATGCTGTCCGGCGGCGCTTCCATGAGCATCCACGAGAGCCAGAGCCGCTTTTTTGAAAACATCATCGGCCGCAGCCGCGGATTCATCCACAATCTGCTGCCGAAGCTGCAGGAGCTGTTCCCGCAGCAGATGGAGGGCGTCACGGAGGATATGCTTTACCGGGCCGCCAACATTGCCGAGCCCGGCCTGATCCGCACGGAGGCGGACGAGCTGAGCTACTGCCTCCACGTCATGCTGCGCTATGAGCTGGAGAAACAGCTGATGGAAGGCAGCCTGGCCGTGGCGGATCTGCCCTCAGCATGGAATGCCAAGGTGAAGGAATACCTGGGACTGGACGTGCCGGACGACCGGCGGGGCGTGCTGCAGGACAGCCACTGGTCCGGCGGCAGCATCGGCTATTTCCCCTCCTATGCCCTGGGCTCCGCCTACGGGGCGCAGCTGCTGGCAAAAATGAAGGAGACGGTCGACGTAGATGCGGCGGTCGCCTCCGGGGACCTGACGCCCATCCTCGACTGGCTGACGGAACGCATCTGGAAAAAGGGGAGCCTGTACGATCCGCAGGAGCTCTTTGAGCAGGCGGCGGAAGCGCCCTTCGACCCCACCTACTACACCGATTATCTGAAAGAAAAGTACAGCGCCATTTACGGACTGTGAAGCAGAGAAGGAAAACGCGATGAAAAAAACGCTGGTCTTCTTGCTGGCCGTCCTGCTGCTGGCCGCCGGCTGCGCGGCGAAGCCGGACCCGGGACCTGCAAGCCCCGCGCCCACGCAGACGCCCGCCGCAGCCGCCCCGACCCCCGAAAGCACCGCCGTGCCGACCCACGAAAGCACCGCCGCGCCCGCGGCGACGCCGGAGCCCGCCCCCGAACCGGTCTCCGACGGCTCGGAAAACCTGGGCTACTTTTCCCTTGCCCCTTCGGACGGCGCGGTGGAAGCGCCCATGATGGGGCTGCATCTTCCCCTCAGCGGACTGCTGCTGGAGAATCAGGAGCGGCTGACGGCGGACGTGATCGTGGAAAAAGACACCGCCAGCCTCTATCTCTCTTTGGTCAACCCCGATCCCGGCGAAGATGACCCCTACGGCGTACAGTTCCTTGAAATCGACGGTTATGCTTCGGAGCAGGCGCCGGACGATGCGATTTTCCGCTATCTCGGCAAAAACGACGTCTTCTATTACTATTGGCTGGACTATGCCGAAATGTTCAGGCAATATCCGGATTACTATGCTTATTTCTCGGGCTTCGTCGCGCCGGAGGACGCTTCCCTTTACGACGCCCTTACGCAGGCGGCGGCGGAGATGGAGGACGACGTGGAAATCCTTCCCCTGACGCTGCCGAAAGCGATGAGCGCCGATGAACTGGGCGCGGCGTTCATGGCCGCAGCGCTTCCCGACCTGGAGGGGAACGAAATCTCTCTCGGCGGTCTCATCGCCGGAAACAAGGTGACGCTCCTGAACATCTGGGGCACCTTCTGCGGCCCCTGCATCTCGGAAATGCCAGGCCTGGGCGACCTTGCCCGGACCTATGCCGGTCAGGGCTTCGGCATCGTGGGCCTGACCTGCGATATCCTGGATGCACGGGGCAATATCCAGCCGGAGATCGTGGAGGACGCCAGGGATATCCTGGATACCACCGGCGTCGACTATCCGATCCTGGCCCTGAGCGGGGAGCTGGCGGAAGCCACGGAGCTTCAATATGTTCCCACGACCTATCTTGTGGACGCCGCGGGACATATCCTGCGGGGCCCCATCGTCAGCGCCATGCCCGCTTCGGAGTGGGAGACGCTGATCCTGGAGTGCCTGGCGGAAGCCGGCTGACAGCGGAAATGAGGAACCGACGATGAAGCGGAAAGCAAAACTGGCCCTTGCCGCGCTGCTGCTGGCGCTGGCGGTCGCCTCCTGCCTGTTCGGCGTAAGCCGGGGCGAGCTGAAAACCGTTCACCGGAAGGCAAGCACCGTTTGCCTGGAATGCATCGGGATCGGCTGAAATGAGAGGGAAGCATATCGCCGCGCTGCGGAAAGCGGTGCAGGCGGGGTGGGGCGTTCTTTCCAACGCCTATGTGACCGGATTTATCAAGGGGACCATCTATCAGGGCCCGCTGAAAAACTTCTGCGTGCCGGGCATGAACTGCTATTCCTGCCCCGGCGCGCTGGGGTCCTGCCCCATCGGGGCCATGCAGTCGATCTTCGACGCGCGGAAACGGAGATTTGCCTTTTCCGTGGTGGGTTATCTGGCGGCCGTCGGGCTGCTGGTCGGCCGCTTCGTCTGCGGCTGGCTCTGCGTCTTCGGCCTTATCCAGGAGCTGCTGTATAAGATCCCCGTGCCGAAGCTGAAGATAGCGGAAAAGCCGGATCGGGCGCTGCGCTATGTGAAATATGCGGTGCTGCTGATCCTGGTCTTTGCGCTGCCGTTCTTCTGGCGGGATTCGCTGGGGATCGGGGAACCCTTCTTCTGCAAATTCCTCTGCCCCGTGGGGACGCTGGAGGGCGGCGTCCCCCTGGTGCTGCTGCGGCAGGAGCTTCGCAGCGCCGTCGGGTTCCTGTTTCGGTGGAAGCTCATTCTTTTGATCCTGACGGTGCTGGCCTCCGTGTTCATCCACCGCCCCTTCTGCAAGTATCTCTGTCCCCTTGGCGCGTTCTACTCCCTGTTTCAGAAAATCAGCTTCCTGCGCCTGAAGCTGGACGGGGATCGGTGCGTCTCCTGCGGGAAGTGCGAGAAAAGCTGCCCCATGGAGGTGCACGTCAAGAGCGATCCCAACAGCGCCGAATGCATCCGCTGCGGCGCCTGTGTGCGCAGCTGCCCTGCCGGCGCCCTGTCCTTCTCCGGCGGAGCATGGTCGATGAAGGACCCCGCCGGGGGCCTGGCAAAGAAGAAATAAAACGGAAATACAGGAGGGACCCTCACATGCTGACGCTCGAAGAAATCAACGGCATCGGAAAAGAGATCGAGGAGATATTCTGCCTTCGCACGGCCCCCATGGCCATCAAGCTGATCGATCGGGAGGAAGTCCCGGAGGGCTGCCGTCAGCCTTCCGCAGAGGGCATCCACTACGCCCTCTGCCAGGCGCTGGCGTTTGTCCGCAGGACCCGCAACCATCTGGCTATCTTCCCGGAGGATCACTGGTGCCTGTGGCCGGTCATCAATTTCCGCCTGCGCACCCTGGACGAAGCGGATAAGAAATACGTGGGCAGCGGCTACTTCATCCGGGACCCGCAGGTGAGCTACCGGCATTTCTGCGAGAAATTCCCCTATATCGACGAGAATAAGAAAAAGGACGGCATGGCCGTCGCGCCTCTGGAATCCTGCCGGTTCGTGCCGGACGCCGTGATGATCTACTGCGAGCCCGGTCAGCTCCGGCAGCTCCTCATGGCCGCGAAGTATCACACCGGCGAGATCACCCAGGCCTGCCTGGATACCTGCGATTCCTGCGGCGCGGCCCTGGTGCCCGTGCTGAACGGGGAGATGCGCTACAACGTGTCCATGCCCGACGCGGGGGAATACGAGCGCAGCCTCTGCGGGGAAAACGAGATGATCTTCACGCTCTCCGGCGACACGCTGGCGGATTTGATCCAGGCGGCGCGGGACCTGAAGCGGGCGGGCTTCGGCTATAAGGAACTGGCTTACGATATCCGCCCGGATTACGCCCGCCCCAAATTCTACAACGATATGTTCGCCAAATGGGGCCTGGAGACCGGAGCGGAGTGGATCCCCGGCAAGCGATAAGGGAAGCGTACTGAAAAAGCCGCCCCCGCACAAAGCTGTGCGCAGGGCGGCTTCTTCATGCTCTGTCGTCGAGGATGCGCCGGACGAGCGTTTCCGTCTCTTTCGTGACGGCGTCAAAGTCGATGCAGGGTCGGACGGCCGCTTCCAGCGCGTCGTGCCCTTTTTTCGCAAGGGCCAGCTCGGCCTGCGCGCGCGTCAGCAGGGAAGCGCCCAGCCGCTCCAGTTCCCGCTGCTCCGCCTTTTCCGCCTCCGTCGGCGGCGGGCCCAGCTTATCCAGACGGATACGCCGGTCGCCCTCGCCGGTGGTGAGTCCCAGCCCCGCTTCCGGCAGCAGCAGATGGGCGATGCGCAGAGGATTTCGGGGATGGGGACAGAGGACGACCTGCTTTCCCCGCTCCAGCGCCGCCTCCAAAAACGCTTGCAGAAAGAGGTCCGACCGCTCCGCATCCCCGGCGAGGGAAATGAGGCGGGGCGCAAGAGCCCGGCGGCTTTCCGCCAGGGAAACGAGTCCGCGGCAGGTGAAAGCGTCGGTGAAGCAGCGGCGAAGGGAGCCCCGGCCCTTTCCCCGGCCCAGGCTCCGCGTTGCCAGCGAAGCGGCGCGCCGCCGTATCTCCCGCCGCGTGTCCTCCGAGCAGCGGCAGACCCCTTCCAGGCTGCCCAGGGAGGCCAGATAGCGGTAGGCCTTGCGGTAGTGCTCCCGGTAGTCGGCGTCCCAGCGCTCCAGCCCCTCCGCAGGCGAAGTATAAAAGCGGCTCAGGTCGATATAAAACCCCTTTTGCCCTGTCAGCGGCGGCTCCAGCACATGGGGGGAGGTGCCGTCGAAAACGGCGGCGCCCCGATCCGGAAGGATGACCCCGTCCAGGGAATCCGGATCGCCGGAGCAAAGGACAGGCACCGCGGTCAGCCCCTCGGCTACAGCGCATGCCGCCAGCCTCTTCAGGAAGCCGGATTTCCCGCAGCCCGCGCTGCCCTTGAGCACATAGAGCCGCCGGAGCTCCGGCGCGCCGAGCGCCTCGTCGTAGAGGGAGAAGAACCCCCGGTCCGTGTTCGCTCCCAGAAAAACGGAGATTTCGTTCATACATGACCCCCAAAAGCGATTTCTACCCCAGATTATGCCGCTCAGGGCATGGGGGTGACGGTTGAAATGCCTCCGCGGCTGTGGTAGAATCGACGGGAGAATCGCAGGGAGGAAAGACATGCGTAAGAAGCTTTGGGCGCTGGGGCTGTGCCTGGTGATCCTGTTCGGCGTCCTTGTGGGGACGGCGGCCGCAGCCGGCGGCGCGGACGACCCTCTGGTATCCGTCAGCTATCTTTTCCACACGCTCCTTGCCCGCCTGCAGGACACCTTCGCGCGGGAAACGGAAGACGGGCTGGCAGCGCTGGCGGAGGATTATTCTGCCCGGCTGGATGCTCTCCGGCTGCCGGAGGAGAACGGCTGGGACCTGGCTGACGGTTTTGTTCCCCTGCGCCTGGAGGACGGGGGAAGCGTTCGCATGGCCCCCTTCGGCACGTTTTTGCTGTCGGAGGGCGTCGCCCGGCTGCATATCTACACCGGCGAGGTGATCGATCTTGCCGAGAGCCGCGTGTGCAGGGAAGGGGAATTGCTGATCCCCAACCGGCGGTATTTTGCCGCCGAGGGAGCGGAAGCGCTGATCCGCTTCTACGCTTCCGGCTCGGCGGGGTTTGTGGATGGCCGCTATCTCGCGGAAACGACCGGTGATTTCGATATTTCGGAGCGCTTTTTGGACCTGGAGGGCCATTGGAGCCGCGGCCAGGTGGTCACGCTGGCGGAAGCCGGGCTGGTCAAGGGCATGGACGCGCACCATTTTGAGCCGGAACGCAAGGTGACGCGCGCCATGTTCGTGACGGTCCTTGGCCGGATGTACGGCCTGCATGAGGACTTCACCGCACCCATCGGCTTTGCCGACGTGCATGAGGGGGACTGGTTTGCGCCTTATGTGACCTGGGCCTCCATCAGCGGCGTCGTCAACGGCTATGAGGACGGCACCTTCGGCCCCAACCGGGAGATCACGCGGGAGCAGATGGCCCTGATCCTGATCCGGTACTGCGAATCCTATGAGCTTCTCCTTCCGGAGGAGACGCATGTTCCGCCCTTCACCGATGAAGGGCGCATCAGCGCATGGGCGCTGGAGGCCGTGCTGAAATCCCGCCGCTGCGGACTCATCAACGGCAGGGAGGACGGGAGCTTCGATCCCGGCGGGACGGCCACCAGGGCGGAAATGTGCGCCGTGATCGCGCGGCTCATGGAAAAAACGGAGGAATGGAAGAATGGAACAAACGGCGATACGGGAGAGAATCAGCCGGTGGGTTGACGCGCACCGGGAGGAATACCTGCGGGATGTGGCGCGGCTGGTGGCCGTCCGAAGCGTCGGCGGCGAGGGAAAGGAGGGCATGCCCTTCGGCGAAGGCCCTGCCGAAGCGTTGGCAGAAGCCCTGAAGCTCGCCGGAGAGCACGGCTTCCTCACCCGGAATTATGACGGCTATGTGATGACCGCCGACCTCCTGCCCGGGGAGACGGCGCTGGATATCCTGGCCCATCTGGACGTGGTGGGCGAAGGAGAGGGCTGGGACACGGACCCTTATACCGCGGTGGAGAAGGACGGCTGCCTTTACGGACGGGGCACCGACGACGACAAGGGCCCCGCCGTGGCGGCCTTGTATGCCATGGCCTGCGTCCGCGATGTGGCGGCCGGGGAGCTGAAAAAGAATGTCCGCCTCATCCTCGGCACGGACGAGGAGAGCGGCTCACGGGATATCCGCTACTACTATGAGCGGGAAAAGAGCGCCCCGTGCACCTTTTCGCCGGACGCAGACTTTCCGGTGATCAACACGGAAAAGGGCGGCTTCGTGGGCTCCTTCCGCCGCAGCTGGGCCCCGTCGGGCGTTCTGCCCAGGGTCAGCAGCTTGGAAGGCGGCTTCCGCATCAATGTCCTCCCGGCGGACGCCGCCGCCGTCGTGCTGGGCGTGACGAAGGCGGAAGCGGAAAGGATCTGCGCGCCTCTGGCGGCGCAGCTGGACGTGGCCCTGACGGTGACGGAGGCGCCGGGCGGCGTACGCATCGCCGTGCGCGGCCTGGGAACCCACGCCTCGACCCCGGACCAGGGGCGCAACGGCATCACCGCCCTGATCGCCCTGCTGAACGCGCTTCCGCTGGCGAAGTGCGCTTCCGCGGAAGCGCTCCGCGCGCTGGGAGAGCTGCTGCCCCACGGCGACGGGGCGGGCAAGGCCCTGGGGATCGCCATGGCGGACGAGATTTCCGGGGCGCTGACCCTCGCGTTCAGTCTTTTCCGGCTGACGGAGGAGGGCTGCGAGGGCAGCTTCGACAGCCGCGCCCCCCTCTGCGCGACGGAGGAAAACTGCCGCAGCGTCGCGGAGAAGCGCTTCTGCGAGGCCGGATTCGATTTTCTGGGTAACATGCGCCCGCCGCACCACACACCGGGCGACACGCCCTTTGTGCAGTCGATGCTCCGCAGCTATGAGCTTTACACCGGCAGAAAGGGCGAATGCATCGCCATGGGCGGCGGCACCTATGTCCACGACATTCCCGGCGGCGTGGCCTTCGGAGCGGCCATGCCGGGCTTTGAGACCAATCTTCACAGCGCCAACGAGCGGATGAACATCGCGGATATGCTGACCGCGATCAAAATCTACGCCCATGTGATCTACGAAATCTGCACCTGACACATCCGAATCGAAAACCCGCAGGCGGCTTGCCTGCGGGTTTTTGTCGGGAGGATTCGCATCAGGGCTCCGTGAAATGGATGTGGCTGTGGATATGGTCGGAACAGAAGCAGTGATAGCCCACGCACTGGGAGCAATAGCGGAATTCCAGCTCCGGGTGATCCGTGTCCGTCCGCCCGCATACGGCGCACTTGCGGGTGTAGGTCTGGGCGTTCTGCCCGTTTTCGGCGCGCTTGATATTTCTGCGGAACCGGCGGGCGGTGCCGCTGTGCCGCATGCGCAGGAGCTTGAGGGAAGCCAGCAGGCTGCTTCCGCAGAACAGGAAGCAGTTGGCGAAGCCCGTCAGAGGCAGGAGCGTCCGCCCGACGACCATCATCACCAGATAATAGGCGGCTTCGAAATACGCGATCCATTTGACCTTGACGGGGATGAAGAAGAACAGCAGGAATTGATTGTCCGGCCAGAGGGTGGCATAGGCGAAGAACATGGAGAGATTCAGAAAGTGACCGGTGAGGACGAGGTTCCGCCCGGTGATAAGGCCGGCCAGGATGCCGTAGACGATGGTGATGACCATGCCGCAGAGATAATAGACGGTGAATTTCCCCGCGCCCCAGGCCCGCTCCAGCGTGCTGCCGATCATGTAATAAAAATACAGCTCGATGATCAGCCAGATACCGGAGGTTTGCGGCACGAAGACGAAGGTCACCAGCCGCCAGACTTCCCCCGCATAAAGCCGGGAAGGGATCAGGCACAGCCAATAGGCCAGCATCCCCGTCCGGTCCATCATGGAGAAAACATAGACCAGGGCGTTGCCGATGATGAGATAGAGCATCAGCCGGGGAATGCCGAAATTGGGATGTTTGTAGAGAAAGCGGCTGACGCCGCGGTCAAAGCGTTCCAAAAACTTCATTTTTTCTGCCTCCGGGGGTATTCTACATGATTTTGGCCGGATTGTCCACGGAAGAAACGGATCATCCGTCGAAGAAACAGAAAATTTACACTTTCCACAGCCCCATCCCTGTGATATAATAACGAAACTTGATACCATAGGATTACTATCGGAGCAAATCATGGCAGAGAATTTCAAAGAAGCAGAGGACCGGATCGAGGGCAAAAACGCCGTGATGGAAGCCCTGAAGGCCGGGCGGCCTCTGGATAAGATCTACATAGCCCGCGGCGAGCAGGACAAGGCCCTCCGTTTCATCGCCCAAAAGGGAAAGGCCGCCGGCGCGGTCATCTCCGAGGTGGACCGGCGCAAGCTGGATGCGATGAGCGTGACCCACGCCCATCAGGGGGTCGTCGCCGTAGCCGCCGTGCGGGAGTATTCCAGCGTGGCCGACATCCTGGCCCTGGCGGCGCAGAAGGGTGAGGCGCCGCTGATCGTCGTCTGCGACGAAATTTCCGATCCCCATAACCTGGGGGCCATCATCCGCACCGCGGAATGCGCCGGCGCCCACGGCGTCGTCATTCCCAGGCACCGCAGCGCCGGCGTCACCGCCGTGGTGGAGAAGACCTCCGCCGGCGCGGTGGAGCACATGGCCGTGGCCCGGGTGGGCAACCTGGCCGCCGCGCTGAAGGAGCTGCAGCAGGCGGGGGTCTGGATCTTCGGCACGGCGGCGGATGGGGACAAGACCCTGTGGGACGCCGACCTGAAGGGGCCCGCCGCGCTGGTCATCGGCTCGGAGGGCAGCGGCATGTCCCGCCTGACACGGGAAAGCTGCGATTTTCTTCTGTCCATCCCCCTGCGGGGCAGGGTGTCCTCCCTGAACGCATCCAATGCCGCGGCGATCGTCTTGTTTGAAGCGGTCCGTCAGAGGATCGGCTGATTCATTTTGCTGTCAGGCAGTCAGTTAAGAAGGTAAACATATGTCGGAGCAGAGCCCTGAAAAACTGAATAGTTCGGAAGCGCCTGCCGAGACGTATTCCCTGGCTTCCATTCTTTCGGAGTATAAATCGGAGGCCTTCATCCGCAATGAGCGCCGCCTGAGCAAGGAGGAGCTGGAAAAGCGCGCGGAGGAGATCATCCGGGAGATGAAGCAAAGCGTGGAAGCGGAGCTGGAGGAGCCTGCGCAGGAGGAGCCTGCGCCGGAAACGGCCGAAGCAGCCGAAGCGGAGGCTTCCCCGCCGGAAGCAGAAGAAGCTTCCGAAGCCCCGAGCCCGGAAGAACCGGGGACTGATGAACCGGAGGCCGGTGAACCGGAAGTCGCGGAGCCGGAGCCGGAGGAGCTTCCCGCCGCGGACGCGCCGTCCGTCGGGGAGTCGCCGGAAGAAGAAAGCGCGGAGGTCCCGCCGGAAGCGGAAGCGGAACAGCCCCCCGCGCCGTCCGGGCCTGCGCCGGACGAAACGGAAGCCCCACCGGAAACGGAAGAACCCGAGCCGGAAGGACCAAAGCCGGAAGAACCTGAACCGGAAACCCCGGCGGAGCCGGAACAGCCCGGGGAGGACGAAGCGGAAGCCGGGCGCCTGGAGCGGGAGGAACGGAAACGGCAGAAGCGGGAAGCGAAAGAGGAAAAAGCCCGGCGGAGAAAGCAGCAGAGGGAAGAAAAAGCCCTCCAGCGCAAGGAGGCGCGGGCCAGAGAACATGAACCCCGTCCGGAGCTGACGGTGGAGGAGGCCGCGAAACAGTTTGCCTCCGGCGTCGCCTCACTTCGGAGGCGGATGATCCCCGCTTTCGCGCTCTGCGCCGTGATGGTGCTGCTGATGCTGCTGGGCGGCTTTGGCCGCGGCGGGGAAGGGGTCCTGCAGGAAAAGACCGTCCTGATCCTGCTGGCGGCCATGCAGCTGGCGGTCATGCTGCTGGGGCTGGATGTGCTGGCCAAGGGCGTGACAGACCTCCTTTCCGCCAAGCCGGGATGTGAGACGCTGGTCCTGCTGGCGTCGATCGCCGCGGAGGTCGACGCGGCGCTAATGATCTCCGGCCGGAACGCTTCCTTCGGCGCGCCTTATAATGTGACGGCGGCCCTGTCCCTGGCCTTTGCCCTCTGGGGCGCCTACTGCCGCCGCAGCGCTTTCCGCGAGACGATCCGTGCCATGCGCCTTGCCAGCATCCCCACCGTGGTTTCTTCGGAGGACAAGCTGGCAGAGGAGGGCAGCGTACTGAATAAAAAGCTGGGCACCGCCAAGGGCTTCCTGAACCGCTGCACGGAGCCGGACCTTCCCGAGCGATTCTATCACAAGGCGACCCCGGCCTGCCTGCTGCTGCTGCTCATCCTGGCGCTGGCCGCCGCTTATCTCTCCGGCACGGGCGCGCTCGCCCACTGCCTGGCGGCCCTGAGCAGCGCCGCAGCAGCGCTGACGGCCTCCCTGGTCTTTGCCCGTCCCTTCCTCCTGATCGCCAGAAAGCTGAGCCTCAGCGGCGCGGCCCTGGCGGGCTGGAAGGGCGCGGAGGATATGGCGAAGGCGGTGGGCCTGGTCATTCGGGACCTGGACATCTATCCGGAAAACTCCGTCATTCTCAACGGGATGAAGGTCCTGGCAGGCGCGCATGTGGAAAAGGTCGTGGCCTACACCGGCAGCGTCATTCTGGCTACCGGCAGCGGACTTCGCCGCGTGTTCGGCGAGCTCATGCGGCAGTATGCCGCGCCCCTCTACCGGGTGGAGGATTTCGACTGCGGAACGGAGGGCGGCGTCTGCGCTTTTATCGGGGAGGAACAGGTGCTGGTGGGCACCAGCGCTTACATGAATCTGATGGGCATCCGCGTCCCCGGCAGCGTGGACGTGGCCGGCGCGGTCTATACCGCCATCGACCATGAGCTTTGCGGCGTCTTTATCGTGAATTATCTGCCGCAGGAGCCGGTACAGAACGCGCTGTACCGGCTGGAGAGCGGGCGGATGCGCCCCATCTTCGCCATTCGGGATTTCAATATCAGCCCCTCCATGATGATCCAGAAATTCCGCCTCAACGAGGGCAGCATCACCTTCCTGCCCCCGGAAAACCGCTATCAGCTGAGCGTGGAGCCGGAGGAGGACGGAATCCCCGCAGCCCTCCTCAGCCGGGAAGGCCTGTGGCACTATTCGGAAACGGCGCGGGGCGGCCGCCGCCTGTGGCGCGTCACCAGGCGGGCCCTGTTGATGACGGCGCTGGGCGCGGTCCTGGGGATCGCCATCGTGTTCATCTCCTGCGCCCGCGGCGCTTTCGCCTCGGTCGCGCCCCTGAAGCTGCTGGCCGCCATGCTCCTGTGGGCGTTCGCCACGCTGATGATCGCCGAATCCGCCGAGGGCGACTGAGGAAAGAAAAAACTTGTATTCCACGGTTCATTCGTGTATAATAACTATCTGTGCAGAAAATCAATAAGGAGAGGAATCACATGTCTGAGAAAATCCGCAATATATGCCTGCTGGGCCACGGCAGCACCGGCAAGACCAGCCTCGCAGAGAGCATCCTGAACCTGACCGGGATGACCGACCGGCTCGGCAAGGTGGTGGAGGGCAACTCCGTCTGCGACTTCGACGCCGAGGAGATCAAACGCCAGATCAGCATTTCCACCGCCACGGCCTATGCCAAGTACAAGGGAACCAAGATCAACATCCTGGATACGCCGGGCTTCTTCGATTTCGCCGGTGAAGTGCAGGAGGCTCTGCGCGTCGCCGACGCCGGCATCATCTGCGTTTCCGCCAAGGACGGCCTGAATGTCGGCGCGGAGAAGTCCTGGAAATATCTGAAGGATGCCGATAAGCCCCGCGCCATCTACATTTCCAAGACCGACGAGGAGCATGCGGATTTTGACCGGACCTTCAATCAGCTGCGCGAGAAGTTCGGCAGCACCGTCAGCGCTTTCACCATGCCCGTGGTCGAGAATGAGAAGGTCACCGGCATCATTGACGTGATCGCCAAGAAGGCTTTCCACGTGGTCAAGGGCAAGCGGGAGGAGATCGCCATCCCCGCCGAGGCCGCCGACCGGCTGGAGGAGCTGTATCAGGAAGTGGTGGAGAACGCCGCTTCCACCAGTGAAGAGCTGATGGACAAGTACCTGGAGACCATGGAGCTCAGCCAGGAGGAAGTCTACGGCGCGCTGAGCACCGGCGTTGCCGAGGGGGAAATCTGCCCCGTCTTCTGCGGCTGCGCCATGACCGGCCTGGGCACCACCGTCCTGCTGGACGCTATCGTCAACCTGTTCCCCGAGCCCATGGAGGGCGGCGAACCCGTGAAGCCCGACGAGCCTGCCCGCGCCATCATCTATAAGACCATTTCCGACCAGTTCGGCAAGTTCTCCCTCTTTAAGGTCATTTCCGGCCGGGTCACCCCCGACATGACCCTGGTGAACGCCCGCTCCGGCGCCAACGAAAAGCTGGGCCACATCTACATGATGCAGGGCAAGAAGAACGTGGAAGTGCAGGCGATCGAATGCGGCGACTTCGGCGCCGTTGCCAAGCTCAGCGACTCCAAGACCGGCGACACCCTCTGCGACGCCCGCAAGGTCGAGGCCGCCCCCGGCATCGAGTTTGCCGAGCCCTGCTACTCCATGGCCATCGCCCCCAAGACCAAGGGGCAGGACGACAAGGTGGCCCAGGGCCTCAGCCGTCTGGGCGAGGAGGACCCCACCTTCACCGTGGTGAACAACGCCGAGACCAAGCAGATGGTCATTTCCGGCGCCGGCGACATCCATCTGGATGTGCTGTGCTCCAAGCTCAAGAGTAAATTCGGCGTGGAAGTGGTCCTGAGCCCCGCCCGCGTGCCCTATCGGGAGAAGATCCGCAAAAAGTATGAGGCGCACGGCCGCCACAAGAAGCAGACCGGCGGTCACGGCCAGTTTGCCGATGTGAAGATCCGCTTCGAGCCCCAGGAGGAGCAGGAAGACATGATCTTCGCCGAGGAGGTCTTCGGCGGCAGCGTGCCGAAGAACTTCTTCCCCGCCGTGGAAAAAGGCCTGCGCGAGAACTGCGCCAAGGGCGTGCTCGCCGGCTATCCCATGGTCTATCTGAAGGCCGTGCTGTATGACGGCGACTTCCATCCCGTGGACTCCTCCGAAATGGCCTTCAAGACCGCCGCCGGTCTGGCTTACAAGGAACTGATCAACGCCAGCCCCGTGATCCTGGAGCCCATCGGCACCCTGACCGTCACCATCCCCGACAACTACCTGGGCGATATCATGAGCGATATCAGCTCCAAGCGCCGGGGCACCGTGCTGGGCATGAACGCCCACGACGGGATGCAGATCGTCGAGGCGGAGGTCCCCATGGCCGAAATGTCCTCCTACACCATCGACCTGCGCAGCATGACCCAGGGCCGCGGCTCCTTCAGCCTGAAGTTCGCTCGCTATGAGGAAGCTCCCGCCATGGTGCAGCAGAAGATCATCGACGACGCCAAGGCCGAAGCCGAGGCGGAGTGATCCCTCCGGAAACCCGTTCGCCCGCTGTGTTCAACACAGCGGGCGTTTTTTCTGCGGGGGATGCTTCAGGCCGCCAGGCCGTAGCGCCGCAGGAGGTCGGTCAGCTGCGCCTGCTTTTCACGGCTGAGCTCCGTCAGCGGCAGGCGCAGCTCGCCGGAGCAGAGCCCGGCAGCGGCCATGGCCGCCTTGACGGGAATGGGATTCACATCCGTGAACAGGGCCTCCATCAGGTCCAGATAAGCATAATGGAGCGCAGCGGCTTCCCGGTAACTGCCGGCGAGGCACAGGCGCGTCAGCTCACTCATGGCTTCCGGCACCAGATTTGCGCAGACGGATATGACGCCCTTTGCGCCCAGCGCCATGAGGGGCAGGGTGAGGGAATCGTTGCCGCTGTAAAAACTGAAATCCGAGGGGCAAAGGCGCATGGCGCGGGAGATGGCGTCCAGGTCGGTGCCTGCGGCCTTGATGCCGGCGATCCGGGGGTGCCGGCTCAGCTCCGCCAGAGTCTCCGGCGCGATGGTCATGCCGGTGCGGGAAGGTACGTCGTACAGCAGGATGGGCTTTTCCGCCCGGTCGGCAAGATAGGTGAAGTGCCGGATGAGCCCTGCCTGGGAGGTCTTATTGTAGTAAGGCGTCACCATCAGCAGCGCATCCGCTCCGGCGTCCTCCGCCTGCTTCATCAGGGTGAGGGCGTGGTCCGTGCTGTTGCTGCCGGCCCCGGCGATCACGGGAATGCGGCCGGATGCGCTTCGCACGGCTTCGCTGACGATGGCCTTGTGCTCCGGGTAGGAGAGCACGGCGCTCTCTCCCGTGGTGGCGCATACCGCCACGGCGCCGCAGCCGGCGCTGATCTGCATTTCCATCAGTCTGTCCAGCGCCGCGAAATCCACTTCGCCGCTGCGAAAGGGCGTTACCAGCGCCGCAGCGCAGCCGGTGAATACGGTTTCCTTCAAAGGGATTCCTCCTTTCCGATCAATGAATAAAAGAGGACCGGGACGCGATCCACGTCCCGGTCCCCGGTGTCTTCGGCAAGAGCGTATCAGATATAATTCTCCGCGCAGAGCAGCTCCGCCAGCAGCACAGCGCCGCCGGCAGCACCCCGCAGGGTGTTGTGGCTCAGGCAGACGAACTTGTAGTCGTACTGGGTGTCCTCACGCAGCCGGCCGACGGAAACGGCCATCCCGTTTTCCAGGTTGCGGTGGAGCTTGGTCTGGGGCATGTTGTCCTCCGTGAAGTAGTGGAGGAACTGCTTCGGCGCGGTGGGAAGCTGCAGCTCCTGGGGACGGCCCTTGAATTCCGCCCAGCGCTTCAGGATCTCCTCCTTGGAGGGCTTCTCCCGGAAGGACGCGAACACGGCTGCCATATGGCCGTTGGAAACCGGCACCCGCAGGCACTGGGCGGTGATGGCGGGTTTTTCGGCGTTGACGATCACGCCGCCCTCCACCTTGCCCCAGAGCTTCATGGGTTCCTTCTCGGATTTCTCTTCCTCGCCGCCGATATAGGGGATCACGTTGTCCACCATCTCCGGCCAGGTCTCGAAGGTCTTGCCCGCGCCGGAAATCGCCTGATAGGTGCAGACCAGCACCTTCTCCAGGCCGAAATCCCGCAGGGGGTTCAGGGCGGGGACATAGCTCTGAAGGGAGCAGTTGGACTTGACGGCGATGAAGCCGCGCTTTGTGCCCAGCCGCTTCCGCTGGCTCTCAATCACAAGGATATGCTCCGGATTGATTTCCGGTACCACCATGGGCACGTCCGACGTCCAGCGATGGGCGCTGTTGTTGGAGACCACGGGGCACTCCAGCTTTGCATACCTTTCCTCCAGGGCCTGGATTTCCTCCTTTTTCATGTCCACGGCGGAGAAAACAAAATCTACCATCCCGGCGATCTTTTCCGCGTCGGCGGCAGCGTCCATGATGATCAGGTCCCTGGCGCAGTCGGGCAGGGGAGTCTCCAGCTGCCAGCGGCCTTCCATCACATCCCCATAGCGCTTGCCCGCGCTGCGGGGACTGGCGGCCACCACGGTCAGGGTGAACCAGGGGTGACCCTGCATCAGAGTTACGAAACGCTGGCCTACCATGCCGGTAGCGCCGATGACGCCGACCTTGTACTTCTTCATAGCAATCGCTCCTTTTTCACCCTATGGGGTTATTTGCATCTTGCCGAATGAAGGAAATCATTGTATAATCATAAAATCGATTTGCCTGCACCGCCAAGCTGCGTTGAAAAATATAGTGTATAATAGCACCGCCATACACGGAAAGTCAAGGCGGCGAGGCAAATTACCGTGAGAATCTTTCCCTATTTCAACAACCGGACGACGAGGATCAAATGATACACAGAATGGACAAGCTCAGGCGTGCGCTGCTTCTCCTTTTGGTCTGCCTCCTGCTGGGTCTGCCCTCTGCCGCGGAGGACACGGAGGACCCGGCGCCCTATATCCGGGTGGGCCTCTACTGGGGTGATCGGGCGCTGGAGGGAGCCAACCTCCTCAATTATACAGGCAGCGGCTATATGCTGGGCTATTTCGACAGGGACCTTCAGTTCGTGCCGCTGATGCGCACGGAGGAAAGGGCCATCAGCATGCTGAAGGACTGGAGCCTGTACTATGTGGGCGGCCAGTATGTTTCCCAGGGCTCTTCCGACAATATCCGGGTCGGCTGCTATCACATCCGACTTGGGAGCTATGACAGCTGCGAGGAAGCGATGGAGGAGGCTTCCGCCTATTCGGACGGCTACGTCGGCTTTATGAACGGGACATGGTATGCCTTCTGCGGCAGCTATCTCAGCCAGTCCGCCGCGGAAAGCGCCGCCGCCTCCCGCGGCGTCTACGGCGCCGCCGTGACCGCCTCCAGCCGCTGCGTCACCGTGGTGGTCACCGGAACGGATCGGGTCATTTTCCAGTTTGACGGCGGCACGGAAACCTCCCTGGGCGTCATGCCGCAGCCGGACGCGTCGGGTGAACGGCCCATTACCTGGTTCCGGGGCTACAAGTATTACGGCGGCTTCCGCTATACCCGGCGGGACGGGGGAAATCTGACGGTGGTCAACGTCCTGGAAATGGACGACTATGTCTGCGGCGTCGTACCCTATGAAATGAGCCCAAGCTGGCCCCTGGAAGCGCTGAAGGCCCAGGCGGTCTCCGCCCGGACCTATGCCGCCTCCCAGCTGCACAAGCATGAGAGCAGCGGCTTCGACCTGTGCAACACCACCTGCTGCCAGGCTTACCTGGGCGTGAATGTGAATGCGCCGGACTGTGAGGAGGCCGTAAGGGACACCTCCGGCGTCTACGTGACCTATGACGGCGCGTATGCCGATACATTCTATCATTCCTGCGACGGCGGCGCCACCGAGAACTCGGAAAACGTCTTCTATGAGGCGATCCCCTATCTGAAGGGCGTGCGCGACCCCTATGAAAGCCACGTGACGACCGGCTATGAGCACTGGTCCTATGTCTATACCGCCGACGAGATCACCTGGATTTTGCAGAACAAGGGGTATAAATGCGCCCATATCGTCAGCGTCACCCCCACCTATACGGAGGTGGGCAATATCCTTTCCCTCCGGTTCACGGACAGCGCCGGCGTCAGCTGGACCTTCTCCCGAAGCCGCGCATCCACCATCCTCAACAGCCAGACCTACAACCGCATCATCCACAGTCAGCGCTTCACGGTGACGGACGCCGACGCGGAGCAGGCATTCCTCTGCGTCAACGGTACGGACACCCGGATTTCCGACAACGACGCGCTCTGCGCGGTGGACGGCAGCGGGCAGGTGCGCAGCATCGGGGAAAGAGGCAGCCTGACCGTCATCACCGCTGCCGGAACGGAGACCGTGCCCCTCAACGGCAGCGGCCAGGCGGTCACATCGGATCGATTCCTGGTTTCGGGTTCCGGCTGGGGCCACAACGTGGGCATGAGCCAATACGGGGCCAAGGCGATGGCGGAGTTGGGCTTTACCTATGACGAGATTCTCAAGTTCTATTACAGCGGGGTGGATGTAGGGTGAAGACCAGCGATTTTTACTATGATCTCCCGGAGGAGCTGATCGCCCAGACGCCTCTGGAAAAGCGGGATTCCTCCCGGCTCATGCTGCTGGATAAGGCGACGGGGGAGATCGGCCACAGCGTATTTTCTCAGCTGCCGTCGTATCTGAAGGCGGGGGACTGCCTGGTCATGAACGATTCCCGCGTTCTCCCCGCCCGGCTGATCGGCCGCAGGGCCACCGGCGGCGCCGTGGAGGTGCTGCTGCTGACGGACCTGGGCGGCGGCGTCTGGGAATGCCTGACCCGGCCCGGACGCAAGACCCCCGTGGGCACAAAGCTCTTTTTCGGCGATGGGGAGCTGAGCGGGGAAGTGGTGGAGGCCGTCAGCGACGGGAACAAGCGCATCCGCTTCACTTATGAAGGCATTTTTCTGGAGGTGCTGGAGCGCCTGGGCCGGGTGCCGCTTCCGCCCTATATCAAGGCGGAGCTGAAGGACCCGGAGCGGTATCAGACGGTCTATGCCCGCAGCCCCGGCTCCGCCGCCGCCCCGACGGCGGGACTGCACTTTACCCCCTCGCTCCTGGCGGAGCTGCAAAACAAGGGCGTTGAGCTTTGCTATGTCACGCTCCACGTGGGACTGGGCACCTTCCGCCCGGTGAAGGAGGCGGAAATCGAGGGCCATGAGATGCACTCGGAATTCTGCATGATCCCCGGGGAGACGGCGGAGAAAATCAACGCCGCCAGGCGGGAAGGGCGGAGGATCGTCTCGGTGGGCACCACCTCCTGCCGCACGCTGGAAGCCGTAGCCGATGAACAGGGCATGGTCCGGCCTTTTGCGGACTGGGTGAATATTTTCATCTATCCCGGATATCATTTCAAATGCGTGGACGCCCTCATCACCAATTTCCACCTGCCGGAGAGCACCCTGATCATGCTCGTAAGCGCGCTGGCGGGGCGCGAACACGTGCTGGAAGCTTACCGTACCGCAGTGGAAATGCGCTATCGTTTCTTTTCCTTCGGGGACGCCATGTTGATTCACTGATTTTCTTTCCGTTCCTGTTGACAATTGTTACTGCACGTGCTAGAATAATGCCGACAATTGTAAACAAACAGAGGCTTCCATCGGATGAATTGCGCAGAGAAGAAAGGGGGGAACGGCCCGTGGCGCGCCATGAGGACCTGGATTGGGTGCGGACGGTTTCCGCCGCCGGCGTCGTTCTGCTCCATACCTCCAGCATCTATGTCTCCAGGTATTCCCAGCTGACGTTGCTGGGCGTAAGCCCGTCGCTCCTTGCCAACCAGATCACCCGCTTTGCCGTGCCGGTATTCTTCCTGCTTTCCGGCCTGGGTCTCGGCCTCAGCAAGCGGCCGATGAAGCTGCCGGATTTCTGGATTTACCGCCTGCGGAAGCTGGCGGTCCCTTATGTGCTCTGGTCGCTTTTCTATTTTCTGTTGGATCATCACGGTGATTTTCTCCTGCATCCGCAGCAGGGCGTCCTTACTTTCGGTGCGCTCCTGCTCAAGGGCGGAGCGGCTTCCCATCTTTGGTTCCTGCCGGTGCTGCTGGAGCTGTATTTGCTGTATCCCGGCCTGAAATGGCTGATGCGCCGGGCGCCGGGGTGGACGCTTGCGGTGTCCTTCCTGGTGACGCTGTTCTGCATTCTGGCGCTTTATGTGCCGCTGCCCCTTCCGCGCTGGCTGCGGCCTCGGCTCTGGCGGCTCTTTCCGCCGTGGATTTTCTACTTTGTCCTGGGAATGGCGATCACGGAGGAACGGCTCGCGCGCATCCGGGAATTGGCGCGGAAGCGTGCGCTTCCGCTCTGCGCCGCGGCGGCCGCCCTCGCGCTGATTTACAGCTGGGATTCGGTGCGCTGCGGAAATCTGGAATCCGTGAAGCCGCAGCTGCTGCTCTATTCGCCGCTGTGCTTCCTGGCGCTGCTGGCTTCCTGGAGAATCTGCGGGAAAGGCGCCGCATTGCCAGCCTTTTCCGCCTTTGCTTCCCGCCACGCCATGACGGTGTATTTCGCCCACATCTTTTTCATCAAGCTCCTGCGCCGCTGGAGCTTCTTCAATCGCAGCTTCCTGACCCTGCTCCTGACCTTCGTCCTTGTCTACGCATTGAGCCTGCTGACGGCCTGGGTGCCGGAGCTGTGGAGCAGATATCGGAGAAAGAAGACCGCGGCAGTATAAAGGCAGCCCCGAAACCCGGGGCTGCCTTTCATGGTCTCCGCTATCAATCCAGCTTTTCCATCAGCTCACGGATCGCTTCCGTGAGCTTTTTTGCGCCGGAATGGTCGTGGCCGCTGGCGGTGATCCCGGCCACATAGCCGCCCTTTCGGGCGATGCCGGGGAAATAGAAGTCGCTGCCGTGCCGGTCGCTGCTGACATTCACGGGAATGCCCAGACGATTGCAGTCCGAATGGACGGCCTCGTTTACCTCCGGGTCGTCGGTAGCGGCCAGCACCAGGTCGGCTCCTTCCGCGTCGCCGGGAGCATAGGCGCGGCGCAGTACGGTCACTTTGCCCTCCGCTTCCAGGGGGAGCAGCTCGCTGTGAAGCCGGGGAGCGACGACCGTCACCCGGTCCGTGAAGCCCAAAAGCGCCCGGATTCGCCGGAGCGCGATGTTTCCGCCGCCCACCACCAGGACCTTTTTCGAGCTCAGGTCGATAAACAGGGGGAAATAGGGGTAGTCCGCCATGTGGTCACCTTCTTCGGCGGCTTATTCCGCCTCCGCCCGCCGGGCCTTTTCCGCGATCATCGCCCGGATGGAGGGGTATTCGCCCATGCCTTTCAGGATGCATTCCACCTTGAAGCCTTCCTTGCGCAGCATGCTGGCCCAGGAATCCTCATCTTCGCCCGCCATGTCGTTGAGCGCGTGGTCGCCGGCCACCACCATGAAGGGCAGGAGCCGGATGCATTCGGGCTTCCGCTCCCTGGCCGCGGTCAGAATGGGTGCAAAGCCGGGTTCTTCCTCGACGGTCCCGACGATGAAATTGGGATATCCGTCTTTCCGGAAGGCCTCCGCCAACAGCAGATAATAATTCGTCTTCGCTTCCGCGCTGCCGTGGCCCATGAGCGCCAGCATCTCCCCGTCGCCCACATCGGAGAATTCCTTTTCGAGAACGGCGGCCACCGCCTGCACGTCCGCGTCCGAGGTCATCAGGGGCTTGCCGAGGCGAAGACGGGAGAAACGACCGCCTGCGGCGGCGTTGACCGCATTGACGATCTTCCCGTATTCGCCGCCGGGCAGAATGTGCGTCGGCTGTACCAAAAGGTCCGTGATCCCGTCGGAGAACATCCGATCCATGGCCTCCTCCACGGAATCCACGTTCAGCTCGCCCAGACCGCGCAGCTTGCGCCGGATGATGCTGCTGGTCCACGCGCGATACGCTTTTCGCTCCGGAAAAGCGGCGGCCAGATCGGCTTCGATCGCCTCAATGGTTTTCTTTCTCGTTTCGGCGACGGAGGTGCCGAAGCTTACGACCAGTAATCCCTTGCTCATGGCTTTCCTCTCTTTCTGTGTGTTTAGGCAATACCGCACAATTCTGGTGCACAGATTGCGCAGTCAGAATTTTCGTCAGATTGTCTGAAAATCGCGGGGAATACTTCCTGTATTGGCCAAGATTTTCGGGCAATATGACGGAACATGATGCAAGCAAGATGTGTGCCGAGAATTGTGCGGTGTTGCCTTAATAGACGACCGCGTCCTCCCGAACCGCCACCCGCAGCTCCCGCAGGCAGCCCTGCCCGAACACGGGCTCCAGAGTCTCCCGCAGGGCGGGCAGACGTTCCGCCCTTGTCAGGACCTGCACCATGCCGCCGAAGCCGCCCCCGTGGACCCGGGCGGCTCCTTCCCCTTCCAGGGCCCTGCGGCAGAGGGCCAGGGCCAGGGGGATGGGCTGGTTTTCCGGGTCGGAGAGGGCGAAGGAATTTTGCAGCATTTCCGCGCTGGAGCGGCCGGAGGCGTCCATGAGCCGGAGATAGGCTTCCGCGTCCCCCCGCCGCAGGGCGTCGGCCATTTCCGGAACCCGCCGGTCCTCCTCGAAGAAGTGGAGGGCCCGGAGGGCCGCCCGGTCCCCGCAGGCGCGGCGCACCTCCGGCATGGCGGCCAGGAAATCCCCCTCCGCCGCGTCCCGCAGGCGGGTCTTTCCCAGAAAAGCGGCGACGGCCTTCATCTCCGCCGGGATGGCGGCGTATTCCACCGTCAGGTCCCGGTGGGAGCCGCCGGTGGCCACGGTACACAGCCGCCACTGCGGGGCGAACAGGCGGCTTTCGATGGTCTCCACCCGGGGGGTCGGGTCCCGGAAATCCAGGTAGCTCACGCCCCCCAGGGCGCAGGCGCACTCGTCCATGAGGCCGCAGGGCTTGCCGAAGTGGGCGTTTTCCCCGTATTGCGCTGCCAGGGCCTGGGTCACGGGCGGGATTTCGCCCCCGTTGAACAGCTCGCTCACCAGCCGCCCCGCCAGCACGCCGAAGGCGGCGGAAGAACTGAGCCCCGCTCCGGCGGGAATTTGGGAGGTGATCTCCGCCCGGAAGCCCCCCAGGACATAGCCCTGCTGTTTGAGATATGCAAATGTCCCCCGGGCCAGGGCTTCGGCGGTTCCGGGCCGGCTTGCTTCCGGGCGCAGGTCCCCAAGGTCGATGCGCATCTCCCCGAAGCCATCGGAGCGGAGGATGGCGGTTTGTTCCGCCGTCGTCTCCGCCTCGGCGCGGATATACAGGTCCACGGCGGCGGCCAGCACCCGGCCCCCCTGATGATCGGTATGGTTCCCGGCCAGCTCCGTCCTTCCGGGTACGGCAAGCGACAGTTTCATCGTCTTCTCCTAGAAATTATAATGTGGAACGTCCGGGTGTTCCGCGAAGGTTTTCTCCCGGAGTTCCCAGTCGCCCAGGTCTTCAAGGAGCTGGGACCGCTGCTCCGGGAAGCGGGTTTCATTCAGCCAGTCGATGAAATCCGCCTCCGTAAACATATAACCCCGTCCGTCCCAGTATTTCTTCCCCGCAGGGGTGCGCTGCATCCAGTGCAGGAATTCCATGCAGAACCGGTCAAGGTCATCCGCCGCCGGGTCCGGCACGGAATAGAGATATTGGTCCCCGTCGGCGCTGAGAATGACGCTTTTCATGGTAATTCTCCTCATTTTCCAACGCAGAAGCGGGAAAACACCGCTTCCACCAGGTCCTCCCGCAGGGTGCGCCCGCTGACCTCTCCCAGGGCGGCCAGGGCTTCCTCCGCGTCCGTCAGCACCGCGTCGGGGGTGAAGCCCGCCCGCAGGGCCTCGGCAGCCCTGCGCACGGCGTTCTCCGCCCGGAAAATGGCGTCATACTGCCGCTCGTTGGTGAGGATTTCCCCGGCGTTCAGGGGTTCCTCCGCCCCCAGCAGCTTTTCCAGGGCCTTTTCCAGCTCCTCCAGCCCCGCCCCGGTCCTCGCGGAGACGGACAGCACCGTATCGAATTCCCTTTCCAGCCGCTGCCGGTCCGCCAGGCGGGGCAGGTCCTCCTTGTTCAGCAGGGCAACGGCGGCGGGGGCGGCCTTGGCAGAAGCGATCACCGCCTCGTCCTCCGGGCCCAGGGGCGCGGACCCGTCGAAGACCGCCAGCACCAGCCGGGCGTCCCCGGCGGCGGCCCTGGCCCGGCGGACCCCCTCCGCCTCGGCGGCGGAAGAAGTCTCCCGCAGCCCGGCGGTGTCCGTCAGCCGCAGAAGAAGTCCCCCCAGGCTGAGCTTTTCCTCCAGCGTGTCCCGGGTGGTGCCCGCTTCGTCGGTGACGATGGCCCGCTCATAGCCCAAAAGGGCGTTCAGCAGGGAGCTTTTGCCCGCATTGGGTTTTCCCAGGATGGCGCATTTCACGCCCTCCTTCATGAGCTTCCCCCGGTCAAAGCTGCGGCGCAGCCTTTCCAGCTGCCCGGCGGCCTCCGCCAGGGTATCGGCAGTCTCGGCAGCCTCCAGGGGCTCCACCCCCTCCTCGGGGTAGTCCACCACCGCCTGGAAATGGGCCAGCAGGCCCAGCAGCAGCTCATAGACCCGCTCCGTCTTTTGGGTGACGGCCCCCCGGAGCTGCATGGCGGCGTTGCGCACCCCCAGGGGCGTTTCCGCGTCGATGAGGTCCATGATGGCCTCCGCCTGGCTCAGATCCAGCCGTCCGCTCAGGAAAGCCCGGCGGCTGAATTCCCCCGGCCGGGCCATCCGCGCCCCCTGCCGCAGCAGGACATGCAGCAGCTCCTGCAGGGCGGCGGGGCTTCCGTGGCACTGGAACTCCGCCGTGTCCTCCCCGGTGAAGCTGCGGGGCCCCAGAGCATAGGTGCACAGGACCTGGTCCAAAACCCGGTCCTCCTCGTCCACGGCCTCCCCCAGCACCAGCCGGTGGGGACCGGCGTCCCGCAGGACGCCGCCCTTTTGGGGACGGAAAACCGCCTCCGCCACGCTTACGGCGCCTTCGCCGCTGAGGCGGATGATCCCCAGAGCGGCGCGGCCTCTCGCGGTGGCGACGGCGGCAATGGTATCAGACATAGCTTCCTCCGAATCATGCAGTAATCAAATCAACGATGACCAGCTCCGGACGGTTATAGAACCGGGGCAGGCGGGTGGATTCCCGCGCCAGCCCCCGGCTGACGATCATCACCGTCCCGTCCCGCTCGTACATGCCTCCGGCACAGGCCGGGAACAGCCCCTGATTCGGCGCATAAAGGCCGTTGAGAAGGCCGGGGATGCGCCATTGTCCCCCGTGGGCGTGACCGGCCAGCACCAGGTCGAAATCAAACCGGGCGTACAGCTCCAGCTTTTCCGGCCGGTGGGTCAGCAGGATCGTGTACCGTCCGTTGTCCGCCTGTGCCGCAGCCTGCGCCAGCTGCTCCTGAAAGCTTCCGTCCCCGTATTCCACATAGCCGCGGTCATTCCCCCAGGCGTCCGGGTCGTCCACGCCGCAGAGATTCACCGCCGCGCCGGCTGCTTCCACGCTGACCGCTTCCCCGCAGAGACGGCGGACGCCGCATTCCTCCAGGACGGCCATTTTCTCCCGAAAACCGGCCTCCCCGCTCCAATACTCATGATTCCCCGTAACATAAAAGCAGGGATATTTCCGGCCGATCTCCCGCAGAAAAACCACCGCATGATCATCCGGCAGCCTGTCGTCGAAGATGTCCCCGCCCAGAAGGATGAGGTCCGGCGCCTGTTCGTCGACGGCGTCCAGCAGCCGGCGCTGCTCCCGCCCGTAGGCACAGGCGTGGAGATCCGTCACCAGGGCGATGCGGACGGGCCGGGCGAGCCCGGGGGCGGTCACCTTATAGCGGACGATCCGCAGGGAGCTGACGAGCCCCGGAAGGATCAGGCAGAGAAGGACGGCTGCAAGCACCGGGAGGAGCTTTCGTTTTTTCTTCATTTTTCTTACTTGAAGAAGTGCTCTCCCACCGCCGCCCAGAGGGGCAGGGTGACCACGCTCAGCAGGGTGCTCAGCAGCACGGCGGCGGAGGCCTCCTCACAGGCCGCCTCGCTGCGGCCGTTGTTATAGGAAAAGGCCGTCAGCAGCGAGGGCACGGGCACGGCCCCATAGATGAAAAGCACCCGCTTGCTCTCTCCGTCCATGGGGAACAGGAGGAAAAGGCCCAGCATGACCAGGGGGCAGAGGATGGCTTTGGTCAGCACGATGAGCAGGGCACTGCGCCGCTGCCAGAGGGTCTTCATGGAGATGCCCGCCATGCCCATGCCCACCAGCAGCATGCCCAGCACGCTGGCCGTGCTGCCCAGGGCCTGCACCGCCTTATCCAGGAACAGGGGCGGCTGTATGCGCCCCATGTGGAGGGCCAGACCCACCAGCACCGCCACCACGGGAGGCGAAAAAATGAGCTTCATCAGCGCCCGGAAGGAGAGCTTTTTGCCCTCCGCCCCTTCCTGCCGCAGAAGGACGCCGGGCAGGGAATAAAAGATGGGGCGGACGGGCACGGTGAACAGGGTGAAGACGAACAGGCCATCGGCCCCATAGAGGTTTTCCACTACGGGGAAGCCCATGAAGGTGAAGTTGCCGAAGGCCATGGAAAAGCGGGCGGACTTGCCCGCCTCGCTTCGGCCCGACAGGAGATAGATCACCTCGCCCGCCAGCAGCAGGAGGGCGATGGTGAGCAGCGCCAGGAGCAGCACCCGGCCCACCCCGGTGAAGCGGTCGGTCTGGGCATAGAGGGTGCGGGCGATCATGCAGGGCAGGGCCACGTTGGTCACATATTTCGCCAGTTGGGCCCGGAAATTCGGCCCCACCAGCCCGATACGCACGATAAACAGCCCCAGGAATACGAAAATGGCAAATTCCAGGGCCACCTGCAATGCGGTCATTTACAACATTCACCGCCTTGAACACGTTTCATACGGAAGCTAAGCCTCGCAGAGTTCGCGTCCGCAGACGCACGTCCTTATTTACTGGAATACTTCGCATCCGCGTAAACGCGAATGCTCAACAATTCCAGTAAAACGTCCTTATCAAACCGAAAGCCGGGCTTTCGGTTTGGAGAGAAGGAGCCGGAGGAATCTTGGCGATATTCGCCTAGTAGGCGGATATCGCACATTCATCCGCGCTCCGACGAGACATGCGCCTCGCGAAAAATACTTCTCGCGGAGCGGACTTCGTCGGAGCAAGCTCCATATCATTCGCTTCGGCCCAATGAGCCGAAGCGAATTCATTCCGCTGCTCCTCCTCTTCAAAATTGAAGCAGCGCTTCAATTTTGAGAAGGACGTTTTGCCGGAAGCTTCAAGTAATGCCGTTAGCGGCATTACGCCGTATTCCGGCAAATGAGGACGCTGCGGAGCGCAATCCCTTCTCAACTCGAAGCGTTGCTTCGAGTTGACTTCACCACGCTCATGCTCTCCCATTTGCCGCCGCGGAAGCGGAGATAGGACATCACCAGCCCGACGACCCAGCCGATGGGATTGGGGACATAGAGGGCGGCAAAGCCCATATGGAAGGCGTAACAGAAGATATAGGTCAGCGCCACGCGGACGGCCAGCACCGCCAGGGTGATGCCGGAGGCGGCCTTCACATCCCCGGTGCCGGTGAGGACCCCGGCATTGGACATATACAGGCAGAAGAAGGCGAAGAAGGGAGCAATGAAGCGGAGATGCCGGATGCCCAGCTCCAGGGCATCCCCCTCCACGCCGAAAAGGGCGATGAGCTGCCTGGCGAAAATAAAGAGGAAAATCGCCATCACGACGGCTACGGGCACCAGGATGCTGCGGGACTTCCGCCGCCCGGAGCGGACCCGATCGGGCTTCCCTGCGCCGACATTCTGGCCGGAGAAGGTGCTGACGCCGTTGTTCAGACCCTGGGCGGGGACGAAAAGATAGCCCTCGATGCGGCTGGCGGCGGTATTGGCGGCGATGGCGCTGGTACCCAGGTCGTTCACCACCCGCTGGATCAGCACGTTGCCCCCGGAGACGATGCACATCTGGATCATGGTGGGGATGCCCAGCTTCAGGATCAGCTTCGCTTTCTCCCCCTCGAAGCGGAATTCGCCCCGCCCAAAGCGGTAGAAGTCATATTTCTTCGTCATATAGACCACGCTGACGACGGCGCAGACCAGCTGGCAGAACACGGTGGCGATGGCGGTGCCTGCCACGCCCCAACGGAGCACGATGACAAGGAGCATGTCCAGCAGGATATTCAGCACGCTGGAAATGAGCAGGAAAAAGAGGGTGGCCTGGCTGTCCCCCACGCTGCGCAGGGCAGCCGCCACCACGTTATACACAAACTGGAACAGGAGCCCGATGCAGTAGATGCGGAAATAGCCCAGAGCGGAGGCCCGGATCTCCTCCGGCACCTTCAGGGAGGCGAACATCGGTCCCGAAAAGCTGACGGCCAGCAGGGCGATGACGATGCTGAGGGCGCTCAGGAGCAGCAGCCCCGTGGATAGGCTCCGCTTCAGGTCGCCCATGCGCTTTGCCCCGAAGAGCTGCGCGTACAGCACCCCCGCGCCGTTGGTGAGGCCCGTGGCGAAGGAGACCAGGAAAAAGGTCAGGGAGGCGCAGGTTCCTACGGCGCTGAGGGCCTGTTCCCCCAGCACCCGGCCCACCACCACGCTGTCCACGGTGTTGTAGAGCTGCTGCAATACCAGCCCGCCCATGATGGGCAGGGCAAAGGAAATGATGTGTCGGGCTTCGCTGCCCGTGGTCATATCTCTCATAACGTCCTCCGCGGGGCGAATGTCTCGCAGCGCCGCAGGCGGCACTGCTCATAGATTCGCTCCGCTCGTCCTTTTCGCGTCGAGACAGCTTCGCCGGGTCTCGCCGCGACGGGGGTGGTGTGTGATCGTCTCTGCTGCGGGTCCGGCTCTATTTCTCTCCGGGCCCCTTCCGGGGGCCGGTGCGCCGGCCGGCGGGGGGCGGCGCTTCCGGGCGCTTTTTCGCCGGAGCTTTGCCGGGTTTCCCGTCCCCATAATGCCGGATCTCTTCCTTTTTCATCTTCCCAGCCTCCAGCTTCTTCCGGGATCCCGCCGGGCGTCCGGCGGGTCGGGGCGCATCGGCGCGCGCCTTTTCCCGGGAAATGCCCTTCTTTCCGTCCCCGAAGTGCCGAGCTTCTCCTCCCGGCTTTTCCGCTGCGATCAGCCGGTCCGGCCCGTAGCCGATCAGGTCCTCCCGATGGGCTTTTTTCAGGGCTTCCAGCACCAGAGGCCGTTTCGACGGGTCGAACCACTGCAGCAGCGCGCGCTGCAGCTCCTTTTCCCGGTAGCTGCGGGGCACATAGACCTTCTCCATGGTGAAGGGGTCCAGCCCCGTGTAGTACATGCAGGTGGAGACGGTGCCGGGCGTGGGATAGAAATCCTGCACCTGCCGGGGGCGGACGCCGCGCTTTTTCAGATACATCGCCAGCTTCACCGCGTCTCCCAGGGTGCTGCCGGGATGGGAGGACATGAGATAGGGCACCAGATACTGCTGCATCCCCAGAGAGCCGTTCATGGCCTCATATTTCGCGCAGAAAGCCTCGAACACTTCGGCCCGCGGCTTCCCCATCTTATCCAGCACCGCGTCGATGCAGTGCTCCGGAGCGACCTTGAGCTGCCCGCTGACATGGTATTTCGTCAGCTCCCGCAGGAAATCGTCCTTCTTTTCCGCCAGCACATAGTCGAAACGGATGCCGGAGCGGACGAAGACCTTCTTCACGCCGGGGACGGCCCGCAGCTTCCGCAGCAGGGCGAGATAATCCGAGTGGTCCGCGTCCAGATGGGGGCAGGCCTTCGGCGCGAGGCATTTGCGGTCCGGACAGAGGCCCTGGGTCTTCTGCCGGAGGCAGCTGGGATGGCGGAAATTGGCCGTGGGTCCGCCAACGTCGTGGATATACCCCTTGAACAGGGGGTGCCGGGTCATGGCCTCCGCTTCGGCGATCACACTCTCATGGCTGCGGGCGGTGACGTACCGCCCCTGATGAAAGGCCAGGGAACAGAAGTTGCAGCCGCCGAAGCAGCCCCGGTTGTGGATGATGCTGAAACGCACCTCCTCGATGGCGGGGACGCCCCCCATGCTTTCATACATGGGGTGAGGCTCCCTGGTGAAGGGCAGGGCGGCCAGAGCGTCCAGCTCCGCCGTCTCCAGGGGCGCGGCGGGCGGGTTCACCACGAGCCAGCGCTCCCCATGCTTCTGCAATAAGGCCCGGCCCCGGATGGGGTCGTGCTCCCGGTTCTCCACGCGGCAGGCTTCGGCATAGGCCCGCTTGTCCTCCCGCACGGCCTCGAAGGAGGGAAGCTCCACAAAGTCATAGGCGCAGGCGCGTTCTTTCCGCAGACAGGCGGCGCCCCGGACGTCCGTGAGTTCCTCCGGGCGCTCGCCGGCTTTCAGCCGCCGGGCGATCTCCAGGCTGGCCCGCTCCCCCATGCCGTAGGTCAGCAGGTCCGCCCCGGAATCCGCCAGCACGCTGCGGCGCACCTTATCCTCCCAATAGTCGTAGTGGGCGAAGCGCCGCAGGGAGGCCTCCAGCCCCCCGACGACCACGCACAGGCCGGGAAACGCCTCCCGCACCCGGCCCGCATAGACGATGACCGCCCGGTCCGGCCGCAGGCCCGTGCGCTTGCCGGGGCTGTAGAAATCCTCACCCCGGCGGCGCTTGGCCGCGGTGTAGTGGGCCACCATGCTGTCCAGATTCCCGGCGGAGAGCATGCAGCAGAGCTTCGGCCGCCCCATGGCCCGGATGGCCTCACAGCTGTGCCAGTCCGGCTGGGCAAGAAGGGCCACCCGATAGCCTTCCGATTCCAGCAGCCGCCCGATCACCGGCGTCCCGAAGGAGGGATGGTCCACATAGGCGTCCCCGGTGATGAGGAGGATATCGTAATCCTCCCAGCCCCGCTGCGCCATATCCGCCCGGCTGACGGGCAGGAAATCCGCAGCCGTCATAGCGGCTTCTCCATCACATAGGTCTCCCCGAAGCTGTCCGGCTCCGTGTCCGCCCGGCGGAAGCCCCAGGTTTGGTAAAATTTCAAAGCTTTTATATTCGTATCAGAAACATGAAGCCGCAGGAACTTCCGCCCCAGCTTCCGATAATAGGAGGTCGCCTGGCCCAGCAGCTGCACGCCCAGGCCCCGGTCGCGGAAGTCCCGCTCCAGAAACAGCAGGGTGATGTGGCCGGCGCCCTCCCCAGCGCCCTTATGGGGGCTCAGCTCCAGCATGCCGCAGGGCGTCTCCCCGGCATAGACCTCCAGCACGGTCATGGGGTCCGCCAGGGCGCTGGCCCTGGCCTTGGTCAGGTAGACGTCGCTGAAGCCCAGGTCCGTTCCGTGGGAGGCGATCCAGGTCTCCCGATAGCGGCGCAGATAGGTCCTGCCTCCCTCCACGCTCGCCACGTCCATGGGCAGATAATAGAGGTCCCTGCCGTCGGTGGTCTCCTCCTTCTTCCACCAGTCCTCCCTGGCAAAGGCGGAGAGCTCCTCCGGCAGATGGGAATTGTCGTTATACCGCAGAAGACGGATCGCCCCGTCCTCCACCTCCAGCTCCGCCACGCAGGTATTGTCCCCGTGGGGGACGCTCCAGATCTGATTGGACGGGACCCCCAGCAGCCGGGCCAGCAGGAGGCGGATGATGCAGCCGTGGGCCACCGCTGCGGCTTCTCCGCCGGGATTTTCCGCGGCGATCTGCCGGATGGCGGCCAGGATGCGGCGGACGGAAACGTCATAGGGCTCGCAGCCGGGCACGGTGAATTTTTCCGGGTCCTTGTTCATGGCGTGGTACTGCGCAGGATCAAAGCGGGCGACATATCCCCAGCACTGATCCTCCCACGCACCCATGTTCACCTCCCGCAGCCCTGGCAGGATGCGGACGGGCAGGCCCTTGGGCTCCGCCAGGGCGCGGGCCGTCTCCTGCGCACGGCGCAGGTCGCTGGCGTAGACGGCGTCCAGGGGCACGCGTTCAAAGCGCTCCCCCAGGGGCTTCAGCTGCCGTCTGCCGAACTCCGTCAGGCCGGAGTCGGTGCAGCCGTGGATGCGGCGGTAGAGGTTCCCCTCCGCTTCGGCGTGCCGCAGGAGCCAGATGCGGGTCATTCCTCCAGCTGCTCCCGGTATTTCAGGGCAAACTGCTCGTCAAACTTCTCCAGAGCGATGATGGTGCCGCTGTATTCGAAATCCACGCTCTTGAGATAATAGCTGCGGCCCAGGCGGATCTCCTGGGTGCCCGTGAGGTTCAGATTGTCGTTCAGGTCCACCGCGGCCTCGCAGACGAAGTAGGCGTTGACATACTCCACGCCCTCCTCCGGCTCCAGCGTCTGCTCCATGCTGGCGTTGACGGGACTCTTGGACTTCATGGTGATGAGGGTCACGGGGTTGGCCCAGCTCTCCAGGATGAAGCCTTCCACCAGCTTGCCGGAGGCCGCCATCTGGCAGGGCAGCATATTTTCCGTGCTGTCATACATGTCCTTGCGCAGGCCGTCCACCTCGATGACGAAGCGGATGGTGCCCATATTGTTGACGGGCAGCGACACGATGGTTTTCCGGGTCGTCTTCCAGGCGAAGAAAGCCCCCACCAGCACGACCACCACGATCACCACGATGTCCACGACGTTCCATCTGCGTTTCTTCTTTTCTTCCATTGCGCTCTCCTTCCCCCCAGCCGCAGCAAGGGAATTGTGCGACTGCGGCTTTACGGGGCTTGAAATTCGTTGTATAATGGGTTTCCGATATTCCCGGACACATGATAACAATTTACTATACACGATTTCACCTATTCCTGCAAGAGGAAGGAACGGAGCCATGAAAATTCTGACTCTTATCAGCGGGGGCGACGTGGGCGGCGCCAAGACCCATGTGCTGAGCCTCCTGTCCGCCCTGAGCAAGCGGATCGGCGTCACCATGGTCTGCTTCATGGAGAGCGAATTCACGGAGGACGCCCGCAAGATGGGCATCGACACCCGGATCATGCCGGGGAACAATCTCTTCTCCACCGCGAAGCAGCTGGAGGTCCTGGTACGTCAGGAGGGCTTCGACGTCATCCACAGCCACGGCAGCCGGGGCAATTTCATGGCCTGGATGCTGCGGAAATGCGGCCTGCCCCTGCTGAGCACCGTCCACAGCGACCCGAAGCTGGATTATATGGGGCGGCCCGCCGCCGGGATCGTTTTCGGCACCATGAACCGCTTCGCCCTCCGGCGGCTGGATTACTTCACCGGCGTCAGCGACAGCATGACGGAGCTTCTGATCTCCAGGGGCTTTCCCCCGGAGCGCATCTTCACCATCTACAACGGCGTGGACCTGGATTCCCCGCCGCCGAAGCTGCGCCGGGCCGAATTCCTGGCCCGGGCGGGCATCCCGGAGGAGGAAGGGGCCGTTTACGCCGGCATCGCCGCGCGGCTGAACCCGGTGAAGGATATCCCCACCCTGATCCGGGGCTTCGCCAAGGCCCGGAAGCAGGCGCCGCAGTTAAGGCTCCTCATCGCCGGAGACGGGGCCCAGGAGGGAGAGCTGAAGGCCCTTGCGCAGGAGCTGGGCGTGGCGGACACGGTGCATTTCCTCGGCTGGGTGGAGGATACGGACAGCTTCTATGCCGCCCTGGACATCAACACCCTCACCTCCCTCAGCGAGACCTTCCCCTACGCCCTGACGGAAGGGGCCCGGCAGCGCAAGGCCACCGTCAGCTCCCGGGTGGGCGGCGTGCCCATGCTCATCGACCACGGCCTCAGCGGCTTTCTCTTTCCCCCCGGCGACAGCGACGCTCTGGCGGAGGCCCTGGCCCGTCTGGCCGGGGACGCCGGGCTCCGGGAGCGGTTTGCGTCGGCCCTCTATGAAAAGGTGGCTAAGCGCTTTTCCCTCTCCGCCACGGTGGAGACGCAGCTGCAAATCTACGACGCGGTGCTGCGCCGCCATGCCCGGCGGGCGCGGAAACGCGACACGGTGGCCCTCTGCGGCGCTTACGGCAGAGGCAACGCGGGGGACGAGGCCATCCTCCGCGCCATCCTCCAGGAGATCCGGGAGCAGGACCCGGACGTGCCGGTCTGCGTCATTTCCCGCAATCCTGCCGAGACCCGGCTCACCCATCGGGTGGACGCCATCCACACCTTCCATCTGCCTGCTTTCGCCCGCCTCAGCCGCCGCTGCCGGCTCTATCTCAACGGGGGCGGCAGCCTGATCCAGGACGTGACCAGCCGCCGCAGCCTCTGGTTCTACCTCTACACCCTCTGGCAGTCCAAGCGGCAGCGCATCCCCGTGGTGATGTACGGCTGCGGCATCGGCCCCGTGCTTCACCGCGCCGACCGCCGCCTGGCGGGGAAGGTCATCTCCCGGAACGTGGACGTCATCACCCTGCGGGAGACAGATTCTCTCCAGGAGCTGGAGGCGCTGGGGGTCTCCGGGCCGGAGATCATCCCGGCGGCAGACCCCTCCCTGACCCTGAAATTCCGGGACAAGGCCGCCGCGGAGGGCGTCGCCCGCAGCGCGGGGCTGGACCCGGCGGGGAAGTACGCGGCCTTCCTGCTGCGTCCCTGGCCCGGCTTCGACGAAAAAGCGGCGGATTTTGCCCGCGCGGCGGACCGGCTCTGCCGGGAGGACGGCCTGACCGCCGTCTTCCTCACCGTGGACCGGGGCAAGGACCTGCCCGCGGCGAAGCAGGTGATGCGCCTCATGAAGGAGCCGGCCCTGCTGCCGGAAGGAAAGCTCAGCGGCGAAGAGCTCAGCGACATCCTGAGCTACTGCCAGGCGGCGGTGTCCATGCGGCTCCATGGCCTGATCTTTGCCGCGGGGCGGGGCACCCCCCTGGTGGGCGTGGTCTACGACCCCAAGGTGCGGGCCTTCCTCCGCTATATCGGTCAGGACCGCGCCCTGGACCTTTCGGAGGCGACGGAGGAACGGCTGGTGGCCGCCGTGCGGGAAGCCCGCGCCTCCTTCTCACCGGAAGCCCAGCAGGCCGCCGTGGCCCGTCTCCAGACCCTGGAGATGGAAAACCGCAAGGTTCTGCGTCGCTATTTGGGGAACGGCGGCGAAGATGCGTCGGTGTTGCCTTAACAACAATTATGCTGATGAATTGAATTTGGGGCTGCTGTGGTTCCTTCCACAGCAGCCCCCGCTTTGTTGCGTTCATCCGTCAGAGATACTTGATCCTGCCTTCTTTGCGCTCCTGCTTTTTCGTGGGCCGTTCGATATGGCCGATGCAGAGGCCGACGGTAAACAGGTCCTCGTCGGTCATGCCGATATCTGCCCGCCAGGGCGCGCCTGCCTCAGAGCGCAAAAAGTCCCGAATGCAGCCGATGATGACCGTACCAAGCCCCAGGCTTTGAGCGGCGATGGCCATATTCTCCACCACAATGCCGCTGTCAATCTCGATGTAGGGGAAATCCTTTTCCCCGTAGAGGAACAGGAACACCGGGCAGTCAAAGTCGAAATTGGCAAAGGCGGGCCTGCCGTCCGCCTCGGAAAAGGCGGCGCGGAATCTCGCCCGCCACGCCTTGTCCCTGGCGACGGCGATCTTCACTTCCTGGCGGTTCCTGGCCGTGGGGGCCCACAGTCCCGCCTCCAGGACCAGGGACAGCTGTTCCTCCGTCACGTCCTCCGCTGTATAGTGCCGAGTGCTGCGCCGTTCCAGGATGGCTTCCATGGTCTCGTTCATCGTGACGTCTCCTTTGCTGATGTTTTGCTGCATTATATCGGATTCTGCGCCGCAGTACAAGCCCATGTTTCACGTGAAACGCGGCCTCCTTCGTCGAAACCCGTCGTTGCAACGCAAGCTATGTCGGTCGATGTTTCTCGCGGCCCCATTGTTTCACGTGAAACATGCTTCGTGGGATTCTCATTGTGGGAAATCCCACTGAAAACTCCAATTCAGCATTGAAAAACGCACGCCGCATGGTTATAATAACCATACTATGAGCAAAGTGATCGCTTTATTCAATCAAAAGGGCGGCGTAGGGAAGACCACCACCTGCGTCAATCTGTGCTGTGCCTTTACGGACGCAGGGCGCAAGACTCTGGTGGTGGACTGCGACCCCCAGGGACACAGCACCGCGGGCCTGGGCATCAACAAGCAGAATGCAGCCCCCAACACCTATCACGTCCTGCTGGAGGGCGTCCCGGCGGAAAAGGCCGTCGTTTCCACGCCTTATGGGGACGTGATCCCCTGCAACCGGGACCTGTTCGGCTCCGGGGTCCAGCTGGCGTCCACCGAGGGGCGGGAGACCGTTCTGCGGGATGCGCTGGCGCCCCTGCGGGACCGCTACGACTTTATCATGATCGATTGCCCCGCGCTGCTGGAGCTGCTGACCCTCAACGCCCTCTGCGCCGCGGACAGCGTCCTCATCCCGGTGCAGTGCGAATATCTGGCGCTGGAGGGCCTGAGCGAGCTTATGAGCACCCTGCGCATGGTGCGCAGGAGCCTGAACCCCGGCCTGGAGGTGGAGGGCGTGGTGCTGACCATGTTCGACGGGCGCACGAATCTGAGCCCGCAGGTGGCCGCCGCAGTGAAAAAGCACATGAAGCAGGCCGTTTTCAAGACCGCCATCCCCCGTAACGTGCGCCTCAGCGAGGCTCCCAGCCACGGGATGCCGGTGCTCCGCTACGATCCTTCCTCCCGCGGGGCCTGGGCCTACCGGCAGCTGGCGGAGGAGATCATGGCGCAAAACCCCAAAGGCAGGTGAGTTTTTTGGCGAAAAAAGGACTTGGCAGCGGGCTGGACGCCCTTTTCGGCGGCGATCTGCCCCCCGCGGAGGAAAGTCTCCGCAGTCTGCCCATCAGCAAGGTGGAGCCCAATGAGCGCCAGCCCCGGGAGAGCTTCGACGGGGAAAAGCTGGAGGCGCTGGCGGAATCCATTCGCAGCCACGGGATCATCCAGCCCATCACCGTCCGGCGGCTGGAGGGAGACCGTTATCAGATCATCGCCGGGGAACGGCGCTGGCGGGCCGCCCGCATGGCGGGCCTCAAGGAGCTTCCCGCGAAGATCGTGGACGCCAACGACCGGGAGGCTATGGCGCTGGCCCTGGTGGAGAATCTGCAGCGGGAGGACCTGAATCCCGTGGAGCAGGCCAGGGGACTTCGCCGGCTGCTGGAGGAATACGGCTGCACCCAGGAGAGTGCCGCCGAATTGGTTGGCTGTTCCCGGCCCGCTCTCACCAACGCGCTGCGGCTGCTGGCCCTGCCGGAGCCGGTGCTGGCCATGCTGGAGGACGGGCGGCTTTCCGCCGGTCACGGTCGGGCGCTGCTGCCTCTGGGGGAGGAAAAGCGCATCCAGGCCGCCGCTGAGGCAGCGCTGCGGCAGGAGCTGAACGTCCGGCAGACGGAGGCCCTGGTGAAAAAGCTCCTGACGCCGGAGAAGAAGGCCGCGCCGAAAAAGGACGACGCCATTTATGTGAAAGCGCTGGAGGAGCGGCTTACGGGCCGCCTCAATCGCAAGGTGCACATCGTCAGCGGTCCCCGCAAGGGCCGTCTGGAGATCGAATATTACGGCAACGAGGACCTGGACGCCCTGATCCGGGCGCTGGACCCCCTGGCCGTGGACAGTGAGGCAGAAAAACATGCTTGATATCAAATTCGTCCGGGAAAATCCCGAAATCGTCAAAGAGAACATCCGCAAGAAATTCCAGGACGCCAAGCTGCCCCTGGTGGACGAGGTCATCGACCTGGACGCGCAGCTTCGCAGCGTGAAGACGGAGGCGGATTCCCTCCGCGCCAACCGCAACACCCTTTCCCGGCAGATCGGCGTGCTCATGGGCCAGGCCAAGAAGGACCCCGCCAAGAAGGAGGAGGCCGAAGCGGTAAAGGCCCAGGTGCAGGCCCAGGCGGAACGCCTGGCCGCCCTGGAGGCCAGGGAGCCGGAGCTGGAGGCCGCCATTCGGAAGATCATGCTGGTGATCCCCAACATCATCGACCCCAGCGTCCCCATCGGCGAGGACGACTCCAAGAACGTGGAGGTGGCGCGCTTCGGCGAGCCGACGGTGCCGAACTTCGAGATTCCCTACCACACCCAGATCATGGAGAGCTTCGACGGGGTGGACATGGACGCGGCGGGCCGTGTCTCCGGTAACGGCTTCTATTACCTCATGGGGGATATCGCCCGGCTCCACGAGGCGGTGCTGGCCTACGCCAGGGATTTCATGATCGACAAGGGCTTCATCTTCTGCATCCCGCCCTTCATGATCCACGGGGCCGTGGTGGAGGGCGTCATGAGCCAGACGGACATGGACGCCATGATGTATAAGATCGAGGGGGAGGACCTCTATCTGATCGGCACCAGCGAGCACAGCATGATCGGCAAGTTCATCGACCAGATCCTGCCGGAGGACAGTCTGCCCCAGAAGCTCACCAGCTACAGCCCCTGCTTCCGCAAGGAGAAGGGCGCCCACGGCATTGAGGAGCGGGGTGTCTACCGCATCCACCAGTTTGAAAAGCAGGAGATGATCGTGGTCTGCCGTCCCGAGGACAGCATGACCTGGTATGAACAGATGTGGCGCTACAGCGTGGAGCTGTTCCGCAGCATGGAGATCCCCGTGCGGCAGCTGGAATGCTGCTCCGGCGACCTGGCGGACCTGAAGGTGAAATCCTGCGACATCGAGGCCTGGAGCCCCCGCCAGCAGAAATACTTCGAGGTCTGCTCCTGCTCCAACCTGGGGGACGCCCAGGCCCGGCGGCTGCGCATCCGCGTCCGGGGGAAGGACGGGAAGCTCTATCTGGCCCACACCCTCAACAACACGGTGGTCGCCCCGCCCCGGATGCTCATCGCTTTCCTGGAAAACCATCTCCAGGCCGACGGCTCCGTCACCATCCCGGAGGTGCTGCGCCCCTACATGGGCGGCACGGCCCTGCTGAAGCCCCATCGTTGATCCTCGCTGCTATTATAAATTATTTTTATAAAGGAGTTTGTTGTTATGAAGAAGATGTTAAATGAATTCAAAACCTTCATCAACAAGGGCAATGTTCTGGACATGGCCATCGGCGTGATCATTGCCGGCGCCTTCGGCAAGATCACCACCAGCGTGGTCAACGACATCCTCATGCCCATCATCGGGGCCATCTTCGGCGGCTCCAGCCTTCAGGACGCCCTGAACATCACCCTGAAGCCCGCGGTGCTGGACGAGGCCGGCGAAGTGGTGAAGGAAGCCAACGTCCTGGGCATCGGCAACCTGATCACCTACATCATCGACTTCATCATCGTGGCCTTCATCTGCTTCCTGATCGTCAAGGCCTTCAACAAGGCCAAGGAAAAGGCGGAAGCCAAGAAGAAGGCCGAGGAGGAAGCCGCCGCCGCCAAGGCCGCAGCGGAAGAGGCCGCCAAACCCAAGGAGCCCACCGCCGAGGAGCTGCTGAAGGAGATCCGCGACCTGCTGGCGAAAAAGTAAGAGGGGCAATCGAATGAAAAGCGCGCTGAAAGTCCTCCTGTTCGGTCTGCTGGCCGCTGCCCTGGCCCTGGGCGTCCGCTGGCTCTATGTGCAGAGCGCCGACGTGATCAACGGCGGCGGCAGCGCCTGGTATGAGGACAAGCTGCTGGAGGCCAAGGAGTTTTTCCTTGCGAAGCCGGACCAGGTGCAGGACCTGACCGCCGTGCTGGTGGAGGAGCCGCAGGAGAGCTTCCTTCGCCGCGCCGACGGCACTTTCGTCTGCCTGCGGGACGGCGAAGCGGCGGAAGTCAGCGCCGAGACGGCCGCGCTGCTGGAGCCGGTCCTTTCCGGCTCCGGCAGCGGCGGGGGAGTCCTGAACGTGGAGGTCCGCGCAGACGCCGTGCTGTTTTACACCTGCTATGCCTACGGCGGCTGCGTGGGCTTCCTCTATGAAAAGGAGCTGGATGAGACCCATTATTTCGAGGTCTTTGAGATCGTGGAGAACTGGAAGCTCTTCTATAAGCTGAAAGAATGAAGCTGCGGGAAATACTGCTCTCCGGGACGGCGGAATGGGGCATTGCGCTGCCTCCCCGGGCGCTGGAGGGCTTTGAAGCTTATTACGCTTATCTCAGCGAGATCAATCAGGTCATGGACCTCACCTCCGTCGAGGGAGAAGAGGAAACGGCCCGCCGTCATTTCCTGGACAGCCTGAGCCTCCTGCGCGTCGCGGATTTCCGGGACAAGCGGATCATCGACGTGGGCTCCGGCGCGGGCTTTCCCGGCCTGCCCCTGCTGCTGGCGGAGCCATCGATCTCCCTGACGCTGCTGGATGCGCAGCAGAAGCGGGTGGATTTTCTCGCCGCCCTCTGCGAAAGGCTGGGGGTGTCGGCAAACTGTGTCCACGCCCGCGCGGAGGAAGCCGCCCTGGAAGCATCGGAACGGGACGGCTATGACTTCGCCGTGAGCCGCGCGGTGGCGCGGCTGAATGTGCTGGCGGAGCTCTGTCTCCCCTTCGTGAAGCCCGGCGGCGCGTTTCTGGCCATGAAGGCCAGGGACTGCGAGGAGGAGCTGGCGGAAGCGGAAAACGCCCTCCGCCGCCTGGGGGGCAGGCTGGAAGCCCTGGAATGCTTCCCCGTGGCGGAGGTCCCGCGGGCGGTGGCCGTCGTCCGCAAGACGGGCCTCACCCCCAAGGGCTATCCCCGCCGCTACGCAAAAATCAAGAAGAATCCTCTCTGATTCCCGTTTCCCGGCGATTTTCCCGTTGCAATTCCCGGCAAAGGCCGTTATACTTATAAAGTTCTAGATCGTTCTTACCATCAATTCCAATCAAAAGGAACATGAGCATGAAGAAAGTACAGTTTACCGAAACCATCCTCCGGGACGCCAACCAGTCCCTCATCGCCACGCGGATGCCCTTCAGCGTCATGGACCCCATTCTGGAGACCCTGGACAAGGCGGGCTTCTATTCCGTGGAGTGCTGGGGCGGCGCCACCTTTGACAGCTGCATGCGCTTCCTGGACGAGGACCCCTGGGAGCGGCTGCGGAAAATCAAGGCGAAAATGCCCAACACGAAGCTGCAGATGCTCCTTCGCGGCCAGAACCTGCTGGGCTACAAGCACTATCCCGACGACGTGGTGCGCAAGTTCGTGGAGCGCAGCGTCAGTAACGGCATCGACGTCATCCGCATCTTTGACGCCCTCAACGACCTGCGGAACCTGAAGGTGGCCGTGGAGGAAACGGTGAAGCGGGGGGCCATCGCCTCCGGCGCCATCAGCTACACCACCAGCCCCGTCCACACCCTGAAAAAGTATGTGGAGATCTGCCGGGAAATGAAGGAGATGGGCTTTGAGACCATCTGCATCAAGGATATGGCGGGCGTCATGGCCCCCCAGGAGTGCTACGACCTGGTCTCCGCCATCAAGGACAGCCTGGATATCCCGGTGGTCATCCATACCCACTGCACCACGGGCCTTGCCTATATGACCCTGCTCAAGGGCGTGGAGGCCGGGGCCGACGTGATCGACACGGCCCTCTCAAGCTTCTCCGGCGGCACCAGCCAGGCCGCCACCGAGACCCTCAGCTACGCCCTCAAGCAGCTGGGCTATGACGTGGGACTGGACGACGCGGTGCTGAAGACCTGCAATGACCATTTCAAGGCTTACCAGGGCGAATGCCTCGCCTCCGGTCTGCTGAAGCCCGTCTCCATGCGGACGGATACGGACGCCCTGAACTACAAGGTCCCCGGCGGCATGCTCTCCAACCTGGTTTCTCAGCTGGACCAGGCCGGGGCCCTGAACCGGCTGGACGAAGTGCTGGCGGAGACCCCCGTGGTCCGGGCCGACCTGGGTTATCCCCCTCTGGTCACCCCCATGTCCCAGATGGTGGGCGTGCAGGCGGTGTCCAACGTGCTCATGGGCAAATACAAGAACATCGGCAAAGAGGTCCAGGCCTATATCCGCGGCGAATACGGCCGCGCCCCCGGCGAGATCGACCCCGACCTGATGAAGCGGGTCCTGGGGGACGAGAAGCCCATGGAGGGCCGCTATGCCGACACCCTGGAGCCGCTCTTTGAGAAGACGAAGAAGCAGCTGGGCGCCACCGCCCGCTGCGACGAGGACGTTCTCAGCTACATTTCCTTCCCCCAGGTGGCGGAAAAGTTCTTCGCTGCCCGGACGGAGCGGGAGGAAAACCGGGCGTCCTACCGCATCGAAGCGATGTAAGGAGGGCAGCCCATGGCCGGAAAGATCATCGAGGCGCAGCTGCGCCCCCACAGCGGAAAGCTGGCCGACTATGCCGCCGGCAGCGTGAAGCGCTATGACGTGCCGGACAAGACGGCGGCCATGCTCATGGCCATCGTGGCCGACGTCAGCGGCATCCCCCTGGGGGAGCTGCGCTTCCTGTCCATCCGCGATGTAACTGAGGAGGAAAAAGGGAAATGAAATACAAGATCACGCTGAACGAACGGGTCTATGAGGTGGAAGTGGAACAGGGCGTCGCCGAGGTCGTGCAGGAATATGACTATGTTCCCCCCGCGCCCGTGGCCGCGCCCGTGGCCGCACCGGCAGCAGCTGCGCCTGCCGCAGCTCCCGCTCCGGCCCCCGCTGCCGCGCCCGTGGCTGCCGCCGCCGGGGAAAAGGTCAATTCCCCCATGCCCGGCACCATCCTGAATGTGCTGGTGAAGGTGGGCGATACCGTCACCGAGGGCCAGAACCTCATGGTGCTGGAAGCCATGAAGATGGAAAACGATATCCTCGCCCCCAAGGCGGGCAAGGTGGCCCAGGTAGCCGTCACCAAGGGCAGCACCGTCGCCACCGGCGACCTGCTGGCGGTGATCGGATAAAATCGCTTGAAACGACACAAATCGCAGCCTGCACCGGCTGCGATTTGTTTATCAATGAAAAGGAGGTTTTTTCCATGAAGCTCAAAGTCGGAGACGTCATCCCCGATATGCCCGTGACCACCGCTTTCGGCACGGCGGACACGCTCTACGGCCTCATCGGCGGCAAAAACACTCTCATCTGGGCTGTCCGCTACATCGGATGCCCGCCCTGCCATCTGGATACCCACCGTCTGGCGGAGCGGTATGACCGCTTTCAGGCCGCCGGCGCCAACGTAGTCGTGGTGATGCAGAGCGACCCCGCCGTGTTCCGCGAGGCTACCGCCGGGGAGGATATCCCCTTCGATATCCTCTGCGACCCGGAGATGAAGTTCTACAAGACCCTGGAGATCGAGCCCGCCAAGGATATGGAGGAGGCCGCCGGAAAAGCCCTGGGCGGCTTGGAAAAGCTGATGGAAAAGGGCAAAGCCTGCGAGGAGCTGGGCTATACCCACGGCAAATACGAGGGGGACGAGCTGCAGCTTCCCGCCGTCTTCGTGGTGGACGGGCAGGGCGCGGTGAAATATGCCCATTATGCCCGCTATATCGCGGATCTGCCCCCCTATGACGAGATGGTGCGCTTTCTGGAGGCGTTGGCCTGATCCCGGAGCCGGGCCGTTTGAAGCAGGGTGCGCTCTGAGGAAGGAGGCTCTATGCTCCGACGCAAGCTGAAAAAGCGGCTGAAGGCCGCCTGGGGAAGGGTCCCCGACGCCCACTATTTCGCCGGGGACATGGACCTGATCCGCGTCTATGCCGATTACCGGGCGCAGACGGACCGGGACGCCTTCTTCCTGGACGACATCACCTGGAACGACCTGGACATGGACCGGGTCTTTCAGCGCATGAACCCCCGGCGCAGCACCTCCGGCGAGCAGTATCTGTATTACATGCTGCGCAGCCCGACCCTGGACAGGTCCGAGTGGGAACAGCGCCGGCAGCTCATCGGCCTTGCCGCCGCGGACGGGGAGCGGCGGCTGCGCATGGAGCTGATCCTCGCCAGGCTGGGCTGCACCCGCCGGGCGGACCTCTGCCGCGCCTTCGCACCGGCCCGGCGGGGCGTCGGACCGCTGCTATTTTATCTTGCGCTGCTGCTGCTCCTGCTGGGCGCCGTGTCGGGCGCGCTCCTGGGTTCCTCCGTCTGTCTGCCGCTGGCGGCGGGTTCTCTGTTCCTCAATTTCTTCGTCCATGAGATCGGGAAGCGCCACACCGGCTCGGATTTCGATACGGTGAATTATACCGTGAATATGGTCTTCGCCCTCCGCCGGCTGCAGAAGCTCCGCGACCCGGAGCTCGACCGGCTGCTGGCCCCCGGTTACGAAAGCCTGGGCCGCCTCCGGGCCGTCCTGCGCACCGGCGGGGTCTCCGCCGCATCGGACGGGGCGGTGGGGGACGTGCTCACCTCCGCGACCCTGCTGGACCTCATCACCTATGAATTCCTGAAAAACAAGCTGGGGCGGAAGCACGACGACGTCTTTGCCATCCATGAAGCGCTGGGGCGGCTGGATGCCGCCGTCGCCATTGCCTCCTGGCGGGCAGGCCTGCCCGGCTATGCCCTGCCGGCGCTGGATTTCGCCGGGAAAAGCGCCGCATTTCTGGAAGCGGAGGCCCTCGTTCATCCGCTGCTGCCCCATGCCGTCCCCAACGACCTGAAAACGGAAAAGCCCCTGCTGGTCACCGGCTCCAACGCTTCCGGGAAATCCACCTTCCTGAAGACGGCGGCTCTGGCCGCCATCCTCGCCCAGAGCGCTTGCACCGTCCCGGCCCGCAGTTATCGGGCCAGCGCCTTCCGCGTCTATTCCTCCATGGCCCTGCGGGACGATCTGGCGGCGGGGGAGAGCTATTACATCGTGGAGACCCGCTCCCTGAAACGGATCCTGAACGCCGCCCGTCTTCCCGGCGCGCTGCTCTGCGTGGTGGACGAGGTCCTGCGTGGCACCAACACCGTGGAGCGCATCGCTGCCTCCTGCGAGCTGCTGGGTGCCCTGGCCGGCGCCGGAGCGCTTTGCCTGGCCGCCACCCACGATATCGAGCTCTGCGCCCTGCTCTCCGATGCGTTCCGTCTGGCCCATTTCGAGGAACAGGTGGGGGAGGAGGCGATGCTTTTCGACTACCGCCTCCGGGAGGGCGCGGCCACCTCCCGCAATGCCATCGAGCTGCTGCGCCTCATGGGTTTCGACAAAAGCCTGGTAGAAAACGCCCACGCCCGCGCCGACCGTTATCTGGAAACCGGGCAATGGTAAACCCAGGCTCTCGTCTCCGCCGCAGCGGACAATTCTCCGGGCCTCTGCGGATTCGCCGTTTGCGTCTGCTTTTTGTTCCCCCGTCCCATCGCCTCCGGCGGCCTGCTTTCTCGACGCGGAGAAAGCAGGCAAAGACACGCCAAAGGGAACCTATCCCGAAGGCGGTTCCCTTTGGAATCCTTCCCCATCGGCCAGGGGGCCGCGGCCCCCTTGCGTTCCCCCAGGGGTTTACGGAGGACGATGGACGAGGGAATGAGATTGATACGGTACTTACTGTTGTGCGTACCGTATTTACCTCTGCGTCCCCCATGACCGGGCAGGCGGCTTCTGAATCCATGCACCGCTGAAAACCTCACCGTTGACATACGATATATCGGGTGCTATTCTTCAGAGATAAATCGATCCGTAAGGAGGCGAGGCCATGCTCGGCTTAAAACGGGGGACCGTGGCCCTCTGTCCCCATGAGGAGGCCTGGGAAAGAGAGGCGGCAAGGACCATCGAAACGCTTTGGGGCATCCTGGGGGATGCGGCGGTGGATATCCAGCATGTGGGCAGCACTTCCGTTCCGGCGATCTGCGCAAAGCCCATCGTGGATATCGCCGTAGCTGCCCGTAATTTCGATCAGGTACTTGAAAAACGACCGGTCCTGGAAGCGCACGGCTTCCATCACCGCCCCGGCAAGAACATCGAAAACCAGGAGCTCTTTGCCTGCGGCAGTTATTATGACGGCACGGGGGAGGAGCAGACCCATTTCATCCATGTGGTGCCGGCAGACAGCCCGGATTGGCTGAACTATCTGAATTTCCGGGACTACCTCAACGCCTTCCCGGCGGAGGCCAAGGCCTACGAAGCCTTGAAAATCTCCCTGGCTGCGGCGAACCCGGAAGACGCCGGGCGGGAAAAGTACACTGCAGGGAAGCATGATTTCATCCGGGAAACCCTGCAAAAGGCGGCGGAATGGGCCAGACTCGGAAAACCTGCGCCCGAAGCGGGAAAATAACCAGAATCGCCCGGAGGGTTCCCCTCCGGGCGATTTGCGCCATATGGACTAGAGCGTGTTCACACTACCGGAGACGAGCTGGTTTTGCGTCTGTTTTTCGTCAGGCAAGGCGCATTTCCGCAGAAATACTCTGTGTATTTCAAGGGAATGCAACGCAGCATGGCGGAAAACAGGCCAAAATCCGGCCGTTGAGCGGTAGTGTGAACACGCTCTAAATCGTGCCGCTTTTGACCTTGCCCTTGAAGGCGGCCAGGTCCTTTTTATAGAGCTTCTGCTTTTCCTTGTCGAAGCCCACGGTCATGGGATAGCCGCGGCTGCGCAGGGCCGCCACCGCTTTCTCCACCGCCGCTTCGCTGTCCAGCTTCGCCGCGGCCTCGCTGCCCCAGTCGGTCTTCATCACGACGCTCCAGAGCTGCTTGCCCCCCTCCAGCCGGCGGCTGCGGGGATAGGCCCAGATCACGTCCTTGGTTTCCAGGATGCGGGTATTCATGGGGCCGAAGACCCAGATGAAATCCTGCCCGATCCGCAGGTGGGATCCCAGCACCTCCGCCGTCTCATAATCGGCGGCGACGCGCTTGCCGTGCTGACGGATGGCGGTGCGCATGCGCTTCTCCCAAAGCCCCAGGAGGATGCTCACCGCCAGGGCCAGAGCCAGCAGCAGAAGGATGACCGCGACCGCCGTCAGGGCCTTCACGGTCCCGGCGGAGCGGATGCCGAGGTAGCTTGTTTCCAGCTGCAGAGGCAGGATCACGTCGTCAAAATAGTCGTCGTATTTCCCCGCGGAAATGCCGGGATAGGCGGAGATATCCTTGCCGCTGTAGTAGTCATACTGGTTCACCCTGTCGATCTGGTGGTTGCTGAGCCAGCTGCGCAGCTGCTTCTCCGCGTCGGCGGAGACCTTGTTCACGGTACCCGTCAGCTTCCCCTGGCTGGCTTCCAGGATGCTGCCCATTTCCCCGCTCTGGATAAGCTCCGCGGCGTTGAGGTATCTGTCCAGCACGGGAAGGTCCTTGGTCGTCACCCGGATGATGAGGTATTTCCCGTTCAGCTTGCAGACGGTGAATTCCTCCGTGATCGCGGGAAGCCACTCCTCGTCATAGTATCCGAGATAGGTGAACTGTTCCCCCGCCTCCGTGACCGGGACGGTCACATAGCTGCCCTCCAGCCTGTCCATGGGGACCTCCGACAGCGGCACGGGCTTCCGGAAAAGATAGCGGAAGCCGAAGCCGCTGGCCCACAGCGCCAGGAAGGCCAGCAGAAGGAGCAGGGCCAGCAGAGGGAGCAGGAAGCGCAGATAGCGCTTCCGAACGGCCAGCTTCATCTTCATGGCTTACAGATCGGCAAAGTCGCTGAAATCTTCGCGGCAGGTGTTCAGCAGCTTTTTGCCCTTCTCCTTGGCAAGGGTCACGGCGGACTTGATGCTCTCCCGGTAATGATAGATCAGATAAGCGACGACGGCGGCCACGGCGGCGGCGGCGACGATCGCTGCCAGCGTGCACCAGAAGGATTTTTTCTTCACGGTTCCGATCCTCCGTTTCTAGATTATGGTTGCCTTTCGGTACATTTTACAGGATGTGCGCCGGTAATTCAAGACATGGTTGGAAAAAACGACCGGGAAAAATGGGCTTTCTCCGTGGAATAATAGCGATGAAATATCAGCAAAGGAAGGTTTCGCATGGGAAGGATGAGCTTTCTGAAGGGCATGGGCGCCGGCATGGCCATGGGTGCTGCGCTGGGCCTCTGCCTCATGCCCCGCCGCAGCAAGGTCAGCCGCCGCGTTTCCCGGCTGCTGAAGGTCGCGGGCAGCGCGCTGGACGGCCTGGGGGCGACCCTGGGTTTCTGAGGGCGGCGCGGATTCCGGCGCGGGGTCAGGTGCCCCGCGCCGGTTTTGGTTTTCCCCGGCGAAAATGGTTGCGCCCCGTTGGGAAAGGGGTTATACTATCTTTTGATACCCTATAACGAGGTGATTGACCATGACGCAGATCGATATTATTTCCGGCTTCCTGGGGGCGGGGAAGACCACCCTCATCAAGAAGCTCATCAAGGAGGCCTACGCAGGGGAGAAGCTGGTGCTGATCGAGAACGAATTCGGCGAGATCGGCATCGACGGGGGCTTTCTCCAGGAGGCGGGCATCCAGATCACGGAGATGAACTCCGGCTGCATCTGCTGCAGCCTGGTGGGGGATTTCTCCAAGGCCCTGGGCGAGGTGATGGAGCGCTTCCATCCGGACCGCATCCTGATCGAGCCCAGCGGCGTGGGCAAGCTGAGCGACGTGGACGCCGCCGTGCGCAAGCTGAAGCGGGACGACTGGCAGCCCGGCAGCAAGATCACGGTGGCGGACGCCCTGCGGGCGAAGATGTATCTCAAGAATTTCGGCGAGTTTTATAAGGACCAGGTGGAGGCGGCGGACCTGATCGTCCTGAGCCGCACCCGGAACATGGACCCGGCCAAGCTGGAAGCCTGCCTCCGGCTGCTGCGGGAAATCCACCCCGACGCCGCCATCGTCACCACCCCCTGGGACGAGCTGGACGGGAAACAGATCGCGGCGGCGGCCAAAGAGAGGGATAACTGGCAGCAGGCCCTGCTGGCTCACGATGACCACGACGAGGACGACCACGAGCATGACGAGGACTGCGACTGCGAGGAATGCCGGGAGCATCGTCATCATGACCATGACCATGAGCATGCACACGAACATGAGCACGAGCATGAGCATGGGGAAGGGCATCACCATCATCACGACCATGAACACGATGACGATGACGAACATGCGCACGAGCACCGCCACGAGCATGAACACGATCACCACGGGCATCACCACCATCATCACGACGGGGAGCATGACGCCGACGAGGTCTTCACCTCCTGGGGCCGGGAGACGGCCCGGAAATTCACGGCTTCGGAGCTGGAGTGCATCCTGAACGCCCTGAACGAGGAGGAGAAGGTGGGCGTCGTCCTGCGCTCCAAGGGCATCGTCCCCGCCCCGGACGGGACCTGGCTCCACTTTGACTTCGTGCCGGGGGAGCAGAGCGTGCGCACCGGCCCGGCGGAGGTCACCGGGCGGCTGGTGGTCATCGGCTCGGAGCTGAAGGAAGACGCCCTGAGCGCCCTGTTCGGAGGGATCTGACATGGCAAAGAAACGGGAGGACATCGGGGTCTATTTCTTTGAGGGCTTCCTGGAGGGTGGCAAGACCACCTATATCCAGAGCCTGATCTCCGACCCCAAGCTGCCGGAGGATCTGCGCATCCTCATCCTCCAGACGGAGGAGGGCATGGAGGAGCTGGAGCCGGTGCCGGGCCGGGATATTTTCGTGGAGCAGCTGGAGGGCTGGGACGATATCACCCCCGAGCATCTGGCGGAGCTGGAGGATCGGACGGAATGCAACACCATCATGGTGGAGCTCAACGGCATGTGGCAGGAGCTGGATTTCTTCAAGCGCATGCCGGAAAACTGGTATCCCTTCCGCAAATTCGTCATCGCCGACGCCTCCACCTTCGTGAGCTACAATATCAATATGCGCGCCCTGGCGGCGGACAAGCTCAAGGAGAGCACCGTGGTGGTCTTCAACCGGGCGGACCCCGGCGTGGACCGGGACGCCCTGCGCAAGATCGTCCGGGCCGCCTCCCGGCAGGTGCCCATCTACTTCCAGGCCACCGGCGGCGCGGAGGAATATGACGACACGCCCATCGAGCTGCCCTACGACCTCAGCGCTCCCATCGTGGAGATCCAGGATCGGGACTACGCGGAGTGGGAGCGGGATATCTCCGAGGAGCCGGAGAAGTATGACGGCAAGGTCCTGCGGCTGCGGGGCTTCGCCGTGAAGAGCCGGGACCATCGGAAGGGCCATTTCGGCTTCGGGCGGCAGGTGATGACCTGCTGCGAGGCGGACATCACCTTCCTGGGCTTCCCCGCCGTGGCCAGCGCGGCCAACACGCCGGTGCCCGGCAGCTGGGTGGAGCTGACCGCCCAGGTGGCCCTCACCCCCACGAAAAAGGGGCCGGCGGTGCCGGAGCTGATGGTCATCACCTGCGATAAAGCGGAGAAGCCCGAAACTACATTGGCGACCTTCTACTGAAGCAACGTGAACAGGTTCGCGTTGAGAAGGTTTGCACTCCGCTCCCCGCAATGCGTCCTGATTTACCGGAATACGGCGTAATGCCGTTATCGGCATTACTTGCGGATTCCGGAAAACGTCCGTATTATTTGTCTAGGAGAATCCCATGGGACAGGTTCGTTACCCCTTTTTAGAGATGTTCCCTTTCTGCGCGCCGGAGACCGGCGGCGCGGACGAGGCCATACTGCGCCCCTTTGCGGAGGCGCTGGTTTTCGAGGCGGCGGTGGACAAGTCCGCCGCCAGCATGGACCTGTCCGTGGAATTCCCCGCGCCGCCGCCACCCGTGGCGGTGAGCACCGCCGAGGGGCGCATCGCCGTGACCTATAACCTGGACCGGGTGGAGATCAGGCCCTTTATCCGCGCCTCCGCCAAAAAGGAGAAGGAAAAGGCCGGAAGCGGCGGGGAGAAGCTCCTCTGGGGAAAGAAGGTCAAGGGGGAATCCGTCCCCATCTCCTCCCTGACCCCGGAATCCGGGCGGACCCAGATCACCGGGCAGGTCTTCGGCAGGGAGATCCGGGAGGTCCGGGGCGGACGGAAGATCCTCAGCTTCAATGTGACGGATTTCGAGGGCAGTCTCCATATCAGCCGCTTCCTCCAGGAGGGGGACGAGGGGCTGACGGCGGTGGAGGACGGCATGTTCGTCACCGTGGCGGGGGACGTGAGCTATGACCGCTGGCACGGGGACATCGCCATGGAGCCCCGGGCGGTGCTGCGTCTGCCCACCCCCAAGCGGGAGGACCCGGCGATTGGCGAAAAGCGGGTGGAGCTCCACGCCCACAGCCGCTTCAGCCAGCTGGACGGCCTGACGGACATCACCAAGCTGGTGCAGACCGCCGCCCGCTGGGGCCACAAGGCCATCGCCCTGACGGACCACGGCGTCCTCCAGGGCTACCCGGAGCTGTGCTCCGCCGGGAAGAAGGCGGGCATCAAGGTCATCTACGGCGTGGAGGGCTACTATGTCAACGACGTGGACGACCGGGTGGCCGTGGCCGGGGAGCAGGACGCTGCCTTTGAAGATGAATTCGTGGCCTTCGACCTGGAGACCACGGGCCTCAAGGCGGATTACGACCGCATCATCGAGATCGGCGCGGTGGTGATGAAGCAGGGAAAGGAGCTGGCTCGCTTCCAGACCTTTGTGGACCCCGGCGCCCCCATTCCGGGGGAGATCACCACCCTCACCGGCATCCGGGATGCGGACGTGGCCGGCGCGCCGGGGGAGGAGGAAGCCGTCCGGGCCTTTCTGGATTTCGCCGGGGACCGGGTCCTCTGCGGCCACAATGCGGATTTCGACATGGGCTTCCTGGCGGAAGCCTGCGCCCGCCACGATATCCCCTTTGCGAAGACCTGCGTGGATACCCTCATCCTCAGCCAGAGCCTGCTGAACATCCGCAAGCACAGCCTGGATTCCGCGGCAAGCTACCTGAGCCTGCCGGAATTCCGCCATCACCGCGCTTCCGACGACGCCCTCACCTGCGGCATGCTGCTGGAGGCCTTCTTCCAGCGCCTGCGGCCCAAGGGCGTGGACCATATCCAGCAGTTGGGACCCGTCATCTCCGAGCTGCGCCGGGATTATGACGGGCGGCGGCAGCCAAAGCACATCATCATCCTGGTGAAGGAGCAGCAGGGCATCCGCAATCTCTATGAGCTGGTATCCCGCGCCCACCTGGAGCATTTCAAGAAATACCCCATCATCCCCAAAAGCCTGCTGATGGAGCTGCGGGGCGGCCTGATCCTGGGCTCCGCCTGCGAGGCCGGAGAGGTGTTCCGGGCTATTACCGGCCGGCGAAGCATGCGGGAACTGATGCGTGTGGCTGCCTTCTATGATTTCCTGGAAATACAGCCCCTCTGCAACAACGCCTTCCTGATCCGCAGCGGCACCGCCTCCGGGGAGGAGGAGCTGCGGGATTACAACCGGAAGATGGTGAAGCTGGGGAAGCTCCTGGGGAAGCCCGTGGCGGCCACGGGGGACGTGCACTTCCTGGAGCCCCATGAGGAGAAATTCCGCCGCATCCTCCTGAGCAACAAGTTTTCCGACTGCGACGAGCCCCTGCCCCTCTATTTCAAAACTACGGCGGAAATGCTGGAGGAGTTTTCCTATCTGGGGGAGGAGACCGCCAGGGAAGTGGTGGTGGAAACCCCCAATCGCATCGCGGATATGATCCAGGAGGTCGCCCCCCTGCCCACGGGCCTGTTCCCGCCGAAGATCGAGAATTCCGAACAGCAGCTGAAGGACCTCTGTTATGCCAAGATGCACCGGCTCTACGGGGACGAGCCCCCCAGGCTGGTGGCGGACCGCATGGAGGAGGAGCTGAACAACATCTGCTCCCGGGGCTACGACGTGATCTATATGTCCGCCGTCAAGCTGGTGCAGAAAAGTAACGAGGCGGGTTATCTGGTGGGGTCCCGAGGCAGCGTGGGTTCCTCCCTGGTTGCCTACATGTCCGGCATCACGGAGGTCAACGCTCTCCCCGCCCACTATCGCTGCCCCAAGTGCCGCCATGTGGATTTCGCTTCCGGGGAAGCGTACGCCTGCGGGGCGGACATGCCCGACGCCCTCTGCCCCGTCTGCGGGGAGAAGCTGACGAAGGACGGCTACAACATCCCCTTCGAGACCTTCCTGGGCTTCGGGGGCGACAAGGTGCCGGATATCGACCTGAACTTCTCCGGCGAATACCAGGCCCGGGCCCATCGGGACACCATCGAGCTTTTCGGCGCGGACCATGTGTTCCGGGCGGGCACCATCGGCACCATCGCAGAGAAGACCGCCTACGGCTACGTGAAGAAATACAACGAGGAGCGGGGCATCCACGTCACCAAGGTGGAGGAAAACCGGCTGGCCGCCGGCTTCACCGGGGTCAAGCGCACCACGGGCCAGCACCCCGGCGGCCTGGTGGTCATTCCCCAGGATAAGAGCATCTATGACTTCTGCCCCGTGCAGCACCCCGCCGACGACCCGGATACGGACATCATCACCACCCATTTTGAATATCACTCCATGGAGTCCAATCTGCTGAAGCTGGACATGCTGGGCCACGATGATCCCACCATGATCCACATGCTGGAGGAGCTGACGGGGGTGGACGTGAAGTCCCTGCCCATGGACGACCCAGAGACCATGCGCCTGTTCCGCACGCCGGAGGCCCTGGGCATCCCCGACGGGGACCCCATCATCGGCCACACCGGCTCCATCGCCGTGCCGGAATTCGGCACCAAGTTTACCCGGGAAATGCTGGTGGACACCCAGCCGGAGAAAATGAGCACCCTGGTGCGCCTGTCCGGTTTTTCCCACGGCACCGACGTCTGGCTGGGCAACGCCAAGGATATCATCCAGTCCGGCACCGCCTCCGTGGACGAGGCCATCGGCTGCCGGGACGACATCATGCTGACCCTCATCGACTACGGTCTGCCCGCCAAGCGGGCCTTCAAGATCATGGAGACCGTGCGGAAGGGCCGGGGCCTGGCAGAGGACATGGAGAAGGACTTGCGGGACGCTTCCGTCCCCGACTGGTATATCGATTCCTGCAAGAAGATCAAATACCTGTTCCCCAAGGCCCATGCCGTGGCCTATGTCATGATGGCCCTGCGCATCGCCTGGTTCAAGGTACATATGCCCCTGGCCTTCTACTGCGCCTATTTCACCATCCGCTGCCCCGGCTTCGACCTGAAGATCGCCACCTCCGGGGTGGACGCCGTGCGGCGGAAGCTGCAGGAGCTGGCAAGGAATATGAACGAGCTGAAGCAGGCGGAGAAGGACCTCTATACCGGCCTGGAGGTGGTCTATGAATTCTATCTCCGGGGCTTCCGCTTCGGCAGCGTGGATTTGAAAAAGAGCCACGCCACCCGCTTCCGCATGGAGGGAGACGACAAGCTGATCCCCCCCTTCAACGCCATCGCCGGGCTGGGGGAGGCCGCCGCCTGGGATATCTATGAAAAGCGGGAGGGGGATTTCACCAGCATCGAGGAATTCGCCCTGGCCTGCTCCAAGGTCTCCAAGACCCACATCGACGAGCTGAAATCCGCCGGCGCTTTCGGGGATATGCCCGATTCCGCCCAGATGTCGTTTTTTTGAGTAATCATTCCGGGAGGGGTTACCATGACAAACTTCGATCCCAATACCGGCGCGCCGCTTGCGCCGAAGAAGAAAACCGGCGGGAAAATCGCCCTCATCATCGTCTGCGCCGTCCTCGTCTGCGCCCTGGCCTTCGGCTTCGGGGCGGCGCTGCGCGGCTTTTCCAGGGCGCGCATCGTGCCCAAGAGCAGCCTCGGCCCGGTCTACGCTCCGCCGGAAACGGACGGCCGCGCTTCTTCCGCGCCGGACGCCGCCTATACCGGCGGCGAGCTCTCCGCCTCGGAGATCTACCGCCTGCTGACCCCCGCCTGCGTGGGCGTCAGCACCAACACCAGCACCAACGTCTTCGGCCAGGTGACGAGAGGGGCCATCACCGGCTCCGGCTTCATCATCAGCGCCGACGGCTATGTCCTCACCAACAACCACGTCGTCGAGACGGCCCTTGCGGAGAACCTGGAGGTGAAGGTGATGCTCTTCTCCGGGGAGGAATACACCGCCGAGATCATCGGGGGCGACAGCCGCAGCGACGTGGCCCTGCTGAAGATACCGGGGGAAAACCTGCCCTGCGTCACCCTGGGCAGCTTCCAGGACACCAGCGTGGGCGACCCCATCTATGCCATCGGCAACCCCCTGGGAGAGCTGACCTATTCCATGACCAGCGGCATCGTCTCCGCCCTGGACCGCAGCATCACCATTTCCAACAACACCGCCATCGACATGTTCCAGATCGACGCCGCCATCAACAACGGCAATTCCGGCGGCCCCATCATTAACCGCTTCGGCCAGGTCATCGGCATCGCCTCGGCGAAATATGCCTCCTCCGGGGTGGAGGGCCTGGGCTTCGCCATCCCCATCGACGACGCCCTGACCGTGGTGGACGATCTGGCCGCCTACGGCTATGTGAAGGGCCGCCCCCTTCTGGGCATCCTGGTGGGCAACGCCGAAGTTTATCTGGAGGACGGCACCTCCGGCGCCGTCATCATGGAGGTCTATGAGGGCTCCTGCTCCGAAAAGGCCGGCCTCCTGGTGGGAGATGTGATCGTGGAGGCCGGGGGCAAGACCATCACCGGCCTATCCGACCTGATGTCCGCCCGCCGCAGCTGGAAAGCGGGGGAGACTATCACCATCATCGCGCTCCGGGAAGGACAGCGCATGACCTTCTCCGTCACCCTGGACGAGGATCTGCCGCAGGAGTAAGGAAAAAAAGACAAGGGGGCGTAAAGCGCTCCCTTGTCCCTGAATGCACGGCGCCCTGAGGCATCACCTCAGGGCGCCGTTTTACGCATCCTCAAATCCTCGCGCAGATGAACGCGCAGACCGCCTGCTTCACCTCCGGGTCCTCCCCGAAAATGCCGTTATTGTTGCACAGCAGCAGGCTCTTGACCCCCTTGCGGGTGAGGGCCTCGAAGAAGCGGAGGCTCTGCCCCATGGGCACCTGGATGCCGCAGTCGAAGATGCCGTGTATGAGGGCGGTGGGGGCGCTGCGCTCCGTCACGTGATACACGGGGCTGGCGTCCTTGGCCTTCCGGATCAGCGCCTGATACTTGGGGTCCGGGTCAAAGAGGTGGGCCTTCACGTCCCCCATGCCCTTGCCCGGTCCCACGTAGCCCAGCATGGAGGCCAGGGGGGCATAGGGCCCGTCCCCATTGGCGATCTTCTCCGGCTGGTTGGGCCAGACCTTGCCGATGTCCTCCCCGAAGCCGAAGAAGTCCGTGGGGGCAAAGTAGGCCGCCGCGACTTTCACGCTGCTGTCATATCCCCGATTGCCGCCGATCTCCCCCTCAAACGCCGGGTCCCCGTTGCAGGCGGCGATCATGGCGGTGAGCTGGCCGCCCATGGAGCCGCCCAGCACCGCGAAACGCGCCGGGTCCAGACAGAACTCCTCCCCGTGGGCCTTGAGATAGCGGATGCAGCCCTTGGCGTCGTCGTCGCTGGCTGGCCAGGCGGAGGGAGGTTCCAGCCGGTAGTCGATGGCGGCCACGGCCACGCCCTTTTCCAGGAACAGCGCGTCGATGGAATCCCAGTCGTCGGGGCCGCCGCCGAAGCCGTGGATGTTCACCAGGCAGGGCCAGCGCCTGGTCTTGTCCGCGCCGCCGTCGGGCAGGGCGACGTTCACCAGCAGGTCGAGGGTGTTCACCCCCTGGGGGTTCATCTGCCCCGGCGCTTCCTTCGGCACCGGCACCGTCGCCACCCAGCGGTGGCGGAAGGTGGGCGTCAGCCCGGGCCTGCGGGGAAAGCCCGTGCCGGGCTTTTTGAGGATGGGGGAGGTCTCCCCCAGCAGCGCCGTCTCCGGCAGCCGCCCCTCGCCCTCGAAGCCCAGCTCCGGGATGCTGAGGCGCATCAGGTCCCCCTCCCGGCGGCGGCGGGCGGTGAAGCCCTCCGTGACGAACAGCACTTCATCTCCTTCGGGGTAGACCTGGCGGCAGTCGAATTTCTGCCAGATGCGCCCCGGCCTTTCCAGATAGACCGCCCGCTTGAAGGCGTAGGCGGTCGCCGCCTCGCCCCTGCAGACGCCGGTGAAGGCCGTCACCGTGGGGGCGATCACGGGAAGCCGGAGGAGAGACGAGGCTTCGCCGCCGGTGTAGACCGTGATCGTGGGCGCTTCCGCCGGGAAGCCCTCCGGCTGGGTGAAGCCGTTGCCCCCGAAGGAGAGGGAGACGCGCAGCCTCGACCCCGCGCCCACGATGCGGCTGAGGGCCTCCAGGTTGAAGCTCACCAGGCTGGGCTTTCCGGGGACCAGGTCCAGGGCGTCGGCGGCCCTGCTGGCATGGTAGGGGATACCCAGACTGTCCCGGGGCGTGCCCCGGCCCAGGGCGCGGTGACTGGCGCGGGCTTCGCCCTCCGTGAGGAAGCGGCTGCGCCCGTCGGGCAGCACCTCCTCCAGGGCGGCGAAGATATTGCAGTCGGTGTGGGTGGAGCTGATCCACAGCTCCATCACCGGCACCCCTGTCAGCTCGATGGGCGCTTCCAGCGGCGCGGAGTCGAAAAGGAGGCACTTGGCGTCATTCTCGTTCATGTCCCCCTCGATGCGCCGGTCCAGGCGGCCGAAGCCGGGGAACAGGCGGATGTCCTCCCGGGTGACGTATTCCCGCCTGCCCGCCGGAGCGTCTTCCCCGGTCATGCCCCCGTCGGGGGTGAAGCGCAGCTCCGGCTGGGTCTGTCCGTCGATGGGGAAGTCGGCGGCATAGCGCCATTCCGTCCCCGCGGGGGCGTTCACGGTGTAATAGAGGATGGGCGGCTCGCCGGCGGAGCCGTTGTCCCGACCCTTCAGCACCCGGTCGAAGAAGCGCAGATGCTCTCCCGTCCAGTCGAAGGACCCGGCGGGCAGGTCGCTGCCGCCGCCGTAGACCTCGCAGTGCCGCCAGGGGCCCAGGAGCAGCTTCCCGCCCCAGTGGTGATAGGCCAGGATCTGGCCGGTACAGCCGGGGTCGAACCAGGCCCCGCTGCTGTAGACCTCCGCGCGGCCGTGGCGCACCGTATCCATCCTGGACCAGACGGGGATATCCTCATTGGGGGCGTAGCCGATCTTGGGATTCACCGTGTCCCGGAACATGTTGGGGTCGTGCTGCTCCAGGAAGCCCAGGTTGCGCTTGTGCTGCTCCGCCGCCTCCGCCGCCTGGGGATAATCCGGGGCGGGGTCGTCGTCCACGGGGGTGCCCATGCGCTCGTCCCCGCCGGGGCCGCGGGGGAGGCGGGGCAGGGCGCTGGCCCCGTTGGGGAAATTCTGGTAGTACATGTCCACATGGCAGTCGCCGGGCACTGCGGCATAGAGCCTTTCCGGCTGCTCCGCCAGGGTGATATGCTGGATGTGGCCCTTGTTGGAGCCGCCGAACATACCCGCCCTGCCGCTGCACCAGTCCTCCGCGGCGAGGGCGTCGATCAGGGCCTTCATGTCCCGGGCGTCCTTCCGGGAGAAGAAGCCCTCGCTGACGCCGAAGCTCGCCCCGTGGCCCCTGGGCTCCGCCAGGCAGATGGCATAGCCCGCCTCCAGAAAGCGCTCCAGGGCCTGCTTCTGCCCCTCGAAGCTCCTGCGCCGGTCCTCATAGCCCACGTTGAACAGCACCGGGACCTTCTCCTGCGTTTCGGGCAGGTACAGGTCGACAGCCAGTTTCGTCCCGTCGCAGCCGGGGTAATACTTGGATATGCGCCGGTATTCCATGTGGGGAGCCTCCTTCGGTATTGTTTTTTATTCGATTATAACAGCTCTGTTCATGGATTACCACCCTTTGCCCCGCCGCGCCGCAGCGCCTCGGACGCGAAAATGCCCCGGGCAAAAGGCTGAAGCCCAAGGGAAAACCTGGCGAAACCGGCAGGAAGCTTCCGCCCGAAACGGTCGGGCAAAAAAGCGAGAAGTGCTTCTTCATAGAACCTGGAATTATCCGGGGATTTTTGAAGATGAAAACAAAAATATTGACATTGCAAATCATAACGAGTATATTCATCTGCAATAACTTGAAAGGATCATCTGCGACATGAAGAAGGATTACCTTGTCTCCAATACTGTCACTGCCCAGCTCGCTGAAGAAGCCGGCGGGTTGATTGCCGTACGCAGGATAAGGTCGCGTTATAAGATGAAATCAAAGTGATCGAGGATTTCTTTGTGCTATGCATCATTAAGACCTTATCAAGCTATAAACGTTTGGTAAGGTCTATTTTTATACCGGGAGGGAAGGAATATGGATTTACATGATTTTGATGATGTGGCGGAAAACTATGATCTCTATCTGGAGGAAATGTACAGAAGCGAAGACAATCATGCGGGATTTCTGGATTTTTATCTGGAGTTTGCGAGAGAATACGGAAAAGACGGGGTGATCGATATTGCCTGTGGAACGGGGGCTGTTTTGCTTTATCTTGCACAGCATGGAATATTAGCGGACGGTACGGATCTGTCCGAAGCAATGTGCCGTGTGGCAAACGAAAAGGCAAAGAGGGAAGGATTTGATCTTCATATCTTCCCCGCGAATATGACGGATTTCAGGAGTGACAGAAAATACTCTTGCGCGATCATCGCCAGGAGCGGTTTCATGCATCTGATCACTCCCGAACTGCAAAGAGCTGCATTGCTGAATATCCGCGATCATCTTGTGGAGGGCGGGATGCTCACGTTCAATACATTTGATCCGTACCCTGCTCTTCAGGCACAGCAGATGAAAACGAAGGATACGGATGCTTCCTTCCGTTTGGAGTATGTGAATAAGGACAGAAAACGCGAGAAAATATACAACGCGATCTCATATGATCCCCATACGCAGATCATGAGCGGTCATTGGAAATTTGAAACGCTGGACGAAAACGGCAATGTCACAGAAGAGAGAGTGCGTCCGCTGAAAATGAGGCAGACATACCGCCAGGAAATGCGATATCTGCTGGAACTGACAGGTTATGAGATCGTAAATGTTTATGGCGGATACTGCAAAGAACCCGGAGACAGATCAGCGAAAAATGTCATATGGTGCGTAAGGAAAAAATAGAAAAGGCGCGGCTGCTCGCCAAGGCGCAGAAGGCATAGGCCGTGCAGGCGGCGCCGCATAATCCACGGAAAGCTTTGTCATGGGGACAAGTCTCCCGGCAAACTTCTTCCGGCGCAAAAACGCCCCGGACTTTCGTCCGGGGCGTTTGCTGTTCGGCTTCAATTTGACTATTTACGCCATCTGCTTGGCGGCGTTGATCTTGACGCCGGGGCCCATGGTGCTGGCGGTGACGCAGGAACGGATATACTGGCCCTTGGCAGCCGCGGGCTTGGCCTTGATGACGGCGGCGATCAGGGTGTTGTAGTTCTCCATGAGCTTCTCCGTGCCGAAGGAAACCTTGCCGATGGGGCAGTGGATAATGTTGGTCTTGTCCAGACGATACTCCACCTTGCCGGCCTTGATCTCGCTGACGGCCTTGGCGATGTCAGGGCTGACGGTGCCGGCCTTGGGGCTGGGCATCAGGCCCTTGGGGCCCAGGACACGGCCCAGACGGCCCACCACGCCCATCATGTCGGGGGTGGCGACGACCACGTCGTAGTCGAACCAGTTCTCGCTCTGGATCTTCTGCACCAGCTCCTGGCCGCCCACGAAGTCGGCGCCGGCAGCCTTGGCTTCTTCCTCGCGCTCGGGCTTGCAGAACACCAGGACCC
>JAEEGK010000432.1_pt1 | contig 104957 bp, 76 predicted proteins | sample 8958771 | NCBI WGS metagenome assembly JAEEGK01 (sample SAMN16246547, study PRJNA631951) | gut metagenome | biome: gut microbiome; feature: rumen; material: SC-attached | host: Bos | place: Iran: Karaj | collected 2018-10 | reverse complement strand
AGATGCCATGTTGATATCCTTCGTCTGCTTGGCTAAAAAGGTACGCTCATACTCCTGAGCATCATGTCTTGTTTCGAATCCGCGTTTTTCATGGCGGACACGCTGTCCTCGCCAGTCAGTGTAGTAACAGAGAACTCTCCACTTTTTACCTTTATATACGCTGCCTATGTCTTTAAATACTGCCATATCACACCGCCCTTCTGAGTTCCGTGACTCTTCTTGCTGTTGCCCTGGTCAGCATGCCGCCAAACTGTTCCTGATCTTTATCAACGGCTCTCTGAACTTCAACTGGCAATCTGCAATAGACGTTCTGATACCCTTCATATCCGCTTCCCATAACGGTTTCAGGTTCTACAAGTGTGTGGTTATCCCAAGACTTGAGCAGTTTTCTCCAGTTCCTTATGGGTTCACCGTTGATCACGCCCTTAAGATCTCTGTAGTAGTGTTCAAGGAATGCTTTGGCTTCCTCTTCCGACATATCTACTCTACGGTTCTTAGAAGCTTCTATAACATCAGCGACGGACGGAACATCCTGCCCTGACATGACAGACATATCAATATCATTATCAGACTCATTATCATAGTCATTACCATTATCATTGACATAGTCATAGTCATTATCACCATCCCGTTGCATTGCGTCCGCATGCGAACGCATAACGTCCGTATTACTCCATCTGCTCTGGGCTGCTGCTCTGTTCTTCTCACACTTTGCCTTATACGCTTCAAGATCCTCTTTCATCGTGGGTTCTATTGCGTTAAAGGCTGTTCTTACCTTGTTGTTCGTTATAACAACTTCCTCGCCCTCAGCGAGGCTGAATACGGCAAAGAGAAGCTCCTTAACGAGCACCGGATCATCCAGTAGCTCGAAGAAGCTCTTCCATGCCGTATAAACTACGAATGATTTCTTACTTCCCATAATGCCTCCTGTGTTTCTGATTGATTAATACGCGAAAAGGCACTATAATTAAGTTGCTTACATATTTATGCGTGCCTTTGTGCGCGTATCCGCCTCTCGCTTGAGAGGCTTTTCTTTTCCCCGCAAACTTCTCCGCCATTTCCGTAACCCGTACCTCTCTGAAGACAAGCCTCTTCATACCAGAAGCGGTTAACTCTGCCGGATACGACAAGTGCGCCGGGATTCTTCTTCTTAAGTTCTGCGTTGAGATCCTTGATGATCTGATACGCCTTTGATCTGGAGATGCCCCAGTCTCTCTGGATCTGAGCTACTCCGATAAACATTGTGTTGTTGTTGTTTTCTGCCATTTTGTTTTTCCTCCTGTTGATTATTTGGTCTTTCATAAAACTATCCGGCTCCCGTACTGCTGCTACGGGACATGAGTCTCTTGCTCCGGGGATTCCCACCCCACTGCGTTCATTGGGTGCGACGGCTCACGGTGGACTAATTCCGCTTCAACGCTCAGCCTGTGACTACGCAGAAGTATCGGCCTTTGTACCTGTCGTCGCCTCCCTCAGGGTGCAGCCCTGATTCTGACTCATCCCCTTTATCGCTCTCGGTCTTACGGCCGGTCTTGGCGAGGTCGGAGTCAACTTGGCTCGGGATACAAGGAACGTACCTGATAGTTTGTTTATTCAGTTGTCAAAGTCCTCGAAGGGTTTTATGTGCCTCTTCACCTGTAAGGAATGGGAGAGGCTGAAAATGAAGGGGGTGGCTTACAAAAAATTGCTTTTGTTTTTGTATAAAAAGTCATCCCGGCTATATAACCCTTCACTCTTACTGGACAAAGGAAGCTTTTTGACAGCCCGTTTTTGCTTTGTTCATTTGCACAAACTTCCTTCGTTCAGTTCTGTAATGTCCCTTCACTTACTAGAAATGGGAGAGGGCAAATTTATGCGGGGTCGGTTAACAAAAATCACTTCCATGTTTTGTGCAAGATGTCGTTCCCGATAAATCTCCCTTCACTAAGAGGGACTGGGAGAAGGCAAAATTAGGGGGTCTGGCTAAACAAAAAATGTTCAATGCTTTGTTTAGGATGTCATCCCGGATAAATCTCCCTTCACTACTACTGGACATTGACCTCTGTTTTTGCGGGGTGTTTACGCAAAAAAACTCCAGTTGAACCGGTATGGTGTTACAACTGAAGTCCTGTATTCTTGCTATTTGCTGTCAAAAGAGATGATGCAGCTATTGTGATCGGATATATCACCTCTCATTATTAAGGTGTGGGAGAAGGCCAAATGGGACAAGATTTTGAAATTTTTTTCAAATAGCCCTCCAGTTGTTAACTGTAGTTAACAACTGGAACGATAATAGAGAGAATCATCCTTCTACCATTAAGCAGTGGGAAAGGTCGATATTGTGCATGATTTTTGAAAAAAGTTCTATATACGATATAACTCACCACAAATCTGACATGATGATAAATGAACTGTACCTCTCACTATTAAGTAATGGGAGAGGGCCAATTTGGACATAATATTCAAAATTGTAATAATCTTCGACAAAAGCAACAATCCAAGCAATACCGCTTTGTGAAGAATAAACGAAACAAAGACTAGCAGCGTATTGAGTTGTCAAGATCCGATCGGCGGCGGATCCTGCTTCCGGTACTTCCGGACAACAAAAAACGCTGCCGATCTTGTAAGTCAGCAGCGCCCTTATAATATGTTAACCTGTTGCTACCCGGAATAATTCAAGAATAATCATATTATCCGATTATTATCCGAGACGAACTCAATTTCTTGAAATGCCTTATTTTATTGACTTTCAGAAGCCATGCGATTATTCGAGTTCTATCGTTGCCGGCGGCTTGCCTGTGCAGTCGTAGAAGACGCGGCTGATGCCCTTGACTTCGTTTACGATCCTGCTGGTGACCTTATTGATGAGAGACCAGGGAAGCTCTGCTGCTTCAGCGGTCATGAAGTCTGTGGTGGTGACAGCGCGTAAGAGGCATGCGTAATCGTATGTTCTCTCGTCGCCCATGCAGCCTACGGAACGCATATTCGTGAGTGCTACGAAGTACTGATTTGCGTACTTATCGAATCCTGCAAGCTGCATCTCTCTTCTGAAGATCGCATCTGCATCCTGAACAAGCTTTACCTTCTCTGCAGTCACTTCACCGATGATGCGGATAGCAAGTCCGGGACCCGGGAACGGCTGACGGAAGACTAAGTTCTCGGGGATTCCGAGCTCAAGGCCTGCTTTTCTTACTTCGTCCTTAAAGAGGAGTCTTAAAGGCTCGATGATCTCTTTGAAATCTACGTAGTCGGGAAGTCCGCCTACGTTGTGGTGAGACTTGATTACGGCGCTCTTGCCGAGGCCGGATTCGATAACGTCAGGATAGATGGTGCCCTGTACGAGGAAGTCGACAGCGCCTACTTTCTTGGCTTCTTCTTCGAAGACTCTGATGAATTCTTCGCCGATGATCTTACGCTTCTGCTCGGGTTCGGTTACGCCTGCGAGCTTGGAATAGAAGCGCTCCTGGGCATTGACTCTGATGAAGTTAAGATCGTAAGGACCTTCGGGGCCGAAGACTGCTTCTACTTCGTCGCCTTCGTTCTTACGCAGAAGTCCGTGGTCAACGAAAACGCATGTGAGCTGCTTGCCGACTGCCTTTGAGAGGAGAACTGCTGCAACGGATGAATCTACGCCGCCGGAGAGTGCGCAGAGGACGCGGCCTGTGCCGACCTTTTCGCGGATCTCTTTAATCGATGTCTCAACGAATGAATCCATCTTCCAGTCGCACTTGCACTTGCAGACGTCCTTAACGAAGTTTGCAAGCATTGTGGTGCCTTCGACTGTGTGGACAACTTCGGGGTGGAACTGTACGCAGTAAAGATTCTCTTCAACGTTCTCGGCTGCAGCGACAGGGCAGACCTCTGTGTGAGCCGTGATCTTAAAGCCGGGCGCGGGCTTTGCGATGTAGACTGTGTGGCTCATCCAGCAGACTGTCTTGGGAAGGACACCCTTGAAGAGCTTTGCTTCTGTATCGATCGTGACGTCTGTGTGGCCGTATTCTCTGACGGGTGCGGACTTAACTTCACCGCCGAGCAAATAGTTCATGAGCTGTGCGCCGTAGCAGATACCGAGGACCGGGATGCCGAGCTTAAAGAGTTCGGGAGAGCACTTCGGAGCGTCGTCTTCGTATACTGTGCTGGGGCCGCCTGTGAGGATGATTCCCGCGGGGTTGAGGGCCTTTATCTCTTCGAGGCTCATGGTGTGCGGTCTGACTTCACTGTAGACAGAGAGCTCTCTTACTCTTCTTGCGATAAGCTGGTTATACTGTCCTCCAAAATCGAGGACGAGGATCATCTCCTGCGCCATGGAACTTCCTCCCCGGAATCAGTTGGAATTATATGCGATTATTATACTCTGCACATTAACAATTTTCGTTTGTTTTTTAGTGCAAATCACGGCCTTTTCAGACGCTTATGTTTGGGAAAGAATTACATATGCGATAACGTGATTATGGTCTTCTTCCCATAGACGGAATTCGTACTTGCCGTATCTTCCGATCTGCTCTCTGGGCATCTGGAAAACAAATGTGTCCGTATCGTCTTCTTCAACAGTGAAAACAATGGAATCACCGTACTCTTCACCGTCGATGTACCAGTCAGCGATAAGGATTGTGTCCTTGGCGAATTTGCAGTCGTACTTGAGCATAACGGTTACTGTATCGTCGCTCAGATTGTAGCCTGCGGTATTAAGCCAGCCGGGCTCCTTGCTGTAATGGATATAGTAGCCGTTTTTATCGAAAGCCGATTCTCCGTATACGAGCTGTCCGTCAGAAAAATCAGGAAGCACTTCAATGACTTCGACTGCCTGGTTCGGGTATTCGTCAGTGCCTTCCCATTCTGCATACCGCAGGAACTCATAATCGGAAGTACTTCCGCCCGAATAGATATATCTGTCACGCTCGATGGCGATCATATAGATATCGTATTTTTCCTGGGAGATCTCGCCTGAAGCAAGCAGGTCTTTGCAGGCCTTTTCGCGGCATCTGAACTCCTGCTCGGGAGTGCGTTCGAGCGCTTCTTGCGCTTCCCACCAATCGATCGGAATGATCAAACCGGTGGTCTCATCGGATACTTCAAGGCGTTCGTAGCTCTTGTTCGTATACGGATCGTAATCCACTACTATCCTGAGATTGACGCGGAAATCTTCCGGTGACATCTCAGGGATCTTCTTTGCGAGATTCTTGTAAATATCCGCGTCGATAGAGCTTTGTAAAGTATCCGGCTGGACGTCTCTTCTGGCCGCGCTGACAAGTCTCATGCGGACTATGTAATCTGCTACAACGCATTCATCACTTGAGACATATTCCAATATCTCACTAGATGACGGAGCATACCCTGAAAGCACTGCCCGGTAATGGTTATCGTCGTCTATATGGATAGTATATCTGTGATCTCTGATGTACTTGAAATATGCTTTGGCGAATTCCCTTGCGCCTTCATTTACGACTTCATCATCGGTATAACAGGAATCGAAATATCTGACGGTATAGATATCGAGCGGACATTCGCGGCTGTCAAAATCGCCTTCGGCAAAGCGGTCTATTGCTCTGCTGAAGAGTAGGCTGGCATCTTCTTCGCTCATCATGATCATATTGAGCTGGGTAGACAGATCGAAGAGCGTTTTATAATCCTCAGCCGAATCTTTAGTGATATACCATGCTCCCTCGGATGGGACGTAAAAGAGCTTAAATTTCAATGTTTTCGTTTCCAGAACAGCTTTGTCGATCAATTCAAAATACTGCTCCTTGGTCTTGCCGTAGTTTTCGTAATTGAAAACGATATTCTGGGCATTGACATAAGAGATCTTAACCTTTGCCTTCGCTTCATTTGCCTTTTTGTCGACATCGATACTAACAAACTCACGGATGTCAGTCCTGGACGCCATCCTCAGCATGACTTCTTCTTTGGGACCTGTCTTGAAATCACATTCAAAACCATCTTCCACAAGATCTTCCACAACGTCCGAATCACCTTCACCGAATTTCTCGATGAAATAACTTATCACGCTTTCAACCTGTTCGGGAGAATAGTGATCATAATCCAACAAGTTTATGCTGCACCCTGAGCACCCTGATGACAAAATAAAACCCAGCAACAAAGCTGTAGTCAACAATAGTTCTACTGCTCTGTACCGGGTTATTTTCATCTTTTAAGCACTCCTGATGCGGGGAGAACCCTTAAGAGAAATTATCTTCTGATGATCTCTTCTCTGACGGGTCCGGTTGAAACGATAGAGATGTGGACGCCGATCTCCTTTTCGATGAACTCAACATAATCCTGAGCTTCCTTGGGGAGCTTGTCGTATTCTGTGAGTCCTCTGATCTCGCCCTTGCCCTTCCATGAAGGCAGGTACTCGATAACGGGCTTGCATCTGTCAAGCTGTGTGGGATTCGGGAAATCCTTTGTGATAACGCCGTCGATCTCATAAGCTGTGCAGACAGGGATCTTATCGAGGTAGCCCAATACGTCGAGGTTTGTGAGGGCAACGTCCGTGCCGCCCTGAAGTCTTACGCCGTAACGTGTAGCGACGCAGTCAAACCAGCCGACTCTTCTCGGGCGTCCTGTTGTTGCGCCGTACTCACCCTTGTCGCCGCCTCTGTCTCTGAGCTCTTTTGCAACTGCTTCGTCCAAGATCTCAGATACGAAAGCGCCGCCGCCTACAGCGGAAGAATAAGCCTTTGTAACTACAACGATCTTCTTGATCTCATAAGGCGGGATGCCTGCGCCTACGCAGCCGTAGCCTGCCAGTGTGGAAGAAGAAGTAACCATCGGATAGATGCCCATGTCGGGATCCTTCATTGTGCCGAGCTGGCCTTCGAGGAGGATCTTCTTGCCTTCCTTGATAGCCTCATAGAGGTAAGCCTGAGTGTTTGTAACGAAAGGCTTGATGAGTCTTCCCTGCTCGAGCATCTCAGCTAAGAGCTCGTCAGCATTGATGGGATCCTTGTGATAGAGGTTAACGAGCAGAGCGTTCTTGATCTCAAGCACTCTGTCGATCTTTTCCTTCAAAGCAGCCTCATCGAAAAGCTCGGATACCTGGAAACCGATCTTAGCGTATTTGTCTGAGAAGAAAGGAGCGATACCGGACTTTGTGGATCCGAAAGCCTTGCCGCCCAGTCTCTCTTCTTCGAACTTATCGAAATCAACGTGATAAGGCATAACGACCTGAACTCTGTCAGATACGAGAAGCTGGGGGTTAAGACCCTGCTCTTTGATCGAATTGTATTCGTTGATAAACTTGCGGATGTCCAGCGCAACGCCGTTGCCGATGATGTTTACGATATTCTCGTGACATACGCCGGAAGGCATAAGATGAAGTGCGAATCTTCCGTGGTCATTGATTATGGTGTGTCCTGCATTTGCTCCACCCTGGAATCTGATTACGATATCAGACTCGCTCGCGAGAAGGTCAGTGATCTTGCCCTTGCCCTCGTCGCCCCAGTTAGCGCCAACTATTGCCGTTACCATATAAAATCCTCCGAAAATTTATTGCCTTAATAGTTGTTATTATTTATAACCCGCGCCAATTATAACAGAATTATTCTTTTATGGGGTATTTTCTGAATTTGTTTCCGTAGACTCCGTCTGAACCTCAGGTGCCGGTGTCGTCTCCGTGGTGTTCTCTGCCGATGTCTCAGGCGGTACCGCCGGTTCATCAGTAGGCTCCGGGCTGGTATCCGCGGGCTCTGAAGAGCCTGATGCCGTGGGATCGGGCTGTGTCCCGGCAGGAGTTGACTCAGCTATGGCGGAAGTCTCCTCCGTCACATAAGGCAGGCATTCATCTGAAAGTTTACATATGACTACCCTTCTCCAGCCGTATCTTCCGTATTCATAAGTGCAGGTCACGAGCGTAAGCTGCCTGTCTGTCGTGATGTTGCCTGCGGCGTAGTTGAGCAGGTCGTCAGCGCTTATTATCTTTGACTCCGTAACGTAGAAAGTAAGCACCACGCCGTCAGTCCTGGTGAACTTGACCTCGTCTCCTGCCTTCAGATTACCGAGCTTATGGAACATGGAGCCGTCCCTGTAGTTATGTCCCAGAATGGTCGCATTTCCGATCTCTCCGGGCATTACAGAATCAACATAATGACCGAGGCCGTACCTTAATGAGACCTGTGAAGCCGTGTCCCAGACGGAATATCTGCAGTTGATCGCACTGATGTTAAGAATGCCGATGGAATTCAAAGTGACCGTATCGCCGTACTCAGCATTATCGGCTTCTTCAGTCTCTTCGCCGAAGTCATAGCCTTCCCCTTCCACCTCATTGCCGGTCCTTGGGACAACATACGTCATCTGGGGTTCTTCTACGGGATTTGAAGCCTCAATCTGATGCTCAATGAAATCCAGAGCTTCCGTCGAGATCTTCTTTCTGTTCATGCGTTTTATAGGCTCGATCATGACGAGGATAATGCCTACGATGAATAAAACAATACTAAAAGCAATCAATATGGTTCTGGTTGCTTTCCGTTTGGCACGCGCCTTGTTATTGCTGTCGATCTTTTTCATTATCCTGCCTAAATTCCCGCGGGTTTTTTGTATATAAAAAGCTTATTCATTATACCCCCAAACCGTGCTATTATGTTAAACGCACGTCATTTTTGTTACGGAGGGGTTACATGGGCAGTTCTGTTTGGGAAAAAGCACTGGATATTCTGCAATTCGATGAGAATATCAATATTGTCACTTATGAATCGATTCTGTGCAAAATGACTGTCGTTCACAGCGACAATGACGTGCTTGTTTTAGCTGCCAGAGACGAGTATTCCCTCGATCTCGTAAAGGGCCAGAAGCTCAACAAGATCATTGAAAATGCCATTAAGACAGCCAATGAAGGCAAGTCATGCGCAGTTAAGTTTATCCTCGCAGGCGACGAGAATGCCCTCAATGCTTCCGTCAATTCCGAGAAAAAGGCCGCAAGACAGGCTAAGAGCGAAGTCGTTACTTCAACGGGCCTTAACGGCGAATTCACTTTCGCAAACTTCGTCGTAGGCGACTGCAACCGCTTTGCCCATGCTTCCGCTGTTTCAGTAGCTTCCAAGCCCGGCCAGAAGCAGAGAAATCCTTTCTTCCTCTGGGGCAATTCCGGTCTCGGCAAGACCCACCTTATGAAGGCCATCGGCAATGCGATCCTTGAGCAGCAGCCCGATAAGCGCGTTATCTACACGACTTGCGAGGCTTTTACAAATGCTTATATCGCCTGCATCAACACGAATAATTACACTGATTTCCGTAAGAAATTCCGTACAGTAGACGTCCTTCTCATCGACGATATCCAGTTCCTTATCGGCAAGGAAGGCGTTCAGACAGAATTCTTCAATACTTTCGAGGCTTTGATCGAAGCAGGCAAGCAGATCGTTATCACCTGCGACAAGGCTCCTTCCAACCTCACAGAGCTCAACAGCAGGCTCATTTCCCGTTTCCAGGACGGCATCATGTTCGATGTCCAGCCGCCGGATTTTGAGACACGTAAGGCTATCTTCTTAAGCAAGCTCGAAAATGAGAATTTCACATTATCCGACGAGATAATCGACTATGTCTGTGAAAACGTAACGACCAATATCAGACAGCTTAACGGCGCATTTAATACCATTTCTTCTTATGTAACGCTTGCCAACGGCGAGCTCTCTTTGGATGATATCCAGAAGATCCTTATGCCTATCATCTCACCTAACAAGAAGAAGTTCTTAACGCCTGAGATCGTTATAAATGCAGTCGCAAACTACTACGATCTGACACCTGACAAGCTCACTTCAAAGCTCAGAAATGCAGAGATATCAGAGGCCAGAAATGTTGCCATGTTCATATGCAGAGACTATCTCGAGATCAAATATGAGAAGATCGGACAGATCTTCGGCGGACGTAAGCATACGACAGTTATGCACGGCTGCAACAACGTTGATGAGAACAAAGAGCTCAAAAAGAAGGCTGAAGAGATTTATAAGCTCATAACATGATTTGAACAATTCTTGTTCTTAAGTTCAAAACTTCCGGTAGATTATCTGTAGACCGATTGTTCACAAATGTAACAGTGTTCAAAAGGGTATTTTTATGAACATGGATCAAACGGATTTTATACATTGGTTTGTAAATCAAATTATCATATAAATCACGGTTTTCGGGCAGTTTTGAACAATTGTGCAAAGCATAATAAGGCTGATAAGAGCTATCTTTAAATACTACAGAGCCGGAATACCCGGGCTGGAAAATGTCCCAAAAATCAATGTTTATAACACTGTTAAACTATACATTTTAGATTATAAAGAGTGTATAATGTTTAAAATATTTTATATTGAAAGGCGGCACGCTTTAGATGAAGTTCACATGCAGCAGAGATGACTTAGTCAATAACGTTTCAATAGTTCAGAGAGCAGTTACCACAAACAGCACAGTAAATATCCTTAACGGAATCCTTATAGAAGCTTCAGATGATAATAAGATTAAGCTTACCGGTTATGATCTTCAGACCGGTATTGAGGCTGATGTTGAAGCATCCGTTACAGAGAAGGGCGCTGTAGTTATTGATTCCAAGTTCTTCGGCGATATCATCCGTAAGCTTCCTGAGCCTGAAGTAGATATCATTTCAGATAATAATTTCCAGACTATCATCAAGTGCGGACAGGCTGAGTTCAAGATCGCAGGTCTTGATCCCGAACCGTTCCCGAAGATTCCTGAGATCGATGAGAGCGAAGCTGAGAAGATCGTTATGGGTCAGAAGATCCTTAAGAACATGATCAATCACACTATATTCGCAGTATCCAGAGATAATTCACGTCCTGTTCTTACAGGAAGCAATATCGTAAGCGACGGCTCTACCCTTTCAGTTGTTTCCATCGACGGATTCAGAATGGCTATCAACCGCGAAGAGATGGGCAGCGACTTCCCTAAGATCAATTACATCGTTCCCGGTAAGGCTCTTACTGAGATGAGCAAGATCTTAAGTGATGACGAAGATGCTGAGATCAATATCTACACATCAATGCAGAATCTCTTATTCGATATCGGCAACGTAAGAATGATCTCACGTCTTATCGAAGGCCAGTTCATTAATTTCGATTCGATCATCGCCAAGAATCCTAAGACAGTTATCACTATCAACCGCAAGCAGTTCCTTGACGCTGTTGACAGAGCTTCACTGATCATCATGACTGACGACCGCAAGTGCCCTGTAAGATTCCTTTCTAACAATCCTTCTGAGCTTACAGTTCAGGCTACATCTGCAAGAGGTAATCTCCAGGAGAATATCAGCATCAGTCTTGAAGGCGATCTTATCGATGTAGACTTCAATTCCAGATATGTTCTTGACGTTCTTAAGAATATCGATGATGAGATCATCAGAGTTGAAGTAAACGGCGGACAGGGCCCCTGCATTATTAAGCCTGTTGAGGGTGAGAAGTACATTTACCTTATTCTTCCTATCAGAAGATAATGTTCATCAGAAGCATACATTTAGAAAACTTCAGAAATTACGGAAGGCTCGATTTAGATGTCGGGCCTTCTGTTAATATCTTTTACGGTGACAATGCCCAGGGAAAGACAAATCTCGTTGAAGGAATATATGTAGCTTCAAGCATCACATCCCACAGGACAAGCAAAGATGCTGACCTTATAAAGTTCGGTGAGAATGAATATAAAGCCAGCCTGGATCTCACAGATGACGACGGCAGCAATGTCAAATTATCCGCCTGCTACTATCTCGAGAAGTCATCTTTAAGCAAATACGGCAAGCCCGGAAGAGTTCTTATCAGGGATAACGCTCCTGTAGATAAAGTTTCTGAATATATTGGTGTATGTAACATTGTTATCTTTGCTCCCGAAGACCTCAATATAGTTAAAAATGCGCCTGCTTTCAGAAGGAAGTTCTTAAATACGCTGATATCGAAGATCTCCCCTTCCTACTTCAATCTTTTGAGCAATTACAGCAGGCTTCTGGCACAAAAAAACGCGCTCCTCAAGAGCATAAAACCGAACTATAAGCCTGAAAATGTAGATCCGCAGCTCGATTTCTGGGATTTCTCTCTTGCTGAACTGTCTGCAGAGATAATCCTGAAGCGTTATAAGTTTGCAAAGCTCATTTCAGATACCGCATCAAAGCATCACGCAAGCATCTCGGGAGGCAAAGAAAACCTCCAGATCGAGTATAGTACCGTATTTGGCGTTGTAGGGGCCTTAGAAACGTTCCTTAATAAAAACAGTAAATATGACGAGTACATCGGTAAAGGCCTCTCAGAGGGCGATTACGGCCGTATAAAGGGCATTCTGTCCGATCTGGTATTAGCAAAGCTCAAATCAGTCAGAAATTACGACATCGAGAAGCACATTTCATCCATAGGTATCCACAGGGATGACCTCATCATGAAATTAGACGGTCTGGTGATGAAAAATTATTCATCACAGGGGCAGCAGAGAACAGCTGCGCTGGCCTTAAAGCTTTCTGAACTGGAGATAATCAAGATGTTCGTCTCCTCTACCCCTATCCTGATCCTTGATGACGTATTCTCGGAGCTTGATAAGACCAGGAGAATGAGCCTTGTATCGGCCATGAAGGATGCCCAGATCTTCATCACGTGTACCGATAAGGACATGATCGGCGACGAGATAGACGTGATGGGAGGCTCCGAAAAGGCCGAGTTTTATCTCGTAAACAGCGGCAATATCGGAAAAAAAGCCTGATTTAAGGTCAAAATGTGCTAAAAACCGGGCATTTTTGCCTCAATCTTTTATTATAATAAGCATATTACATTTCCTCTTTATGTTATAATTATTAAGTTAGAGTATAGTCCCGGACTGTTTGGAGGCTTTGAGTGTTCATTCATATCGGCAACGATCTTTCAGTGCTTAAGTCTTCTGTCACGGCAGTAGTCGACCTTGAGACCGTCCTCCCTACCCAGAAGGATGTGTCAGAGTTCATCAACAGCGAAGATGAACAGGGCAGATTACAGTATGTGACCGAAGATATACCCAAGACACTGGTGATCACAGACGATAAAACATATGTTTGTTCGTTGTCCTCAAATCTGATATTAAACAGACTCTCGTCTCCGGACAACTACTGAAAACAGTCTGTTAACACAGTTACAAATACAGCATTCTCAGGCCTTTGACGGGGATTGCCGTTAAGAATAGGAGTTTTGACATTTATGAAGGAAAACGACGAGAAGAATTTCAACTTTGAGGAGGAATCCGCTTCTTCCGAGCAGGCTCAGGCACGTCCTTCCGGCGCTGTAGACCTCTACTTCCAGCCGGTCGAAGAGGGTGATGACGATGAACTCAAGAATCTGGCAGATAATCCGAGAGCTCTTACAGAAGACTTCAAAGAGGAAGGATCCATCGATGCAGTCGTAGCAGCAGTTGGTGAGAATCAGGATGATTTCGATACATCCAACAGCAGTGAATACAGCGAAGAAGATATTCAGGTCCTCGAAGGATTGGAAGCTGTAAGAAAGCGTCCGGGTATGTATATCGGTGATACGACGCTCAGAGGTCTGCATCATTTGATCTACGAGATCGTCGCAAATTCAGTAGATGAAGCGCTCGCAGGACGCTGCGATACGATCGATGTAGTACTTGAAAAAGACGGCTCCGTAACAGTTACGGATAACGGCTCAGGAATCCCTGTAGGTAATCATCCTAAGCTCGGAATCCCTACCGTAGAAGTCGTTCATACAGTGCTTCACGCAGGCGGTAAATTCGGCGGCGGAGCATACAGTATTTCAGGCGGTCTGCACGGCGTAGGCGCATCTGTAGTTAACGCTCTGGCAGACCACATGAAGGTCCAGGTACGCCGTGAAGGCAATATCTACGAGATCGAATTTGAGAAGGGTAAAACGACCGTTCCTCTTCATATTGTAGGCACTTGCGACAAGGAAGATACAGGTACAAAGACTAACTTTATCCCTGATAATTCCATCTTCCCGGATATCGTATTTGACTTCGATTCCATGATCACTCGTTACCGCGAAATGGCTTTCCTCAACAAGGAAGTTACGATCGATCTGTGTGATGACAGAGGAGCTGAACCCATTAAAAAGCACCTCCATTATGACGGCGGTATCATCTCCTTCGTTGAGTATCTCAACAGGCACAAGGAGCCCATCAACAACCCGCCTATTTACTTCGCTACAAAGCAGGGAGACAGCTTCGTAGAGATCGCTCTCCAGTACAATGATTCATATCAGGAGACCGTTTATACATACGCCAATAACATCGCTACACCTGAGGGCGGTACGCACCTCGTAGGCTTCCGTTCAGCCATGACAAGAGCTATCAATGACTATGCCAAGAAGTATAAGTTCATTAAGGACGGTGACGTTAAGCTCCAGGGTGAAGATACTAGAGAAGGTCTTGCAGCGATCATTTCCGTTAAGCTTCCTGATCCTCAGTTTGAAGGACAGACAAAGAGTAAGCTCGGTAACGCTGAGATCAGACCGATGGTCGAGAGCGTAGTTACAGAAAAGCTCGAGATCTACCTCGAAGAGCATCCTGATATTGCAAAGCTCATCATGGATAAGTGCCTCTCAGCTTCAAGAGCAAGAGATGCTGCAAAGAGAGCTAGAGAACTTACCAGAAGAAAGACAGTATTTGAGAATAACGCATTGCCCGGTAAGCTTGCTGACTGCCAGAGCGATGAGGCTGAGTTCTGCGAGATCTTTATCGTAGAGGGTGACTCCGCAGGCGGATCCGCTAAGCAGGGCAGAGAGCGTAAGTATCAGGCTATCCTCCCTCTCTGGGGTAAGATGCTCAACGTTGAGAAGGCAAGAATCGACAAGGTTTATTCCAATGAGAAGCTTCAGCCGGTAGTAATGGCTTTGGGCGCAGGTATCGGTGACGAGTTCGATGAGACAAAGCTCAGATACCACAAGGTAATCATCATGGCGGATGCCGATGTCGACGGTTCGCACATCAGAACGCTGCTCCTTACATTCTTCTTCAGATACTTAAAGCCCCTCGTAGAAGGCGGATATGTTTATATCGCTTGCCCGCCGCTCTATAAGGTTTATAAGGGCGATGAAGCATATTATGCTTATGATGATAAGGAAATCGAAGAGATCAAGGCTGCTCACAAGTGGGATAATCCTCTTATCCAGCGATTCAAGGGTCTCGGTGAGATGAGCTCCGAACAGCTCTGGGATACAACAATGAACCCTGTTACCCGTAAGCTCTTGAGAGTAACACTCAAGGACGCACAGGAAGCAGACGAGACATTCAACCTCCTCATGGGTGACCAGGTAGAGCCCCGTAAGGAATTCATTCAGGAGAACGCAAAGCTTGCGAATATCGATAACTGATAAACATTTTCAAGGCATAAATCCTTTGAAAACGGGTGATCGGCGTAAGGCCGGCACCCGTTTTCTTATAAATGTTCCACGTGGAACATCAGGAGAGGGCGTCCGGATGAAGCTGGAATGTTCCACGTGGAACAATCTGCCAGATCTGATATGCGGACAAAATGACAAAAGAGAAAATGTTCTACGTGGAACATCGGCACATTTGTATTAAAGATGACATATATTATTTAATAGTGCAGTGATAGAATTAGCATATGGATAATGAATTTACATTAAAAAGGAGTAGAATATGGCGACAGTAATTGCTCTTGTTAATCAAAAAGGCGGCGTAGGAAAGACTACAACCGCTGTCAATCTTGCCGCTTTCCTTGGTAAGAAAAAGAAAAAAGTCCTTCTCATAGATATGGATCCCCAGGCAAACGCTACCAGCGGCCTTGGAATCGATAAGCGTGAACTTGAACAGACAGTTTACGACGTTCTTATCAATGAATCTCCGATCTCAGACGTTATCTATGAGACCAACGCAGAGAACGTTGACATCTGCCCTACCAACATCAATCTGGCAGGCGCCGAGGTCGAGTTAGTAACAGTTATTTCCAGAGAACAGATACTTAAAAATGCTATCAAGCCGGTCATGGATTCCTATGACTTCATAATCCTGGACAGCCCGCCGTCGTTGGGTTTGCTTACTATCAACGCCCTTACGGCAGCAGACAGACTGGTCATTCCGATCCAGGGCGAGTACTATGCGCTTGAAGGTCTGTCCCAACTCATGGACACAATCAATATCGTCAAGAAGAAGCTCAATCCTGATCTCGAGATCCTGGGTGTTGTACTCACGATGTTCAATATGAGGACTCAGCTTTCCAGACAGGTCAAGGAAGAGACAGACAAGTACTTCGGCACAAAAGTCTTCAAGACTGTAATCCCGAGAAATGTAAGACTCGCAGAAGCTCCGAGCCACGGACTTGCGATCTGCGATTACGATAAGAATTCCAAGGGCGCCAAGGCGTATGAAGCTTTGGTAAAAGAAGTCATTAAGAGAGTATAAGAGGAGAACTAAAATGGCTAATACAGCGAAGAAAAAGACAACTAAGGCTGCTGCAGCAACAAAGAAGGCTACAGCAACGAAGACTGCAGCAAAGAAGCAGGCCGCAGCTAAGGCTCCGGCAAAGAAGACTGCTGCAAAGACTGCAGCTAAGAAGGCTGAACCCGCTAAAAAGGCGGCTGTAAAGAAGGCTGCTCCCAAGGCGGCTGCCAAGACCGCAGCAAAGCCTGTAGCTAAGAAAGCTCCCATGAAAAAGGCTGCTTTGGGCACACCTGCAAAGGCTGCTCCTGTTAAGAAGACAGCTGTTAAGACTGTTTCAGAGAGCAAGTCAGCAATGGGCAGAGGCCTCGGTGCTCTTTTATCATCTGACGGAATTCCCGAGAACAAGAGAGACTCTGTAGTTGAGCTCAAGCTCAATGACATCTCCCCTAACGACGGACAGCCCAGAAAGAATTTCGATGAGGAAAAGATCAACTCACTCGCTTCTTCTATCGAAGAGAACGGCATCATCCAGCCGATCATCGTACAGAAGAAGGGCGACGGTTACAGGATCGTTGCTGGTGAGCGCCGTTGGAGAGCTGCGCGTATAGCAGGCCTTTCCGTTATTCCTGCCATCGTAAGAGATCTTACCGACAGGCAGACAATGGAGCAGGCTCTTATCGAGAATATCCAGAGAGAAGACTTGAATCCCATTGAAGAAGCTATGGCTATCCAGAATCTCCTTAAGACTCACAAGCTTACGCAGGACCAGCTCGCAAAGAAGCTCGGCAAGGGCAGATCAAGTATCGCTAATACGCTCCGTATCCTTGAGCTTGATGAATCTCTGCAGGAGTTCGTAAGCAGAGGAGATCTTTCAGAGGGTCACGCAAAGGTTATCCTTGGCGTTAAGGATAAGGAAGACCAGCGCAAGGTCGCAGACTACATCATGACACGCGATCTGAATGTCAGACAGGCAGAAGTATTCGTTAAGAAGTTCCTGGACTCCCAGAATGCCCCTGACAAGAAGAAGGTCATGGAGACACTCGATATCCGTTTTGCCCTCAGCCTTAAGGAAGTTGAGACCAAGTTCAAGAAGGGTCTCGGTGCCAAGACAAAGATCAAGGTCTTAGACAGCACCAGCGGCCGCGGAAGGATCGTTATCGACTATAAGGACTACGAGGATCTGGACAGACTTACAGAACTGCTCTGCGGCCAGTAATCTGTTAACTCCAAAGCTTTAAAATACATATACCGGGGCGGTGTTGCAGGGGTGCTTGCAAACCGCCTCTGATTTATGTATACTTAAGTGCCTTTAGGTATGGAGCTGTATCGAAGCGGTCATAACGAGGCGGTCTTGAAAACCGTTTGACTTCACGGTCACGTGGGTTCGAATCCCACCGGCTCCGCCATTAAAATCCACACAGAGCCTTTCCGCATTGCGGGAGGGCTTTTTCTTTGCGAACATACGTTCTGTTTATAGGTTTATATATAAATAAGCATTTTCATTTAATTTGTGGTACAATCTTCATCTATCTGCACAGCGGTTCTGTGCATAAAACTCTAGAGGAGGCTTAAACAAATGGAAAAAGAAGAAGTATTGAAGGTGTACCGTCACTCTCTTGCCCACATTATGGCTAAGGCAGTGATCGAGATCTTCGGATCAGAGGTACAGTACGCGATCGGACCGGAAATCGAGGATGGATGCTATTATGACTTTATCCTTCCGAGAACAGTAACTGAGGAAGATTTCCCGGCTATCGAAGAGAAGATGCACGAGATCATCAAGCGCAGAGAAGCTTGGACACGCAAGGAGATCTCTAAAGAGGAAGCCCTCGAAATCTTTAAGGGCCAGAAGTTCAAGACTGAACTTATCAACGACTTGCCCGCAGGCGAGACAATCTCAACATATAACACAGGTGATGACTTTATCGACCTTTGCCGTGGTCCTCACGTAGATAATTCACAGGAACTTTTCAGCGCTGCATTCAAGATCAAGAATGTATCCGGTGCTTACTGGAGAGGCGATGAGAAGAGAGACCAGCTCCAGAGAATCTATCTCTTTGCTTTCCCTTCAAAGGATGAGCTCAAGGCTCACCTCGCATGGCTCAAGGAAGCACAGGAGAGAGACCATAAGAAGATCGGAACAGCACTTGATCTGTTTATGTTCCGTGAGACAGCTCCCGGTATGGCTTACTGGCTCCCGAGAGGATGGATCCTCTATCAGGAACTCATGAAGTATTCCAGAGAGCTCCAGGGTGCGCACGGATATACAGAGATCTCTGCACCTTTGATCAACAACAAGAAGCTCTGGCTCATCTCCGGACACTGGGCACACTATCAGAACAACATGTTCATCGTTCCGGGCATCACAAAGGGCGTTAACGCTACTGACGCTGTTCAGGGCGAAGAGGCTCCCGAGCAGTATTCCAACGATGCTGAGGATACAATGGCTGCTAAGCCGATGAACTGCCCTAACGCAATGATGGCTTACAAGCGCACAATGCACTCATATAAGGAACTTCCTATCCGTTACAGTGAGTACGATGTACTTCACCGTAAGGAGAAGTCCGGTCAGATGAACGGCTTGTTCAGAGTTCAGGAGTTCCGTCAGGACGATGACCATACATTCGTTACACCCGACCAGATCAAGGACGAGATCAAGGACGTAATCGCTATCGCAGACGAGATCTACAAGACATTCGGTATTACATACAGAGCTGAGTTCTCTACAAGACCGGATGACTTCATGGGTGATATCGAGTCATGGAACTCTGCAGAAGCTTCTCTGAAGGCTATTCTCGACGAGAAGTATGGTGATGGCAACTACGAGATCAACGAAGGCGACGGCGCGTTCTACGGCCCGAAGATCGACCTTCAGATCAAGGATGCTCTTGGCCGTGAGTGGCAGTGTGGAACAGTCCAGCTCGACTTCCAGCTCCCTCATAACTTCGAGCTTACGTTCGTTGACAAGGACGGCGCTCAGAAGATGCCTATCGTTATCCACAGAGCCATCTTCGGTTCTTTCGAGCGTTTCATCGGCATCATCACAGAGCACTTCAAGGGCGCGTTCCCGTTCTGGCTCAACCCTTATCAGGTTGCAGTCGTACCGATCAGACCTGAGCACAACGAGTACGCTCAGAAGGTCGCTGATGCGCTTACAAAGGCAGGCGTAAGAGTAGAGTCTGACTTAACAGACGTCAACATGAGAGACAAGATCAAGAAGTTCAAGCAGATGAAGGATCCTTATATCCTCGTTGTAGGCGATAAGGAAGCTGCCGAGAATACAGTCTCCGTTAACGTCAGAGGCTCCAACAAGCAGCTCCAGGGCGTTGCTTTGGATAAGTTCGTTGAACTCTGCGTTAAGCTCAACAAGGAAAGAACATTGGAGCTCCCTCAGGAGATCTGATCAACTTACCGGATCGATTAAACTAACAGACGGCGTCAGGACCAAGACAGGTCCGGCGCCGTTTTTATTGTAAAAACCGTCAATTCGATAAAAGGACTCTGAAAGCCCTGAAAACCCTGCAAAATCAAGGAAAAACTTTGATTATCAAATTATCAAAATACACTTCCCGAGCATATTCCGAGTGCAAATTTTAGGTAATTTTTGCAACGAATAATGACTTTATTTGAAAGAGGGTTCTTGATATCATTCGTATTGCTACAAAAGGGGGCATATGAGATATGTATAAACAAGAAGGAACCAAAGTCGCCATCATCGGCGCAGGCGCAGTAGGATCTACTACAGCTTTCGCAATCGCAATGCAGCAGCTCTGCTCTGAGCTCGTACTTATTGACGTCAATAAGGAAAAGGCATTAGGTGAGGCTCTTGATATCAGCCACGGACTTCCGTTCATCGGCGATATGTATATTCACGCAGGTGACTACAGCGACGTTAAGGATGCAGACTGCATCATCATCACTGCAGGAATCCCGAGAAAAGAAGGCGAGACAAGACTTGACCTTGCTAAGAAGAACGTCAAGCTCGCTCACGTCATCACAGACAGCATCATGGAGCACTACAACAAGGGTGTTATCATGGTAATCTCCAATCCTTGCGACCTCGTTACTTATAAGGTTGCAGAGTGGTCCGGACTTCCTTCCAGCAAGATCATCGGTTCCGGTACAAATCTTGACTCTGCACGTTTCAGAGTCCTTATCTCCAGAAAGCTCGGCGTTGACGTCAGAAACGTTCACGGTTATATCCTCGGCGAGCACGGTGAGACACAGTTCCCTTGCTGGAGCCACACTCACGTAGCCGGTATGGGTATCGACGAGTATGCAGAAGCAATCGGCGTACCTTTCGGCCAGGATGTTAAGGATGAGATCGCTCAGCAGACAAAGTCTTCCGGCGCTCAGATCATCAAGCTCAAGGGCGCTACATTCAACGGTATCGCTGTAAGCGCTGCTACACTTCTTAGAAGCATCACAGAAGACGAGCACACCATCAGAACAGTTGCTACAAGACTTAACGGCGAGTACGGCATCAGCGGTGTTACTCTTGACGTTCCTGCACTCATCGGTGCTAACGGCGTAGATAAGATCATCGACATGCGTCTTACCGAAGCTGAGTATGAGCTCCTCAAGAAATCTGAGGCAAATATGCGTGAGGCAATCGCTTCCGTAGAGGGTCTCTGATAAAGGAAATGCCTGATTAAAGGCTTTTCGAGCTCGAAAACAAAAATATTAAGCCCTGCACTTTGTCCCATAAAGTGCGGGGCTCTTCATTTAATAGAAGTCAAAGATTTGCTATAATACAAAGGGTATTCCCGAATATTTCATTTAAGAGGTTCATTTATGGAAATTAGTGCGGTTGTTATGGCGGCAGGAAAAAGCACGCGAATGAAGTCTAAGCATTCTAAAGTCGTGTTCCAGGTGTCGGGCAAACCGATCATCCAATGGGTAGCCGATGCTCTTCAGGAGGCAGGCTGCCAGGATCAGGTATATATAGTAGGTGAAGCACAGGCTGAGATCAGAAGCGTATTGGGCGAGAACGTCGCATACGTGCTTCAGGAGGAGCAGAGAGGTACAGGCCACGCTGTTATGCAGGCTGCGCCTTTCCTCGAAGGCAGAGACGGTCTTACGATCGTTCTTCCGGGTGACTGCCCGATGGTTTCTGCAGAGACCATCAAAAAAGCTCTGGACGCTTTCGACAGCGAGTCCTCTTCATGCGCAGCTATCCTCATCACTGCTGAGGCTGACGATCCTACAGGTTACGGCAGGATCATCAGAGGCAAGAACGGCAACGTTCTTAAGATCGTTGAGCACAAGGACTGCACGCCTGAAGAGCTCAAGGTCAAAGAGATCAATTCTTCCATGTACGTGTTCAGAACGCCTCTGCTCCTTTCAGCTTTGGGCAGGATCGGCGCTAACAACGCGCAGAAGGAATATTACCTCACGGATACTATCGGCATCCTCATTGACGACGGCTTCACTGTAGGCGCCGTTGTATGCGATTTCGATGATACAAGGGGAGTCAATGACAGAAAGCAGCTCGCCCAGGTAAGAGACATCATGAATCACAGGATCCTTGACTATCACATGGCTAACGGCGTAGAGATCGTTGATCCCAACGCTACATGGATCCACTACGCAGTCGAGATCGGACAGGATACAGTCATCCTTCCGGGCACAACTCTTCTCGGCAATACGAACATCGGCGAAGACTGCATCATCGGTGAGAACACGAGAATCGACTGTTCTGACATCGGCGACGGCACGGTCGTAGATAATTCCATCGTTGCTTCAAGCACGATCGGCAAGGACTGCCGTATCGGACCTTACACGCACATCAGACCTGAGTCCAGGATCGACGATCACGTTACGCTCGGCGCATACGTTGAGGTCAAGGGCTCTGACATCGGTGAATATACGAGAGCCCGTCACCTTACATACATCGGTGACTCCAAGGTCGGACGCAATGTTAACTTCGGATGCGGTACCGTCACATGTAACTTCGACGGCCAGGACAAGATCGGCTGTACTATCGAAGACAACGTATTCATCGGAGGCAACTCCAATATCGTATCTTCCGTTGTCTTGGGCAAGGACTGCTACATCGCTGCAGGCTCCACGATCACATCTGACGTTCCTGCTTTGTCTCTTGGTATCGGCAGATCCAAGCAGCTCAATAAGGATAACTGGGTTGCAAACAAGAGCCGTATGAGAGGCGAGAACTATATCAGACTTGACGACAGACGTTCTGAGGTCTGACGCGGTAAGACTTTTATGTGGATAGTAGCCGGGCTCGGTAATCCGGGAAAACAGTATCTTTACACATGGCACAACATGGGCTATCTCGCTGTAGATATGCTCGCTGATAAGCATGACATTTTCCTGGGCAAAGAGAAGTACAAGGGCCTCTGGGGCAAGGGCAAGATCAACGGGCAGGATGTCATCATCATCAAGCCCGTCACATATATGAACAATTCCGGCGAGTGCCTTATAGAGATCTCAAAGTTCTACAAGGTCCCGCCGAAGAACATCATCATTGTTTACGATGATATCGATATAGCGAAGGGAACCATCAGAGTCAGGCCGAAGGGCAGTGCGGGCACGCACAACGGCATGAAGTCCGTGATCCAGCATCTGGGCACGGAAGAGTTTCCGAGAGTACGCATCGGCACGGGCCCCGTTCCTGAGAACTGGGAGCTCGTAAATTACGTTCTGTCTGAAGTGCCGAAGGATGACCGGCCGATGCTTAACGACGCGTTTATCAAAGCCTGTGAGGCCGTGGAGGAGATCATCTCCAATGGATAACAGACTTATTGAGCTTCTTGGCAGGATCGCATCCGACAAAGAGCTCACCGCCGATTTTTCCTCAAGTCTTAAGACGGGAAACCATCTTAACATCACAGGCCTTTGCAATGAGCAGAAGGTCTTTGTTGCGATGGCTCTTGCGCGCCTTAATTCGCGAAAAGCAGTATTCATTGAGCCTGACAGTGCCAGGGCAAGGAGCACCGCGGCATACTGCGCAGCATTCACGGATGAGCCGGTGGCCGTTCTGGCGCCCTCAGAGCTGTCTCTCGTGAGCGCGGAGGCTTCTTCAAGAGAATTAGAGCTCACACGCACGCTCGCGCTCTCAGAGCTCGTTACGGGCGATTTCGGGGCTGCCGTAATCACGGCAGGTGCCCTGCTTAACAAACTTGAGCCCGCAGAGACCTTCAGGAAAAGGATAATCAACCTCAAAGTCGGCCAGGAGATGGAGCGTGACGAGCTTGTCTCAGCGCTGCTTCTTAACGGCTACGAGAATGTTCCGCAGGTAATGGAGAAGGGCGAGTTTTCCGTAAGGGGAGACATCGTGGATATTTATTCGCCTTCTTACACGGAGCCTGTGAGAATAAGCTTCTTTGATACCGAGATAGACCAGATAAAGACTTTCGACAGGGAGACGCAGAGATCCACGGGCCAGCTCGAAGAGACTGTTGCCGTGCCTGCAAGCGTTTTCGCGTTCCCCGAAGATACCAGAGATGAGATCGCTGACATCATCTTAGAGCGCGTCCAGGAAGACCTTTCCAAGATGAACACGGCCACGAGAGAAGCAAGGCGCGCGGCCGAGCTCCTCTCGAGAACTGCCACGGGCGACGCCGAGAAGATCAGGAACGGCATTGAGCCTACTGGTATCAGCAGATGGCTCGGCGTGATCTTAGAGAAGTTCGGGACGGCGATAGATTATGTAAACGGAGATGATGTGGTCTTTTTCGCGGACGAGATGGTAGACATCGACGCGAGAATGAACGCATACGCAGGCGAGTACGCACAGCGATGCAGGGAATCTTTTGAGATCGGTATCGCTCCTACGTGCTCTCCGTCCGCGATGGTGAACCTCAGTAAGCTCATGAAGACCTTGGACGGGCTGGATAACATTGTTACTTTATCAATGTTCCAGTCATCCGGTAACGGCCTCCCGGGCGGCAAAACCGCTACAGTCTCGGGCTTTCCGGCCGATAACTTCTCCGGCAGGGCAGAAGAGCTCGCAGAGTTCATTAAAAAATCCAAAGACGTATACATGGTGGCCCATCACGGCCGCAGAAGCGAGCAGCTCAAGGACCGTCTGGCTGAGCACGACTGCTTTGCGGGCATTATCGACGCTCCTCTTCCGGCAGGATTTACATATCCGAAGCTCGGCATAACGGTCTTAGGCGAGCAGGAGCTCTACGGCGCCGAGCAAAAGCGCCCCACAAAGAAGAAGGGCGGCAACCGCATCAATTTCTTCAGCGAGATCAGTCCCGGAGATTACGTAGTACACGATAAGCACGGTGTCGGCCGCTATGAAGGCCTCGTCAACATGAGGGTAGGCGAGATCCGCAAGGACTATCTTAAGCTCACTTACGCAAAAGGCGAGACGCTTTATATCCTGCCCGAAAACCTTGATTCACTCCAAAAATACGTTGGCCCCGGTGAGCGCGATCCGAAGCTCTCAAGGCTCGGCGGAGACGAGTGGAAGAGGTCAGTATCAAGGGCAAGGGAAGCGATCAAGAAAGTCGCTTACGACCTGCTCAAGATATATGCCGCAAGAAGCGTAAACAAAGGCTTTGCGTGCGCTCCTGATGAAGAGCAGCAGAAGCTTTTTGAAGATAAATTCCCGTACGTTGAGACTGACGACCAGCTCCGCGCGACGCATGAGATAAAGGCAGATCTCGAATCTGAAAGACCGATGGACAGACTCCTTTGCGGAGACGTCGGATTCGGCAAGACCGAAGTAGCTTTCAGGGCTATGTTCAAGGCTGTAATGAACGGCCGCCAGGTCATAATGCTCGCGCCTACAACGCTCCTCGCGCAGCAGCATTACGAGAACTTCATGAGCAGGGTAAAAGACTTCCCTGTAAACGTCTGCCTGCTCTCAAGATTCGTTCCGCAGGCGCAGATCAGACAGAGCCTTATAGACATCAAGAACGGCAAGATCGATGTCATCATCGGCACGCACCGAGTGCTCTCAAATGACGTCAGACCGCCACATCTGGGGCTTCTTGTAGTTGACGAGGAACAGAGGTTCGGCGTTAACCATAAAGAGAAGATCAAATCCATGAAGACAGACGTTGATGTGCTGTCTCTTTCCGCTACGCCTATTCCGAGAACGCTGCACATGTCATTATCCGGCATCCGCGACATATCCACGCTCGAAGAAGCGCCGTTTAACAGGCGCGCCGTACAGACCTATGTAATGGGTTACGACGAGCAGATCATCGTCCAGGCGTGCATGCGTGAGATTGCCAGAGGAGGCCAGATCTTCTACCTCTATAACAAGACCTCCGATATCGACAAAGTCGCAGACAGTCTCGCTAAAGCAATGCCCGGCGTCCGCGTCACTTACGCGCACGGCCAGATGCCCGAGAACGGCCTTGAGACAGTCGTTGCGGACTTCATCGAAGGCAAATACGACATCCTCGTCTGCACGACCATTATCGAGAACGGCGTAGATATGCCGAACGTCAACACACTTATCGTTGAGAATGCCGACCGCTTCGGCCTCTCGCAGCTCTATCAGATCAAGGGCCGTGTCGGCAGGTCCGACAGACAAGCATATGCTTACATCACTTACGATGCTGATGCAGTTCTAAATGAGGAAGCAACGAAAAGACTTAACGCCCTGCGTGAATTCACCGAGCTCGGTTCCGGTGTCAGGATCGCTATGCGCGACCTTGAAGTCCGCGGCGCAGGAAGCCTTCTGGGCGCCGAACAGCACGGCCAGATGGACGTTATCGGTTATGAATTGTACTGCCGTCTGCTCGATGAAGAAGTACGTCTCTTGAAGTCCGGAAAAGACGAAGTGCTCGATACCGATATCCTCACCGGACATAGCGAAAGCGCTGATAAGGGCTTTGTTGTCGAAGTCGATTATGATGCATATATTCCCGCTTCCTACATCCAGGATGAGGCAGGACGTATGAGCTGCTACAGACGCATAGGAGACATAAACGGATTCGAATCTTACAGCGACTTCATCGATGAAGTTACGGACCGTTACGGCGATGCTCCTTCGGAGGTTTATATCCTCTCAGGCATCTCTCTTATGAGGTCTCTTGCAGGCACACTGGGCTTTACCAAAGCTTCGATCAAGAATGCCGGCGTAAGGCTTTATCTCAACCCTAATCTTCAGATCGATATGCAGGCATTGGGCGCTTTGATGCGGGATCATTTCTATGGTGCCCGCGTTACCATCAACGCGACCGGCGCAGTGCCTTACATGCTTTTCAAGCCTTCATCCGTTAAGCAGGACAAGACAGTCCAGGAGATCGTGGGACTCCTCAAGATCCTTGACGACAACCGGACTCCTGCTGACAAGCCTGAAGAAGATAAAGTATAATAATCGCGAAATATTGCTCCAATAGTCTAACGGATAGAATAGCGGTTTCCGGTACCGTAGATGCGGGTTCGACTCCTGCTTGGAGCGCCAAGATTAATAGACCTTTGCAACGTACGAACAGTAATTTGCCTGCGGCAAATTAACTAGTTGCAAAGGTCTATTTACTTGGCGGTGAGAAGGGAGGCCGGCCGTAATTTGCCTGCGGCAAATTAACTAGTTGAAGGAAGCTTTTTACTTGTCGTCTTTAACGGCGTACCGCAACTGACTGCAGAACTAATTAACTAGTTGAAGGAAGGTTTTCTATTGGCGACTGAAACGGCGTACCGGAAGTGACTGCGGGATTAAGTAACTAGTTGCAAAGGTCTATTTACTTGGCGGTGAGAAGGGAGGCCGGACGTAATTTGCCTGCGGCAGTTGATAGATGGGGTCAAATCTTATAAAATTATTTTTACCATTGGATTAAGGGAGAATTGATATGAAAAAGGTTACTTCAACACTACTGATCTTAACGCTTTTGGCGTCTGTTGTTTTCGGCATGACCGGATGCAAGAAGTCGGCGCTGAAGGGCTGGTACAATGATGCGCTGCAGTTTTACGGGGACGGCATCAGGTACGGCTTTAAGGAAGAGCCGACAAATTACGTGGTGTCCGGCGTCCTTAAGGACAAGAGCTACAAAAAGGGTTATCTGCTGCAGGATCTGGACGGAGACGGCGTGGAAGAGCTCCTTATCGGCATCATAGACGACAACTCTTACACGAGATTTACAAGCGTAATCGTGTACCATTCTGATCTTGGTCCTTATTGTTTGCTCAGCGGCGGAGAGAATGCGTATATTTATCTGTGCGCAAGCGGTGTTTTGATGATGGATCCGAATCCGCCTTTCGAGCCCGATCCGAGCTACATGAAGTTTGATTCAAAGTCCAACGCTTTTACGAAGGTAGACGGTCAAGGCAAGTATTTGCCGATGAAGTGGGAGCTCACGGAGTTCATTTAAGAGTCTTTAAAATCAGTCTTTTATACTTTCAAGGTTGAACCCTTTATTATTTTAGTCTAATATAACGTGGATATTATAAAGGGAGACTATTTTATGTCTAAAGCAAGTAAGTATCAGGGCCCGTTATTCGCAATAGCCTTAGTGGTTATTCTGGTTGTGGCCGTTGGATATACAGTTATCTCGGTCTATACGGATCCGGTGCCGACAGAGCCTTCTGTGGAGCTGACGGTTCCGACTGTATCCGAGGAAGAGGAGATCAAAGACACCCGAATCGTTCTTTTCGAGACGAGCGATATTCAGGGCAACCTCATAGATACAAGAAGCGGCGACAAGTCCACTTTCGAGTACAGACTCGCCTATATGGCGAAGATCTTCAACGATGCAAGGGCATCTGAAGATTTTGACGGCGTCCTTCTTGTAGACGGCGGCGACCTCTATCAGGGCACACCGTTATCGAGCTTCACTGAAGGTGCGGCGCTCAGGGCAGCGCTTGACCAAATGGGCTACGACGCAGTCACTGTCGGCAACGATGAGTTTGACTGGGATTTTAATACGTATGCTTCTGACGTCTCTGCTACGGTTCCCGCATATGAGCTCGGTGAGTTCGCGAACGATCCTGCGATCCCCGTTATCGCGGCAAACCTGTATAACTCAGACAATCAGAGAAGAACGCTTTCCACAAAGGATTATGTAATCGTCGAGAAGGCCGGTCTGCGCATCGCTTTGATCGGTTATATCCCGGATTATTCTTCACAGATCTCAAGCTCAAAATTCTCAGCGTTTGAGATCCACGCAGATCTTGCCGAATTCTCACAGCGCGTTAAGGAGATCAACCTTTCCGAGCAGCCTGCCTTAACGATCGTTGTTACACACGCAGATCCTGAAGCAGTAGCAGACGCGCTCGATCCTGCTGACGTTGACCTCGTTACAGGCTCTCACACTGAAGAGGTTGTCTGCGGATTTGCATCCAACGGCATTGCTTATATCCAGACTGATAAGGACGCGCAGGGCTTTTCGAGCGCTATTCTCGTAGTCGATAAGGACGGCAACGTAACGATCGAAGATCTCAGTTACACATCGATCGTCGATGAGCCGGAGAAGCTTTATGACACTTCCGCAAATGGCGAGAATCTCGATCCTGTCATCATGGAGATCTCACATGCCGCATTGGATTCGATAAACGACCAGATGAATGAGTCTCTTGGCTATATCGAGACAAGCATTGATAGCCGGAATGTCATCAGCGGAACTAATACCGCAGGCGGTAATTTCGTTACGTCAATGATGCTTGAATACATGAAGAAGGAAGGCGTTGTTGCTGCCTTCTATAACGGCGGCGGTGTCGGCAAGGATTTTGAGGTTCCTCAGGACGGCATGCTCCAGATCTCTGTCGGAGATATCTACACTCTCTGTCCGTTCAATAATTCTCTGCTGGTCTATGAGGTCTCCGGATTAGAGCTTGCACAGCAGCTCGCCAACGGTTTTGTTAACGGCGACTTCGGTGACCAGGTATCGGGCCTCACATTCGAGTACAAGAATATCGGTACTGAAGAAAACCCCGTGATCGAGATCGTCAGCATCACTTTGAGCGACGGCACAAAGGTCGATATTGCCGATAACGATACGAAGTACAAAATTTGCATCACGGATTACAGCGCAGAGCTCGAAGGCAGCGTTTTCGCAGGAAAGACGCCTTTGAAGCCGGCTACGGAAGCTCCTGTCGATAACCTCGCGATAATCTCTGTTCTTCGCGACAGACGCGATAAGGGCGACATCCAGATCCCGGTTGACCGCAATGCGAGAGCTACCTGCTTAAGTGACGGAGTAGGCTGATAAATAGCAGCGCGCAAACGCTGCATATCAGGAAAAGTAAACAGACCTCACCTTGGGAACTGATCCCGGGTGAGGTTTTTTAATTCTTACTTGTCTTTGAAAAAGCTCGAAAACCAAAAAGCACACATGATAATGGAAAACAGCAGTCCGATACCGGCGATAATAACTTTCCCCATAATTTCTTTCTCCCGAACACCCCGGAGGAGCAATCCTCAAAAACCCAAGAACAACAGGCGGCAGTTCCACGAGTGAGCAGCGCCGGTCTCATTATAACAAGATATTAGAATTATTGCATTTATATCAGAAAAATGTTTTTGGCATCTGCCGTGGGTTTTTCGTAAAGACATAAAAGTGCCGGCTATTTGCTGACGGAAAACAGTTAAACAGTCAGCAAGTAATCCGGCACCGGTGTCAAAAGGCTCTATTCCTGTTTCCCTTATTCGATCTCTGCCTTTACAAGATCCTTCTCTTCTGCCTTTGATCTTGTCGTTACCATAGTAAAGCTTCCGACAAAGCAGAGTGCGAAGCAGATTCCGATTCCGATGTTCTTGAAGATAATTCCCCAGATAATGGCCATTGCGATGAAAAAGATAGTGCTGCTGATGAATATGCCGAGCACTTTCTTACCCTTTAATCTGGTAACTACCTTGTCCTTATATTCAGCTTCCTTGAGCTGTCCTGCGCCTACGGAATTCTTGAAATGATCGATCATGGAATAATCGTAATATTCCTCTTCCTTCCCGAATCCGTCTGCGAAATATCTCTTCTCTTCGATTGCCTTATCTCTTGATTCTTCGAACCAGCGTGCAATACCTGTCTTTTCTGAAGGCTCGCCTGCGATCCTCTTTATGAAGGACAAGCCGATGATGTACTTTTTCTTATCGATCTTCTTGGTCATTACAAAGATCTCGGCTGTAGGCATACCCTTGATCGTCTTGCCGTTGCAGTCAACGAAGTCTGCCTTTGCTTCTGCGAGCATATTGCTTAATACGTCGTAAGAAAGCTCATTCTTTAAGCCGTCAACGATCTCGAGCTTACCGTTCTCGATTCCTCTTAAAGTGAATCTTGAAAGTGCATTGATGTCACAACCTTTTACGTATTTCATAACTGTTTTCCTCTCTTTGTGTTTGTGTTTTGCTTTTGACAGCCTAATACTACCAATCCGGCAGGCGTCAAAACCCGAAGTGTCGCGAATGGCACTTTTGGTGTCGTAAACTGCAAAAATGGCCGTGAGTTTGTTTGACGCTTTGCAGGTGCGATGATAAAATAACTTCAAGGAAGCACAGTCTGCAAAGACGGTTGCCTCCGAGTAAGGTTAAAAATCTACCTCACCCAAGATGCCGGTCTTTGGGTGAGGTTTTCATTTGCGCTTATATCTGTTATCCAAGCTTTCTCGCGCTTATTCCATAGTAGTTCCTATAAAGAATAATGCGCCCGCCTATTGTGTTCTTAGCGATGTATTCATCGAGCAGGGCTTCGTTTACAGGCTCGCCGTCACCGCACACGCCTTCTAAGATCGGAACAGTCTCCAGGAATGCCTTGAACATTCCGCGGTCTTTGAAGAATTCGCGCGTGTGGATAGGCACCAGCTCGACATCTGCAAAGCCGGCATTTAGAAGACCCTCATATTCGACAATGCTTATGGGCACCGGCTCATTGTATTCCTGGCCGCCGCCGAAGATGAGCTTTAAGCCCCAGCAGTCGTACTTGTCGACACCTCTTATGAGGAAGTGCCCGCCGGGTCTCAGCGCTTTAAATACCTGGGCTGCGTCAGTGCATGTGTGGCGCGCTGTGATGATGTCGAAATGCTCATCCGGGACATCCATCCTGAGGTTGTCCATCACCCTGAAAGAGATGTTTTTCCTGCCGCTTTTTGCAAGGGCTGCGCGGGCAGTCGCGATCATGGCGGGAGAGAAATCCGTGCCCAGGATCTCTGCGCAGTCAGGGAAGAAGGAGAAGATCTTCTCGCCGCCTGCAGTGCCCAGGTCAAGGATGCGCGAATCCTTTGTGGCCAGCGCTTTCAGCAGCCCGTAAAGATCCCAGTCAGTCAGACACTCTTCGTGAATGCCGAACTCATCGAAGCTCCAGTGAGCCATCTTCTCATAAAAATCAAAACCGTATTCGTGAAGCATAAAAAAAGAACCTCCTTTCACGAACAGCAAAACTTATCGCGCCTGTGGCGCGAACTTCTTTGTCATTCATGATGAGATTCTAAGGTTCTTATCATTATTAACCCCGCCCGTCCGGGCGTCGCGGCTGCAGAACGCGAATAACTAATTGAACTGCAACATATTAATTATAGCATGTTCCACGTGGAGCAAAAAAGGGGGCTTTACAGAAGATAGGTAACATGTTACCATAATCGGTAATAAGTTACCTATCGTGGAGGCCCCTTATGAATATTGAAGAAACGGTCAAAAGCAACAAGCTGGATTTTGAGGGAATACCGTCGAGCTATTATCTGCTTGGCCTCATGAGCGCATTCGAGAACCGCTTCCAGGCGATGGCCGACAGCGTCATGAAGGAGATCAGCTGGAAGCAGTTTTTCGCGATCGTGTGCATCAACATGTGCAAAGAGCCGCCGACGTTAAGAGAACTGTCGGAAGTGCTCGGCAGCTCGCACCAGAACGTAAAGCAGATCCTTTTAAAGCTTGAGAAAAAGGGCTTCATCGAGTTTTTGCCTGATGCCTCTGATAAGCGCAAGCAGCGCATCATCCTTACAAAGAGCTGTCAGAAATTCTGCGAGAAAAATAACGAGATGAGCATCAGGATCATGTCGAAGATGTTCGAGGGAGTTCCCGAAAAGGACATCAAGACAACTATTAAAACAATTACAAAGATCGAGAGAAATCTTTCGGAGGTTTAAGGAATGAAGGGAATCATAATCTACAAATCAAAGTACGGAGCAGCGAAGAAATATGCTGAGTGGATCTCGGAGGCTACAGGCTTTCCATGCGTCACAACTAAGGAAGCTGATATGAACAAAGTCTCTGAGTGCGATGTCGTGATCGTAGGAGGCGGTGTATACGCATCCGGAATCTCCTGCATACCTTTCCTGAAGAAGAACATCGGAAAACTTAAGGGCAAGAAGGTGCTCGTTTATACCTGTGCAGCTTCACCTTATGACAAGAAATTCTATGACGCATTGATCGACATGAACATGAAGGACGAATTAAAAGGAATCCCGGTCTTCTATTGCAGAGGCGCGTTCGACTTGAAGGCCATGACGTTTGCGGACAGGACACTTTGCAAGATGCTCAGGAAAGCAGTCGCGAAGAAGGATCCTAAGGACTGGGAGCTTTGGGAGAGCGCTCTGATGGAATGCAAGGAAGACGAGGGTTGCGACTGGACAGACAAGTCTTATATCGCGCCGATACTTGAAGCTATAAAAAAATAAAAGTTGAGGCATTTTCCCTAAGTACTGTAATTGCCAAAAAATTCTGATACAATGCTATGGTTACTATTTTATGGTGATGGTAGGTAAAATGCGTTTAAAGGATCTTTTAAAGTACGACAAGATCGTAATACAATGCCACGATAATCCTGACGCTGATGCGCTCGCATCAGGCTATGCTTTGAAGTGGTATTTCGAGCAGAACAAGAAGACTGTAAAGTTCATTTACAGAGGAAGGAACGAGATCCGTAAGAGCAACCTGCTCATTATGGTCAAGGAGCTCGAGATCCCGATCAATTACGAACCGTTCTACGCAGATGAGCCGGATCTTCTGATCACGGTCGACTGCCAGTACGGCGAGAAGAATGTCACCCAGACAAAATCAAAGTTCGTTGCTATCATTGACCACCACAAGAAGGCGGTCGATTCGGTAAGCGCGCTTACGCATATCAGCAGCGACATCGGAAGCTGCGCGACCGTTGTCTGGGATCTGATCAGGAACGAAGGCATGGACCCCAACGATAACAGACTGGTCGCTACAGCCCTTTACTACGGTCTGTTCTCTGATACCAACAAGCTATCGGAAGTATCGCACCCTCTCGACCGAGACATGATGGACTCTTTGATCTACAACAAGAGCACCATCACTTCCATGGTCAATTCGAACATATCCCTTGATGAGCTCATGATCACCGGAAGAGCCATACTTAATTATGAATATCACGAGAGCAACAAATATCTTGTCATCGAGGCTGAGCCTTGTGACCCCTGCATCCTGGGTCTTATCAGCGACTTCGCGCTGGAGACTGAGAATGTCGATGTCTGCCTTGCTTTCTATGTAAGTACATACGAGGTCAAGTTCTCTGTCAGAAGCTGCTCGCGCGAAGTATATGCCAACGAGCTTGCCGCATTCCTGGCTGACGGTCTGGGCGGCGGCGGCGGTCACATGCTGAAGGCCGGAGGTACGATCAGGACAGAGCTTCTCAAAAAGCCGGCCAAGGAGCTTCTCGAGGAGAGAATGGTCCAGTATTATGACAGCTTCCTCGTAATCTATGCGAAGAATACTACTCTTAACACATCCAAGATGAGACGCTACAACAAAGTCCAGCAGACTTTGGGTGTTGTTAAGCTCTCCGATGTTTTCCCGGCCGGCACGCCGATCAACATCAGAACTCTCGAAGGCGACGTCGATACGGTCATCGACAACGAAGCTTATCTCATGATCGGCGTCGAGGGCGAGATCTATCCCATCAAGGAACAAAAGCTCATGAGCTCTTATCAGTTTACGAACTTTGTTTATACGAGAGATTTTGAATACGAACCGCGTATCAAGAACACCGTAACCGGCGAGATAAAGAAGGTTTTGCAGTTTGCTAAGACCGTAAGATCCACTGGCACAACGGTCATATTCGCAAAGCCTCTGGAACAGCCTGTAAAGCTCTTCACGGCGTGGACAGAGGATAAGTACTATTCAGGCCGCGTAGGCGATTACATTGCCGTCAGAGCCGACGACGAGCACGATATCTATATAATCAACAAGGATATTTTCGACAGGACTTATAAGCCGCTCGGATAATACTTTTCGCTGACAACAAATGACACTAAAAAGTGCGGACTCCCGTTTATGAGAGTCCGTACTTTGCTTTGGTTTCTTCATCAAGTTCGTGAGTGCCCAGATACTGAGCGGCTTTTGCTTTCAGATCATCTAATGAATAGTGTTTGATGTAACCGACGGTGCATTCAGTGTCAATGATATACGAATATACAAAGAAGCGGTCAGTGGGCGCGTGATAGCAGAAGCAGTTCTCAATGTAAGCGGTCTCCACCCATACATCCGTATCGATTATACTGACCTGCTGTCCGATCTGGATTATGGCCTCATGATCTTCATCATCAAATATTATCTGCAGGTCGCCCTTTCCGAACAGACCAATTACGATCTTGCGGATCAACTCGCCGGTTGTACTGTTGTACATAAAGAGGATGTCGTCTGCGACAACATATAATATCTTATCGACGAAGAGCGCCGAGAATCTGTAATTACCGTTGCAGCGGAAAGAATACATTTCATTAAATGCACTGTCAGTGACCCAAATGGTGTTTCCGTCTGTGAAAAGAAGCTGCGATCCGTCACTGTTTGCCGTAACAGAGAACTTAGTCCCTATGTGGAAATACATGTTGTCCGGGACGGTTATCTCTTCGATCTTTTCTGTTGACATGTCTGCGACAAAGAGGCGGGTATCTGTTACGGTAAAGACTTTGTCAACGCTTGCAACATAAATGCTTGAATTTATGAGCAAGTATTCATCAGTTTCAAATGTAAATTCCACAGGTTCTGAACCGTCAAGTTCACTTACAGTGAGGCTGAATCCGGAAAAAGATGAAGTGTGCCGGATTATCTTGCCGTTGGATACACTAAAATCGTTATCCTCTTTGGTATAGATCTTTTCCACCGTTTCATTTTCCGGATCGATCAGATAGATATCTGATCCGATTCCCCCATAGTATTTGCCGTTCTCTTTTCCCACAAAGAAATTGTTGGACAAATAACCGTTGATCTCCAGATCCTTTGAGAAACGAAGAGTTCCGTCGTTGGGATCGATAACACTTATCCTTATATCTTGGATATTATTGAAAGTAGCTGCGATAATAAGGTAATCATCATCCGAGAACGAAGTAGAATAAACCGAGCCTGCCTTGTCTTCGGTACCTCTGACGGCTGTCCATTCGTCATCTTGCAGGAAACGGTTATAGGCGATCAGATCCTTTGAATCTCTCGAAGCGACATAGATAGAATCGCCAATTACTCCGGTCTTAATATTATTGCAAAGAGATTCATAACGGAGCAGCATGTCGTTATCAGGATCTGTGCCGAAAGCATAGATACCGTGTTTGCAGATAAACTCCGGAAGACCGTTCAAATTATAATCGTTGGCTGTAATGATGGGGCTTCCTGTGTCGTATGTATTGAGGACCGCGCCGGAATTAAGATCATAGACAACAGCCGCGTTGCCCGCATAAAAGACCAGCGCATTGCGGGAAGGCAGGAATAAAGTTCCGCTTGCAAATGCGTTTTGGGAATATGTGATAGATGCTGACCACAGTTCATTCAATGAACCGTCAAACAGAGTGATCTCCTTCTCGGAGGAAGAACTATAAGATGCTTCATTAGAGATTTCGAAAACACTGAAGTCCGAAACATCTTTGTCAGAGATAACACAGAGATGATCATTATCTATAAACTTTATCTCGTTGAACATATAAGATTCAATATTGCCTGTCACAAGTTTATCTGTCTCGGTGTCGTAAATATTGATGGAAGAACTTAGGAAGGCGAAAGCTTCATCGGAGAAAGCTATCTTTTTTCCGTCAGAAGAAACAGCCAGATTATAGTACCTGCTGCTTAAAAAGTCAGAGCTGTCTTTCAGTTCATAGGAAGCCTTTTCTTTGCCATCCATTACAGAAAACTTTAATATCGCACCTTTACCGGAATCAAAGAAAACGGAATTGTTGGCATAGACCACATCACCGGAATTGTAATTATGCGTATCGGAAGCGGTATAATATTCCCAGAGCTTGGTTCCGGTCTGAATGTTATAAACCTCTAAGTGATTGGCACATAAGATCAGTATCGTGTCATTTCCCAGGAAGAGGACGTCCCGCACTTCTGTTTCTGCCGCTTTCTCGAAGACCAGTTCATGAGTCAAAGTGTTCCAGCAATATACTGTTCCGGTCCTGTCCTTTACTCCGACAAACTGGTTATCGTCGGTAATTATGGTTTTATCGATCTCATATTCGGTCCTGTAATTCCAGACCGGCGAGAAATTGTTGCGGCTGTTGGATTTGTAAGCAGCTGTCGCTTCCGTGAGTGCACGCACGGCTTCTGCCGTGACAGGAGTCTTATCCTTATCATCCTCAGGCAGCGCGGCAAGTGCCAGATGAACGCTGTCTACTCTGAGATCTTTGTCGAGAAGATCCCCGGATTCCGTTGCCAGGTAGACCGCTCTGCTGCGCAGGACCTGCATATAATTGTCGTTGATCTTTTTTGTCATATAGAGCGAATAACCTGCGATTCCGGCTACGGCAAGGAATGCAGCCGCAATGATGGCAGCGGCACGTCTTACTCTGTACTGTCTTCTCCTTCTCTGGAGCTCGTCATAAGAGCAGCCCAGGAGTGCAGATGCAAGACGCGGGAGTTCTTCTCTGTCCGCTCTTGACCTGGACAGTCTGTAGTCACAGGAGAGAGGCTCGACAGCTACATTTATGGTGTGCGGGAAGCCGCCTGCATCCTTGACCTCTTTTTCCATCGAAAGAAGCTCTTCGGGAATGACATCATACGGCTCACCGTCGCAAAGGACTGTCAGGATCTTGTCTCTTGTATGTGTCAGGAGGAATGTCTGGATCTCTCTTTTGACCCACATGGATTCCTTGGTGTTAGTTGAGCAGATAACGATCAGGTATTCGGCTTTTTGCAGAGCGTCCGTGATGGTCTCAGTCAGGTCGCTCGTGATAGGGAGTTCGTCCTTATCCCTGAAGATACGTGTGATCTTCTGGTGCTTGAGCTTCTTTTTGAGCTTGTGCGGTACATGGAAATGTTCGAGCTTTTTCTGGATATGTTCGGCTATGCTCATATCGAGCTTCGCGTGTCTGTAGGATATGAAAGCGTTATAGAAATCGATCATGCAGTGATCCTCTCCCTTTTTTATTCCTTGAAAATAATAGTATCATAAATCCTCAAAGAGTTCCTTTACTCTACCATTACAGACGGGGGAGGGGATTTGTTGCAATCTCAGGCTCTTTCTATGGTTACCGTGCCTTTCCCGCCGTCTACCGTGACGACGTCTCCGGTCTTAAGGACAGTCGTTGCGTTGCGGCAGCCGACGACCGCGGGGATACCGAATTCCCTTGCCACGATCGCGGCGTGAGAGAGGGGCGCGCCTATATCCGTTACTATCGCAGACACCTTATGGAAAGCTACTGTCCAGCCGATATTGGTGGCGCGCGTTACCAGGATCTCGCCTTCCTTGATCTCATCTATGCGGCTGACGTCATCGATAACGCGGACAGTCCCAGTGACGGTTCCGGCAGCCCCCGCAAAGCCTTTGACATCGGAGGGGATGTCGCCTGTGGGGCGGTCGCTTACGAAAACATCATATCTGCGATCCTTATCAGCGAGCCATTTCTCCGGATCGAACCTTCCGATGACAAGGTTAGGGAAGCCCGGGTAAGTGTTGTATTTTGCGAAAGATTCTTTTCGCGCAGGGATAAATGCGACGGCGGAATTATCGCCCTTAAGCAGGTTAAAAATCTCTGTAAAGCTCAGCATGAAGATGTCGCTGCCCAGGCCGTTAAGCTCGCCGGCTTTCAGGATGTACTCCCTGAAGACGCAGAAAATGCGCACACCCTTGCTCCTGATATCTTCGCGGAAGACATTCGCGTGAATGAACTTTGAGATCTCCTTGTCGATCCACTTGCTCCTGGAAGGATATTTCTCCTTGAACTCCGAAAGGGCCTTCTCGTATTGGTTATTCTGCTGTTCCTGCATCGCATGCAGATTGACAGGCGCATCCTCGCGGTCCTTAAGCAATGAATCTATGAATGAGGGATCCTCGTAAGGACGGGGCGCCATGAGCTCCATCTCGTCAGCAGAGCGGTGGCCGCAGGCAAGGATGTATTCTTCTCTCGATATCTTTCCTGACACAACGTCTTCTAAAAGCAGTGTCGGCTTCATGCAGTCGATAATGCCCACACAACCTGAACAAAGGCGGTTCGCCATGTCTTCTCCGGCGATCTTTGCGATCTTCTTGCGCGTGCCGAAGAGCGGTATAAGCGCCGTTCCGCTCGCGGTCATGATCGATGCCAGACCGTCATTCAGACGCGGCTGCAGGACCTCGTCCCAGTACCTCATCAGCTCGTCATTGCTTTTGATGGTTTTGATCTGTACGATCAGGTCCTCCGAGATCTGATGGAGGTCTTCCACCATCTGAAGCTTCTCTTTCTTCTTAAGTTTTGACTTGTTTTTGGGGAATAAGAGCTTTCGGAGGTTTTTCATGAATGCCTTTTTGTCAAAAGGTGATACGGGTATCTCTACGCCTTCCGGTATCTCACCGACAAGGTCTTTTACTAATTCATAAGCTTTCTCGCGGCTCTTGCCAAAGCTCATCAGCAATGAGCACATTACGGATATATTCATGTAAGCCTGGCCGCAGATATTATCGAGCCAGTCGGGGACACCCAGGAATTCATTGATCTTTTCCAGCACGCTGAAGGTCATGGGGCTCACGGGCTTCATGAAGATCTCTCCGACGTTTGTCTTCGTAAGGAGTTTATAGCCCGAGCGGGTGCCGTTTATATCGTAATTCTTCGGATCAAGCCTGCGGAGCGTAGTGATGGGACGCGCCTGCAAGATATAGACTTTGCGGTTTGCGATCGCCCATTCGATGTCCATCGGAACGCCGTAGAAAGACCTGATCGCAAGCGAGTATTTCCGGAGCGTCTTCGCGTAAGGCGCGATCTCGGAATTACCCTCAAAGGTTTTGTCTATTGCGCCGAGCTTAAACTCTTCGGCATTCTCGATGCCGGACACGAGCTTCTCGCCCTCACCTTTTACGTAGTTGCCGACGATCTTCTCGTCCTTGCCGGTGATGATGTCAGACGTGAAGATAACTCCTGCAAATTCAGGCTTTATGAATTCCTGAATGATAACGCCGATGCCTTCGCTGCTCTCGTCTTTTTGCGCTTTGTATTCTTCAACTCTTGCACTCTTGGCAGACATTGCGACCTGCTTTACGGCGGCATCTATCTTATCGACTGTGACGTCTGTCAGTGTCTCATACTGACCCGCGAAAGAATTGCTCCCGCCGTCTTCTCCGATTGCCGAAGACCTTACCGCGTAAGTCTTATTCCTGTTGAGCTTGACGAGCAGTTCAGTGAGTTCTTTCTGCGCGTCTTCTGTCAGATTCCCATCGCGAAAACCGTCCGCCAGAATGACATATCCTGACGGAATGTTCATCTTGAGATTCTTCATCATGAGAGATAAGGACGACGCCTTGCCGCCTGCCAGAGACTTCTTTTCGATAGGTAAAGATCTTAAGTCAAAGATATATTTCATGATCAGTCACCCAGCAAAAGATCGACTCTCATGTCGATATATTTCTTGAGCTCTTTATCCTTGTCGAGATCGATGCCGAAGCTCTCTCTGATATCGTCCTTGCGGCACACGATGAGCTGCATCATGGCAGAGAGCTCGTACGCGATCAGCCTGCACTCCTCATCGGTCCTGCGGCCGTTGTAATGTTTCTTAACATACGGGTAACTGAATGACTCCTGCGACAGGTCTCTGTTGAAGAGCACGAAGCCTGTTATGGCCTTTGTGAATTTGGGGTTCTCCACCAGGCACTTTGCGACAGTGAAATGGAGCTTTTTGAGAAGCTCTTTGGGTGCGATGTCGGAGGCAATGAGCTTAGCGATCTTTTTCTCCTGAAGAAATCCCAGATACTGCTTCTGGAAAGTGTTGTAAATAAGATTCTCTCTCGAACCGAAGCAGTAGTTGATCATGGAGGGCTTAACGCCGGCTCTGTCTGCTATCTGCCTGGATGTGACTGCCAGAGGGTCATCGGCTTCCTCCATGAGAAGGAATGTTGCTTCGAGCAGCTTATCCTTTGTGATGTTAAGTTTCTCGTCTTTTTGCATAGTGCGCTCCAATTATTGAACGTGTTCAATAATAAAGATATCACACTGCAGGCTGTTCTGCAATGGTGGTTGAGGGAAGTGACAGCAGTTACTTATAAAACATGCAAGCAACAGTTTGTACGTGTCACATGAAAAACAGGCCCCAAAGCCATGAAAACAATGGCTTTCTTCTTGTAGATTGTCTCATATGAGACAGGCAATGTGTCACTTGCCAAGTGGTAGTGGTTAACATAGACTTAAAACAAAGGTAATTTGGGAGGATTTTAGCGTGTCTGGTTTAAGGATAAAGCTATACAGAGAAAAGAATGGCTATTCTCAAGAGGATTTGGCCAGGATCCTTGATGTGACCAGACGAACTGTTTCCCGGTGGGAACAGAACAGTTCAAAACCTAATGGAGACGAATTAAAACGTCTGGCAACTTTATTGGGTGTAACGGAAGATGAGATTTTAAGTGATGAAGACGATTTGATTAGTCCTTCAAAAGATGCCGGACAAAACATACTCGGTAAAATATCTGATAGTGTTGATAATCTTGTTACAGGTCAAGAAATAATAAGTGAAAGACTTGCGAATAACAGAGATGAATACATAGATAAACAAAGTGAATTGATAAATTCTTTACAAGATCAAAACAAGCAGTTGTTATCCAAACTTGAAGAACAATCCCGATTGATTGAATCTTATAAGAAGGCAGTAGATACAAGCAGAATCGAGATCCGTCACAAGAGGATCAGGACAGCAGTTTTGATTATTACTTGTTTGATTGTACTTGCATTGATATTCGGTACTTGGCTATATGTGAGAAATCACGGACTGTTAAGCAATGAATATATAGAGGGTTCTTGCGTTACAAGCGAACCTTCATATTTTGATACAGATAACTAAAACAGGAGGTTTTAGACTATGAAAAAAGCCGTGGCAATCTTATTGACAATTGCAATTCTGTGTGTTATGGGGGGGTGGTCTAACCCTCAGAGAAATGAAGCTGAAGGTGGCTTCAGCCTTATTGACTATCTCGAGACACATAAAGTCGAGAGTTACGAAGAATTTGAAGCAATTATATCGTCCGTTAATCCCGATCAAGTTGAAATGATTGATCCTGAACTTGTATCAGATTTCAGCATAACAATTGATTATGACAATCAGATCGTATCAGTATTAACGATTGAAGAATCTCGTTCTATTACTAGTGGTGTTACCGATACTGCATCTAAATCCTATTACAATAATCTAGGACTGAAGATCTTTACTATAAGTCTTACGGCTACTTTTCACTATACAACAGGATCAAGCTCTACAGCTTCGGCAAGCGGTTCGTTTACGCCAGCATCCATGAGCACTTGGACAAGCACACCAACCATTTCCATGGGTAATTTTTCTACAACGGTAGCATACGCGCGAATATCCGGAACTGCTACTAGTGGTTCGAGCAGTTTAAGTTATTCACTCACGATGACATGCGACGATACGGGACACCTTAATAGTTATTAACAAATAAAATCAAAAGTTGCCCGCGAAGTTTGGCGACCAACGGGCAACTCATTAGAACTTAAGAAAACAACGAGCAGATATTAACTGATCGGGTGCTTTCCATTCGAAGTTTAGCATCTCCGATCAGTGTAATCAAGGATTATATATACATAGAAAGGAAATGCTATGGTTGATTCACGATTTTTGAAGTTATTGGCAATGGTTTTGTGCGGTTCGATAGTGTCATCTGCACTTTGTATAGGCTTTGGTGAGAAAATTAGTGCGGATACTGTAATGGACTTCGAAAGTGATCCCCCGTCTTCGCCATGTTCGTTCAGAAGTGTTGAAGAAGCCGCGTTTGTTGCTGAGCCGCGAATAACATCTCAGTGGTCTGGTCATGCTAATCTTGAGATCACATTTACCAACAATGGCGACAATACTATCCATGACTGGTATTTCACGTTTGATTTCAACTATAACATCGAAAATCCATACAATTGCTACATCGTCGAACACGAAGACAATCTTTACACGTTAGGCAATAACGATTGGAATCAGGATATACTTCCGGGTCAATCTATAACTGTTGGTTTTACTGCAGCCTCAAATGACGGTAGTGATATTAGTACTATGCCGTCATTCTATCTGCTTAATACAAAGACGGTTACAGTATCAAGCGGAGATTTGTCTTACAGATTTGAAGAATACTCTAATTGGACATCCGGATTTAGTGGAGCTCTTATCCTTACAAATAACTCAAATGAACAGATAAGAGATTGGAGTATTACATTCAATTCAAACAGACCGCTGACACAGGCAGATGCCGCTGTGCTGTCAACAAACTCGAGCAATTCATATACAATTACCAATGATGGCAGTAATCAAGATATCAATGCAGGACAGTCTTACAGGATTGAGTTGCAAGGCGGAGCAAACGATCCCTCCATTCCTTTCGAACTTACAGATCTTACGGTAACGGTTAAAAAGCTGGCATTAAGCCTCGAGGATGATAAGAACAACAACGATGTTCCGGATGTGCTTGAGACAGACTATAACGGAATAATAACGGTCACACCTACAGCTACACCGACTGTTGTAGTTACTTATACACCAACGGCTACTCCTAGCTCAACCGTGACACCAACTGTTACAACTACAGTTACTGCGACACCAACAGAGGCACCTACTGCCACACCGAGCGTAGTAGTTACTGCTACGCCTACTGTTACAGCAACACCCACACCTGATATATCTGTTACACCTACAAATACAGTCACGGTTACGCCTACTCCGGTTCCGACAGATTTCCCTGAAGACATAGACTATGACACGGATTCAGATGAGGATGGGCTGCCTGATGATCTTGAAGATTACTATGGAACCGATAAGAACGATAAGGATACGGACGACGACGGCGTTAACGATTTCTATGAGATTATTCTAGAGACAGACCCGCTTACACCGGATGATAACGGCAATAAAGATCCTGATCACGACGGGTTGACTAATTCCCAAGAGTCAGCACTTGGAACCAATCCGACATCAAAGGATACTGACGGAGACGGACTGTTTGACGGCATGGAAGTAATAGTTTACGGGACTGATCCCACGAAATACGATACCGATGGAGACGATATCGATGACGGTGATGAGATTTCTATTGGAAAGGATCCTCTTGATTACTTGGACAAAGATGTAACTGTATTGCAAACGTTAACCAAGGAAATAAACAATGCTGAAGATCCTTCGATAGTTTCAGTAGATATTGAAATGGGAACAAAAGGCAATATCGAACATGTTGTTCATATTAAAGATATGTACAACAAGGATTACTATTCTACTGACGTATATGGAAGAATAGGGAGCCCTATAGAGTTTTCATCTACAGAAGAATTTAACTCGGCAACAGTAACCATTCATTACGATGACACACAGCTAGGTGAGACGTTAGAAGAAAACCTTGGAATCCTCTGGTTTGATGAAGAATCGGGCTTCTATATTATTCAAGACCAAGCTGCTATTGACTCTGAAAATGACACCATAACGTTAGATTTGGAACACTTCAGCACATATGTCGTTGTGGATATGGATATGTGGTTAAACCCTGTATATCCGGATTATTCAAATAATCTGTTTATTGGTAATTACTCGGATGGCGGCTTGTATTGGGAAGGCCGTGTTCCTAGTCTGGATGAATATGAAGCAAGTGAATTTGGTTGGTGGAAAGCAATTAACGGAGTAGACAGTAATTGCAGAATACTTCTTAGACTATTTGGGAATTGGTATGAGGAACACCGCACCGGAAGTCTTTTGAGTGTTCATTTTGATTATGACTGGCTGATAGTAAATACTGTTGATAATGATACAGATGATATATTTGACTTCCTTGAAGACAGAGGTGTAATGGGAACCAATAAGCATATCTACTATGCCGATAGCTCGTTAACTGACAAAGATGGAGACGGCCTGTCAGATGGTAAAGAATTCGGTGAGTTAGTTGTATTTGCTAACTACAACGAAGCGACAGTAACAAACAGTTCTGTCTCTGTTTCCGGTTATACACCAACGACAAAAGGAAAGTTTGGTGTATATGTAAAGCTGAAAGCGAATCCTTCAGATCCCCATTCAGATAATGATAATGCTGATGATGGTGTGGATGCGACACCGATGACAACAAATGAGCCGATAAATTACATCTTGTATAGCAGTTCGGATTCGCTTTTAAATGAAACAAAAGATTCATTTTATAATGTAATTAACAATCATCAAGATATATATTCTCCTTGTATTGTTATCGATATTTGTAAATGGGATGATATAAAAACATTTTTTAAGTATATGCAATATAAATTGGATAAAGACAGGTTTGTAATAGAAGATGGTATAGCTTATTCTATGGTTGACAATTTAATAATGATAGGTCATGGATCCACAAGCGGTAAAACATTATATTTCATTGAAGATGATAAAGCTGAGGCTTATATTGGAATTGATGATATTAATGAATATTTGCTGCCTCTTATATCATGCAAAATAAAAACAATAGATTTACAAGGATGCTTTACTTGCAAAGTAACAGATGATTCTAGGATTTTTGCAACGGAGTTCCTAAATTCTGATTACATTGATGAAGTGTATGCAACACCTTTTTTCCTCATTTATGTTGGAAATGATACTAATCATTCTTGGGGTGGAGTTTATAGATTTCGGAAAGATAATTATGGACAAATTGTTGTGGCTGGTGGACGTTCCTCTTATCCTGTAATGTGGAGGATAGATGATTAATGAGAGGTATTTATACATGAAAAAAGTAACTGTAGTCAGCTTAATAGAAGCCTTTATACTGTCAGTACTCTTTGTTTTATCCGGAGTGTTCATAAGTCATTTGATTTATGGAAAAATGCTAACTAACGAAGTTTTCAGTTATTCTGGATACACGTCTTTTGATCATGAAGTAACAGATTCTGATGGGAACATATATCCTCCGGGAACTGAATTTGAGGTGTATACGATATCTGCATCCGGAGGACTGGGGATTAGAACAACTGATAAAACCCTGATTTCACACGGTAAAATCAATCTGGTTGAAACAAATAATAGTGACGAATTGGCCGATGCATTAGAAAAGATAAAGAATCAAGTAAAGGAAAAACGCGCAGATTTAGACAATAAGTTCATTATAATAGGTTTGATAGGTTTTATTGTGATAGGCGCAATATACTTCTTTGTCAACTATAAAGTGATAAACAGTGATAAAAGTAGACGCATTCTGTGTATTGTTTCTTTGGTAGTAAGTATAGTAATTGCGTTAGGAGTCATAGTTTTTTTTAAAGCGGTTTTATAAACAGGTGCTTTCGCTACGATAGACAATATGATATCAGACATGATGAGTCATTCTTATCCGAGTCGAGTTGATATCACATAATAAGATCAACGAAGATATAGATTAATTTATGGAAAAAGAATAATAGGCAATTGTAACCAGCTTAATTGAAGCCTTCATGTTATCATTGCTTTTTGTTCTGTCCTGAATGTTCATAAAATCTGTCCGATTTCTGTCCCATTATCGGGGTTGTCAAGTCTTTAATAGCAGAATAGACGCGTTTATAATATTGGCATGGCTAAACGTAAACCCTACATCTTTATGACACAGGACAAGCTGATCGATCTTTGCAGATACGATATCGGCTGGATCGAGATCGTCGGCGGCAGTGATCTGGATGCATATCCCGATTCAGGCTTTGACGTACAGTGTGAGAATGATTATCCGATGACGTTGTCGGATCTTAAAACTGCGCTTACACATTTTGAGGAAGAAAAGCTCTCTTTCGATGACTTTGCTTTTGACTGGTGGTGCCCCGTCACCACATATTTCTACGAAGATCTCTGTCTTGATGAGCTCTTAGGGCCTGATGCCGACAATATCTGCGAGCTTAACCTGCCGCCCTTGCCGGAGACCGATGAGGACATGATCGTCACCATATTTATCAAGCTCGCCAAGATAGCAGATACTACCGTAGGGACCGATAACTTCCCGAAGGGCTCTGCTTCTGATGCCCTTGATATTCCGGGTCTTCTAAATCTCATTGAGAATTATGAGGATAACAAGGATCTTCCGCCCGAAGAGCGCACATATACCAAAGACCAGATGCTCGTTTTCATCAATCACTGGGATAACAGCCTCCTTCTGGCAGATGCGCCCGAGGACATCATCAACCGCTTCATCCAGTTCACGGATACGCTTTGCGACAGGCATGTTTTCGAGGCGATCAAGATAAAGGCGTTCGCCTGCAGCGGCGGCAATTCGGCATATTCCTGCGATTACAGGGAAGCAGTAAGGCTCTTTACGATCCTTCTTAAGGAGTTCGGATTCGGCTACGCTGCCAATGCGCTGGGCTTCATATTCTACGACGGCAAGCTCACGGGCAAGCCTGACTTTGACAAGGCTTTCTCTTACTTTGCCATCGCTTCAAATTACGGCGTTCCCGAAGCCAAGCTCAAGTTCGCAGACATGCTCCTTATGGGCGATGCCGGCAATCCTGACCCGATCCTTGCTTACAACATCTACCTTCAGATCTATCACGACGCGAGGATCAGATTTGAGAACGGCGAATATACCGCAAACCTTCCGGAGAGTGCCGTCAGGATCGCAAAGGCCCTCAAGATCTTACCTGACCAGAAGGTCAAGAGATTAAAGCTTCTTCTGGAAGCCACATACTCAGCCTTTGTGCGTTATCAGGAAAATAAGCTCTATTCCGATCTTGATCTTTCCAAGAGCATTCAGCCCGAGATCGACAAGACCATAAACGAGTTCACGAACAAGGACCGCGTTAAGATCAACACCGGCTGGCAGCTTTTGGGCGACAGCGATGTCACCGATGTCTTTGACGACTTCACGGGCCCTCCGTTCCCTGCTTTCTACACGGCTAATGTCAAAAAGCTCAAGAGCGGCAAGCTTAAGTTCACCATTAAGCGCCACTCGATCTTCCCGGGCTCGCCCGCTCCTTTGTCGCTGTCCGTCCAGCCCTGGCTCTTGAGCGCAGGATTAAGCGACCGGCTCGATTTTACACTGCCCGGCGAAGCTACTAACGAAGCTGTCGAATATTTAGCGCGCACAGGCGAAGCGGTCACCTTCGATAAGCTCGCCATCAATAACGACATGGAGAAGGGCTTCTCCGCTTTCTCGTTCGTCAGGAACGGCAACGTAGTCCTGGGATTCGGCTCTTTTAAGATCTTCTTTAACAAGCCCGTCGGCAAGACTGTCGGATAAACTTCTAAAAGCACTTTCCGGCCGGTCTACCGCACAACTGCCTAAGAGCCTGTACTGTAATATATTCCGCCTTGGTATATAATTGCACTTGTTTGCAAATGGGATAGCGGGTGTAACAGGTGGCTCTTAATAGACGTTCCAACTTAATAAAGTCTCTTATCGTTCCGGCTCTTGTCCTGGGCGTTCTTTTGAGCGGCTGTAATACTTCCGCTACTGATGCTTCTTCTGAGAGCACCGAGACTGAGACATCTGCTACCGAGTCTGCAGCTCCCACTACAAGCGAGACCACAACTGAGACTGCTACGGAAGCCACTACTGAAAGCACCTCCGATGAGAGCAATGCTTCATCTTCTGATGACGAGTCATCCGCGGATGAGACCTCCGAAGAGACCCAGAGAGACATCGGTTACGGCTCTTACGGTTTCCTCATCGGCGACATGAGATTCCACTCCAAGAACGACATCTCCATGATGATCCAGCAGGAAGACGCGACCGTGTACGACTTCGGCGCGAAGAAATGCGACTGGATCGATGTTTACTACATCAATACCGAATACGACATGAAGACCTTTGACGCGTCTTACCGCTTCCTGGGATTCTTCAACAACGAGACTTCGGTAAGCTTTGACCCCTCTGTCGAGATCGGTCCGTGGACCACGCCCAAGGGCTCAAACCTTGATCTTTATGTGGCTGAGATAACGATCATCTCGAGGAACCTCGTGATCAAGCTGTGCCCCAAATATCCCAACAATCCCGATTACTACAACGTCTCCATCTGCGGCCGCGGCTACTACTGCTCTGTCGATCAGCTTCAGATGATGGATTTCTTCTTAAGCTATCTTCAGGAAAACCCCGGCGTCGATCCTTTGGAGGGCATCATCGAGGCTGAAGATCATGTTTACTACTACTGATATTCATTGAAAAGAGCTCCGACATATAAATTTTCGATTTTCGCATTTTTATATGCAGGTTTTCGCGAAAAACAGGCCGTAAAACATAAAACCTGCATATAATTTCCCGGGGATATCGTTTTTCGTATGCAGGTCTTGGCAAAAACGGGGCCAATTAACGCAAAACCTACATATAAAATCGATGATAATCTCGTTTTCGTATGTCGGAGCAAATCAGACTCAGAACGAACTGGCTTTGCGCATCAATTACCGCCCAAAATCTCACTTTACAAACTTCACTTCCAATGTATAATATTAACCGTCCAAGGCGGAGCGTAATTCTCCGACCGGCGGTAAGCGCGAAAAGCGTAAGCCCGCAAGCCTCATAAATTCTTATGGTGAGGTTGACCCGGCGTGATTCCGGGGCCGACGGTAAAGTCCGGAAGAAAGGAAGTGTATTTTCTATGTCTGAAACCAATTTGACCGTTAAGGCGGATTCTCAAGCTGCGCGCAAAATTATGCTGCGCCGTATCGCATCAGGTGCGATCCTCTCTGCTATGGCAGCGATCCTCATGTTCCTTGAGATCAGGCCTTCACTTTTGCTCCTGCCGTTCCCTGACTTCCTCGCATTCGATTTTTCAGAGATCCCGGTACTCATCGGAACATTCGCTTTAGGTCCTGTCTGGGGCGTCATTATCGAGCTCATCAAGAACCTTCTGCACCTTCCCTTCTCAGGATCCATGGGTGTCGGCGAGCTGTCAAATTTCCTCGTAGGTTCCGTCTTTGTTTTCACCGCAGGACACATCTACCGCAAGCTCCGCACAAAGAAGGGCGCAGCTATCGCAATGGCTTTCGCTACGCTTATTCTCTCTTTGGCATCGATGCCCATCAACTACTACATCAATCTGCCTTTCTACGCGAAAGCTTTCGGCCTTAGCATGGATGCTGTCATCGGCATGAGCGCAAAGGTCAATCCCCTTGTTAATGACCCGATGACTCTTCTGTTGTTCGTTTTCTTTGCATTCAACATGTTCAAGGGAATCGTAGTCAGCGTCATCACGTTCTTTGTTTACAAGCCGATCTCCAAGCTGATCAACAGGACTTACGATAAGACGCACGCGTCAAAGGCCCAAAAAGCATAAAACAACCCTGTTTTTTTAAAGCATGTTATAATCCCCTTAAATCAATTTGATATTTGATTTAGGGGGATTTTTATAATGAAAAGGCTTTCTCTTATATTGGCGTCGGTGATGCTGCTTACATTTTTCTCGGCATCGCTGACTTCTTGCAAAAAGTCCGGTAAGGAAACTGATGTCACCGGATCCGGAACTGAAGAATCAGAAGAAGCTTCGTCCTATTCCGGTGACGGCTATGCCGCTCTTGATCTCGAGGAAATAACCTTCGGTTCATACGGCGGTGAAGACATCGTCTGGCTGGTACTTGATTCAACAGATAACGGCGTGCTCGTACTCTCAAAGTATGTCATCGATTACGGTACGTTCGACGGCGATGACGTCATGAGATCCTGGCAGTCCACAAGACTCCAGCCCTGGCTTAACGAGGATTTTTACGAGCAGGCTTTCACTGACGAAGAGAAAGAGAAGATCCTTTGGACTGAGGTCGAGATCAATGACCATCTCACGGATTTTGCAAGCGGCTATCCTACGGAAGACATGTACAGGGATCCTGCCCTTAACCGTGTCTTCCTTTTAAGCATGGAAGAACTGTATTTTTATAGCAACAAACTCACCACCTGTTACTGCGAGGCTACGGATTATGCCGTATCGAAAGGTGCCGACAAGATCGACTGCGACTGGTGGGTCAGAGGTCCTTGCGAGATCCAGCGCACTTCTTCCGATACTGATACGGGCAAGCCTTATCTTAACAGTACGAGCGATCCGTTAACGGGCAAGTGCGAGCTGATGTTCACGGATGATCCCTGCGGCATCAGACCTGCTATGTGGATCGATTATTTCGATATCGTAAAGGACAGAGTGGAGCCTTCTGACTGGATCGCAGAGGTCAGCGTTGAGACTTCCTCGCATGACGGTCTTTACACATATACTCTCTACTCAGGCTCAGATTATGAGATGACGCTCGAGATGGACGTTAATATCGACGACTATATTAGCGGCAATGTTTTCGATCTTCCAAAACTCTTAAAGGATTACGGATGGGAATTCTACGATTCAGACGCAAATCCTACAGATGACATCAAAGAAATCTCTACAGCTGTAAAAAACGGCGACGGTCATCAGACGCAGTTCAGTTTCTTTGGTGTTAACAGCAGGACTGACCAGCTCTGTGATTTCTATTTTGAATATCACCTTCCGCCAAAAGACGGCGAGGGAATCTTTGATGCCGAATCTTATTACCCGAGAGATTATCCCGACAGAGACGGCAACTTTGAGATCTACGAACCGCTGGTCGACTTCGATGAGCACAATATAGAATATGTCGTCGAAGGCTTCGGATACGACTATTGGGGCGGCCTAACATACGGCTTGTCTTATTCAGACATCGTTGTGCTCGTATACGGCATAAGATTTGCTTCTGATGAGGCAAACTTCGGTAAGAATCCGTACTATTACACGACCATGAAAGGCAGGGAAAGCCTTATGTGGTCAATGTGTTATGATCTGCCGTAAGACTCTTTGCGAAAACGATTAAAATGACTGATTTCCTGCCTGGCGGGAAATCAGTTTTTATTTGTGAGAACCGTTCGTCGGATAAAAACGCGAAAACTGTCTCTTTTATCCGTATTTTCGCGCTGTAATAAGGCTCGGGAGGGCACTATTTACGGATAAAAACTCGAAAAAGCAGTCTTTTATCCGTAATCACAAGCACAAATGGCATCATGAGGCATAAAAAATACGGATAAAAACTTCGAAAAGTCAGCTTTTATCCGTAGTGTGCAAATCAGCGGTCAAACTATCTTCTCCCCACCGCGTTCTCGGCGATGATCCCGATCGCTTTCTGCGACTGCGGCCAGTCGGGATGCGCTATCTGGAAGACGTGGTGCATCTTAAGGTCGCCGTCATTGAGAGCATCGTCAAATAAAGCGTCAGGCAGGTGCGATTTGAACTCCTTGCTCTGCTCGCGCATCATGTCATCTTCACCTGTCACGATGGCGACGCGGAGGTCCATGTCACGGTCTACGAGCTTGTTCAGATCGTAAGCGTAATCAGGCAGGCGCTGGTGCTCTTTCTTGTCGTCGGGAAGGTTCTCGAAGAAGAACCCCGGGAATTCCTTGATCGGCATCCTGATGCCGGGGCAGACCATGCCTGCGGATTCGACTGTTCCTCTGAGTTTTTCGAAGACCCACATGGCGTGGGCAGTGTGTCTGTTCCTTGCGCAGACGCCTACCATATATGCGAGATAACCGCCCGCGGAATCGCCGACGGTGTGGTATGTCTTAAATCCGTATTTGATGTAGACAAAATTCATCGCCTTGAAGATCTCGTTGATTATCTGGGGCAATGTGGAAGCAGGCAGAAGCGTGTAGTCGACATTGACTACGGGGATGCCTGCCTTGATGGCTAAATGCATGCCGAAGTTCTGGTCGAGCTTTTTGGTGCCGTAAACAAAGGCTCCGCCGTGGATCAGGATGAAGCATTCTTTCGCGCCGTAGCATCCGAAGGGAGTATAGACATCGAGCTTTAAGGGCTTGTCGCCGTCTTTGTAGACGATGTCCATTTCGGCTTTGCAGTCGTCGGGAAGGACTTCTGATTCAAGTCTGGGGGTATCGAAGGCCGTACAATTCTGGATGAAAAGCTGTCTGAACTTTTCTGCCTTAAAGCGTTTGTAAGAATTGAACATGGGACCGCCCCCTTTCTTTGTCAGCGCTTCTTGAAAGACACCGCCTTTGTCCTCGGAGTGATGAGACCTAAGAAGATCCAGAAATAGATCGCAACGTTCATGACGCTGGAGCTTAAGAGTGCCTGTGCAAGATATGCTGCGACAACGCCTAAGCAGATCCAGAGGATGCTCCTCTTCTCTTCGTCCTTCTCATTGATGATCGCCTTGACTGCGCCGGTTACGGAGTAAACGAGCAGCGCGAGATAGTTGATGAGCGCAGGGATACCCTGTGTTGCGAGCGTGTGGATGTATTCGTTATGACCCTTGTCCTGGACGCGGCTGACACCTTCGATGTATGTAGGCATCTCTCTGAATGCCTGTCCGAGGTTATCAAGACCGATACCGGTAATAGGGTGATTCTTTGTAGCGTAGAGGGCGACCTTCCAGATCCAGCCTCTGCCGGAGCCGAAGCCCTCGTCGCCGGTCAGAAGATCGGTAACGTCATTGCTTGCCGTATATTCGACTCTCGAGACGATGTAAGGAGTGCACATTACGGTGATGATCATTACCATAAGATAGCCGATGGCGATAACGAGGCAGCCGTTGGTGATGTCCCTGAATGTCTCCTTATCGATGTTGCTCTTCTTGCGCATAACAAGGAGCGATACGACATACGTGAATACGAGGCCGATCACGCCGAGCCATGCAAGACGCGCCTGGCTGGCAAGGAGCGTGTAGAACACGAGCAGTGATACTGCGTAGATGATCCACTTGAAGACCTGTGACTTGAAGAGCTTTTTGCTGAAGATGAAAAGACCTGCGGTAACAGCTGTGAGGACTGTCGAGAGCGTGCCGTAGAAGTTGGTGTTCTGGCATGTGCCGTATGTTGTTTTCGAGACGCGGTCATCACGGAAGAGACAGTATGTGATCTCCCAGTCGAACGTCTGGAAGTAAGCGATGACGCCTTCCAAGAGCGCTACGAAAACAAGTGAATACATAAGCCTCTTGCGAAGCTGCGGGTCTTTGATCATGGAGCCCGCATAGAAGAGGCCGTAGTAGCACAGGAAGTGCGTAGGCCATTCGCAGTAATACTCTGATCCGCCTGCGAAAACACCGCGGTTGACGGAGAATATCATCGACAGGAGCATGAAAACTGTGAGCGTGACATAGAAGATGTCTGCGACGTAGAGCTTGAAGCCCTTAACGATCCGCATGACGAATGTGATGATGATGAACACTGTCAGCACGATCGCGAAATACTTTATGATGTGAGCCTGATACTTGGACGGCGTAAATTTCTTAAACGAGCCGACCTTAAACTTTCTCAAGAACTCGAAAACAACCTCGATAACAGGCAGCAGCACAAGAAGTGCCATGGACATGTAGCAGAAGATCTTATCCTGGAGCTTCTCATACATTGACGGCTTTAACGCTACTTCGTCAGTCATTTGCATTCCCCTTTTGTACGAAAACATTTCGTTATTTTGCTCATTATAATTTATTAGTCAGACTGTGGGTACCCTTGCCGTATGTATGTTATATAATTGACACATCAAAATTAACGGAGGATCCGTATGTCAGAAGTGTCAGCACGCGAACAGTTGTCGGGACTTGTCGCATCCTTTATGGCTTATTCCGCAGGACATCTGCCTGAAGACGTAAAGACCCGTCTTGCGCAGATGAAAGAGATCGAGAACGAGGGCTTTGCACCCGACATCTACAATGTAATGGAAAAGAATATGCAGCTCGCGGATTCTTTGAAGAGGCCTTCGTGCCAGGACACCGGAATCCCCCAGTTTTTCGCGCGTGTAGGATCGAAATGGCCCTACATGGACATTATCGAAGACGCGCTTGTTGACGCGGTAAAGAGCGCGACTGCTAATGCACCTTTAAGACCTAACGCAGTCGAGGTTTTCGACGAGAAGAATACAGGAAATAACATCGGAACACACAGTCCCTGGATCGACTGGGAGATAGTTAAGGACAGCGACCAGTTAGAGCTCTATTTCTACATGGCAGGCGGCGGTTGCTCGCTTCCCGGTTTCTCCAAAGTACTCATGCCCCTCGAAGGCTACGACGGCATCGCAAAAGCAGTCTTCGACCAGATGACTACATACGGCGTAAACGCATGTCCTCCCTGCCTCGTAGGCATCGGCATCGCAGGCTCATCTGAAGTAGCAGCAAAGCTCTCCAAGAAGGCGCTCTTAAGACAGGTCGGCTCACACAATCCGAACCCCAAGGCAGCGCAGATGGAAAAGCTCATCGAAGACGGACTTAACGCCATAGGTTTAGGACCCGGCGGATTCGGCGGAAAGCTCTCCGTAATGGGCGTTAACATAGAGCAGGCTTCAAGACACCCGGCCACACTTGCCATGGGCCTTTCCACGGCATGCTGGGCACACAGAAGAGCAGGCATCAGGATAGGCCCTGACTTCACCTACGATTTCTTCACACACAAGGGGGCAGTCTTATGAGCACATTCGAATTCAAAACACCCGTATCTGACGAAGATATCAGAAAGGTCCACGCAGGCGACGTTATCTATCTTACGGGCGACATCGTCACGGGCAGAGATGACGTTCACCACAGAGTAGTCGTATCCGGCAAGATGCCTCCCATCGATCTTAAGGGCAAGGCTATCTTCCACGCAGGCCCCATCATGAAGAAGATCTCTGATGAAGGCGAGCCTGATAAGTACAAGGTAATCAGCGTAGGTCCTACGACATCAATGCGTATGGAGAAGGCTCAGGCAGAGTTCCTTGCAAAGACCGGCGTTAAGGTCATCATCGGCAAGGGCGGCATGGGTCCCAAGACCACACAGGGGTGCATCGACAATGTAGCGATCCACACCATCTTCCCCGGCGGATGCGCCGTTGTCGCAGCTGAAGATATTGTTGACTGTGAAGGTGTCGAGTGGCTCGATCTGGGCATGCCGGAAGCAATGTGGAAGCTTAAGGCAGAGCGCTTCGGACCCTTGATCGTCTCCATCGATTCTTACGGAAACAATCTCATCGAGAACAATAAGATCGATTTCAACACCAGAAAAGAGAAGGCTCTCGCAGACCTCAAGGGCAAGCTCAATTTCATGGACTAAGATGACGTTAAAACCCGGTCCTTCATACGAGAAATATCCTGATCTCAAAGCACTTTCAAAAGAAGGTGTTAAGCTTTTGATCTTCGATCTCGACGGCACGCTCCTGGACTCCATGAGCGTGTGGAATGATGTCGACGTCGAATTCCTTGGCCGCTACGGATATGAAGTAACTCCCGAATATACCGACATGGTAAAGCGCGCTTCGATAGAAGACGCCGCAAGGTATACCCAGACCAAGTACCGCATTCCTCTGACGTGGCAGGAGATCGTCAATACCTGGGAATCAATGGTCTTCGAATTTTACGAGAAAGAAGTCAATCTCAAAGAGGGCGCTCTGGAGTACTTGAAAGAAGCTAAAAGACTCGGATTTGCATTGAGCGTAACGACCGCGCTGTCCAGAAAAAACGCTGTTGCCGCGCTCACTCACACCGGCATAAAAGATCTTTTCGACTGCGTGATAACTTTGGAAGATCTTGGCGGCAAGATCGATAAGAGCAAGCCCGACATTTTCCTCCGCGCGAGCGGATATATCTCCGCATCAGGCAACGTGATAACCCCCGGTAAAGCACTGGTCTTTGACGACGTGGCGCAGTCAATAAACGGCGCCAGATCAGGCGGATTTTTAACCTGCGCAGTATATGACAACATCGGCTGCGGAGGCCCCGGGAGGTGGGCAGACTTCGCAGCCGGATGTGATTTTGCACTTCTGAAATTCTGATTTTTCTATGCTTTTTATTTTGTTGTCTGTTTATCCCTTATCTGATTAGTTTACCCCCTTAAGAATTTCCCCTTTTGCGGCTTTAACACCTGTCAGATTTCAGAATATATACAATGGCGTCGGACTTATTCCTTCTCCTCTGCCTTGTTATCCTTCTCTTCTGTCTTTTCTTCCTTAACTTCCTCTGCCTTTGCTGCTTCCTTTTCAGCTGCAAGTGCTTCTGCTTCCTGCTGTGCCTTAAGAGCTGCTCTAGCCTTCTTTCTCTTTCTCTTGAAGACTAAGAGGACTATGAGGCCTGCGATGAGGAATACTGCAAGTACGATGAGTCCGGGAATTGCTGCGATAATGTCGAGCAGGAGATCCTGGAAGAAGATCTTTGTGTTTTCCCAGGTGTCTGCGAACTGCTCTGAAACTCTTTCCTGGTATGTGACAACGTGCGGTTCCTCTACTTCAGTCTCTTCAAGGACTTCGGAAAGTGAGAGGTTGAGCGTTGCGTATGTTACCTGGTTCTCAAGAACTCTGATCCTTGATTCGTAGCATTCGATCTCATATCTGACATCGCTCATTCTGTTCTGCAAAACGATGATGGTATCAAGATCCTGAGCGTTGTCTAAAAGCTCTAAGAGCTGGTCGTATTCGACTCTGAGAGACTCTACTCTTGCCTTGGAATCAACGTATTCAAGTGTTACGTCTGATGTGCTCTCGCCTGAAGAGATTACCGTGCAGGAGTTGCCGACTTTCTCAAGCAATGTGTCGAGCTGGTCAGCGGGAATGCGTACCTGATAGTAAGCTGTGCGAAGATCTCTGTCGTTGCCTGTTCCCGCTACAGAAGAATATTCAATATATCCTCCGAGGAATTTAACCTGTGCCTCGACATCTGTCTTAACGCGGTCGAATTCCTTGGTCTCTGCCGACATCGTCACTGTCCTGATAAGGAGTCTTCCTGCCTCGGGATCGATGTTGACCTCGTTATCGATCTTATCGGGAGATCCGTTCGTTACACTCATGTCTTTGGTGTCGAAATTCTCGTCGTAGCCGTATTCATATTCCCAGTCTTCCCCTGCCACATAGCTGTCTGCACCTGCGGATCTGCTATAGTAGCCGTCAGATGCTTCCGAAGTCTCAGCCGGGGTGTCGAATTGCTCGCGTGCTCTGGCGCCTGAAGACTTTGAAGAGCTGCAGCCTGCTACCATCGAGATGGCAAGAATGCCTGCAATAATTGAAACCGGAACTAACTTTTTCATATATTTACCCTCCGTTTTTGGTTCGGTTTAATTGCCGTTGTTACTATAGATACAGTTCCGTTTTCCGAAATGTTGCACCGCGCTCGAAAATTTCTCCCCCAGGCTTTATACTTATCCCTATGAATGATTCAAACCGCACACAAGATCTCTGGGAATATCTCGCACAGGAACGCCGCCCCATCGCCCTCTACGGCACAGGTGACGGCGCTGACAAGATAATTAATGTGCTTGATAGTTACGGCCTGAAAGATCTCATCGCCGCTGTTTTTGCAAGCGACGGATTCGTCAGAGACCGCATATTCCGAGGCTTTAAAGTTATCTCTTACAGCGAATGCTGTGAAAAGCTCGCAGGCAAGGACTTCATAGTCCTCGTCTGCTTCGGTTCTTCGAGGCCTGAAGTCCTTTCATTTGTCGATAAAATTGCATCTGAAAGAGAGCTCTATGTGCCCGATGTTCCGGTGTACGGCAACATCTTGTTCACCCGCGGATTCTATGAATCAAACTCTGACGCTATCGATAAAACCGCCATGCATCTTGCTGACGGCACTTCGCGTAATTGCTATGAGAATTACATCAACTACAAACTAACGGGAGACATAAAATATCTCGCTTCCTGCGAGTCTCCTGACGACGATGAATTCGAACTTTTGAAAGCCTTACGCAAAGGCTGTTTTATCGATCTCGGCGCATACTATGGTGACACGGTAAAACGCTATCTGGAAAATCTCTCATGCATAGATTCCTGCATCGCCGTCGAGCCTGAGCGCCACTCATTCGCAAAGCTTTCCGCATATGCTGAAGAACTCGCAAATAAAGGCGTAAGCATCAGGTGCATCAACGCTCTTGTTGGAGGCAAAACAGGTGTGCAGCAGGTATCAGATTCCAGAGGCAGAGGCACGCGTGCAGCGGTAAACAGCAACGCTGTTTTAAAGAATACCCGTGATATAGAAGTCATCACTGTTGATTCGTTAAAACCCGGTAACGTAAGCTTCATCAAGTTCGACGTGGAAGGCTCTGAGCTTGAAGCGATAGAAGGAGCCCGTGAGACGATCTTAAAGTCACGCCCGCTCATGAAGATCGCGTGCTATCACAGGAGCGAGGATGTTTTCGCGCTCGTGCAAAAGGTATTGGAAATACGAAGCGATTACAAAGTCTATATGCGCCACACAAGGTGCATCCCGGGGTGGGATACAGACTTCTACTTCGTGTGAGGCGTTATGAAGATACTGATCGTAAGTGACTCGCACGGAATGAACGGACCTTTGAGGGCAGCGATCCTTAAGGAAGCTCCCGGCATGCTTATCCACCTGGGCGATTCCGAATATTCCACGCAGGAGATCGCTTCCTGGGCAGGGTCTCCAAAGACTCCCTGCGTATTCGTCAGAGGCAACTGCGACTACAATTCCTATGACTCTTCGGTCATAAAAAACGATGCCGTCTTTGAGCTCAAAGGTCACAAGTTCTATTGCACCCACGGACACCGCCAGCGCGTCAATTACGGCCTTCTGACGCTGTCTCTCACCGCACAGGAACAAGGCTGCGACATCGTTCTCTTCGGTCACACGCACATCCCCTACGACAGCTTCGGTGACGCGCTGTCAGACTACAGCCGCGTATATGAATCAAGAGGCGATTACCCTTCAGGTCCCCGCATCCTCAATCCCGGCTCGATCTCCCTGCCCCGCGGCGGCTCCAAGCGCGGGTATATGATAATGGAGATGGAAGACGATGGGAGATATGAGGTAAGGTACTGTCTTGTATAGCGGCCCCTTCTGTAATAAACGCTGGGGAAATCGCTGAAAATTACAGGTTTTCGCGTTTTTTTGTAATTTTCAGAAGAAAAACCGCAGATTGTTACAGAAACGGTCCTGCCGGGGCCTTCCACGCCGGGGCCGGGCGATGCTGATTTTCCCAAAATGAAAAAGGCCGCCCCTTGAAGGACAGCCTCTCTTCATTCACTTACTATTTGATTTATCTTTGGACGGTTCAGACCGATTCCTGCAATCCGTCGTTGATTATACGGAAATATAAGTCTTCGCAGGACTTGATATATTTATCTGAAGAATAGTTATCAACAATTGTCTTTTTTGCTTTTTCCCCGACTGTTTTTCGCAACAGGCTGTCTTCTGCAAGAAGCTTTGCGTAGCGCAGGAATTCCTCTTTGTTGTTGAAAACAAATCCGTTTTTACCATTCTCGACTACACCGTCCAGACAAGTATCATAACGGCAAAGAACAGGAAGTGAGCAGGACATGGCTTCCAGATACGTTAATCCCTGTGTCTCGCTTAAAGACGAATTAATAAAGATATCTCCGGCCGCATAATATTTCTGCACTTCCTTAGGCGGCACCATTCCGATAAAAATAATCCTGTCAGAAATGCCCAGTTTTTTGCAGTATCTTTCCAGCTTGCTTCTGTACGGTCCGTCGCCGGCGATCAGGATCCGGTAATCCTTCATTTCCTCGCAGGAAGCATAATCCAGAAGTTCTTCGATGTTTTTCTCTTTTGCGACTCTGCCAAGATACATGAAGATACACTCGTCCTTTTCTATTCCGTGCTTATTCCTGAGTTCTTCACGGTAACTGACGCAGTTATCTGTAAAAAAGGCATCGTTAATGGCACTTGGAATAACGGATACCGGAATGGAGATATGAAACGTCTTTAGCAGACGAGCGGTCTTCTCGGTGGGAGCAATGAACATCCTCGCCTTCCCGGAAACAGCACGGACGAGGCAGGGAAGAAGATACTTTATCAAGTGACCGCCTCCCATAGGGACATAGTTCAAGTATGCTTCATAAAAAGTATGATATGTGTGTACTATCGGTGTTTGCGTCTTTTTGGAAATCCTGACTGCGATATTAAATGTGGATAATTCACAGTTAGTATGTATTATGTCAGGATTCCATTCGATCAATTCGCGTATCATTTTGCTTCTTGAGAAAAAAGCAATTCTGGCTTGAGGATAAAAAACTGATGCACTGAAGGAGGAAATATAGTATACATTTCCGTCCTTTTTCTCTTTATGGGTATCTGAAAGAGTAAGGATCCTGACGTCATGTCCGTTCTTCCTAAGACCGTTGGCAAGCACTTTGACGGATGAGACTACTCCGCTGACGCTTGGATCATATAAATCTGTTGTAATAAGAATCTTCAAAGCGGTGCTCTCTTCCGGCAAACAGTATGAGGAATGTTGTAACATTATACATCATTGCCTCTAATATGTAAGATGTCTTCTTACTATGATAAAATTAAAAAATGCGAATTATTGCAAAGCTGCCCTGAAGAAAAGATGATACTGTGGAAAACGAGAATAAAGTTACAATAATCATCCCTGCCTATAATGCCGAATCCTCTTTAGGCAATACAATAGAAAGTGCAATTAACCAGACGTATAAAAACCTGGAGATAATCGTTGTAAATGACGGTTCCGGTGACGGCACTCAGACTGTGGCAGAACAATACCGGAAAGAAGACAGCAGGATAATCTCCTTGTCTCACAATAAGAACAAAGGTGTTTCTGCCGCCAGGAATACCGGACTTCATGCTGCAACCGGTGATTACATAATGTTTTTGGATTCCGACGATAAGTTAGATCCGGCAGCCATAGATCATGCTCTTGAAGCGGCTCTTTTTTACAAAGCGGATTATGTGGACTCCTACCAGGCCGTTCACCTGTCAGACGGCAAAAACACCGGAAAAGTATTTACGGAGGCCAAATTACCTAAACTTACCCGGAAATACGGTTCAGTATGTGATTCTCCTGAAATAGTCGATAAATATTGTTATGTCAAAGGAAAGCTATTCCGCAGATCGCTTGTTCAGGATATTTTCTTCGATGAATCCCTGGTTATTTACGAGGATCTGTATTATGACATGGCTCTTAAGACTAAGCTTGAGAATTACGTGTTCCTGAAAGAGCCTTTTTACCATTATTACCAGCGCAGTTCCTCTTCCGTAAACCAAAGGGGGGAACAACACCTTTATTATCTTCAGGCAATAGAAAAGATCAAACCGTTGTTCGGTAATAAACCGGCAGATGTCAGGGACAGAGCCTTTTCGCTGCTATATAAAAACGCTTTGCTGACCATTCTGTTTAAACTGCGCACTCAAAACGGGAAAACAGAAGATCGTAAACTAGTCAGGGAAGCACTGGTAAAACTGAATGACCTTTTTCCCGATGCAAGGAATAACCGGTTGATAAAAAAATGTCTGCTCTCATTCGTGAACAGATGTATCAGAAGCAGCACTTATCTGAAGCTTGTTTTCTCTTTCACTTCAAAAACAGACGGCGTAAAGCTGTATTTTAAACATTTGGCAATGCATTACCCATACAAATCCGGGGCTGAGCAAAGCGGAAAAGCACAGAAGAAAATCCGGATAAATATGCTTTCCATGGCAGATTCCGTTAAGGGTCAGGGCGTCGGGAGTGCCTACCTGGAGCTTTTGGGCCTCATCAGGGATTACGGTAAGGATGATTTCGAACTGAAGATAAACGGATCAGTAAGGAATTCGGATATCATTCATATCCACACCGTTGAACCGGTTAATTATATCAAGATGAAGCTTTCCAAAAAGCCCGTTATCTGTTATGTGCATTTTCTTCCCGAGACGCTGGACGGTTCTCTTAAGATGCCCCGGCTATTTATGCGGATATTCAAAAAATATGTCGTACATTTTTACAAGAGCGCCGATATGCTCGTCGTAGTGAATCCTCATTTTATAGATAAGCTGGTAAATATCGGTATAAGCAGGGAAAAAGCTGTATATATTCCGAACTTCGCCGCGAAAAAAATGTTCAACAAACTGAGCAGCGAGAAAAGACTCGGGTTCCGGGATCGTCTTTCCGAGAAATACGGTATACCCCGTGATGCCTTTCTTGTAATGGGCTGCGGACAGGTGCAGACCAGAAAAGGCGTAATTGATTTTATTAAGATCGCCGAAAAACTCACCGACATCCGGTTCATTTGGGTAGGCGGTTTTTCTTTCGGAGTTATAACCGACGGATATAAGGAGCTTTGTTCTTATATGGAAAATCCTCCGGCAAATGTCACGTTTACGGGAATAGAATCATCAGATAATATGAATCTTTACTATAACGCTGCAGACTTGCTGTTTATTCCGTCTTATAACGAGCTGTTCCCCATGACAATTCTGGAATCAGCAAATACCGGTACGCCCATCCTTATGCGTAATCTTGAGCTTTACCAACCGATACTCGGCGATGACTATCTCAGCGGAAATGACAATGAGGATTTTGCCGCGAAGATCGAAAGACTTAAAAACGATAAAGAGTATTATTCTGAAGCCTGCAGCATTTCCCGCAGGATCGCTGATTACTACAGTGAGGAAAGACTCTATAAGATGTGGAAGTCCTTCTACCGTTCTTTACTGTAAGCATGATTAAAAGGAGTACTGCTTGAATAAAAATACTTTATACAAAATATTGTCCTTTATCTTCATTTCCGCAGTACTTGCCGGAATGCTTATTTATATGCTTCATAAGGACGGAGTCGAGAATATCCTTAATATTCTTAAAACTGCCGACTACAGATGGACATTTGTGTGTCTGCTCCTTATGTTTGCGGAAATAATCCTGGATTCATTATCGCTGTTTATTCCCCTTAAAAAATCAGGATATTCAGGAAATTTCTTCGGTGTCCTCAAGTCCGATTATATCTGCAGATTTTTCAGTTATATAACTCCGTTTAATTCAGGCGGACAGCCTGTCCAGGCGCTTTATCTGTCCAAAAAAGGGATCGCGATGTCCAGAACTCTTTCGATCCTTCTGATCAAATACATCATCTATCAGGCAGCGCTCCTGACCTGGGCAGCTCTTCTGTTCGCCTTTAACAACCGGTTTTTCTTCAGCGTCTTTTCGGGCTACTTATGGCTCATCATACTCGGCATATCTGTCAGCCTGATCGCCGCATTAAGCATGGTGGTCATCGGAAAACGCACGTCTGTCGTAAGCAGGATCACAACGTCTCTTATAAACCGCCTGTCTTCATTACATATAGGAAAACGTTCTCTCATAAAAGATCCGGAATCATTAAAACAAAGATCTGATACGGCCATATCCAATTACGGCAAACAGTTCAATGAGACCGTATGCAGCAAACCGGTAATGGCAAAAATGTATCTGATCAGCATGCTTCAGATCTTTTCTTACCTTGCCATGACTTACACGATCTACAAGGCCCTCGGAAACAGCGGAGTATCAATCTGGGGGATAATAACTGTCCAGACGTTCCTGTTCCTTCTGATCGCATATGTTCCGACACCGGGCGCGGGTCTGGGCGCCGAAGGTGCTTTTGCTTTGTTCTTCCACGGAATATTCACATCCAATCTGAACATGGGAAATCTGTTCTGGCGGTTGTTTACCTTCTATATCCCGTTTATCCTCGGCAGCATTTTTGCCATGTGCAATAAATCATCCGGGAAAAATGCCGAAGAACAGAAAGAATGAAAAAGGCCGCCACTTCAAGGACGGCCTCTCTCATTATTCATAACTTATTCCAAACTATTAATAGTTCTCAGCGTTTACTTCGAAGTAGCTCTGAGGATGAGCGCAAACGGGGCAAAGCTCGGGTGCCTTTGTGCCGACTACGATGTGGCCGCAGTTTCTGCACTCCCAGACCTTAACTTCGCTCTTAGCGAAAACTTCCTGAGCCTCAACATTCTTGAGGAGAGCTCTGTAGCGCTCTTCGTGATGCTTTTCGATAGCGCCGACCATTCTGAACTTAGCTGCGAGTGCCGGGAAGCCCTCTTCTTCAGCTGTCTTAGCGAAGCCTTCGTACATGTCTGTCCACTCGAAGTTCTCGCCGTCAGCTGCAGCTGCTAAGTTCTCTGCTGTTGTGCCGATGCCCTCGAGCTCCTTGAACCACATCTTAGCGTGCTCCTTCTCGTTGTCAGCTGTCTTGAGGAAGAGAGCTGCGATCTGCTCGTAGCCTTCCTTCTTAGCCTTGGAAGCGAAATAGGTGTACTTGTTTCTTGCCTGTGATTCGCCTGCGAAAGCAGCCTGAAGATTCTTTTCAGTCTGTGTACCTGCGTACTTGTTTGCCATTTTTGATTCCTCCTGAGTTTTTATAGCTGTTTGTTTTGTTTCTTCTTTTTGCACAGTGCCGTTATCCAAGGGGATAAAGTAGCTTGCGTCATGCTTGCACCACGGGCAGATAAAATCCCGGGGAAGGACTTCGCCTTCGTAGATGTATCCGCAGACAGTGCAGATAAAGCCCTTCTTAGGTGCCTCGTCAGCCTTGGGTGCACCCGGCTTCTGCTTGATGTTCTTCTGATAATAAGCGTATGTGACCGAAGGATCATCAGATAAGATCTCCCCGTCAGTTACGTCAGCCAGGAACATTGTGTGTGTGCCGAGATCAGTCTCACTTACGACCTTGGCAGAGAGATACGCATTGGTCTCGTCAGCGATATAAGCGATGCCGTTTGCCGCGCGCTTAAAGTCGATGCTCACAAACTTGTCGATGTCTTTGCCGCTCTGGAATCCGAAATGCTTAAAAGTCTCGAATTTGGATCCTTCGGTAAGGATCGAGACGTTGAACTCGCCGGTCTTTTTGATCATGTCGTGCGTGAAGTTAAGCTTGTTGACTGCTACGCAGATCCTGTTCGGTTCTGTAGTGACCTGCATCACGGTGTTAACGATGCAGCCGTTATCTTTGGCGCCGTCTTTTGCCGTCAGGACAAAGAGCCCGTAAGTCAGGTTGTACATGGCTTTGCTGTTCATGCTGTTCCCCTTTCTTCTGGTGTAGCGCCTTTTGCCTGAAAGGCATAGTCATATTATAGGGGATAGAGCTCTGTTTGTGGGTGAATTATTAATTAATTTTTGATTTTTTATTTGGGGGAGGAAGGTATCGAAGAGGCGGCGCTGTCTGAAGGCCTTTTCCGGGCAGAATGAAAGCATTTTTTCGCAGGCTAAAGAACAGTATTTTTCGCAGGTAGAAGAGCAGTATTTTTCGCCGGTATCGGAAAACGCGAAAACAAGGCCGATGCCGATACAAAAATCCTTCAAACGTATCGGAAACTCATAGATTTCTTCGCTGACCGATACATTTTCGGGCAATGTGTATCGGTAGAAGCACTTAAACTTCTCATTCCGATACAAAAAGCCTCGATTTGTATCGGTAATGCAAGGTTTTTGAAAGACACCGATACACGCTTATAATTCTCAGCAAAAATCCGAGGCGATAATTATAAAACCAACGGCACTTTTATCATTTAACGCGCGAAAAACGCCGCAGAATTATAAGTCCGCCGAAAAACTTATAATTCCTGCCCTCATAACAAAAAGAAAATGATAAGAACTGCGAAATTCTTATCATTTTCCTATCCAAAAACAGCAATTAAGGATAACCGCGCATGCCCCACGAAGAATATTAGCGTCCCGCGAAGATTATTAGCGCCCCGCGTAAACACCCCGCGCCACGCAGCAAAAACCGGATTACTCAGTCCTCAGCGCAGTTACAGGATCCTGTCTCGAAGCCTTCTTCGAAGGAATGAGTCCTCCGATAAGGGTAAGGATGACGCTCAGGACTACGAGGATTATCGCAGCGCTCCACGGCAGAACAGCACTTACGTCAGACGAATCCGCCAGCTTATGTATCAGCGCGTTTATCGGTATCAGCAGCACAAGCGATATGCCGACGCCCAGAAGACCTGCAAGGAAGCCCGTTATTATGGTCTCAGCATTGAATACCTGGGCGACATTGTGCTTTGAGGCGCCCATGGCACGAAGGATACCGATCTCCTTGCGGCGCTCGAGAACGCTGATGTATGTGATGACGCCGATCATGATGGAAGATACGATGAGCGAGATGGATACGAATGCGATGAGCACGTAAGAGATCGTGTTGACGATCTTCGTGACGGACTTCATCAGCGCGCCTACGATGTCGGTGTAGACGATGTTCTTGTCGTCCTCGCCTGCTTCTTCGACCTTCTTGTTATAGTCCTTGATTATCTGGACGATCTCGTCCTTGGATTCGAAGTCCTTGGGGAAGATCGTGATGCTCTGGAGATCTTCTTTGTCGCAGTAGCCGAATGAAGCAAGATTCTTCTCGGCTGATGATACGCCGGAGCCGCCCATCATCTCATTCATGAATGACTGCAGCTGGCTCTCGTCCATATTGAACTGGAAGGCCTTTGCGAACGCGTCCTGATCGATTGTAAGAGCGCTTCCCATGCCCTCGAATGTATCCTTCAAAGCGTTTGTCATGTTGGAAGCGAGGCGCTCGATGACCATCGTGATGGCCTTCTGGATGCCGTCGCTGATCTGGCTCATCATGGAAGATGTCATGCCGGATACGTTCTTCATGACCGTGGCAGTGATCTCATCAGCATTTACGGAAGTCGTCACGACATAAGTGATGAGATTTTTAGCGCGCTCAGTGCCGAGATATTCCTTGATCGAATCGCCAAGAACTGCAGGATCGGGAAGGTTATTCTCGTTTGCGTACTCGCTGTATGCGGCAAGGAGTGCTGCAGCCATGTCGCGGGCATTTTCTGCCGTTACTTCGATCTTTTTCGTGATCTCTTCTGAGATCTTCTCAGACTGGGCGTCTACGACAGCCTTGCCTTCATCGCTCTCGAGATACTGGCGGAAAAGGGCCTGGTAGTTCGAAGGATCAGTGATGTCCCAGCCCTGCTTTGCGGCATATTCTGCGAAGCCGTCTGTGATAGCGCTCAAAGCCTCATTTACGAGAGCCTGGTCGATAGCGCCCGCGCCGCTGTCATTGATTATCTTTATAAGCTGCTCTCTTATGATCGCAGAGCCTCCGGGTGACGAGATGAACTGTGACATCGCGTCAGGAAGATTGGCATAGTTAGTAGACGGATCATCGGAAGCGTAGGCCATGTAATCCGTTAAGATGCTTGAGATACCGGTGCCCAAAGCGTCATAGTCCACCTTGAGATCGACACCGTTGAGAAGGCCTGCGATCTGGTCTGCAGAAAGGCTCGGCATAGCGCTGCCGAACGCTCCTGAGAGATCCATGCCGCTCATGTCTCCGAAAGCGTCCTCATCTATATTGAGCTTGTCCTCATCGAAAACAAAAGCATTCTGGATAGCGTCTTCATCGATCGAGAAAAAGTTGCCCATATCAAAATCGGACTCTTCCTCATCGAATCTGATGCCTGTGAGCACGTTGACTTCGCGGTCAGCCTTCTGGGCTTTAACGATGTCGGCTCCTTCCGCTTCTTCCCTGAGCTCTTCTACGAGATTCTTGTCGTAGTAGATGCCTGCGTCGAGCATCCAGATGTCCTGTCCCTGCTTGGGCTGGACGATGCCGACGATCTTGAGATCGTAGCTGCTTGAGACGAGATCGCGCATGTAGTCTGTGTTGTTGCGCATATCGGTGTAGATCTTGTTGTTCTCGTCGTACTTATAGCATTTGTAAGCGGGGACGACCTTGAAGTTCGTGCCCAGGAAGTCTTCGTAGAGCCAAGTGTAGTATGTCTGGTCAGTCTCGACTTCGAGGCCGTTAGAAAAGTCCTGGATCATCTTGTCGAGCTCTTCGGAATCCCTTAATCCGAACGCGTAGCAGATGTAGTCTGATACCGCGCCGTTCTGCGTAAGTACCAGTACTGCCTCTCTGGAATTTTCAGGCCACCTGCCTGCCTTTACGTCGTACTGGTCGATGTAGAGGGCCTCGTTTTCGGGCATCTCAAAAAAGACATTCATCGAATATGACGATGCGAATACCGATGAGGAAGAAAGTCCCATTGATGCGAAATCGTCATTAGGGTTGACCTGTCTGTAATCGCCCGTGCCCTTATCGTAATAGTAGATGTGCGGATCGATGCTGTAAGAGTATTCGACGCCGTTGGAGAGCTCGTATATCTCAGGTCTCTCGTTGTCAAAATAATCCTTCAGCGAGATGAGGTCATTGGTCTGGACGGTGGATAACAGCTGTCCTACAGAAGGGACTTCCGTGATCTCGCCTTCGGCAGCGGGCTCCCAGGTCTCTGTCTGGACCATCATCATGGACATAAAAGAGATCGATGAACGCTCGATCGTCAGAGGATACTGCGAGAGCGTCTGCCGCTCGGTCCTGTTGATATATTCGTTGACGCCGTTTGAGAGCGATAAGATCAGTGCGATGCCGATGATGCCGATGGAGCCTGCGAAAGCGACGAGAATGGTCCTCGCCTTCTTGGTCCTTAAGTTATTGAAGCTCAATGAGAGCGCGGTGAGGAATCCCATCGAAGCCTTGCCGAGATTCTTGTGGACAGGCGTGATGACATTGGCTTCCGCATCAGGTTCGAACGGATCGCTGTCATCGGTGATGTGTCCGTCCCTGAGCTTGACGATCCTCGTAGCGTATTCTTCAGCGAGCTCGGGATTGTGCGTTACCATGACTACCAGGCGGTCATTGGCAACCTCTTTCAAAAGGTCCATGACCTGTACGCTGGTGTCTGTATCGAGCGCGCCCGTAGGCTCGTCTGCAAGAAGGATATCAGGATCGTTTACAAGTGCCCTCGCGATCGCGACACGCTGCATCTGGCCGCCGGACATCTGGTTAGGCTTCTTGTGGGCCTGCTCGCGGAGTCCTACCTTCTCGAGAGCGTCTAAAGCTCTCTGTCTGCGCTCCTTGGCGCTGATGCCGGAGATGGTAAGCGCGAGCTCGACATTGGAAAGGATATTCTGATGCGGGATCAGATTGTAGCTCTGGAAGACGAAGCCGATCGTGTGATTGCGGTATGAATCCCAGTCCCTGTCCTTATAACGCTTGGTGGAAACGCCGTTGATGATGAGGTCGCCCGTATCGTAGCGGTCCAAGCCGCCGATGATATTAAGGAGCGTCGTCTTGCCCGAGCCCGAAGGTCCCAGGATCGCAACGAACTCATTGTCCCTGAGATTCAGCGACACTCCGTCCAAAGCCTTTTGTACGAGGCTTCCTGTTTTGTATTCTTTATGTATATCCCTAATCTGCAACATAGTGTTGAAATTCTAACACGCAAAAAACGAACAATCTTTATTCTAACTGTTAAATATTAGCGAAATCCGCGTAAACTAGGGACTTGCCGACTGTTCATTCACGCGTCTCGAAAACTCCCTTATTCCTTTATTTTCAAGCTTTGTGAACCTACTATATTTTTATGGCTTATGCCAAAGCCCCGCTTTATCAGAGCGGGAGCTTCGAATAGAGCCATGAGCTTCTCTTCTCAAAAGATTCCTTGTCAACGAGCTTGGAGAACAGCTGGAACTGTATCGTCCTTACTGACTTCATGAACGGCTTTGCGGCAGCTGCGAGGCCCTTGCACTCAGCTGCGAATGCCTCCTCGGAGCAGTCGACGATGGCCAGATATGACTGCCTCTTCTGGTCTGCTTCAGGCGCAGAGATGAGGACCATCAGTCTTGCGATTGATGCATGCGCGCCGCAGTACTGCTTTAAGGCCTTCTCAAGCGCGAGGAACTCCGGTGTGTTCAAAGGATTCCTGATGACGACCTTCGTAAGGCCGGAGATATCAGGACCGCCCTTGCCGATGAATTCATCGAGCGCGCGGTTGCCGGTGCCGCCCAGAGCGAGCGAAGCATTTTCAGCCGAGCCCTCACCGAATCTTGCCTTGAAAAGTCTTGTGTTTACCATATCACCGATAAGCTTTGCCGGGAGCGTGATGGACACGGGTCCGCCCGGATTGACGATGATACCCTGGTGGTTAGTATCTCTTCCGATAGCTGCTGCCTGGGCAAAAGACAGTGAGAATGTCTTGTTCATGCCCTGCTTTGAGAATGCCTTTTCCCTGGCATCCTTCTCGAGCTTGAAATGCGTAAATACAGGCAGGAGCGAAGCGTTAGGATCTTTTCTTGTGCTCATTCCCGCGAAAGCGATGTTGCTCTTGCCGTTCTTGGCAGGCGCGATCCTTACGGGTGTCAGGAGCTCTGATGTCATGACCGCATCCATGGTAGCTGAGAAAAACTCGGGGATCTGGCCGAATCTGCCGTACTCACAGAGCATTGCGATGGTCCTGGGGTTGCCCGCCTTGGCCATGCCTCTGCATCTGGGATCTGCCATGTCTTCGATACCGGGAGCATCAGTGATGACCGCGAATCTGTCGACAGGTCTTTCTACCGACTGGTCCGGATCGTCCGGAAGCGGGATATCGCCTCTTGTGATCTCGAGCTCTGCTCTCTCATAAGATGCTTCGTCTACGAAGTCTCTTCTCTCGTTTCTGATCTTCTCGATCCTTACGCTGTACTTGCAGCCGTCGCCCTGATAAACGTAAACATCTGTGCCGGCCTTAACTGTACCTCTGATGTCACCGCGGACGATAACGTTGCCCTCTGTCTCAGGCTCAGCCGTCAAAGGGATCTCGTCGCAGACCAGGAAGAATGTCATGCCCTCGGCATTGGCAGCGCCGTTCAGGATCTTCTCCGCAGCGATCTTGACCTGCTCATTCATCTCGTCCTGCTTCTTGGTGGCAGCATCCTGTTCAAGCTGTCTCTCGAGAGCCTTGGCTTCTCTTTCCTGCTGCTCTTCCTCACGGGCCTCCATGATGATCTTGAGCTCGTCTGTAACACTGTTACTTTGTGTATTTTCAGCGGTCTGGGCGATATTCTCGTCAGCCTTCTTTTTCTTTCCGAACAATGCCATAAAGCATCCCCCTTTTATTATTTCCAATGTGAGATTATAGCACATCGCGCGCACGCGTGCCTTAACTACGCCTTAATACTACCGCTGATTTGTCCTTTACACGGGGAGCGTACGAGGAATAAAATAGCGCCATAAGCGTTTTCGAGAGGCAGGCAAATGGAAAACTTCGACAGACAGGATATATTGGATAAGGCAGCCCGGGCGTACGATCACGCCGAGAAGACCATCATGGCGATGGATACTGTCTTCCAGAATGTCTCGGGAGCCGATTACGATCCGGATCTCACGCTCGCGCAGTTCGACATGATCCTGCAGGGCGTCCTCCTGAGCGTCGCGTGCGCCGACGGTGTTTTCGACGAGCTCGAGCAGGACTTCATAAGACAGTTCGCGATGCACGGCGACCTCCTGAAATACATCCAGACCGACATGGGCGTTGATACCGAGATGACCTGGGACCTCATCGCAAATCTCCCCGAAGACCTCGTAAATACGCTTCTTGAGGTGCTTCCGCAGGTCCTGGACGACCAGTGCGAGAGCTTCATATACCCGCTTGCCGCAGTCGATTTCTCATACAGCCAGTACGGCGGCGTAATGACTACTCCGGGCGATTTCTTAAAGTCCATCGAGGCTGACATGATCCAGATCGCAGGGCTTCTGGCGTTCGTCGATCACGACGGCACCGATGACGAGATCTGCGCCGCAGTCGAGATGATCTACGCGCTCGAAGGCAAACACTGGAGAGATCTTTTGTCGGGAAGAGCTTTGGGCTCAGGTCAGGAAAAGACCGATAATTAACGGATAAGGGCTTCCCACGGGCCCGAATACTGCGCGAAAACCCCGTAGAACATTATCACCGCGATCACGAACAGCACCGTAACTGCCGTGATCACTTTTGACATCGCCTTTGCTGCGCCGCCCTCCATCTTCACGATGCTTCCGCACCAGAACGCGGCGGGGATCAGCACGGGGACGATATATCTGAAGCTCTGCGTGCATACGACGGGGTGCTTAAAGCAGAACAATATCTCAGGCAGTATGAGCGCTGCCGCCAAGACCCAGAGAGCGATGTTTTCAGGGCTCTTTCCGCTTTCCCTGACCCTCTTGTAAGCTCCGTAAATTGCGCAGACAGCGACTACAAGCACCAGCACGAACGCAAGTACCACAAGGGCCTTTGCGACGAATACCAGATAATGATCCGTGAATCTGCGCTCGTCAAAAAGTCCGGTCTTTACGATCGCGAGCGGGATGTTGAAGTCATTTAAAGCTCCGCCCTCCTGCAAAAACGGTGTTGATAAAAGCTCCTTTGAAGGCGCGAAAAGTCTCTGCCAGACTGAATACATCCAGACGTCCTGGCCTGCAGACGAATCGATCTCGAAGACATATGTGATCGGCGTTCCGTAAGTGATGAGATTTTTTAAAGGGAACCATAAGCCCAACGGGAATACGGTTACCGCAAACACGGAGAACTGCTTGATGAGATCCTTGATCCTGCCCTTGTGGGCGGCCTTCTGAGCCTTTGATTCCACGGGCTCTTTGACTGTCTTTACAAGCTTTGCAAGGAACAGCCATGCGACAGGCAGTGCGACAAAGCCCATCGAGAGCTTGGTCATCATGGCGCAGCCTATAGCGATCGCGAGGAAAAGGATCGTGGCAAGCCCGGGCTTGGAATACCACTTGAGCGCAAGGAAGACCGATGCGGCAAAGAACATGAGAGCCAAAGCATCGTTATTTACCTGAATCGCAAGGAAGATCATCTGCGGGCAGAAGACGATGAGAGCCAAAGAAAGCGCAAGTGCTTTGCCCCCGATCTTGAACCATTCGAGTGTCTTTTTAGCGAACAGGATGAAGTATGAAGTCCACAGCATCGGAAGGAATTTGAGACCGTTGATATTGCCCGCAAATCTCGTCGGAAGCACGTTGTGGATCTTCAGGAACAAAGCGCTCAAAAGGTAGTGGAGCGGCGGATGGTAGAACTGTCCTAAGTCTCTGACATCGCCTGACGGGAGCGCCATGTTGTTGTAGATGTAAAGGATGTATGTGTCGTGGAATCCTGCCTGGTCTTCGGAGAAGTTTGACACGTCGTGCTGCCAGAAATTCAATGGCGTGAAGATCACCATCACGGCACGAATCACGAATCCCGCGCAAAGCACTGCAGTCACAGCGTCTTTGGCCTCAAATATATGTGCTGCGATGAGCACGGTCACGCATACCAGGATCGTTCCCAAACCGCCCCAGAGCATGACATTTTCCATGATGGAAATGCATGAGAGTGTCGCTCTGTTTACCGCCTTGAAAGACAGTGTGAATATCAGCATGTAGACGGCAAATACCGGGATCGCGGAAGCGAGTGAAAAGAATCTTTTCGAGCTGCTCACAAAAGCTCTTGTGACGTAATAAACGCAGGCTGTCGTAAAGACCGTCATGAGGACGGATAAAGGCATTTCTCTAAGGCTGACTGCGTTCATTCCGGACATCAGATAAAGGAAGATCACGGCCAGCGTGCACACGCCGAAGCCCTGCGCGATATCCCTGTAATTTTTAGTTGCCGGTGCCTTGTCTGCCATATCAGCCGGTCACCGTGACCACGCCTTTGACGTATGTCCAAAGGATCGTGTAGAAGAGTATCGATAATACGATAAATGCAGCAGCCAGGCGCCTTGTGACCTTCGGCATGAGTTCCTTGTTCGTGCCCGGGATCTTTATGTCTCCGGCCCTCAAATAGAACACCGCACTGCATAAGAGCAGCGGCGTGCTGTATCTGAAATTCTCTGAGCAGACGTGCGGGAAATTCAGTGAGAATGTTATTACCGAGATGACTTCTGTTACCGCAAGAACGATCATCGACATGTCTTCCCAGAAAGTGCCTCTTTTCCTGATCGTGATGACAGTATAGATGAGGCCGGTAAAGGCGATGGCGATCATTATGAGGAACACGATGAGGAGCGCATAGCCTGCCATGCTCATGAGGAAATCATCCCTGCAGTTCTCGCCTCCGAAGAGCGCCGTCTTGACCTGCGCGATAAAGATGTTGTAGTCCTTCTCGCCGTCAGATCCGAGGTTTATGTAATAGTCCTCTATCGGGAATCCGTAGAAGCCGAAGAGCCTCTGCACAGGTGAGTAGCTGCTTAAGTCCTGATAGGGATTATCAGAGCGCAAAACATATGTGAGCGGCACGCCGAACTTGATGAAGTTCCTTACCTGGAACCACAGTCCCAGAGGCGCGCAGATAACGCCGAATGAAACGAGCTGGAGGAACGTCCTTCCGCCTCTCTTTTCCTTCTTGTCCGCGATATCCTTGAAGAGCTTTACGAGGAAGAGGAATCCTAACGGGAACGCAATGATGCCCACAGCGATCTTGGTCATCATGCCGAAGCCGACAGCCAGCGCGGAGAAGAGAATGTATCTCCACGATCCGTTCTTGAACCATTTGAGTCCGAAGTAGAATCCCGTGAAAAACAGCAAGACCGATAACATGTCGTTGTTTATGGAAGCCGACATCAGGATGAATGCGGGGAAAGCGGAGACGATATAAGCAGCCGTCACATGGTGCTCTTTTTTGACGCCCAGGAGCTTGATGCTCCTGAAGATCATAATCATCGCATACTGCGCCCAGAGCATCGACAGAGCCTGCAAAGCCTCGTAATTATGCATTCCCTTGGGCAGGAGCTTCTCGTAGAGTCTTAAGAACAACGCGCTCACGATGTAGTGGAACGGCGGATGATAGAACTGGCCGAAGTTCCTGACATCGACATCGGGGATCGACAATTTGTCCCTGACATAAAGGATGTATCCGGAGTGCATTATGTTATATGTGCCCTCCTCGAAAACACCGATATCATGCTGTCTCGTGCTGATATCCGTGTAGAGCACATAACCGAGTCTTACCATGAATCCCATCGCGAAGATCAGGGCTATCAGGGCTTCATCGGAGAGCCTTTTCGTCCTCTTCAGATAGATGCCGTAACCGATGATGAGCACATATCCGCACACCATGATCGCGCATGCCGCGCCCTTGCCCGCAACCTGCATTCCCGTACCGAGAAGCACAACGAGCGCCATGAGCGCCGTGATGATAAATGGATGCCTGGTTAAAACACCGGTGACTGTATCCTGCTTAAGACTCAAAGCCCAAATTCCTCGATCCAGTAATAACTAAATTCGTATTCATCGCTGTCGGGTCTGAAGAGTGCTGCGCCGAATGTCTTGTACTCAGGCTTCAAGATATTTTTCCTGTGTTCTTCAGATGCCATCCACGCATCGAAAACAGCCTGCGCGGTGGGCTGTCCGCACGCGATATTCTCAGCGTAAAGCGGACTGTTGCTTTCTGTATATCCGTTGACCGTATACCACGGCTTACCGTTGGGTCTTAAGTGATTCTGGTTCTGCGACTGCGTAAGGAGCGGAATCTCAGCGGCACGCTCAGCTGCGCAGCTTGCAAGAGTATCAGACCATGTGAGCGGATCAAGACCTTCGTCCACACGGGCCTGGTTTACCAGATCAAGAAGCTCTTTGGCATAAGCAGACTGGCCGGAAGCCTTGAGGTTTTCCTCTGAATCTGATGAATCCGAAGAGCTTGAAGAATCCGATGAAGACGAGTCAGATGTGCTTTTATCGTCTGTTGTCTCATCTCCGGTCTGTTCGGGTGCAGGCTCGACAGAAGGCAGTCCGTTTGCGGCCTGCGCGCTGGATGCTGCCTCGGGAGTGCCGGCCGGCGGATAACCGGTATTGTCTGTGATCTCGGCATCGGGGTTTTCTTCTATCCACTTATCCCTGGCCTCAAGAGCTCCGAGCACATAGTACTCGGCATTCATGAATATGATCTTGTTCCATTCGCCGCACTTGGCAACGACTATGACTCTCTCGCCTTCATTGAGGGAGATCTTGTTGCCGCTGCTGAAAACGTCGGGAAGACTGAATGCTGTGGCTTTTCGGGATGTGACATATTCAAAATCGTCAGATGCCGTAGGCGTGAAGAATCTGATCTTCTGCGAATTCTGCGGATCAACATGCTTCTCGGCAGCGTTCTCGGGCGCGTCAGTATGCACGATGTCCGCGCTCTTTACGTAATATCGTGAACCGCCGTACATTATGGCTGCCCAGCCGTCTCTGCTGAAGCCGATGACCTCAAAAGTCCTGGACTCGACAAGCGCGGGCAGCGGACCATCTGTCTCGACAGGTTCGCTGTAAAGCGTGAGGCCGCCTTCCCTGGGCTTGTAGTAATTGTTGCCCACTTCGGTCGTCGTAAAGATCATGATGTTGTCGTGCTCATTGACGACCTCGATAACTACATCGCCGGCTTCTACGGCATCGCTGATCGACTGGTCATCTTCGTCGGAGCCCTGCGTGATCTCAACTTCTATAAGCACTGCGCCGTCACTGCCTTCGACAGAAGACACGGGCTGCTCGTCAGTGCGCGAGCCCACCCTGATGTAATTCGTGACTCTGTAGACGGCAAAAGCGCATATGCAAAGCAGCAGGACCATAAGCCCTGCGATAAGGTACTCATATCTCGTCCTTATATCCGTATTGTTCCCATTCTCTTCCATAACTATCCTTGATTCCGGCTTGTTCCTGACAACGGCGGATAACGCCGGCGCCGGGAAGAGCCTTTCCCTCCATTATTTATAATAAATGCAAAGCCTTTTGTTTTCAACCCGCAGGGTGTTTTGAAGGCCCCTTCTGAAGCGCCCGGAACAGTTGCGGTTAAGCGGAATCCGAGTTATTATATTTTTTGTAATTTATTTTTGAGGAGGGGACTTCATGGATAAGAAGAAACTCTATATTATCGTGGGTTCTGCAGTTGCCGGCACGCTTCTCATCGTGGGAATCGTTGCTGCCATTCTTGCCAACAGACCCAGCGCTCTGCTCGTTTCCGCTACCGCAAACACAGCTAAGGATTTCTCGAGGCTCGAAGTCATTCAGTTTGCACAGCAGGTATCAAACGGCGGTTCTGTTGCTGTTTCTGCAAACCTCGATAAATACGTCGACGACATATCCATCCAGGGTAAGATCTACACCGATGCTAAGAACAATAAGGGCGCTTATGAGATGACCATCTATGACGAAGACGACATCATGGTACAGCCCAGGATCTACGTCGGAAGGGACTCTATCGTTGGTACCTGCCCTGAGATCTTCGAGGGCGCATACGGCATCAACTTCAAGAAGCTTGATAAGAACCTTCCGGGCTCAATTTTCGATCCCGATGAAGATACTGACTACTCACTCCCTGAAAGCGTTTACGATTACCTTATGTCTCTTGCAGAGAACTCAAAGGGTAACAAGGAGCTTCAGCGCGACATCGAGAAGGCTGCAATAAGATACGAGAAGTACACGCTCCAGACGATCGTTAAGTATGCTGATGTCACCAAGACCAGCGACAAGATCACTGTAGGCGGCGACAAGATCTCCTGCACAGTAATCACGATCGAGCTCGACGAAGACGCAATCGTATCGATCTGCCAGGATATCATCGATTACATCAACAACGATAAGGCTCTTGAAGATCTCCTTTACCGTTATTATTCTGCAAATCCGACATCCAACATTAGCTACTATTCGATCCTTTACGGATACGACTACGATTCCGATCCTGAAGATATGGTCGACGAGTTCTACGATGAGGTCGACGATTTCGAGGATTCTTTGGACTACATCGAAGACATGAGCATCGACATCGAAGCTAACGTCTATATCACAAAATCCGGCAAGAGGATCGCCCAGGTCGACTTCGAATCAGAGGTTCAGGGCGAAGAGTTCGAGTGCTCTTTAGTCCTCGGCAAGAACGTTACAAAGACAAAAGAGATGAGCTTCAGCTATGAGACATCCGACGGCGATAAGTTCTCCATCAAGTACGAGGTAGAGCAGAATGACGCTAAGGGATTTGAAGCTGAGATCAAGTACGAGACCTACGATCCCTGGAGCTACTACAGAAGCGAGAATAAGGGCAAGATGACCATCAGCTGGGACAAGAAGTCCGGCGACTGCGAAGTCAAGGTCAAGAGCGAATACGATGATCTCACCATCAAGGGCAACCTCACAAAGAAGGGCGACAAGCTCATCTATGTCCTCGAGAACATCAAGCAGGACGGCTCATCCGTCGGCGATGTCAAGTCTCTCGAGCTCACGATCACGATCGACAGAAGAGATCCCGCTCCGAAGACACCTTCAAGATACACAGAGATCATTCTGATGGACGAGGATGATTTTGAAGATCTCTATGAGGAGATCGAGGAAGGCATCGAAGACCTCGAAGACGAGTTCTTCTGATACCGTCAAAACCAAAACTTTTAAGGGGCTGCCTGGTGGCGGCCCCTTTTTTGTGGGCGGGGGCATGTGATTATCCAATTTTCGTAGTGTGTTAATTTTGTTGGTCTAAAAGTGCCCGAAAAGACCAACAATTAGACGTTTTTTCGCAAAAGCAAGCTTTTTGTTGGCCTAAAACACCTCTTGCAGGCCAACAAATTTAACACACGGCAAAATTCCGCGCATCGCACGCGCCCTAAAGTCACCCCCTCCGGCCCCCCGCCAATTTTTCTTATTTATATACACGCATAATGTCAGATAACGTGATATAATCTTAAAGTTTTAGTGTGGATTTTTGTCCCTACACAATCCAAGTCATAAGAGGTGTGCACATGAAGAAAGTTCTGGTATGCAAGGAAAGCCTGCCTGCCGAGACAAGAGTTGCCCTTATCCCCGATGACATCAAGAAGCTCACTGGTATGGGCTTTGAGTTCACGGTCGTTAGCGGCGCAGGTCTCAAGAGCGGCTTCACAGATGCGGATTACGAACAAGCCGGCGCAAAGATCGTTAATGCCGAAGCAGACGGTCTTAAGGATGCCGAGATTGTTGTCAGGATCCTCAAGCCCGATTCAGCTGACGGCATGAACCCCGATACGGTTCACATCAGCTTCTTAGATCCCTTTAACGAGAAGGATCTCCTTAACGGATTCGCCAAGAATAACATCCAGGCAGTATCCCTTGAGATGATCCCCAGAACGACTCTCGCACAGAAGATGGACGTTCAGTCTTCACAGACATCACTTGCAGGCTACGTCGCAGTTCTCAATGCGGCAGCACGTTTGCCCAAGATCCTTCCGATGATGGTTACTCCTGCAGGAACTATCAATCCTGCCAGAGTATTCGTTATCGGCGTAGGCGTTGCAGGCCTTCAGGCTATCGCAACTGCTAAGAGACTCGGCGCGCGCGTTGACGCTTTCGATACAAGACCGGTCGTAGAAGAGCAGGTCAAGTCACTTGGCGCTAACTTCGTAAAGATCGACCTGGGCGAGATGGGCCAGACAGCCCAGGGCTACGCAAAGGAGCTCACACCCGAGCAGATCGCAAAGCAGCAGGAAGCTCAGGCTAAGGTCTGCGAGAAGGCAAATATCGTAATCACCACCGCCAAGGTCTTCGGCCGCAAGGCTCCTGTCCTCATCAAGAAGGACGTTTTAGACCGCATGCAGCCCGGCGCCATCATCGTCGACATGGCTGTTTCCACAGGCGGTAACGTCGAGGGCTCCAAGCCCAATGAAGTAGTCGTTACAGACAACGGCGTAGTCATCCTTCCGGGCGACGAACTCCAGCGTCAGGTTCCGTGGGACGCCTCGAAAATGCTCTCCGGCAACATCTCCGCATTCCTTACCCACTTCTACAACAAGGAGACAAAGGAATTCGAGGTCAAGATGACCGACGAGATCATGAAGGGCTGCCTGCTCACACAGGGCGGAGCCATCATTCACGAAAGATTCAAGGAGGCATAATAATGGACGGACAGACAATAATGCTGTTGGTATTCGTTTTTATCATCGCAGCTTTCCTCGGAGTCGAGCTTATTTCCAAGGTTCCCTCCCAGCTTCATACTCCGCTCATGAGCGGTACGAACGCTATCTCCGGTATCACCATCGTCGGTGCTATCGCAGCTTGCGCTATCAATGTTGACAATCATGTTTTGGGCATGATCTTAGGCGGCATCGCCATTCTTTTCGCAACCATCAATGTTATCGGCGGTTACTTCGTCACAGACAGAATGCTTGCAATGTTCAAGAAGAAGGAGGATAAGAAGAAATAATGGAATTCAACGATTTTTTCTGCATCTTCCTTTACATGATCGCGAGCGTCTTCTTCATCATGGGAATCAAGAAGCTCGGAAAGGCAGATACTGCCCGTAAGGGTAACCTCATGTCCTCCATCGGCATGGGCATCGCTGTCATCTCAGTACTCATCTCACAGGATGTTTTCGACGGCGGCTTAGTAGCTTACATAATCATCATCCTCGCTATCGCAGCAGGATCCGTTATCGGTTTCATCTGGGCTAAGAAGGTCGAAATGACCGGCATGCCCCAGCTCGTAGCGCTCTTCAACGGCTTCGGCGGTCTGTCGTCAATGCTCGTTGCAATCTCTCAGTATTGCGCTATCCGCGGCGGTTCTTACGCTGTCGGCACAGATGCTTTCACATCGATCACATTAGGCCTCACGATCCTCATCGGTGCTGTTGCCTTCACAGGTTCACTCATCGCTTGGGCTAAGCTCGCAGGCCTCAAGATGTTCAAGAAGAACATCACGATCCCCGGCAAGAACTTCATCAATGCAGGCATCCTCGCTACAGCAGTTATCGGCATCATCCTTTACTGCATCGCACCTGAAGACGTTCTCGGCCTTGTAGGAATCCTTGTTACAACACTTTCATCCCTGGCTCTCGGTGTTACGCTGGTTATCACTATCGGCGGCGGCGATATGCCGGTTATCATCTCTTTCCTTAACGCACTCTCCGGTCTCGCTGCAGCATTTGCAGGATTCCCTATCGGCAACACGGTGCTCATCGTATCCGGCTGCCTGGTTGGTGCTTCCGGCGTCATCCTCACGCTCATCATGTGCAAGGCTATGAACAAGTCCTTCGCTTCCCTCCTCTTCAAGACAGCAAAGAAGAAGGCTTCTTCCGCTGCAGAGGGCGAGCACAAGGAGCCCAAGGCTATGTCCGTTGAGGATGCTTTCCTTATCCTCGAAGCTGCAAAGAGCGTTGTATTCGTACCCGGTTACGGTATGGCTGTTGCACAGGCTCAGCACGCTGTTAAGGAGCTCTGCGATGTCCTCGAAGAGAACGGCTGTGAAGTTAACTTCGCTATCCACCCCGTTGCCGGACGTATGCCCGGCCACATGAACGTTCTCCTCGCTGAAGCTAACGTTCCTTACGAGCAGCTCAAGACAGCAGACGAGATGAATCCCCAGATGCCTAACACAGACATCGCTATCGTCATCGGCGCTAACGACGTTGTTAACCCCGCAGCTATCAACGACGAGTCCTCACCGCTCTACGGTATGCCTATCGTAAACGCTTACGAGGCACGCACGGTATTCGTCCTCAAGCGTGGTCAGGGTACAGGCTTCTCCGGTATCGAGAACCCGCTCTTCACGATGGATAACACCGTCATGATCTACGGCGACGCTAAGCAGACAGTATCCCAGCTCGTTGTCGAGTTCGAGAACTGATAAGCGTATCAAACCAAAAGCAAACTCCCCGTCAACCGGCGGGGAGTTTTTATTTTCCTTGTTCTCGAAAACCTGACCTCAGAAGTCTACGTTATCGTAAACACTGTTCTTGAAGTATTCGATGGCCTCGTCTCTGGTCAGATCACCATTGGCATACATATCAACGGCTTCCTTAAAGTAATTGTTGATCAGATTATCATTCTCCGTCAGATACTTGCCGGAAGGCATGTTATTACACTCGATGTAAGTCTCGTATATGTTCTGGCCGCCGCAAAAATCAGAGACACCATCAGACTTGGCCATAACGACTCCTGAAGCAACACCCTGCTGAAAATCATAAATCATTTTATTGGCCAAGAGATACTGGAGTCCTGTATCAGATGTATCAAGAGTGATCCATTCGATGAGCTCGGCAACGCCTTCCTTCTGGTCAGTATCCTTGTTAGCAAAGATCCATGTGCCGCCCCAGTAGGAACTGACCGGCGGTCTGCAGACTCTCCACTGTCCGTATGTGCCTTCACCGACATAACTCCCTCCGGAATTGCCTTCCATAATGTAACTTATGAACCAGACCGGTCCGAAGAATGCGAAAACCTTCCGGTCGCTTACACCGCTCATCTCGTCATACCATTCCTCATACCACATGGCAGTGTTATTAGAATAATCGTTGTCCTTGATCGTCTTTGCAAGATCGATATAGTTCTCCCTGTCAGTACTGATGTTAATCTGTCCGTCTGTGACCCATGCCGTATCCGTAGTTGTCTGGTAAAGCTGCCATATATCAGAGGAACTGGAAACCGCAGCGTAGCCTTTAGACTTAAGGATCTCAGCGGCATCAATGAACTTATCCCAGTCGCCTGAGCCGGCGCCGATGATCTCCTCGATCTTTGCAGGATCATCCGTGCCAAATACATCCCTGGCTATATCAGCGTTGTAGATCATGGCACAGCCATTACCCTCATAACCAAGAGCTACGACTTCACCATCGCGTGAACCGATCTCCACTGTATACGGGGCGATCTCGGCGTCCTCGATCTTCTTATCCACATCGATGCCGAGATCCCTGTAAGTGGAAGCATACTCAGCCATTTCACCCTGTGTATATTTGTAAACAAAATCTATTTCAGCGATATAAATATCAGGTGCCTGGTCACCGCCATTTACAAGAGCTTCATCCAGAGTTTTTTCATAGTCTTGTTTCCAGTCATTATCAATATGCGTGCACACGACAGTATACTTTTCACCGAAATCGGGATTCTGCCTGATGTACTGTTGTATAAAATCCGCCATATCATACGAGCACATCCAGATCTCGATCTTCTCAGGACCCGAGCCAAAGGTGTATATCTGCTGCTCAAGCTCATCTTCAGTCTCGGTCGGTTCGGTCTCAGTCTCCGACTCTGTCATATACCACGGTGGTTCAGTATAATCAGGAACTTCATAGCGGGATCCGGATGATGAAGATAAATCCTCAAAAGCATGACAAAGAATTGCTTCGCATCCGATAATAAGAGTTAATGGTAAAACAAAGATACCCGCCAGCGCTGATAATACTATTCCGACAATTCCGAAAGGCGAACCTTTCACTTTACCGGAACGAACTTCTGATATTCCTTTGCACGAAAGAATAATACCGGCAACACAACAACCAACAGCTAAGATATAAGCCACAACTGCTACCTTAAACAAAAATGGAGTTACATTACTGAAATCAGTACACCAGAAACCTGCCAGGCAGCAAGCCACTGATGCCAGCGCAATGCCAAAGCCGATAACACACAGCTTACTGAACTTTCTTTTCTCCGGAAAACGATTGCCGCAGTTGTCGCAAAACGGCAATTGATCAACTTGCGGCGCACCGCAAACAGGACACTTATTCATAAGCATTTCCCCCTCACTTATGAAAAGCCTAAAGGCAAGAACCCTCTATCAGTATGTAGGATTATTATACTACATCAGAAAATAGAAGAGTTTTTGTAAAATACAGAATGGTTTTTCTTTGTCCTCGTTAGTGCTATAATCTATTCAAGAAAGAGGTACTGCCTATAGACGGTTGACCTCAAAGTTTTGGATATTAAGCCGCTACTTTTTGACCAAGGGGCGGCTTATTTCTTTGTCTTGCAACAAAGGGCAATAATGGAAACTACTAATATGCTTATTGTGAGCACTATGCTCAGCATCTCGTAATCTGTCATACTGCACCTCCTTTCACCATAAACGAGTTATGGATTTAGGAGATCAAACCGCCTGAACACGTGAGTATCACGTAGTTCCGCTAAGGTAGTACCTCAGACTTTAATTGTACCAAAAAACAGCGACAAAAGAACATTTGTTTGTGGTAGTGCGGTCTGTTTTTAGGACAAGTTGACGTGTCAACAGATTACTCCTGCGCTTGTATCTCCGCGCCCTTCTCAGCCTTCTTATTCACCGGCTTTATAACGAAGCAGGTGATGATCAGCACAGGGATGAAGATAGCGATCGCAGCAAGCGCATCAAGCACTGAATGCTGCTTTACGAATACCGTGGAAATGCAGATGAGGAAGACCAGGATATCGCTCGCGATGATGACGGCCTTCTTATCTTTGAAGCCGAAGTGGATGCCTGCAGCTACAACGAGAGCGTCGTAAACGTGAAGGCTCGGGAGCACGTTGGTCGGTGTGTCGATTGAGTGGAGATATTTAATAAATCCCATGAAGATATTGTCGCGGTCAGGGATCTGGCAGCGCAGATCGACGGCATTGGGATATACGAGGCAGATTACGATGAAGAGAGTCATGCCTGCCATGAGCATATAAGAAGTCTTGCGAGCGATTACGCGGCCCCTGATGCCGAGCGCGATCATGCCGGCAACAAGATAAGGGAGCCAGAGCGCATAAGGGACAATAAATCCTTCAAGGACCGGGATCTTGTCGTCCAGGGCAACGTGGATCTGGTGGAATCCGCCTGCAGGCTCGAGGCTCTCTACCCAGAAAAATGTAGGCATATAGAAGACCATATAAATGGCCATCGGGAGCAAAGTCAGGACAACGTATATTATCTTGTCCTTAAGACTCTTGTTCTCAACAATCTTATCCATTCCACCCTCGCATCAGGATATAAATATGCAGAGTGCCCCGGTCCTCACCCGAACTCGAAGCACTCGCATATTATACCTTGTAGATTATAAAAAATGGGCTCTTAATTGACTTTCTTAAGGAAAACTTAAGCAAAACCCGCAGAAATCGTCTTCATCAGATCTCATTTACGGTTCCGATAAAGACCGGAGCCATTGTCTCAAGATCAACGATCGCATATGCGAAAGGTCTGTCGCAGATTACCTGGCGGAACTCTCTTGTGACGGGCTCGGCGCCTGCGCAGTTAAGTGTAACTGATGTAACAGCTGCAGCCTTTGTACCGTTGCTGTCGACTTCGATGTGTGTCTTGTGAATGACCTTGGATACATAGAGATCTCCGGGCTGTCCTGCAATGCCTGAGAGGTCTGCCTTTTCGGGATCGAAAACATCTTCAACACCGAGGTTCTTGAGCGTATCGTTTACCATGAACTCATAATCGTATTTGAACTCAGGCATCTTCGTGTATACATCGTATTCACTTGTACGGCTGTTGATGAATGCCTCGTAATCGTCAGCCGTGAAATTCTTTAAGAAATCATTTGCGTTGATCGACTCATCTGTAGGAAGGATCATGAGGAAAGCATACTCTCCGCCCTTGTAGTTCTTGATAAAGCCGGTTGCCTTTTCTGTCTCGTAATAGTATGCCGTTGATTCATTCAGGAATGTGGCCTTCTGTGTGCCGCTGTTTGCAGAGCGGAAATCACCGTCTTTGATGTGGTCGCTGTCATAAGGCTCTTCCCACTTTGCATCGAAAGCTATAGCATTTACGAGCACCATGACAGCGTCATCACCCAGCGTGTCAATGGCCTTGTCGATCATGTGCTGAGTGTTCTCGTCTACCCAGTTGTTGATATCGTTTACCGTGTTATTGTCAAACTCTGTCTGTGTATATTCGGCACCGAATGTCTTCTGAATATAATCGACATAATCCATGTTTACGGTATCGCCTAAGAGGGTCCTGTTGCTCCATACGGCATTAGCGCATGAGAATTCGATCTCACTGGAATCATTGATCCTGTCCATAAGCGCGGAAGCAAATGCCTGCTGAATAAGCGGATCCTGGTTCTCAGCGAAAAGGTCCGTCAGCTGCTTCAGTGATTCATTCTTGGATCCTGCGGCAACCATATCGAGCGCCATCATTATGGATGCGGGCGAGATCATGATGTTGCCGTCACCGCCGTTGTCTCCTAAAGACTGGTTCATGAGATCGAAGCAGTATCTTCTGTACTCTTCATTCATCAGATCCTCATCGTACGAAGTGTTCTTAACTTCGTTCAGATCGATCTCTGTCTTAAGCTGCGGATCGTTCTTTACGGGTGTCTCATTCTTCTTCGGCTGTGTCTTGCTGCAGCCTCCGAGAAGCATCACGCCTGTCATGACCGCCGTGATGACCTTGATATCTTTCTTTGAACAGATCTTCATTTTCTTTATCCTCCATATCTCTTGTTCAATTTGCTTTATGCCCTATAAACAGATGAAGACTCGAAAATGTTGCAGGCGGGCTTTTCGGGCTGTGACGTGAAGTGACACAAAACGAAGCCAAAATGTGTCACTTCGCGGCAATAAATGCAATAGTGACGAAAAGTGACACGTTCGGCGGGTAAAACGTGTCACTTCCCGTCACCGGGTACATAACCACACAAAAAGGCCGCCTCCAATGAGACGGCCTTCAGTAATCCTTTAACTTAAGTTAAGTAATCAGAAGAGATTTGCGATAATGCCCGTAAGTGCAATAACTGCTACGAGAACGAATCCCTTCTTGTTGCCTGTGAGCTTTGTTTCAGCTGCTGCTCCTTCGTAGAGCATCATGAAGTAGTAAGCATATGCAGCTGTTACTAAGATGTAGCTGATTCCTGAATAGCTGATGAGTCCGAAATAGTTTCTTGCCAAAGCAGGCAAGAGATAAGCGGGAGCTGTAGCCATGCTTGCGATAGAAAGCATTTTAGGGAAAGACCACTTAGATCTGCAGATAAGACCTGCGAGCATAAAGAGACCTGCGCAGCCGAATGTAAGAACGGCATAACGGATCAGCGAGAAGAAGAATGCCTTCAGGATGATCAGGGCAATGAGTCCGCCGTACAGGAAACGCCATTCAACGATCGTTAACATTGTGGTGAAGTCGATCAATGTAAGGCAGACTACAACGATGATACCGAGAAGAATTGCGTCACCGATTCTGGTGTACTGGCCGGAGATCTCGGCAGGACCTGTAACAGGATGGATCGTTGCTTTAAACAGATTCTTAAAGTGCTGGCCGAACGGAACTGCGTTCGAAGGCTGTGCTGCAGGCTGAGCTGCTGCTGCGGGCTGCTGAGCGGACTGGGCTGCAGGCTGTGCAGGTGCTGCTACGGGTGCTGCCGCAACGGGTGCGGGAGCTGCCGCAGGTGCAGGTGCAACGGGTGCTGCAGGTGCAGGTGCTACGGGAGCGGCAGGAACTACAGGAGCTGCGGGAGCTGCTGCAACAGGTGCGGGTGCTGCTACGGGTGCTGGTGCAACGGGTGCTGCCTGGGGAATTGCATTCTCAAATTTGAATCCACAACCACCACAGAAAGCTGCGCCATCCGGATTTTCTTTTCCGCAATTAGGACAAAACATAGGCGTACCCCTTCCTCGGGAATAAAACCCGAAAACATAATAAGTTTATTGTAACACACGGATTTCCGTGTGGTGCTAGCGTTTTGACAAGTATTTTCGCTTAATTCTCGTGCAAATGCCCTCACACATTATCTTCCATAACAGGCACGAAAAAGGCCGCACCCAAACCCGGGTGCGGCCCTCGAATACATAATTAAATTATTTGTCAGACTACATCAACGAGTGCGGCGATCGTCTCAGGTGTCTGAGGATCGGAGAATACGAGCAGATACGTCATGCCGTCTTTGGTGTAGAGTGCAGCGTTGATATCTGCAGATGTCTCGTTCTTGCCGAGCTCTGCTACGTTGCCGAAAACAACGCGGTAATACTTGACCGCTGTGCCTGCAGGTGTGGTGCCGTCTGTACCGGCAGTCTTATTCGAAGGATCGAACTGCTTGATGATATCGGTGCCTTCAGCTGCGGATAAGAGGAGTACCTTCTGCGACTGCTCACCAAGGAATACTTCCATCGCGATGTCAGATGAGAATGTGCCCTTGCCTGTGCCCTTCAGTTCGAACGGGAGTGTCCTGCTGATGATATCGAGACGCTCATCGCCCATGCCTGTGGAGTAATCGTTCTTATCTCTTGTGGGCATGATCGTGTGGATGTCGTCACCCAGAGAAATGTTTGAGGTGTTATCAGCTGTTTCATACGACCTGTTCTCGTCTTCGGCAGCTTCAGTGGTGGGTTCATCAATGACCTTGTCGATCTCGTCCTCGAGGTCGTAATCCCATGTGCCCTCAGCATCACCGCCGTGAGCAGGGGCCTGAGTATCTTCAGCAGAATCTGCATAGCCCCAAGAGTAAGTCTTGTCATTCTTTCTGTGTGTTGATTCGGCGGATTGCTTGCCGTTCATCATCCTGAATACAAAGAGCACGCCGACGAGTATGAGGATAGCTGCAGCGATGGATGAAATGATCACTATAGGAGTCTTCTTCGCCTTCTTCTTTGCGGGTGCCTCAGCCTTTGGTGACTCGGGAATATCCGTGACAACAGCTGCACCATCGGGATTCTCCTTGATGGCGTTGGAGACAGCACTCATGACCCTTCTCTTCATCTCAGGGTCGACTGTAATATGGCTCATGATTTCATTGTATTTAATCAAAATCACTCACCTCCTTCAGCAGCTCCTTCAGTTTGTCACGCGCACGCTTCAAGTCTGAGCGTACAGTTGCTTCGCGTCTGCCGGTAAGTACGGCAATCTCCGCGGTTGAATATCCTTCCTGATAGAAAAGGTGTATCGCTTCACGCTGGTGTACGGGCAGACATAACACGGCATCCCAGATGGCTTTGTATTCATCGCCGTTATCAAGGTCTTCCTGTACCTGTCCTGCGATCTCCTCGTTGAGTTCCAACGTATCGCGGACTTTGTTGTAGTCGATGCGGTTCTTTGCGAGATTGGATGCGACCCTCATGAGCCATGCTTTCCTGTGTGCTTCACTCTCGAAAACAGGCCTTACGGTCACGAACTTGATCATCGTCTCCTGCAAAATGTCTTCCGCGTCCTCCTTGTTGTGAAGGTAAGAGACAGCAAGACGCAGGATGGCGTTGCCATGAAGGTCAAGGATCTCTTCCGCTTCCCTTTCTATCTCCTCGTCAGACTTGCGGTTACTGCCCGAAGTAGGTTCTTCGTTGGCAATATCCGTTGCTTCGTAATCTTCGCTCTCGTACGACTCGACAAACAAGTCGTCGTTTGAGTCAGATCGCGCCAGCAGAATGGCGAGCTTTCGTAAAAGCGGCAGATTGGCTTCGTAAGTAAGTTCCATTGATCCCTTCGAATTATCTCCGCTTTCACCATATATACAGACGAAGCGGAGTAAATGTTGCACTGATTTTTCGTGCACCGCCTAGATTATACTTAAGCATTCATTTCAAAGCAAATTGTCCTTATTTGTTTATTAATATAGAATATGGGAGGCGATTTAATAGTAATTTAATATACGGGTAACACAATGCCATTAAAAACATAGGATAATAGGGCATATGAAGAATAATGACAGCAGACTGTTTATAAAATCCGATGCGGTTTATGTTGCCGTCGTTTTCGCGAGCGTGGTCGCCTTTATCGCGCTGCTCGCTGCACAGATATTCTCCGGCGTTACCTCGACAAGATATTTCATCGGCGCCGGCCTGATGCTCATCGCATTTTTAATGAATGTTTTCCTGGGCAAGTTCGCGTACTTCGTATCGTTCGCATTAAACTTCGTCCAGTTCATGATCTACACATATGAATACATCATGATGAAGAACGAGTCAGCTCCGTTCCTTCTTGTCATGACGGTCCTCACCATGGTGATCGACATGCTCCTGCAGTATTACGTCATCAAGATCGCGAGCAAGATCCAGCACATCGAAGATTCCAAGCGCGACGAGCGCGGTAAGGCGATTCGAAAAGAATTAGAAGACGAGATGTTTGCGCGTACGAGCCTTATCGTAAATCACGAAGTAATGGGCACGCACCAGAACTTAACTGAAGCATTGGGCAGGAACATCACTTTATCGATCGATCCGCTCACCACCCTTCCCGGCCGTGACATGATCACGGAGCGTGCTGACAAGCTCATCAGAGAGGACATCGCCGGCATGCAGGGCAGCGAGATCCCCGATTCTTCCTGCCGTCCTTTCACGATCATATATCTTGCGTTAGACCGCTTCGATAACATCACGAGAACTATCGGCCACAAGTCGATGGACCTCTTCATCCAGAACATGGCCCACCGTCTCCGTGAAGCGGCAGATCCTACCGACATGGTCGCAAGGATCGATGACGCTGACTTTGTCATTCTCTTCAAAAGAGGTCTTTCTGCAGAAGCCGAGAAAAAGTATGCGGACAAGCTCGTAAAGGAAGCATCCAGGGCATTTGCAGCAGGTCTTGACTCCATGAATGCCACCATCAATTACGGCTTCGCGCATTACCCTGCTGATTCGCGTCACGGAGGCGAGCTTATCGCCAAAGCAGAAGAGCGCATGAGCAAGGTATCTTCAGGAGCGCAGGAAGAAAGCGCTGCACCTCTTCCCGGTGAAGAACTTTTCAAGAACAAATCCAGAGATGAGATAGTAAAGATCTTCGAGCGCGCGATGAATGACGGAAGTCTCCACATGACATTCCAGCCGTGCTTTACTTACGAGCGCAAGCTCACGGGCTTCGAAGCATTCTTAAGATTTGAGAAGAACGGCAAGGTGATCCCTCCGCAGGTATTCCTCGCAGCAGCAGAGAATGCGGGCTACATGAGAAGAGTCGGCGGTTTCTCAATGGAGAATTCTTTGGGCGCTCTTTCCATGATCAACAAGATCGATCCCGATCTCACGATGAATATCAACATCTCCAATTATCAGTTAAGAGAGCCTGACTTCATCCAGTCTTTCTCGAACATCGTCTCGAGCACTGACTGCAACGTCAATAACCTCATCTTGGACCTGCAGGAAGAAAGCCTTATCACGAGCCTTGCAGACATCAGGATGACAATAGAAGAACTCGCTACGACAGGCGTCAAGATGGCCCTCGATAATTTCGGCAGAGGCTATTCGTCTTTCAACGCGATTCCTCTCCTCCCCGTCTCGATCTTAAAGCTCGACGGCAACTTCACTTCGAACCTCGCTACAGATGCGACATGCAGGATTCTCACGCGTTCTGCCATCTCCCTGATGCACGACATCGACATCTCTGTCACCGCGACCGGCGTCGGCCAGGAAGACCAGTTTGAGATCCTGGCAGGCAGCGGATGCGACAGATTCCAGGGATTGTTCTTAGGCTCCGCTATTTCCAAGGACGAGCTCGAATCCTTCATCAATAACGCCAACGCTTAAAGACGTTTTCGCGCCCTTTGTTTCCCCGGCTCTTTTATTACTTGTGTTATAATCTCCCTAATGTAATAAGGAGATCTTGTAAGCCATGGCCGATCAAATCGTAACTGTCGAGAACGTCTCATTAAAGTACAAGAAAACCGTCCTGACGGACGTCTCAATGTCCGCCGCTAAGGGCGAAGTCGTCGGCCTTTTAGGCCTCAACGGTTCAGGCAAATCCACTTTGCTTTCCGCCATCTCGGGCCTTAGAAAACCGTCATCAGGCACGATCAAAACAGACGGCAAAACAGGTTTTGTCACCCAGGAAAACGCCCTCATCGACGAGCTCACCGCCATGGATAATCTCAAGATGTGGACTCCTTTAAGCAAGCAGGAGATCTTAAACGAGCTCACAAGCACGGAGCTCTCCATCCTCAAGGTCTCAGACTTCATAAACGTAAAAGTTAAGCGTATGTCAGGCGGTATGAAAAAGCGTCTTGCGATAGCATCCGTTCTTCTTGCCAAGCCCGACATCCTTCTTCTCGATGAGCCTCTGGCAGCGCTCGATATCCCTGCCAAGAACGACATCATCAGATTCATAGATTCCTTCAGATCCGAGGGCGGCACTGTCTTCATCGCAAGCCACAGCGAAGAGCTCTTCAAGCACTGCTCCAAGGTCTACCTCTTAAAGAAGGGCAAAGCCGTTCTTCTTCCCGAGGGCATATCTCCCGCGGAGGCACTTAATGATTAAGGCATACTGCAAAAGAGTATTGCTTTTCTTACCCTACGTAGCGTGCTATTTTCTGGCGCTCGGCGTTGCCATGCTGGCTTTGGTCATCTATGCTTCGGAATTCCTTTTCGAGGACAACACCGACAGCATCGTATCAGTCGCGTGCTACATGCCTGACGACGATGTCTATAACCGTCTGGGCTTAGGCCTCATCACCAGGATGGAGAGCGTCAAGCACACCGTCGACATCAACATGGTAAGGAGCAAGAAGCAGGTCTTAAGCCAGGTCGAGAGCGGTGAAGCCATCGCCGGCATCATCATCCCAGAAGGCTTCATCGAGAAGATGGGCACCGAAGAAGCAGTCCAGGCGGAAGTAATCTACAGAGACGCCGACACCTACGAAGAACACGTCGTAAACGACCTGATCTATACCATGAGCGACCTTCTGGGCACGACCCAGTGCTCCATACTCACTGCAGAAGAACTCGCCGAAGAATTAGGCGAAGATTCTTACGGATCTTACGTTGTCGGATACGAAGTACAGGAAAACCTCGCGGATTACATCCTTGACCGCAAAGACCGTTTCCGCGAAGTCAGCGTCGATGACCTCGTTGCCACATACGGCGTCAGGGACCAGCTCACCGCGTCCTACACGCTGTTCATCATCATGATGTCGGTCTTCGTCATCTCATTCTTCTTCAAAGGCAACAACACCATCTTCAGGGCACGCGCCAAGCTCTCCGGCATCAAGACATGGAAGATCTTCCTGCTCGAAGCAGGGTGCGCCGCCTTCATGATGTACCTTCTCTACGTCCTGCTGTTCATCGTTTTCATCGCGGTCTTCCACACGGTAAACCCGCTGTCGCTCATCACCATCATCCCCGCGATCCTTATCCTCGCGATGCTCGGCACCACGCTCTGCTACATCGTCAAGAGCCCTGCGGCAGTCTCCTACATCACCTTCGGTGCAGGCACATCCCTGATGTATCTTGCCGGCGGCCTGATCCCCCTGGACTACATGCCCAAGTTCTTCCAGGCTGCTGCCATATATAACCCCGTCTACTACCTGAATCTTTTCTTCATGAGGTCGATGTTCCTATGAAATTATTCCTGAACAGATTATTCGTCCTCTCGAAAAGAAGCCTCATCAATCCCGCCATGTACGTGATGAGCTTTATCCTCGTCGTGCTTGCGCTCCTCGTCATCTTCGTGCCCGAGAAAGAGACCTCCGTCTACATTCCCGTCGCCATCCTCAACAAGGACAATTCCGATGAGACCGAAGACATCGTCGACGAGCTCTGCACTTCAAATTCCGTCTTCACCTTCTACGAAGTTGACAGCGAAGATGAGGTCTACGATGACATCGCCTCAGGCAAAGCCAACACCGCCTACATCTTCCCCAAGGGCTTTTCCAAGAACCTCACTTCCGACAGCAAGCGCTACGCCGTCAGGCAGGTAACCACCCCCGCCTCAAGCTTCGTCTTCCTCTCCCGCGAAGAGGTCTTCGACAAGTTCTATGCATACGCTTCCCGCCAGGTCATCATCGACACGCTGGCAGACCGCGGCTACGAAGTCGAATTGGGCGATCCCGAGCTCAACGCACTGTTCGAAAAGTACATCCAGGACCAGTCCCTCTTTGCCGTCGAAAGCACCGAAGGCCAGGTCTACAACGATATCACCCGCTCTGAGAAGATCCCGATCCCGCTTTACAAGTTCGCAGGCTTCTTCATCTTCACCGCGGCACTCTTAGGCGCCCTCGCCTTCTTAAACGACCAGGACAACCGCATCTACCAGCGCTTCAAGCTCATCGAGCGCATCTACTTAGGCCTCATCCAGGTCGCTGTCTTCACCTTCCCTGCAGCGATCGTATCGATCGTCTGCTTCCTTGTATCAAGGACGCTGTTCAGTCCGCTGCACGTGATCTTATACACGCTGTTCGTAACGTTCATCGCGTTCGCAGTAGGAACGATAATGACTATCATTCCGATCCGCACCGCGCGCTCAAAGATCTTCTCAGCGATCTTGCCGGTCTACCTGATCCTGTCATTCCTTTTCAGCGGAGTCTTAATGGATCTCACAAACTTCGGTACGGCCTTAAGAACGCTCGCAAGATGCTTCCCGCCTTCAATGTTCTAACTAGATAGCACCTCCTTGCATCACAAGATGCCAAAAAGTATTCAAAACAACGTAGTTCAGATAATTGATTACAAAGTGAATGGATTATGTAATCACAAACCCAAAAATGTGCAAAACGGATTACATGTTACACGAATAATGCAATCAAAAAAGTTATTAAGCAATAAACGGATTACAAGAGTAGAAATAGTTGTAATCAAATGGAATGATATTTTGATTTAAGAATACAAGAGCGTTAAAGCTTGTATTCAAAAATCACAATTTGTCAGAAAAAGATTAAGACTAGTCTCAATTGTATGCTCAAAGTCTCAACCTTTTCTTAAAAGGATTACATATACTTTCTGCCATTCTATAATCCGGTCAGGAGGTGATCCTGATGAACCAAAACATTCGTGAAATATTAAAAGAACGGTACGAATTGCTTTCTGCTTTAACAAGTCCAATCGATAAGAAGTTAAAGGGTTTTCCTTCAGGAAGCATAAAAGTGTGTCGAAGAGGAAACAACGTATATTTCTACTATATTGGGAAAGATGGCACCCTAAAACTATTAAATGCAAGTGATCAAAAACTAATAGGAGACCTTATTCAAAAACGTTACTTGGAGAAGGTGTTGAATGCCACTCAAAAAGAAATATCAGCGTTGAGAAGAGCTATAAAACAATACCCCGAAATCACAGCTGAACAAATCTATTATCAGCTTAAAGAAGATCGCCAGAAATTTGTAAAACCCATAGTTCAAACCGATGAACAATATGTTCGCGATTGGCTTTCAACTCCTTATACTCCAAAAGGATTTGATGAAGGAGATCCTGTCTTTCCGACAAGGAAAGGCGAACGCGTCAGGTCTAAATCTGAAATGATAATTGCGGACAGGCTTTTGGCTAATGGAATACCGTATAAGTACGAATGTCCGATTATGGTGAACGGAAAGATCATACATCCGGATTTCACTATCCTGAGAGTCAGCGATCGAAAGATTCTTTACCTTGAGCATTGCGGAAAGGCGGATGATCCGGATTACGCAGAAAAAAGAATCGTAAGAAGGATCAATGATTACAGTCAGGTCGGAATAATCCAGGGTGATAATCTCTATCTGACATTCGAGTCCTCGAAAACACCTTTTGATGTAAGAGTGCTGGATCAGATAATCAACCGGTGTTTCAAGTAGGCATGGTAATGCAAGGAGGTGCCTTGCACCTCTTAGACCCCAAACAGCACGAGCGTGCCGGCAGTCAAGGGCGGCCAAAGGCCGGGCGCAGCGTCCCTTGACGGCCTGGCCCGCGCGAAGTGCTACAAGGCAAATCCGGGCATAAAAAAGGCTGCCTCCGATGAGACAGCCTTTGGGTTTTCGAATTGGGTTAATGATTAGTCATCCCAAGCGTATGAAGCTGCTGCCTGTGCTCTTTCGATGTACATAGCAACTGCATCACCAAATCCGTCGATGACTGCTTCAGCAACATTCTCGTTGTGAGCGATCTTTGTAGCGTCGGAAGCGCCGAATGCCTTAACGAACGCCTTGTATGAAGCAGGCTGTGTGTTGAGACCGTAGCCAACCATGATGAGGATATTTGCGCCGCTTACTTCGATTGTAACGACTGCGTCACCCTTAAGAGACTCGAGTGCTTCGATGATATCGTCTTCATTGTCAGAGTCTTCAAGAAGATCCTGGAAATCGTCGTTGTCGAGAACTGTCTTAACGAGCTTAGCAACGTCAACGTGGAACTTAACGTAACCGTCGTTCTTGCCTGCATAGTACTCAGCCTTTGTGAGGTCCTTCTTTACATCGAGGTCAACATCGTCGAGCTTGTCAGCGAGGAATTCCATGATGTCTGCTGCGAGGTCATCATCAGCGAGTGTGAGCTGGAGAGCATAAGCGCCTTCGAGCTCAAGGTCTGCGAGATCTTCGGGATCTTCGATATCCTCGAGGTCACTCGGGTCAGACATCTTAGCAGCGATTGCAACAGACTCGATGTCCTCAGCTTCGAAGATGTCGTCAAGCTCAAAGCTTGAAAGGTACATATCGATGTAGCTGTCGAGGTACATATCTTCGATGTCTTCCTGGTCCATTGTGAGATAGATGCCGTCCTCGAGATCATCGGGATCCATTCTGTCAATGTCATCTAAGTCGACCTCTTCTAACTTGAGAGACTTATCACATGCCTTCGTAAACTGTTCAGTAGTGATGTTAGTAACCTTAGAGCCGCTGCAGCCGGAGAAAATGCCTGCGATCATTGCAGCTGAAAGTACACATGCTAATACCTTAGTGTTTTTCATTGTAAAAATACCCTCCTTTTGGGAATAACAGAATTCTATCACAATCAAAAAATTTTTAACGGTTTTGGCAAAAATAAAAATACATAATGTTAATGCTCCGGATGTGCCCCTTTATAAGCAAAATCCACGAAAATATATATTTCCGTGGATTTATGTCTTAAAAACTTGTTTTCGGGCTTTTCGAAGCCTTACATGAAGTTGTCGATGAAGCAGTCGACGATGTCCTCCGTGACAACCTCGTTCATCGGGATGTCTATGGGATTCTCGGCAGCATCGAAAACCTCCGAGAATTCGTTAAGATACGTAGGCTCGGTGTTGAGGGATAATCCGGCAAGGATAAACATATTGGATTCATTGACCTCGATGGAGACCGCAAAATCGCCTGTAAGGCTCTTCAGATAATCAAGCGCGTTACCGCCTCCGAATATGGCAGAGATAAGATTGGCAAAATCTTCGTCTTTTAACATCATTTCCATTAACTTGTTTATATCGATGTGGAATCTCAGATAGCTTTCGTCTGTGGAACGATAGTATTCTTCGGGTGTGAGATCATCGACATCGATATCGATATCGTCAAGCTTGTCTTCCAGGTAATCTATAACCTCATCGGCATAAACGCCGTCTGTGAAATTCATGACAAAAGCAAATGCGCCGTCGACTTCGGCAACAGCAAATTCATCGGGGTCAGAAGAGTATCTAATGTCCTCGATGCCTTTGCAGATGACCGCGAATCCGAAGGACTCGACATCGAAAGAATCTATGATGCCGTCAAGAGCAAAATCGCGCAGGAACTTCTCGATGGAATCGCTGTCACCCTTGCGGATCAGGTCGGTCATGGCTGCGTCTGAGACGAGATAAATGCCGTTTTCTATGTCGAGGGGATCGAGATCTGCCAGATTGAAGAAATCGTATTCGTCGAACTCCAGATCGTTCTCGCATGCATACTCAAAATCCTCGATCGAGATGACCGTCGTCTTGCTGAACGACGCCAGGAAATCCTTAAATGCTGTGTCTGCCAAAGAGGCTGCGAGCTTCTCGTTCGTGGGAAGCTTCATGGGATTTTTGGCGATGCCGAAGGATTTGGCAAACGTGCCGAAGACAGAAGGACTCTTGGCGTTGAGAGAAGCGCCCGCGATGATGAAGATGTTGTTGCCGTTGACTTCCACAGAAACGGCGATGTCGCCTGTAAGCGCGGCTGCCAGGTCTTCTGCGTCATCTTCGTCCATCATCTTGCAGGCCAATGACATGAGGTCATCGCTCTCCGTCAGGACCGAAGTGATCTCCGAGAGATTAATGTGGAACCTGAAGTAACCTTCGTTCTTGGAAGTGTAGTATTCCTTGGACGAGAGGTCTTTTGTCTTGATGTCATAGAGGTCGAACATGTCTTTCAGATTGTCCGTGACATCTTTGACAGCTTCACCGTTAAGGGTCATCTGCATGGCAAAAGCGCCGTCCAGAGTGAGGCCTTCGAGCTCGGAAATATCCTTTGCATCCTTAAGGTCTTCATAGCCGTTAAGCTTAACGGCTATAGCAAAGGATTCGACGTCTTCGGTGTCGACGATCCCTGTAAGGCCGAAAGTTGAAAGGTAGAGATCCGTTACTTTGGAAAGTTCATCTACGGAGCCCTCGTCTGCGCTGACGTAAAAACCGTCCTCGTAGTTTGAGGGTTCGATCTCAGGCTCCTCGGCATCGAGCTCTTCGAGCTTCATTTTCGAGCAGGCTTTGACGAACTTATCGGTAGTCGTTTTCGTGGTCTTGCCGCAGCCTGCGAAAAGCCCCGCAAGCATTGATACAGCAAGCACGATCGCAATTGCCTTTATCCGTTTCACGTAATCTGTCCCTCCTTTTCCCTAAACCGGAAGATCAGGTGAGATCTTCCACGGTGTAATAGCCTCCGCCAATAAGAATTGTCTCGTAATTGTCTATATCAACGACTTCCGGTGCGCAGAGATATGTAGGCACTATGATAGAGGCGTTGTAGAAAGTGTTGGTGTTGTTAACAGGGGGCTGGCCGCCGCTTAAGATATCATCAGCCATTGATGCTGCCTGCCATACAAGGATCCTCGTGTCCTTGAAAACGGACATAGTCTGCTTGCCTGCAATTATGTTTTTGACGCTGATAATGTCGCAGTCCTGGCCGGTGATAATCGGCCAGTTTCCGTTGTAACCGCTCGCTTCAAGAGCCTGGATAACACCCAACGCGGTGGAATCATTGGAGCAGAGCCATGCGTCGATCTCAGTACCGTTTAAATAGTTGTTTCCGATGATGCTTTCTGCTCTGCCTCTCGCGTTCTCGGTGCTCCATAAATCAGTCGCACAGTCGAAGAAATCTATCTGGCCGGAAATTACATTAAGCTGGCCCGAAGCGATATAAGGCAGAAGAGTATCCATGGCGCCATTAAAGAAGATGGCTGCATTGTCGTCGCTGGGTTCGCCTGCCGTGATCTCGATGTTAAAAGGACCGGCGCCGGAATTCAGCCCGAGACTCTCGACGATATACTCGGCCTGAAGCTGTCCTGCCATGTAGTTGTCGAAAGTTACATAATAATCCACGTCAGATGTGCCCATGATGAGGCGGTCGTAAGCGATGACTGTTACGCCTGCCGCCGTGGCCTTCTCGAGAACGGTATCGAGTGAATTAACATCGATGGCAGCGATAATGAGAACTTCACAGCCGCTGTTGATCATGTTCTCGATCTGCATGACCTGGGTAGAGACATCATTGCCGGCAAACTGAAGGTCTGCCTGATAACCATAGAACTCAATTTCATATTTCAGATTCTCGCCGTCCTGCTTCCATCTCATAAGATCCAGTGTAGGCATGGAGATGCCGACCTTGGCAGCGCCGTTATTGACAGGCTGGGTAGGTGTCGGGACAGGATCTCCCGGATAAGGAACTATCTCATCTGCAATGGAGCCCAGGTATTTGTTTACAAGATCTTGCGCGACATCCTCGTTTACGGGGACTGTCATGGGATCGCAGGATGCGCCGAAAGCCTTAACGAATTGACCAAGGACTTCAGCATCTTTGGTGTTGGTGTTGAATCCGAAGATCACAAAAATGCAGTTGCCATTGATCTCAACAGAGATCGCAGCTTCGCCTGTGACATCGTCCAATGTATCGATCAAGCCTTCGGTAGAAAAATAAAGATAGTTGTAAAGTCCGTGATAATAGTCGCTTCCATTGATGTCCTCAATGAGATCTTCGAGATCCAAATGTAATCTCAAATAGCCCTCATTCTTGGAAGAGTAATACTCCTTGTCAGACAGGTCGTCAGTGCTGATGCCGTTCTTATCGAGCAGATCTTCAAGGTAATCCATGAAGTCTGCTGCATAGTTGCCGTCTAACGTCATCTGGAACGCTGCAGCGCCGTCGAGCTCGATGCCGGAAAGGTCATCGGCGTCAAAAACGATGTCATCGTAATCAAAGCCGTCACACTTGGCAGCGAACGCGAATGACTTGATGTTCCCGGCTTCGAAAACATCGTCTAAGTTGATTTCTTTCAGAAAATCATCCAAAGAGTCTTCTTCATCCTCGACCATGTCAGTATCGGCATAGATATAAAAGCCCTTGTCGAGATCATCGAGATCGGGCGTCTTTTTTCCGCCGAACGCATAATCCGTAAGATCGAGCTTTTCGCACGCCTTAATGAACTTATCTGTCGTGATCTTTGTTGTCTTGCTGCTGCATCCTGTAAAGAGCCCTGCGAGCATCGTCAGCGACAGGACTGCAGCTATGATTTTTGTCTTTCTCATCTCATTATCCCCTTTTAAATCATGTCAGATCATAATCGGTATAATAGCCCGAATCGATCAGTATGGCCTGGTAGTTATTTATGTCTGCGAAAACCGGAGAGCAGAGGAATGCGGGAACGATCTTCGCATTGTTATTGCCTGTGAATGTATCATTACATTCTACCGTCATGCCGCTTAAGATCTGGTCTGCCATCTTGGCCGCCTGGTATGCCAGCGTACGCGTATCCTTGAATACGGACATTGCCTGCTTGCCGTTAAGGATGCACTTAACGTTCGGCAGATCGCAGTCCATGCCTGTTATTACCGGCCAGGAACGGCCCGGATAAGTTGCGTCAAGCGCGTTAATTACACCGAGTGCCGTCGAGTCGTTAACACAAAGCCATGCATCGATATTCGTGCCGTCAGAGTAGAAGGTGGCTATGATATTTTCTGCTCTTGCCTGGGCAGTAGCAGTAGACCACTCAGGTGTGGCACAGGCATCAAATTCCGTTTGTCCGGAAACAACTACGAGCTTGCCTGAATCGATGTAAGGTCTTAATACATCCATTGCACCGTTGAAGAAGTAACCGGCTCCGACGTCACCCGGATCACCTGCAGTGATCTCGAGATGGAAAGAGCCGCCCGAACTATCGAGATTAAGCGCATCTCTTATGTACTCGCCCTGGATCTGTCCTGCCATGTAGTTATCGAATGTTACGTAATAGTCGACATTCTCGTTGTTCATCAGGAGACGGTCGTAAGAGATGACCTTTACGTTTTTCTTTGCTGCCATATCAAGCTGCGTTCCGAGGGAAGAACTCTCGATAGGAGCGATGATAAGGACTTTGCAGCCTGTATTGATCATGTCCTCGATCTGCGCGGCCTGTGTATCAACTTTATTTCCTGCGTACTGGAGATCGACCGTATAACCCATGGACTCTAACTCCTTCTTGATCATATCGCCGTCCTGGTTCCATCTCTGGAGATCCTTTGTGGGCAGGGAGACACCGACCTTCTGGCCTGAGCCTGAGCCTCCGGGTACAGAGCCAATGCCTAATCTTGAATATCCGAAATAATCGAGAATATCGATGACGACCTTATCGTTGGTCTTGAGTTTAAGCGGATTGGAAGCTGCACCGAACGCCTTAACGAAGCTGTTCATGACAGAAGCTTTCTTGGCGTTAAATGCGCCGCCGGCAATAATGAAAATATCAGCGCCGTTTACTTCGACAGAGATGCCGATGTCGCCCTTGAGACCTTTTACAGCATCCTCAAGATCGTCATCATCAGCGAGCTCCGTAAAGACATTTACAAGGTCGCCGTGAAGCCTCAGATATCCGCCGTTCTTTGTCTCGGCGTACTCCTTATCGGAGAGCTTCTTTGTTTTGATATCCATCTCTTCGAGTCCGTCGGCCAGGAACTCCATCAGATCTTCGGAATAATCGTCATCGAGCGTCATCTGGAATGCGAAAGCGCCGTCGACCGTTACGTCTTGTAAATCTTCGGGATCTTCGATATCTTCAAGATCTTCGAGTCCTGTGCATTTCGCTGCGATCGCGAAAGACCGGATATTCTCGGCCTCAATGACACCGTCAAAACCGTAGATCTTCAAGAACAACTCAAGCGTGAACTCGTTGTCCTCGACCACATCTTCGTCAGCGGCCAAATAGAAGCCGCCTTCAAGATCGTCAATGTCAGGTGAACTTTTACCGTCTAACTCAAATTCATCAAGGCCTAATTTTTCGCAAGCCTTAGCGAACTTTTCAGTCGTGATCTTCGTAGTCTTGCCGGAGCAACCGGTGAAAAGACTTGCGAGCATAACGACTGAGAGCAAAATTGAAACTGCTTTAATCCTTCTCATAACTCTATTCCTCCCCTGTTGGAATATCCGAATTTTACCATAAATCAAGGTGCTTTGACTTGCTCTATTGCTTTGAAGTATTATCATTAGTCGGAGGGGGTGCATACATATGCGTGAGAAATGGTCATCAAGATCGGCTTTTATCATGGCAGCGATCGGTTCTGCCGTAGGATTAGGTAATGCCTGGAGATTCCCGGGATTAGCAGCAGAATACGGCGGCGGCGCCTTTTTGTTCGTCTACCTTATCGCGATGCTCGTCATCGGAATTCCTCTCCTCATGATGGAGATCGCCATTGCAAGATACACGAGACAGGGCGCACCGGGATCGATGCGCGCGCTCAACAAAAAGACTGAGGGCATCGGCTGGCTCGCGGTCTCAAACGGTATCGGCATCTCGATCTATTACGCAGCTGTTTTCGCATGGGTCATATTGATGTTCGTAATGAGCTCTAAGTTCATGGGCATGACGGGCAACACGGAAGCTGCAAGCGGACTTTGGGCAGAGACCATCAAAACTACAGGTACGACAACCGGATTTACCACCTTCTCATGGCCCGTCTTGGGCTGTCTCCTCGCAGCATGGGTCCTCTGCTACGTCTGCATCCGCAACGGCACGACATCAGTCGGAAAAGTCGTTAAGTTCACAGTATCCCTCCCTGTCATCTGCCTTCTCATAATGGCAGTCCGCGGCGTCATGATGCCCGGCGCAATGGCAGGTTTTGCAAAGCTTTTTATCCCTGACTGGACTGCATTGGGCAACTCCAATCTCTGGGTCGACGCGATCGGTCAGGTATTCTATTCGCTCTCGACATCGATGGCGATCATGTTCGCTTACGGTTCATTCCTCGATAAGAAATCCAACATCGTTGTCGACACCATGATCATCGCCTTCTCCGACATGTTCATCAGCATCCTCGCAGGCATCGTTATGTTCACCACGATGGCAGGTGTCGGCATGCTCGGCGAAATGTCAGATTCAGGCATCAAGACCGCGTTCATCATCTATCCTCAGGCGATCGTCAGTATCTCTAACAGCGGCGTCTTCAACATGATCTTCGCCTTCATCTTCTACTTCTGCCTGATCACTCTTGCGATCGACTCGCTGTTCTCCATCATCGAGGGCATCTCGACCGCAATCTCTGACAAGTTCCATCTCAATAAGAAAAATACAACTCTCACGATCTGCATCGTCGAAGGCATCTTGAGCCTCATCTTCGCAACAGGCGCAGGCCTCGCAGTGCTCGACATCGCAGACCACTTCATCAACAGTTTCTCGCTTATCATCACCGGCATTCTCGAAATGGTCGCAGCCGGCTGGTTCTTTAAGACAACAAAGATCCTCACAGAGCTCAACCGCAACACCAAGAAATTCAAGATGCCTGCATGGTGGTTCCTGCCGTCCATCAAGGTCATCTCACCTATCGTTCTTGCGGGCCTGTTCGTCTGGAACATCTACAGCCTTTTCAAGGCCGGCGGTATCTACGGCGCAGGAGAAAACATAGAAGACGGCTACTCGCTCGCATCGAACATCATCTTCGGCTGGTGCCTCATCGCCCTGATCTTCTGCTCCGGCCTGATCATCAAGATCATCGTCAAGATCAAGTCCTCCAAGGGCTACAAGGAAGACGACAGAACGTGGGAAGACTTCAAGGAGTCGTAAGTTTATAATTTTGCTTTTGCGGGGCGCCTTCCTGTATGGGAAGGCGCTTTTTTTCGCGATGCGGGTGGGCCGCGTTGCCAACCCTTTGATGACTCGGATGATGACTGATTCTTCCCAAATGGTCACCAGTTTAGTCATTTTCGAGCATTTGTGACTTAACTGATGACCAAATTGCCCGTTTTGGTCACTGATTCAGTCACTGCGTTTTCCATAGATTGTAGTAATTATATTTGTTTTTTCTTTCCTGCCCGAAAACGCCATTTCAGGCCGTTTTCGCTTGTCGGTTTTTGTCGTATTTTGTCGAGTTTTGTCGGTTGATTCCGAGAATGGACCGCTTAGAATCAAAGCCATGGAATACTTAGACAAATACATCCCGAAAGAGTACCTGGCTCTTAAGATAAACTACTGCAAAAAGCGGCTCCGCGAGCTGCCCAAAACCAGCGTGGAAGAACATCATGTGCGAGGACTTGTGATCCCGAAAATAAGAATTGCCAATCACAAGATCAATTTGAATTCCGCCAGAGGCCAAGAGCTTTTCGCTGCTTTGATCGAGCGCGAGAATCTGGAACAACAACTCAAGATCTATGAAGCCATTTGGGATCGCAATTACAAAACACCTCCGCCGGAATATGATCCGCCAAAAATAGCAAGGACTATCAGGACCGGAAATAATGAAAAGACCGTAATGGATAAGGCGTTTTTCGACAGCCTCAAAAACGATGCCAACACAAAGTATCCAAAGCCTATGTTGTACCCCTTCAACGGGATTCAATACCGTTCCGAAGCCGAGCGCGAAATAGCGATCTTTTACACCGAGACCGGCATTCCTTTTAAGTACGAACCGGAGCTCCACATAGCAGGAATGAACCGCCCGGTTTACCCTGATTTTGTTTTGCACATTCCCGAACTGGAGACGTGCAAATTCCACGAGCATTACGGCATGATGAGTTTTGCCAAATATGTGCGTGACACCAAGATCAAATGCAACTCTTATGTCGATGCGGGGCTGCTGCTCGATCAGGATGTTTTCTTCACTTATAACACTGAGGATCAGCCGCTTGACATAAGGTATATCGCGGCCAAACTTAACGGCATAATCTACGGCAACCTGATCAGCAGCAATGAGCGGATGGCGGATACTGAGAGGTAGCGGATTGCCTTATAACAGCGCCCGTAAACACCCGATAAACCGCTTGATGCACTAGTCAAGCAAAAGTAGACACTCAAACAAGAAAATATACACCTAAACTTTTTGGTAGAGCATTCGATATTGTTTTGGAGTCAGATAATTCAATGCGTACGCAGGACGTTCTTCGTTGTAGAACCTGATGTACTCATCAACTTCGTGTTCCACATTGTCTCCGGTAAGATGGAAATCAAGCCTCATTTCTTCCTTAATCCAACCGTTAATCGATTCCATAGCTGCATTGTCTGTCGGTGTTC
>JAEEGK010000431.1_pt1 | contig 105030 bp, 98 predicted proteins | sample 8958771 | NCBI WGS metagenome assembly JAEEGK01 (sample SAMN16246547, study PRJNA631951) | gut metagenome | biome: gut microbiome; feature: rumen; material: SC-attached | host: Bos | place: Iran: Karaj | collected 2018-10 | reverse complement strand
CTCGGTGGCTTGATCCCATTTCTGTGTCTCGAAAGGGACCGTTCATCTATCTCATCCCTTTCGCGTCACGGAATCGGGCATTTTTCCCGGAAACGCCTCCACGAAAGGGAAATAGCGGCGCCTACATGCCTTTCGTGACAGACCCCACAGCGCAGGAAGAGCGGCTTTGCGACGGAGGCCTCTAGCGGCTGACCCGTTGGAAGACAATCGGGGTCAGACTCTGGTCTGCGGCCAGGTTGGTCCAGCCTTGGAGTTCCAGGCTGTTGTCGTCGTTGTAGACTTTGGCCTTCATCTTCTTGCCTTTGGGAGTAGGCTGTTGGACATAGCTGTAGGTCCAGTCGCCTTCCTTCCAGAAGCCGTCGCGAACGTAGAAGCCCGTATCATATTTGTAAATGGTCAGCTGCAGTTCGGAGCCGTTTTTCGCGTCCACAGTATAAGCGAAAGATTGGTAGATTTCCCGGCCGTACAACTGATAGCCCGTTCCGTCGCTGCGAAAAACGTATGTAACGGGTTGAATGCCAAAGGACACCGAAGCATTCTTTTCGATGCCTGCCCAGCGTCCGACGATCGGGGACTTCTTGTCCTTTTCCGGGATGCCGTACTTCGGGTCGCCCTTCTTGCTCGAGAAGGAATCAGATTTCTTCTTATACCATGGGTAGGTCACGAAAGTGAATTCCCTGTCAAAGTCACGAGTGAAGTCATTCCAGGAACGGGCAGTATATTCAATTGTATCGCCCGCTGCAAAGACGCAAAGATAGTTGTATCCTTTATACCCGCTGGTATTCGACAGATAGTCGGTCAGCCAGTAGTTGAAAGGATCGTACGCCACTTCTTTCTTGCCGTTCTTGAGCGTCTTGACAGTCCGCAGGTAGCCCGTGCCGTCTTGTTTGAAATGGCATATTTCCGTGATGGAGAAGGGCAGGTCGGCATAGAGTTCAACCTGATCGTCAATGCCGCCGCTGTTGGTGCTGCTAATGTCGTGGTGCAAATGTAACCAATCGCTCTGCCAGTATCCTTCCAGCAGATTCGGGGCGCCCTCGACACTCTTCACGACTTCCGTATTGATGATCAGGAGGCAATTCACGTCGCTGACTTCCTGGAGGAACTGTAGATAAGCTTCCATCGATGAGAAAGGAATTCTTTCCCCGGAGGGTTTATAGACACCGATGATGTCATCAAACAAAGGGCAGATCAGGTGATAGACCGTCTCTCCCCGCCATTTCATCCGATAGACCTGACTGGGGGCGCCAAGGGCATATTGCTTGACAGGCTCTTTCAGGCTTGCCGGCAGATTCTGGTAGGAGACGTGGTTCACGGGGACCGCCTGGCTCATATAGCCCACTTCCTGATAGAGACTCGTGATATCCATCAGCCGCAGAGTCATGTTACGGTTTTCCACATAGTACGTCCCAATCTCCTCGCCGTACGTCTCCTCGTAAAGCACCGGTGGCTCCCCGCCGCCCTTGTTGTCCTCCATCGGATTGGAGCAGGAAAGCACCGCCGCCAGGCAGGCCAGGTACAGTAGAATAGTTCTTTGTGTCATTGTTTCTTCTTGACGACGATGTCGGGGACGTTGATGTCGGCGTGGCCGTCGTACCAGGCGCCGTCGCCGCCTTCGAACTTGAAGTCGCTGATGATGACAGCGGCATCGGCGAATTCGCCACCGTTGGCTTCTCCGTCGATATCTTTCACGTCGACCTGTAGTTTGGACAGCGGGAACCCACTGGAATTGACCTGATACACCCCGTCCGGGCCGGTTGTCAAGGTATCGAGCGGCCAGTAGTTCTGGTCGTAGATGACGCCGGGCTCATTGTCCACACGGTTGCCGAGCGCCACCTGAAGACCCGGGACCGGCCGCCCTGCGTCATCGATGACTTTCCCTTTGACCGACCATTCGGCAGAGGGGGTTCCGTACATGCAGACAGGCCAGCAACTGGTCGTTCCGATGCCGACCAGGGCCAGCAGCATCGCAAAGAATCCGGATTTTGTCGTCCGGTTACGCTGATTACGTTTCTTCATACAATAACAAGATGCACAAATGTACGAAATCTTGCGTCAAAGATTCCGCGCAAATCTGTATTTGCATGATTTCCGCAAAATTTTCGTTTTTCTCCGAAAAATATTAGGAAATAAGAAAAAAGTATTATCTTTGCAGTGGAGATAATCCCGTAAAGAAGCAATAATGGAGAAACTGACTGCCAAAGAAGACGAGATCCTGCGGATGTTCTGGGCCTACGGTCCGATGTTCATCCAGGACCTGCTCAAGCATTTCCCGGATCCGAAACCGCACTATAACACCGTCGCCACCCAGGTCGGATTCCTGGAGGAGAAAGGATACGTCGGTCGCGAGAAATTCGCCAATGCCTACCGCTACTACGCCCTTGTGGACGAGCGCGGCTTCGCCGACCAGGTGATTTCCGACACGGTCGAAAAGTTCTACGCCAATTCCTATGCGAGCGTAGTCTCCCGCTTCGTGGAGGAAGACAAGATGGATCTCGAAGAACTCAAGGCGCTGATCGCCCAGATCGAAAACAAACGGCCATGAACAGCCTTCTGGTTTACCTGCTCAAGAGCTCGGCGCTACTGGCCGTCTTCGACGCATTCTTCCTGCTGGTGATGCGACGCAGCGGATGGTTCCGCTTCAACCGGATCGTGCTGCTGGCCGGCAGCGTGATGTGCCTGCTGCTGCCGTTGATTCCGGTACGGCTCCCGTCTCCGACCCTTTATTCCCAATGGATCGAGCCTGTCTTTGTCGTCGCTTTCAACGGCGAAGCTCCGCTTGTCGAAACCAGCGAGGCTACCGTTCCGGGCATGCCTCTGTGGCAGACCCTCCTGCTGCTTCTTTATGCTGCCGGTGCGCTGGCGACATTCGCCTTCTATGTCCGCTCCTACGGCAGCATGTTCCGGATGTTCCGCCGAAACCCCGGCGAAAAACACGAAGGCTATATCCTTCATCTGGTGGATCAGGAAACGCCCTCCTACAGCTGGATGCGGCACATCGTCATCGCGCGCAGCGATTATGAGCGCTATCCCGCCATCCTCACCCACGAACGGGCTCATGTCCGCTGCGGCCACTCGGTGGACCTGCTGCTCTCTTCGCTCCTGACCGTCCTCCAGTGGTTCAACCCGCTGGTATGGATCTGCCGGACCGAGCTCAAGCTGCTCCACGAATACGAAGCCGACGACTTCGTCCTCAACCAAGGCATCGATGCAACGCAATACCAATTATTACTCGTGAAAAAAGCCGTGGGGGAAAAACGTTTCCTCCTGGCCAACGGTTTCAATCACGCCCAACTCAAAAACCGTATTACGATGATGCAAACTTCCTCGAAAGCAGCCTGGAAGAAACTCTCCCTGGCGCTGCTCATCCCGCTGCTGGCCGCCACCACGCTGCTGCTGGCAGAATGTACTTCCAAAGAAACCGAAGAACTAACGGAACCGACAGTCAGCGAACAAGCGCAGCCCGTCATGGAAACTCCGGCAGCCGAACCGGAAACCCAGGCGGAGCCGGCCGACGAGAGCGAAGCCATCCCCTTCGCCCTGGTCGAGACCAAGCCCAAGTTCGAAGGCGGTGACGCCAACCAATTCTCCCACTGGGTGAACCAGCGTCTCCATTATCCGCCCGAGGCGAAACAAAAGGGCCTTCAGGGCCGCGTCACGCTCCAGTTTACCGTTGAGAAAGACGGCAGCGTCACGGGAGTGAAAGTGCTCCGCGGCGTCCATCCGCTGCTCGACGATGAAGCGGTGAAAGTTATCTCCGATTCACCGAAATGGACACCCGGCACTGTCAGGGGCGAGCCGACACGGGTGGTCTACAACTTCCCCGTTGTCTTTCAGTTAAGCAAATGAAACGGATACGCTGTCTGCTGCTTGTGCTGGCTGCCGCGACGCTGGGTGTCGCGGCGGCGGCACAGCCGGCGGCGGATTCGCTCGCAGCACGCCGGGAGGCGCTTGCCGAAGCACGCTATCTCAAGAGTATCTTCAAGACGGATGAAGCCATTGAGAAGCTGTCAGCACTGGTCCAGCCCGGAGCGCTCGACGAGGAAGTCCTTGCGGAACTGGCCGACTGCCACTTCATCAACGGCGATTACGAAGCTGCGGCCGGCACTTACCAAATGCTTTCGCTCCAGGCGCCGGACAACCTGCTCTACCGGATCAAGCAGATGCAGATTGCCTTCCGGATGAAGGACTATCGCGCCTGCGCGAGTATCGGTCAGGAGGTGCTGGCGCGCGATTCGATTCCGGCTGTCGCCGCACTGGCCGGAGACGCGTGGAATCTGACGGGGCAGGCCGACTCAGCGCTGGTTTATTACAAAAAGGCGCTGGCCATCAAGCCGCGCAATGAATCGGTCGTGAGCAAGGCCGCCAACCTTCTGCTCGCTGAAAAGGACTATGACGGTGTGCTTGGCATGACGGAAGATTATCTGGCCCTTGACTCCGCGAATCTCACGGTGCTGCCCATCCGGGGCCTCGCGTATTACCTGAAAGGCGACTATGAATCAGCGACCGATATCTTCCAGCAACTCGAAGACATGGGTCAGGACAGCTATCCCGTCCACTTCTACCTCGGACAGAGTTACTGGCATACGAACGTCCAGTACCGGGCCGAGCGGGAGCTCCTGCAGGCCTGGGCCATCGACTCGTCCGATGCCAATCTGGCCTGGACCATCGCCGCTGTCATGGCTGAAATGTACCGGTCGTTTGACGAGCAAGTCAAGCCCTGGCTCGATAAGGCATCTGACATGATCCGGCCGGATTCCGCGTTCGTTTCCCGCATTCATCATCAATACGGGACAGGTTACTACGGCCTCGAGCGTTTCGACGAGGCCATCGCGCACTATCAGGAAGCATACCGCTACAATCCCTCGAACATCCAAGCCCTCTCGACCATCGCCTATTGCTATGAGCGTCAGAAGAAATACAAGCAGGCCCTCGAATACTACGAAAAATACCTGAAAGTCGCCCGCCCCGGCACCCGCGGCTACGAATTCGCCCGGAAGAGCATCGAATACATCAAGGGCGAGCTTTTCATGGAAGAGTAGCCGCCCCGCCTTGTCCTTCCTGCGCTGTGGGGTCTGTCACGAAAGGTACACAGACGCCGCTTCTTCCCTTTCGTGGAGGCGTTTCCGGGAAAAATGCCCGATTCCGTGACGCGAAAGGGATGAGATAGATGAACGGTCCCTTTCGAGACACAGAAATGGGATCAAGCCACCGAGGGCCCAGCAGCGAAGCTTCATTTCAGGCAGAGGCAGCGGCGGAGTTGCGCATCGGTCGTCTTTTTCTTTCGGGATCGCCACAGATTCTTTTCGATAAGGTCGTAGAGAAAGGCACGCTGAGAAATGGAGGCTTCATAGATCGTCTTTCCTTTGCAATATTTTGGCAGACAGGTCTCATCGATCAGGCCACAAAGTTCCAGATCAGATATCCAGGCGGGATCGTGCTTCCCGTTTTCATTGCGGAGAAGTCTTTCAATATCCATATCCGGTGTTCCCTGCTCAATCAATTCAAGGGTGATAAGTGGCGAAGAAGAAGGTTCCTCTTTCTGTTCCCGGAGGGACATCTCGTCTCCTATCTTGTTCATCTGGTAGATATAGTTCCGCGGGGTTCCATAGAAGGATTCCACCTGGGCTACGTCCAGAATGTCTTCCCTTAGCAGGAGGCCGGTAGCATCCATACGGTATTGATGCGGAATGACAACGCCTTTCGGCAGATACTTGTAGCGCTCCGTATCGGGCATCAATGTCTTGGAATGTAGCTTACCCAACTGCTTCGCGAAGAAAGCATTCGCCGAACAATGAGGATAGCCGAACGGTGTCGGGGAAATACCGTGATGGAGCCCCTGCCGATTGACATAATTAAGCGCCGCCATCGTATGATGAAATCCGTCAACATGCAGGATGAAGCCCTGCCGCTCGGCCAGCCGGCCCCGCCGCTTGTATCTGGCATTGAAATACCGGGCATAAGCATAGCGATACCGGCGTATTACCTCTTCTGGCGCATCCGTTTGCGCCAACGTATGGAGATGTGTTGAAGGGAAACCGTCAGCCAGCAAGCGGGAATCAGTTTCCAGCGATGCCAGCGCCAGGCAATTGAAGCCGCGGATCAGATCGGCTTCACTTCGGAACAATACCTCATCGTGGGAGGACAGAGAAATGTGATAGGTCTTTCTCATGGCATTTCGTTTTCTGGTTACACAAATCATTCGCACAATTCGTCCGCCGCGTTCTACCGCCACAGCCGAAATGCTTGTTACGAAGGTAAGGAGTTTTTCGCAAAATCAAAAAAGAAATCATAAATGCGGCCCATCTTTACTGTATCTTTGTGGTCGACGATTCTTCCCTATCGTGCCAGGGGAATGGGTTCAATGCTAAAAACAAGAGTAATATACTATGCTCAAGCACGCTATTCTCTATACGCTGGCCGCCATCTTTCTGGCGGGCTGCCAGGGCAATCAAAGCAGAGCCATTTCTGATTCGGACGCTTTGCCCGTTGAACGGGAGCAGTTTATGACCGATTGTCCGATTTCCGGGACAAAGGTCACGAAAGACTATTCCAAAGTATATGTCTACCGGCCGGACCAGTCCTGGTTCCGGGATGAGCCGATAGCGACCTTCAAGATGAAGAAAGGCAACTTTGAGGGCACGGTCCGGCTGGATTCGACGCTGGTCTATGAACTGGTGTTCTCGGTACCTGGATCCGGTATGGCCCAGGTCCGGCCTTTCGTGCCGACGGCGAAAGGCATCCGGATCATCGGACCGGTAGAATTTGGCGAGGTCATAGAACTGGTCTCCGACACGCCTGAAAACGACAACTTCAATCGTTATTCGCTTATCAGCCACAGCATGGATCCGCTCTCCGGGCCCGTCGAAGAGCGATTCATGGCGTTGATGGAAAAGAAAGCTCTGTATACCGATGCGGTCTACGCCCTGATGGCAGAAGAAGACACTGCATCGCGGGAGCGTCGCGTGGAAATCTGGGCGGAGACGGACAAGTTGAAGAAGTTGGATGAGAGTTACACCGAAGCGGGCCTGGCCGTCAAGCGGGAGTTGGATGCCCTCAATGCCGCGAAGGACAGCCTGCAGGGTGCGTATCTGTTGGAGCATCCCATGATCAGTTCCTTCTACCTGCTTTACCAGAATTTGCGGTCTGCGTTTGTCTCCAAGAAGGATTTGCAGCCTTGGATCGACCTGTACGACCACACCTATGCAGACAAGTTCCCCGATCATCCCTATCATTCGATCATCCTTTCGCTGACCGGCAACCAGGTGGGCGATTCCTTCCGGGATTTCACACTGCCTGATGCAGAAGGCGTGCAGCATAAGCTTTCCGATCTGACCGCCGGCAAACTGGCCGTGGTCGATTTCTGGGCCTCCTGGTGCGGCTCCTGCCGGATCAGGAGCAAGGCGCTCATTCCCATTTACGAGAAGTATGCAGGAGCGGACTTCACGATGGTCGGCGTCGCGTTGGAATTCAAGAACGACGCGGCCTGGCGCAAGGCGCTCGAAAGAGACGGCTATCCCTGGATCAATCTCGTAGCCATCGATGCCGCTCCTTCCCTCAAGGCCAATCACGCAAAGGCTTTCGTCCTCGACCGCGACGGTACTATCCTGGCCATCGACCCGACAGTGGAGGAATTGGACTCCCTGCTGCAGGAAAAACTGCTGCGTTAAGTATTCAATGAGTCTCTGCGCTGTGGGGTCTGTCACGAAAGGTACACAGACGCCGCTTCTTCCCTTTCGTGGAGGCATTTCCATGGAAAACGCCCGATTCCGTGACGCGAAAGGGATGAGATAGATGAACGGTCCCTTTCGTGACAGGGAAATGGGATAAAGCCGCCGGGGCTATGCTTTCCGGGAGGCCATGACGACCAGGAGGATGACGTGAAGCGTCATGGCGGCGATGATGCCGTAGATCCACCAGCTTGGCAGATGCTGGATTTTCGCCGTGGCCAGGCCGTAGAGGCCGAGAGACAGGAGGGCGAAAAGCGCGGCCGTCCACATTTTCAGGGCACTGGCAACAGCCACGGATACTTCATCATGCCGTTCCGGCACTACGCCCGGCAGATTGACGAACCGGGGATGCTTCTGGGCGAACCAGAGAAGCCCGTAGACGGCTAACGCCAGGACGGGCAACCAGATGAAAATCGTCCTTCCGCCATAACTGTCGATCATATCCCCGGACATGTGCTTGGGAACGGCCACATCGGCCAGCGGCCCATAATACAGCAGCGGATAGCAGGCCGCCAGCAACAGGGCAACGGCCAGGATTTCTTCAACAAGCCGGACGGTACGATTCATAATAGGCAAATTTAGTTTATTTGTAATTGTTTCGCAAATTGGCTAACTTCGCTTATACTATGAAACACTTCCCTTTCCTGATCCTGGCAGCCGTCGTGGCTGCGCTTTCGCTGGTGGCAGGCTGCGGCAAGCAGGCTGTACCGAAAGCACCGGTATTCGTCAAGGACGACGTCGGTATCGTCCGGCGGGTGAATCCTGACGAGAAAAATGTCTATCTGGTTTTCACCGCGCACTACAGCGAAAACGACAGCGGCTATTTCGAGAACTTCGACGGTATCGTCCCGGTCCTCAATACACTGAAAGAAAAAGGTGTGAAAGGTTCGTTCTTCCCGACCGGCGTCTGTTTCGTCCAGCCGCAGTATCAGGAACCGATCCGGCGCATCATCGACGAAGGTCACTATCTCTCGGCCCATTCGTATGCACATCTAGTGCTCTGCGAAGAAGGCCGGACCCTGGTCAGCGCCGATTCCCTCGCGAAAGATTTCGCCAGGATGGAGGCGCAGCTCGAGCGCTTCGGCCTGGAGAAGAAGCAATACTACTGGCTGATCCCACCCTACGAAAGCTGCAACGTCGAGTCGCGGGAAAACATGGAAGCACTGGGCTACAAGTTGCTCAATCCTTCGGACGGCCCGATCTTCGACCTCGACTGGACGACACCCGACATGGCCGCCTACAAAACCATCGACCAGATGTTGGACCACCTGTGGGAAATCGAAGAAACAGAAGGCCTGGGCGGAATCATCCTATTAATCCATGCGATGAACTATCCGGAGAAACAGGACTACGAACGCCCTTACAACCATCTGGGCGAAATCATCGACACCCTGAAGGTCCGCGGCTATGGCTTCCGCACTTTCAAGGATGTAATTGCCGCAGAGTAATCATTCTTTTCGTCAGAACATCATGCCCATCGCAGCCTGGTTGGCCTTGCGGCTCTGGGCGGCGTTGAGTTTGCCGAAATTCCACTTCAAGGTGATGAAGAAGTGGCGGCCCAGTTGGTTGTACATCGAATCTTCAATGTAGTTTTCGGTCGTGATGTGGCGCGTGTTGCGCGTGCTGTTCAGGATGTCGCTGACGTGGAAGCCGATGGAGAACTGCTTGATGTTCTTGGTGATGCTGAATTCCCACATCAGGTACGGAAGGTTGTAACCTTCGGGGAAGCCGTGGTAGAAGCGATATGTCATGAAATTCATCAGCTCCCATCCGTGTCTGGTCTCCCATTCCAGGTCCAGCGAAACAGAACTGCTCCAGGTTCTCGTGTCCGCTTTGCTGTCCAGGGAATAATGGGCAGACTGGAAAGTGGTCCCGCCATCCAGAGAAACGGTAACCGCATCGCCGCGGTAATCCAGTCCAAGACGCGGTGAGAGCGAAAGGCTGTTGGTGATACTCTCGCTGAAACCGCTCTTGCCGGAGTAGAAGAGATTGCCGCTGTCATCGCCCCAGAAACTCTCCATGAAACGGGCATAGTCGAAAGAATCAACATCAAGTCCTTCAATCCGTCGCGTATTCTGGTAACTGACCGCCCGGCTGTCCGAAAGAGAAAGTCCGGCCGACAGTTTCAATTTCTTGTTTTTGGTCAGCGGAATCTGTGCGCCGGAATACAGGGATGCCGTCAACGCCGGTTTGGCCGAGTTGACCGGAATGCTGTACTGGATGCCGTCGTCATCGAACCAGCTGGCCGTCACCATCTGGCGCTGGTTCATGGCGGTATTCAGATAGACATTGAAGCTGAGCTGCTTCTGCGGGTTGTTGAGATAGACACTTCCGTTGAGATAGTGACCGTAAGCCGGCCGGAGGTAGATATTGCCCATCCTGAGCCGCGTCGGAACCGAGATGTCGAGCACCGGCAGCTGGTTGGCGGCAGACGGCCGGGTGGAACGGCCATTGTAGAAGATGCTGAAGCTGTTCTGCTGCTTCATCCAGCGGAAGTTGAAATACGGGTTCCAGTCGAAGAGCCACTCGCCCAGTCCGGATTCGGTCTCATGTCCCAGTGACTTGGCGCGGGTCTCATTGAGCGTTTCCTGCAACTGGGCGCCCAACTGCAGGGACGTTCTGTCTTTCTTGTATTGAAACTGGATACTCTCGTTGAAATAGATATAGCGGTTCTTCGTGTAAGAAGAATAATAGTCATTGTGATGGGTGTATTCTTTCTTGTCGATGACAGAGGGCTTGAATCCGGAAGTCCCGTTGGGCCGGTCAAAGGCATCCTTGCCGTTGTTGCGCCAGGAGCCGGAACTGTTGACGTTGACCGATAGCGTCCAGCGCTCTGCGAGCGGCTCGTTATACGCGATCCGGAGGTTCCCGCTGTAATTCCGGTTGTCCGTTACATAGAAGAGGTCGCGGGTGACGGGGTCCGGGGCCGCCTGCAGGAAGGTCTGCGAAAATTCGCGGCTGTCCGAATCGAAATCCGACAGGGAATAGTTGCCGGAAAATGTGAGGTTGCGCTGTTTGTTGCCTCCCAGGTTATTGACGCCCCAGCTGATGTATGCATTGTGCGAGAACTGGCGCGATTCCGCATAGTTGCTCGACGAAGCGCTGTTGAGCTGCTGCCCGTCAATCACCTGTTTCGAAGCATTGTCGTTGTATGCTTCTGTCTTTCCCCCAGCATAGCGGAAGGACGGCTGGAAAATAAAAAGGTATTTTTTCCGGTCGGTATTCTTGATTTCAAAGTTCAGCTTGACGTTGTCGTTGGTCGTGAAGTTCTTGTTCTCTGTCCCGGTGAAAATGTCGCTGCCGCTCTGCACGAAGGTCGTCCTTTCCGAACGGCTGCGGGAGTCGTTGAAGGAATGGTTGTAATTGGCCGCCGCCGTGCTCTCCATCTTTTTGATGCGTGTAGTGTTGTAATTGACTCCAGTCTGAGCGTAGGTCTGGATTCCACCGCCGAGACCACCGCCGATGGCGACCCTCGAGTCGTCCTCATCGGAGCGTATGATTACGAACACGGCATTGTCCTCTGAAATCGGCGCGTTATAGGCACCTCCCACCAGGGTGATCTGGTCTTTTTCGTTATAGCCGGAAGCCATCACGTTGCCCGTATAGAGGAAGCCGCGGTTGTCAACCATCTCATCCTTGCGATCGCCGGCCACCGTCGTGCCGGCGCCGGCCGTCGCGTTGCCGAACCAGCCCTTCTGGAACTCCTGCTTGAACTCCAGGTCCATCACCTTCTCCCGGTCCGTAGCAACGCCTGTAAACTGCTCCGAGTCACTTACTTTGTCGATGACCTTCACCTTGTCGACCACCTTGGCCGGTAGGTTCTTGAGCGCCATCTTCGGATCGTCGAAGAAGAAGGTTTTGCCGCCGACCGTTATCTTCTGGATGGTCTCGCCGTTGTATTTCACCGTACCGTCTTTGGATACTTCCATGCCCGGCATGCGCTTGAGCAGGTCTTCCAGCATCGAGTTTTCCCCCATGATAAACGAGGCAGCGTTGAAGATGATGGTGTCCTGCTTGATTTCGATCGGGTTGCCGATGGCCGAAACATGCGCGGCGTCGAGCATCTCGGCGTCTTCCGACATATGGATGATGCCCAGGTCTACGGAATCCCTTTCCCAGTCAAAGGAGAAATAGCATTCTTTATTGTAGGTTCTGTAACCCAGCATCTCGACGGTCAGGATGTAGGTGCCGCGCGTCACCTTTTCTATGCGCGCCCGGCCGGTGGTGTCGGTCAGGGTGAAATTGGTGATGAGGGTGTCGTTCTTGGCCGTCAGGTAGGCAGAAGCATAGGGAATCGGTTTGTCGGTGCCGGTCTCCAGCGCCTTGACGACGACGGCGCCCTGATTCCGTTCAAAAAGGCCGCCGGGAATGAACTGGGCCCTGGCTGACGCCGCGGCCAGCAGGCAGCATAGAAGAATAAAAATACGTTTCATCATGAGTTAAGGACGCACGAAGCATGCAAAAGTTATTCCTTTTCTTCCGTCCAGTTCTCTCCCCATTCCGGAGAGAGGCCGGTATAATAGGTAAACAATTCCTCCTGGAAACCGCTCATGACCCGGCGCACAATGCCATTGCGGTCTGTGTAATAATATGTTGGGATACCGTGAATGCCCATCTTCCTGTCGAGCGGACCTTCCTTTCCCTTCAGGTCGGAAATCACCAGATAGGGTTCCAGTTGGAAGGCCTTGACACGCTGCTGCAACTCAGCCGGAGAACTGGCGTAAACATATGCGACAACGGCCAGGCTGTCGCGGTCTGTCGCAGCCAGCAAGTCCTTGAACCAGAAATGCGTGCTGCGTTTGAGATAGCCCCATCCTTCGTATATCAGTAGAATGCGCTTCCCGTCGGTCACCGACCAGTCGAACGGCTTGCCATCCACGCTCACGCCGTTGAAATGCGGCAGCGAATCTCCAACCAGAACCCCTTTTGTATCGATGTATGCCTTGAAGGACTTGCCCAAGTTGGTCTTCTTCATGCCGGTATTCAGCGCGTTGTACACTTCCCGCACCTGCTCCCGGGGGATACGGGCACAGTTGTCGGTAACGTCGGCCAGGGCCGTGGGCGAAGTGGCGGCATGTTTCACGGCCAGTTGCAGGCTTTCTTCACCCAGCTCCCGGAACAGGCGGTTTTCCTCCTTGTCCGGCAGTCGCTGTCGGAAGATGCTTATCTGCCTTTCATCCAGTTCCTTCAAGGCCGCGTTGTATTCGTCTTCCGTGTTGATCCAGGGCTTTTCGTGTGCCTTTTGGCCGCAGCTGGCGCACATGACCAGACAAACCAGCAGCAGGACCGCCCCTTCTATCTTTGCGTGTATTTGCATGAGAAATCTTTTCCGTAAAGATATACTAAAATATTTAGTTTAACAACTAAAAATTATAGTAATCGCCCTGACGCGGAATCAGATTCCCTTCCCTTCCAACACCAGGACCTTCACGAATTCCTGCGTGATCCGCTTCTGTCCAAGTTTCCGGGCCAGGTCTGCCATGCCGGCCTGAGAATCGGCAATCAGCATGAGGCAGCGGCGGCCGTCGCGAAGGCGGGGGCCGAGGCACATCCCTTCGTAGTTGGCCAGGGCCACGTTGATGCCTGCACCAGTCATGGAGATGCGCGTTTCAAAAGTATGCAGCAGCTGCTTGGAAAAGACCTCCGTGCCGGAAGGAGTGACAAGATACAGTTTTACCTGTGAGAAAGCATTGGCAAGAATTTCCTGCGGACTGCTGCGCGGCACACAGACTTCCCGTTCCAGAACGATGAGCCGCCCGTCATCCAGCGCCGTAAGTGCCGAAATGCCATAAACATACGCCATGGTCGAAGAAGCTTCCTCCACGGTCATACGCGGCTCATCCATCTGATACAGGAAACAGGCATCAGTCTGGAAATCGCCGTCAAAACGCAGCAGGCGATGCAGGCGGGAAGGTTTGCCGTCCGCCTTCAAGGGCAGTTCCGTCGTCGTCCAGAACTTACCTGTCACCTCGTTGTATGTCAAGGCCTCAAAGCCCGCATTGCCCTCGATGGAATCCCTGCTGAAAGACGCCGGAACCGAAAAAGCGCGTCCGGTTTCCCGACCATCCAGATCATATTCCCGGATCGACTGGTCACTCTCAGCCGACACATACAGACGACCGTCCACATAGGCCACGCCTTCATTGTCGCGGCCGCTCACAGCGGACGAAAGTGTGACATCCGGTACCTTCCGCCGGACACGTGTCGTCCGGACGGAACCGTCGTCCCGCAAAGGCAGGTCAAAAAAGACGATGCCGCCGCCCGGAAGCTTGTCATCGACGACTGCATACCGTTCCCCGCCAAGATACGCAATGCCGGAATACTGCCCGGCCTTCACATTCAGCTTCTGCTGTGGCAGTTCAGTCACACGGATTTCCTGGCCGCAGGCCACGGCCCCGGACAGACAAATGACGATCAACGCAAACAAAAATGCGGGAATGCTTGCTGATTTGCCGGAAAACACGTACTTTCGCATCCGATTCGGGGTATTAGCTCAGTTGGTAGAGCGTTAGGTTCGCAATCTAAAGGTCACGAGTTCGATCCTCGTATGCTCCACAAAAAAGCAGGCTGATGGCCTGCTTTTTTGCGGAGCAGCGCCGCAGGCGGCGCTTTTTCTACTGGTTGCACAGCCCCCAGACCCCTCGCGCCTTTGGCGCGTTTCAGGCTGATGGCCTGCTTTTTTCGTGGAGCAGCGCTATTTTTTCCGCGCAACGATTCTGTCATATTCCTGAAGATGGCCGTCAACGGTAAAGAGCATCAGCCAGCCGCTGACAGCGTTGATCATGACGTCCGGGGCGAAGTGGCGCTGGCAGAAGCGCAAGAAGCGCGGATGCATGAAAGCGTAGCATGCCACGCGGTCCAGCCTGCGCAGGGTCGGCCGGATCTGCTGCGTCACGTCGCAGATTTCGATATCCCCGAAACCATGTTTCTCAAGATATAGAGGAATATTGCCGATATACTGGTCTTTCGTCGTGACGCGCATCCCGGCGCAAGCGATGGAAGTGAAGCGGCGCTCGAACTCGGTCATCTGCTCCTGCGGCTTGGTGTTGTAGCCGTCGAAAATGACCAGCCAGCCGCCCGGTTTCAGGACCTTGCTGCATTCGGCGATGACACGCTCCTTGCTATGGGCATAGCAGATGGTTTCCACCCCGTAAACCAAATCGAAGGAATTCTCCGGGAAAAGCGAAAGGTCGCTGTAATCGCCTTCCACCAGTTTCACGTTCCTGGGCGCCCTGTTCTTCAGGAAACCACGCCCGGGAAGGTCCAGGGCGGTGAAATGCTGTTCAGGGTGCCTTTTGGCGAGATAACGGGTGTTCCCGATCCTGCCCGCACCTACTTCCAGAATGTTCATCGGCTCTGTACCGATATAACGCTCCACGAACTGCGCCGGCTTGAGCAGGTCTTCCTTGTGATAGAAACCGTCGTCGGAAAGCCCCATGTGAATGGTCCTGCCCATGAACAGGCGATAGGCAAAATCAGAGAGCCTGTAATATCTCCCTACATCTTCAGGATCCGTACGCGCCTCCAGCAGGGCATCCAGGTCGAAGAAATTGCCCATGATCCGGAGACGATCCTCGATCTCCTGTTCCTGCATTGTCTTTTTCATAGCTACGCTATTGTCATTCAAGTGGTTTCTTCGAGCGGTTGAAGAAGAAGGCGACGGTCAGGCCGGAAATGATGTGCCAGACACCCCACCAGGCCGTAATGACCAGCATGCCGCCATGGGGTGGAAGCGAGGCAAAGATCGACGTGCCGAGCAACAGCACCAGGCCGAGGCCGGAATTCTGGATGCCTGTCTCAATGGTCAGCGTGCGGCGGTCGCGGCGCGGCAGCTTGAAGATGGAAGCCATGCTGAAACCCGTGCTCAACGCCAGCAGGTTGTGGACCAGCACGATCACGAAGATATACTTGATGCATTTGAGGAAGGCGTCCATGTTGCCCATGAAGGAAAGGATCACCATCACCAGGAAGAAGACCACGCTTACATACTGGAAAGGCTTCTTCAGCTTATCAGCCACTTTCGGCAGATAGTGAGAAGTCAGGATACCCAGCGTCAAGGGGATGCCGAGCAGGATGAAAATGGTCTTGAATACATCCCAGAGCGGAATCGTCAGATAAGGCACTTCCCCATGGACGGCCGCGAACTTCAGGAAGAGGTTGCCGTAGAGCCAGAAATTGAAGGGTGTCATGAAGACGGCCAGCGCCGTGCTGATCGCCGTCAGGCAGACCGACAGCTCGATGTTCGCCTTCGAGAGCGAGCTGATGAAGTTGGAGATGTTGCCGCCCGGGCAGGAAGCCACGAGGATCATACCCAAAGCCATTGTCCAGGAGATCCAGCCCGCCTTGTCCATCAGCAGCGCCAGCAGGAAGGTCAGGAGCGGCAGCAGGATGAGCTGGCAGCATACTCCGACTACCACGGACTTGGGCTTCTTGAAGACATCGACGAACATGTGCGGCTTGATGCCGAGCGCCACGCCATACATCACGAAGGCAAGGACGATATTGATGGTGTTCATGCCCCCCGCATTCAGGGTTACATTGATGGCGTCAATGGCCGATTCGATTTCAGGTTTCATTCGTATATTACTGTGCGATAAATCTATAAAGTATCCAGCCAGGCTGGGATTTGACATTTTCGGAGATGGCGGAGAAACGCGAGCGCTTGGCGGCGTCGACCGCGAAGGAATGGAGCGATGCATCGGCCGAAGAATCTTCGACCCGGACCTTCGCCGCCGTCACACGCCCTGCCTGGTTCACCACGATATCGACCAGCACGTCACCGGCGCCGTAGCCCTTGTAGGCCGGCACCGGCAGGTTCAGGGCCTTGCGGCCCTCCACCTCGTATGAAATCACCGACGGACCCTGGAAAGCGTGCTCCGGCTCCTTCGCCTCCTCCCCTTTCGGGTTCTGGTTCAAGTCCACCGCTTCCTCGGCAGCCTTCTGCGCCATGGCATCGCGCTTCGACGCGTCGAGCTTGCGCTGCAGCTCTTTTGCCTCGTCGTAAACCTCGGATGGATTCTTGAAACGGTCGTCCTTGAGCTTGCTGCCCGCATCCACGGCGACGTTGCGGATACGCTGCTGCGGCTGCCGGGCCAGCTGGTCCTCCAGATTCCGGGCCACCTGCTCCTGCAATTCCACCTCCCGCTGGAGCTTCTCCAGCTCTTCCTGTTTCGTAAAATCAAGTACGAAAGACGTCTCGGTCGAAGCCACATGGCCGATCGAGACCACCAGCAGGACGATCAGGACGGCTAAATGAAACACCAGGGTCGTGTAGAAACCGACCCGGTCCTCCTTGTTCCTGCCGCCCCAGAACTTCATCTACTCCTGTTCTTTTTCGCGGGCCATCTTCCGTACGCCCGAAAGGAGCACGTTGATCGCCACCTTGTTGTGTCCGCCCTGCGGAACGATGATATCGGCATAGCGCTTGCTCGGCGCGATGAACTGCAGGTACATCGGCTTGACCGTCTTCGTGTAGCGGTCGATCACCCACTCCACGTTCTTGCCGCGCTCCACGATGTCGCGCGTGATGACCCGCATGAGCCGGTCGTCGTCGTCGGCATCCACGAACACCTTGATGTCAAGCTCGTCCATCAACTCCTTGCAGGTAAAGATAAGGATGCCCTCCACAATGATGATATCGGCCGGCTCGACATGCACCGTTTCGGGCTGCCGGGTGCAGGTAATGTACGAATAGGTGGGCTCGTCGATGGCCTTGCCCGCCTTGAGGTCGCGAAGCTGCGCCACCAGCAATTTCCAGTCGATGGAATCCGGGTGGTCGAAGTTCAGGGCCTGCCGCTCCTCCATGGGAAGATGGCCCTGGTCCTTGTAGTAGGAGTCCTGCGGGATTACCACCACGTCTTCATGCGGCTGCATCCTGCGTGCAATCTCCTTGACAACCGTTGTCTTGCCGGAGCCGGAGCCCCCTGCGATGCCGATAACCAACATAGTTTTGTGTTTAAGTATTAGTAAGGTTTAGAAATCTGCCGTCTTGGGCGTACGCGGGAACGGGATCACGTCGCGGATGTTGCTCATGCCGGTGACAAAGAGCAGCAGGCGCTCGAAACCGAGGCCGAAGCCGCTGTGCGGGCAGGTACCGAAGCGGCGGGTGTCGATGTACCACCAGAGGTTGGTGGTGTCCATGTGCAGCTCTTCGATGCGGCGGTTCAGCTTTTCGAGCGAAGCCTCGCGCTCGCTGCCACCGATGATCTCGCCGATCTTCGGGAAGAGCACGTCGGTGCCCCGGACGGTCTTGCCATCGTCGTTCTGCTTCATGTAGAAGGCCTTGATGTCTTTCGGATAGTCGGTCAGGATCACAGGCTTGCCGAAATGCTTCTCCACGAGATAGCGCTCATGCTCGCTCTGCAGGTCCACACCCCAGGACACGGGGAATTCGAACTTCTGGCCGCTCGCTTCGAGGATCTTGATGCCCTCGGTATAGGTCAGCCGCACGAAATCGGTGGAAACGACACTCTTGAGGCGCCCGATGAGTTCCGGATCGATCATCTTGTTCAGGAAGGCCAGATCGTCCTGGCAGTTGTCCAGCGCATACTGCACCAGATATTTGATGAATTCTTCTTCGAGATCCATCAGGTCATTCACGTCATAGAAGGCCATCTCCGGCTCAACCATCCAGAATTCGGCCAGGTGGCGGGGCGTATTGGAGTTCTCCGCACGGAAGGTCGGTCCGAACGTATAGATGCAGCCCAGGGCCGTTGCACCCAGTTCACCTTCCAGCTGGCCGCTCACGGTCAGGGAAGTCTGGCGCCCGAAGAAATCCTGGCTGTAGTCGATCTTGCCGTCCTCGGTACGCGGCAGATTGTCGAGGTCGAGCGTCGTGACCTGGAACATCTCGCCGGCACCCTCGCAGTCGCTTGCCGTGATCAGCGGGGTATGGAGATAGAAGAATCCCTTGTCATTGAAGAATTTATGGATGGCGAAAGCCATCGCGTGGCGGATGCGGAGCACGGCGCCGAAAGTGTTCGTGCGCGGGCGCAGGTGCGCAATCTCGCGCAGGAATTCCATGCTGTGACCTTTCTTCTGCAACGGGTAACTCTCCACGTCGGCCGTGCCGTAGACCTCAATCTCACGGGCCTGGACCTCCACGGCCTGGCCGCTGCCCATCGACGGCACCAGGTCGCCCTTCACGCACAGGCAGGCGCCCGTGGTAATCTGTTTCATCAGCGACTCGTCGAACTTCTGCAAGTCGCAGACTACCTGGATATTGTTGATCGTCGAGCCATCGTTGAGCGCGATGAACGCCACGTTCTTGTTGCCACGTTTGGTGCGGACCCATCCCTTCACCACGATATCCTGCCGGGGCTGTCCGCTCAAATAATCCTTGATTCTTTCCATTGTATATAATTTACCATTTGATAATATCCGATGCTTCGCTTTCGTTCCAGCACTTGTCGACGACCGTCACGACGTAGCGGTGATGGCCGTTGCGCCTTTCGGAAGGCTTGAAGTGCGTATCGCGCGTAATCTTTACGATGGCGCTGCTGCGCGTCAGGTCAACGGGGTCGCCTTCTTCAAAGCGGTACACCACATAGAAATGCGGCTGCTGCAGCACGTCGTCGGTCTCTGCCGGCGTCCAGGAGATTCCTTTGCCGGAGGCCTTCACCGAGACGACAGGCTCAGGTGCAATCGCGTCGATGTCAGTATAAGCGGGAATCAGGGCCAGGTCGCGCTGATAGACCGTACGCAGGGAATCCTGCAGAACGAAAGGCTTGGTGTCTGCCGGAAGAGGCCGGGGCTCGTACCAGGGCTGCGCCTGCGGCGCCAGCGACCAGCCGGGCCACCACACGTTGCCATCGACGTTCGGCAAGTCGCGGACCAGCTCCATCTTGCGGGCCGTCTGCGTCACGGCCGGATCGTCCAGATCGGGCGCACTGAAAGTCGAAATGCTCTGGCCTATATAGAGTTGTCCCTTGTAATTCTGGTCGTTCCACCAGTGGATCAGCACATCATAGTCGGCAGCGGCGAAGCCGATGCGCCAGTAGAGCTGCGGGACAATATAATCGATATAACCTTTTTCTGCCCAGGCCGGAACGTCGGCGAACAACTGCTCATAGTTCGAGAGGCCGTTGGTGTCGCTGCCGCTTCCGTCAGGCGTATCTTTCTTGTTGCGGTGGATGCCGAAAGGCGAGATGCCGAACCGGACCCACGGCTTGATGGCCTTGATGGTGTCGTTGATCTGGTGGATCAGCGTCTCCACATTGTGCCGGCGCCAGTCGTTCTTCTGCCAGTACTCGAAACCCTGGGAAGCGGCGTATCTGGTAAATGAGGCATCATCGTGGAATTCCTCGAAGCCATTGGGATAGGGATAGAAATAGTCGTCGAAATGGATGGCGTCGACATCGTAACGCGTCACGATGTCGGCGATCACGCACACCGTGTGCGCGATGGATTCCGGTTCGCCCGGATCGAAATAGAGCTGCTTCCCGTAGCGCTTGAAAATCTCCGGTTTCTTGAAATAGAGATGATCGGGATGCAACTGTTCCTGGTCGTTGGAAGTCACCCGGTACGGGTTCAGCCAGGCATGCAGTTCCATGCCGCGGGCATGGCACTGCTCGATCATGAATTGGAGAGGATCCCAGAAGGGATCGGGGGCGACGCCCTGCTCACCGGTCAGGAAGCGGGTCCAGGGTTCGATGTCCGAAGCATAGAAAGCATCGGCCTGCGGACGGACCTGGAAGATCACGGCGTTGCAGCCCATGTCCTGCAGGCTGTCGAGCGTGGCGGTAAACCATTGCTGGATCTGCTCGCGCGAAAGCGTCTTGATCTGCTGGTTGCCGACGATGTGCAGCCAGGCTCCGCGGAATTCGCGCTTGGGCAGTTCCTGCGAAAAAGCAGGAACTGCCACAGTCAGCGCGATCAGACAAAGGGAGAGAAAGCGTCTCATCAATATAACTTAATAGGCTACGCCCATGGCGGCGCAGATCTTCTTGGGGATGTCGGTATTGTCCTGACGTCCGGCAAACCGTTCGGCACCCACGCCCTTGGCCCAGACCGGAACCGGTCCGCCACAGTGGGAATAGGTCGTCCAGCCCACGCGGGCCTTTTCATTGACGCTGTCGATGGCCCTGGGACTGTTCATGTATTCGTCCACGCTGGTCGAAGCCGACGTGTTCTTGATGTCGTCGACCACGGTCAGGTCGTAGGTATATCCCTGACGGCCCAGGGCGAGGCCGCCGGTCTCGTGGTCGGCGGTCACCACGATCAGGGTCTCGTCGGGATGCTTCTCATAGAAAGCGTTCGCCACGGCAATGGCCTGGTCGAAGTCGAGGACTTCGAAGATGGTACCGGCTAGGTCCTGGCTGTGCGCGGCCCAGTCGATCAGGCCGCCTTCCGCCATCAGGAAGAATCCCTTCGGGTTGCGTTCCAGCACGGTAATGGCTGCATCGACGATCTGCGGCAGCGTCAGGGCACCTTCGGGACGGCCGAGGGCATAGGGGCAGATATCTTCGGAGCCTTCCTTGCTGATCAGCACAATGTGGCTGGAATCTTTCTTGGCCTTGAAATCCTCATAGCCGCAGGCAAGCGTATATTCTCCCTCGGGAATCATGTCCCAGAGCGCAACTTCCGCATCGCCCTCCTTGCCTTTCGGATGGTAGAGGCCGCCGCCGGCAAAGAATTCAAAGCCGGCGCCGGGAAGTTCCTTGCCGATCTCATAGTAGTTGCCGCGCTTGATGTTGTGGCCGAAGAAAGCGGCCGGCGTGGCATGGTTGATCGGCGTGGTCGACATCACACCCACACTGAAACCGGCATCGTGGATCTTGTGGGAAATCGGCGTCAGGAGGGTCGTGGAGTCCGGAGCTATGCACAGCATGCCGTTTTTGGTCTTCTCACCGGTCGCCAGTGCGGTTCCGGCTGCAGACGAGTCGGTGATGATGTTGCTGGCAGAGAAAGTCGTGGCCAGTCCCAACACCGGGAACTGGGTGAAGCAGAGCGGATCCATGCCGATCACGCCACGTTCCTGGGCCAGATAGGCCTCAGCAGCTGCCACATGGGTAAAGCCCATGCCGTCGCCGATGAAGTAAAAGACATACTTCGCATGTTTTTCCTGCGGCGTGCAGGAGACCGCCATGAAAAGCAGGGCGGCCGCTGCCAAAACGTTGATGATTCTCTTCATTTCGATTTGTCTGACAGATAAAAGAAAGGGTGGCACGAAACCACCCTTTCTTCAGTTCAAGCGTTCGCTATTTCTGAGCGCCTTTGCGCGCACCATACATGATCTTCAATGCCGAGCAGCGACGGAGCTCCTGCTTCACGTCTGTGATGATACCCATGCGGGTGTCTTTGTCGGCCTTGATGTTGACCTGCATGAACGGACGGTCGACCTCGGACATTTTCTCACGTTCTGCGGCGATAAAGTCGCGGATCGGGCTGAGGTCGTTGTTGTCCTTCACGATAACGTCGTTGAGCTGGATACGGGAATCCGTACCGTACTCTTTCTGGTACTGCTGCGAGGGCGTTCCAATATAGATATAGGTAGCCAGGTCCTTCCGGTCGAGCTTCGCAATCTCGGTCGCCATTGGGGTGGTGACACGGACTTTCGTCTCGTTCTGACGCATGGAGGTACACACCATGAAGAACATCAGGATGATGAACACGATGTCCGGCAGGGACGAGGTATTCATCTGCGGAAGTTCACCTTTGTTTTCTTTGATGAATTTAGCCATACTGAATTCTCCTATTTCTTCTTGACGTCCTTAGGTTCCGCTTCGGAGATCTTCTGCGGGATGGCCTTGCGGACCATTTCCTGCTGATCTTCGCTCAGTTTGGAATACTTCTTTCCGAAGGTCTTCATCGAGAAATCGTCACGGAGTTCGTTGATGGCCTTGATCAGCTCGTTCTGGACGGTGATATAGGCCTGGTACGTCGTACCGCGGTCGTTCTGCAACGAAATGACGCCTTTGGAAACGGGAACCGGTCCGAGACCCGGGATATCCTGGATTTCCTTTTCAGGAAGGTTCGGGTCGTCGTAAGGGTTGGTCATGAATTCTTTGATCTTGTCCTTCAGCTGGCTGACATCCATCGGTTGACTGCCGGCCAACAATCTGTCGTTGGAATTGATCTTCACCTGGATGATATTCCGACGATTGACCTTCAAGTCCTCCATCTTCTGATCTTCAGGAGGGATGGGCGGAAGGAGACGGGAGATACCCTCCTCCTTGTCCATCGTGGTCACCATCAAGAAGAATATCAGCGCGATGAACGCAATATCCGCCATAGATGAGCCGTTGATTTCAGGAACCTTTTTCTTAGCCATACTTCAGATACTTATTTTTTCACAGCCTTGCGGATGGCACTCCAGCACAGCGACACGATAGCGGCGCCGACCATGAGGTAGGTTACAAACAAAACTGCGTCAGCGAACTTGAAGTCGCTGGGTTTGACAGTGGCCTTGGTCTCGATCGGCGTACCAGGAGCAAGCAACCATGCTCCACCGACGATCACGACGACAGCCAAGATGAGAATGATCAGCCGTAGCAGCTTCTTCTTGCTCTTGAAGGCTCCGAAGAGCGGGAAGAGCAAGGTCACGCAGAGCGCCAGGAAGAGGAGGCAATAGATCCAATACAAGAAGGTATCGAGGGGAGCGCTGTCGGTCGTGGTCGGCTTGGCCGTGAACACGATGACAAAGAGCACCAGCGACACCAGGAAGAGGACCAATTCCAGGATCTTCCAAGGCCTGTTCTCTCTTTTTTCGTTCGTTTCTTTCATAACAAAATCAGTGAAAAGGTTGGTGTTTTGTTACTTATTTGCTGTATTTCACCAGCATGTCGACGAGCGAGATGGAGGAGTCTTCCATGTCCACGACGATCGTGTCGATCTTGGAGATAATGTAGTTGTAGAAGAGCTGGAGGATAATGGCGACGACCAGACCACCGACGGTGGTGATCAGAGCCACTTTCATACCACCTGCCACCAGTGCCGGGCTGATATCACCAGCAACCTCGATGGCGTCGAAGGCCTGAATCAGACCGAGCACAGTACCCATGAAGCCCAACTGCGGAGCGATACCGATGAACAGACCGATCCAGGAGAGGCCCTTCTCGAGTTTACCCATTTCAACGGAGCCGTACTCGATCACAGACTTCTCGGCTTTTTCAATGCCCTGGCCGTCTTTCACGCGGAGAAGGCCCTGGGTGAAGATACGTGCCACCGGGCCCGGGGTGTTCTTGCAGAGCTCGTAAGCTTTATCGACACCTTCGTTCTTGAGGCAATCTTCAATCTTGCCCAGAAGTTTCTGGTTGTTGTTCTGTGCGATACTCAGGGTAATGATCTTCGAGATGGCGATAGCCAGACCGAGGATGAGGCACAACAACACGAGTGCCATGAAGGTGGCACCACCTTCGATGAAGAGCTTCTTCAGCTGCTGGTGGATCGGGGTGTCGTTGGGTCCGGCTGCGAACGGATCGACAACCTCGTCGTTGGCTTGAGCAACGGCTTCAGTCTGCTCGGCGGACTGATCCTGTGCAAAAGTCTTCTGGTACTCAGCAGAAATGGTCAGAAGGCCAATGACTGCCAAAAACATGAAAATTTTTTTCATAGGGTTTTTGATTAATTATTAAACACTGAATTTTAAATAGTTATAGTCTCTATTCTGTGGTTTTCACGGCATATACGCCGCCAAAAATTCTTTGCAATTTAATAATTTTTTTGGAAAGTAACACTATTTCTAAGAAATTTCTCCACTGACCCCAATTTCGAATTTTTCGCTAACTTTCTTATTATCAGCGTATTGACCAAGAAGTACAAATAATTTTGTTACAGCGGCTTCTGTCGTCATGTCTTTTCCGCTCACAAGCCCGGCCTGTTTGAGGATGTCGCCGTTGGCATAAGCGCACATGTCCACGGCGCCGGCCTGGCACTGTGTGATGTTGACGATGACGCCGCCCGCCCGGGTGAAGGTGTGGAGGGCATTGAGGAACCAGGCTTCCGAGAGCGAATTGCCCGAGCCGTAAGTCTCCAGGACCACGGCCCGCAGCCCGGGGGTCGAGAGCACCGCCTGCACGAGCGGTTCGGTGATGCCGGGGAAGATCTTCAGCACGGCCACCCGCGTGTCCAGGTCTGTATGCAGGCGCAGCGGCCGGCCCCAGCGGCGGGGATGGTAGATGGCGGTCTCGTTGTACCGGATATGGATGCCCACCTCTGCCAGCGGCGGATAGTTGGGCGAACGGAAGGCACTGAAATTCTCGGCGCTGTATTTCGAGGTGCGGTTGCCGCGGAAGAGCTGGCTGTCGAAATAGATGCAGACCTCGCAGATATGCGGATGTCCGGCCTCATCCTGCTCGGCCGCCAGCTGTATCGAGGAGATGAGGTTCTCCTTGCCGTCGGTGCGCAGCATGCCGATGGGAAGCTGGCTCCCGGTAAAGATCACGGGTTTCTCGACGTTCTCGAGCATGAAGCTCATGGCAGATGCAGAATAGGCCATGGTGTCAGTGCCGTGGAGCACCACGAAGCCGTCGTAGGCGTTGTAATTGACCTTGATGATGCCGGCGAGCTTGATCCAGAAAGCGGGATTCACGTCGGACGAGTCGATGACAGGGTCAAAAGAGAGAGAGTCGATGACATAGCCGAACTTCTTGAGCTCGGGCACCTCGCGGGTGATCTGGGTGAAATCGAAGGGTTTGAGCAGCTGCGTTTCGGGATCCATCTTCATTCCGATGGTGCCTCCGGTGTAGATAAGGAGTATCTTTCGGTCCATTCTGACGTTATAAATTGAAGAGCCTGCGCGCGTTGGTCGTGGTGGTCTCCCCCACCGCCTCCGGCGCCAGGCCCTTGATCTGTGCTATTTTTACGGCTACCAGCCGGACATAAGAAGGTTCATTGCGCTTGCCGCGGAACGGAACCGGTGTCAGCCACGGGCAGTCGGTTTCGAGCACCACATCGTCGAGCGACATCTTTTCGAGTGCCAGGGCCACGCCGGCGTTCTTGTAGGTCACTACGCCGCCGATGCCGAACTTGAAGTCGGCCATTCCCAGGAGCCTGCGGTACATTTCATAGCTGCCGGACCAGGCATGCATCACGCCGCGGAAGTCCACGCCGCGCACTTCTTCCAGCACGCGCAGGAAATCGTCCGTGGCTTCACGCAGGTGGATGATGACGGGCAAGTCCGCCCGGGCTGCCAGACAGATCTGTTCGGCCAGCACGCGCATCTGCTGTTCCACATAGTCTTTCGACCAGTATTCGTCGAGGCCGATTTCTCCGATGGCATACCAGCGCCGGTCACCCAGATGCTGCCGCACAAAATCCAGTTCCTCCTGCCAGTCTTCCCCCACCGATGTCGGATGCAGTCCGATGCAGGGAAAGGCGAAGCCGGGCAGGGCGTCGGCCGTCGCCAGGAGCGCGTCGTGGCAGGCGCGGTCGATGCCGGGCATGACGCAGGCTTCGAGTCCGGCTTCCCGGGCACGGGCCAATACCGCGTCGAAATCGTCGCGGAAGGCTTCGTCATAGAGGTGGCAGTGGGTATCGATCAACATTATTCTTACAAAGATAAGTAAAATTTGTTTCCATCGGCCACGGCACGGCCCTCCATTTCAAGTTCCAGCAGGAGCAGGTTGACGGTGCGGGGATCGAGCCGCGTAAGGGCAGCGATTTCTTCGGCCGAAAGCGGGGCGCGGGCTTCAAGGCAGCGCAGGACACTGCAACGATCCGGCGGGTCATCGGCGCGCAGAAGCGGTACGGCGGCTTTCCGCTGGCGTACTGAAAGCCAGCCCATCGCCAGAGGCAGGGCGTCGGCATCGGGGACAAGGATGGCTTCCTGCCTGGCGATAAGCTCATTGCATCCCACAAAGGAGGTATCTGTCATGCGGCCCGCAACAGCGAATACCTCGCGCTGGTAGGAAGCGGCCAAAGAGGCGGTGATCAGGCCTCCGCCTTTGCGGAACGACTCCACCAGCAGCGTTGCATCGGCCATGCCGGCGATGATGCGGTTGCGGCGGAGGAACGTGAAGGGGACGGGCTGCGTCCCGCGGGAAAAGTCGGTGACCAGGGCGCCGTTTTCGAGGACACGGCGCGCGAGTTCACGGTGCTGGCGGGGATAGATTTCGTCAAGGCCGCAGGGCAGCACGCCGATGGTCGGCAGGCCGGCTTCGAGCGCTGCGGCATGGGCGCAACCATCAACGCCGAGTGCCATTCCACTGACGATCAGCGGCTTTTCGTTCAAATCGGCCAGGCGGCCGATGATGCGGCGGCAGCTTTCCCGGCCGGTCCAGCTGGCTTTGCGGGTACCGACGACGGCCAAGGCGCGTGCGGCATTGAGATCGGCATTCCCTTTACAATAGAGCATCAACGGCGCATCGCTGCAGGCAGCCAGCCGCCGGGGATAGGCTGGATCGTCGAGGCCGAGCAGGCGGATGCCGTAGCTGCGGGCCCATGCGACTTCGTCGGCGGCCCGGTCGAGCAAGGAAGGTTCAAACAGAAGGTCGAGGTAAGGGCCGGCATGGGAAAGCACGGCATCAAGGTCACGGCGCGCCGTCCGGAATACACCTTCGGGGCCGCCGAAAGTCTCCATCAGCTGACGGCCGACAGCACACTTGTACGCAAAGACCTTGCTCAGCGCACACAAATAGACAAAGTGATCGGGCTCCATATCTTTTTTGCGCACAAGATACGAAGCCCGACGGATGCAGCGCCCGCAAAAAAGCAATATCCTTCCGGAAGCTGTTTATTAATTTTTTCAGTTCGGGCAGCATATTGCTTCTCAGACCGACTCGCGAGCGAGTCTCCCTCCCAAATCAAGATTTGGGCCCCTCCCTCTATCAACCGAGGGTGGTTAGGGTCTTCCAAGCAATATGCTGCCCGAACAGGAAATCAGATGATCAACATGGCGTCGCCGTAGGTGCCGAACTGATATTTCTCATCGATAGCGACCTTGTAGGCGTTCATGACGTGGTTGTAGCCGCCGAATGCAGCGGCGTTCATCAACATGGTGCTGTACGGCAGATGGAAATTGGTGACCATCGCATCGGGAATCGAGAACTGGTACGGCGGGAAGATGAACTTGTTCGTCCAGCCGTCGAAGGCCCGGATCTCCTTCTTCGTCGTGACATAGGTCTCCAGCGCCCGGACGACCGTGATGCCCACCGCAAACACTTTGTTGCCACGGCCCTTGCAGGCATTGACCGCTGCCGCCGTCTCTTCAGAGATCGAATACTGCTCCGAATCCATCTTGTGCTTCGACAGGTCCTCCACGTCCACATTGTGGAAATGCGCATTGCCCATGTAGAGCGTCAGGAAGGCGCGGTCGATGTCGTGAATCTCCATCTTCTTGAACAGGATACGGCTGAAATGCAGACCCGCCGCCGGGCAGGCCACAGCCCCTTCCTTGGAAGCGAAAATGGTCTGGAAACGCTCTTTGTCAATCTCTTCGGCATGCGGACGGATCCATTTGGGCACCGGAAGAGAACCCATCTGATAGAGCGTCTGGCGGAATTCCTCATACGTGCCGTCAAAGAGGAAACGCAGCGTGCGGCCGCGGGAAGTCGTATTGTCGATGACTTCGGCCACAAGGCTGTCGTTCTCACCGAAATACAGCTTGTTGCCGATGCGGATCTTGCGGGCCGGATCGACCAGGACGTCCCACAGGCGCTGGTCCCGGTTGAGCTCGCGCAACAGGAAGACGTCGATCTCGGCGCCCGTCTTCTCCTTGTTGCCGCTCATCCGTGCCGGGAAGACCTTGGCGTCATTGAAGACGAAAAGGTCGTGCGGCGCGGCGTATTCGATGATATCCTTGAAAATCCGGTGCTCGATGTCACCTGTATCCTTGTGAACCACCATGAGGCGGCACTCGTCCCGTTCCGGGGAAGGATACTTGGCGATCAGTTCCTGCGGAAGTTCAAAACCGAATTGCGAAAGTTTCATATTTAAATTTTAGGCGCGAAAACAATATTTATACGGATAAAATCCGAAAAAGTTTCAAATTATCCGTTTTTCAGCGCGGCCTCCAGCACATTGTCCGTCGACAGGTAGATCGGATAGAAGGCTGCGTCGTTCATCGGCGTGTTGCGGCCGATCAGCGCGCGAAGCTGCACCAGGATGAGTTCGCCCGATACCGCCCAGTCCTCCGCCGAAGGCACCAGACCCTGCTCTTTCGTAAAAGCAATGAACCCATCCTTGAGGTTCAGGCCGTCGAGGAAACGGTTGAGCGTGGGCAGGTCGTGGATTTCGCGCAGACGCGCACGGTAACGGTCGGCCATCAGGTTGGCATACTTCACTTGCAGGCTCTGCCGGTTGCATGCCCCCAGATACTCGGAGTAGCGGGTGGTGTCGAGCGGCACGAACACATCGGGAATGATGCCGCCTCCGCCATAGACCGTGCGACCGGCACGCGTCTCGAACTTGAGCGAATCATTGACCTTGATGCTGTCGGCACTCGTCATCTCACCGTGGAGATAGCGTTCGTAGATATCATATCCGTAGTCGTCGCCATAGGGCTTCTGGATGCAGCGGCCCGAAGGCGTATGGTAGCGGGCCACCGTCAGGCGGATGCCCGAACCGTCGTTGAAGAAGAGCGGTTCCTGTACAAGCCCCTTGCCGAAGGAGCGCAGGCCATAGAGCGTCGCCCGGTCGTTGTCCTGCATCGCCCCGGCGAAAATCTCGCTGGAAGAAGCCGAACCCTCGTTGATGAGCACCGCCAGGTCGATGTCGCGGCAACTGCCGCGGCCGTCGGCGTACACATCCTGGCGCGGCCGGTTGCGGCCTTCCATGTAAACGATCAGGTCGCCCTTTTCCAGGAACTCGTTGGAAAGCATCAGCGCCTGGTCAAGATAACCGCCGGTATTGTCGCGCAGGTCGAAGACCAGCCGCCGCATCCCCTGCTCCTTCAGGGAAAGCGCCGCCTTGAGGAATTCCAGATAAGTGGTGCGGGCGAATTTCGACAGCTTGATATAGCCGGTGGTGTCGTTGATCATGTAGGCTACGTCCACGCTGTTGACGGGAATCATGTCGCGGACGATGGGAAAGACGATGGGCTCTTCCACCCCGTCGCGTTTCACATGGATATCCACCTTGGTACCGCGCTTGCCTTTCATCAGGCGCACCATCGAGTCCTGCGGCGTTTTCGTGCCGGCTATCACCCGGTCGTCCACCTGCAGGATACGGTCGCCCGACAGCAGGCCCGCCTTTTCGGAAGGCCCGCCCGCGATCACCTGCGAAACCACCGCCGTATCGTTGGGTACGGTAAACTGGATGCCGATGCCGTCGAAGCCGCCCTGCAGATCCTCTTCCGCTTCCTGCAGCTCCACCGGCGGCAGATATACGGAGTGCGGGTCGAGCTGGGCCATGATGCCCGGCAGGATCTCCTCGGTCACCGCCTTCTGGTCGATTTCGTCCACATAGTCGCGTCCCACCGTCTCAAGGACCAGCATCAGCTTGGCCCAGTCACCTTCGGGGATCCGCACCGTCTTCTTCTTTCCGCCGAACCAAAGCTGTCCGAGCGTAACCAGCAACAGGACGACGACCACACACCAGCCGATGGTGGTCCATTTCTTCTGATTCTCAGGCTCCATACCTTAAATGTCCATTTCGATTTTTTCTACTTCGATGCCGGCACGGCGCAGCAGGCCCACGCCGTCGACGATCCGGTATTCCCGGGCATAGACCACCCGCCTGATACCGGCCTGGATGATCAGCTTGGCGCACTCCATGCAGGGAGAATCCGTGATGTAGAGCGTGGCCCCGTCGCTGCTGTTGTGGCTTTTAGCCACCTTGGTGATGGCATTGGCCTCCGCATGCAGCACATAAGGCTTGGTCACGCCGTTTTCGTCTTCGCAAACGTTCTCGAAACCGGAAGGTGTTCCGTTGTATCCGTCGGAAATGATCATCCGGTCCTTGACCAGAAGGGCGCCGACCTGCCGGCGGGTGCAGTACGAATTTTTCGCCCAGATGGCCGCCATTTCAAGATAGCGGCGGTCGAACTTTCTTTTTACTTCTTCCATCTTGCCGGATCTATGCGTTGGTCCCCCTCTGATAGAGGTAGCGCTTGATGCTGCGCTTCGGCGTCTTTTCAAATTCCTGGTCCACGATCTCCACCCGGCTCAGCTTGCAGTACTGGTCGAGTTCCAGATTGGCCAGGGTCATGCCCTCGTTGAGCTTCTCTTCAAGCTGCTCGCGGTCGAGGCCGTCCTCCTGCGCCTGTTCGAAATCCGGATAGACCAGTGCCACGAGCTTGAAATCGTCTTCGATGACGAGCGACTCCACGACGTAAGGCATGTTGTTGAGGATGCTTTCGATCTCTTCGGGATAGATGTTCTGGCCCGACGGGCCGAGGATCATGCTCTTGCAGCGGCCGCGCAGGTAGAGGTAGCCGTCGCCGTCGATGACGCCCATGTCGCCGGTCCTGAACCAGCCGTCCACGAACGACTCCTTGGTCGCCATTTCGTTCTTGTAGTAGCCCAGGAACACGTTTTCACCCTTGACCAGCACCTCGCCGGGAATCGTCTTCGGATCGTCGGAATCGATCTTGATGCGCATGCGGGGCGCCGCCTTGCCACAGGAATAGAGCTTGGTCTTGTCCCAGTGGACGTAAGTGATGATGGGTGCGCACTCCGTCATGCCGTAGCCGATGGTGAAGGGGAAGTTGATGCGCTTGAAGAAGGCTTCCGCTTCGCGGTTGAACGGGGCGCCGCCGATGATGACCTCGCCGAACTTGCCGCCGAAGGCCTGGACCAGGCTGTCGCGGATCTTGTTCTTGACCATCTTGTCAAGCACCGGCAGGTTGAGCATCAGCTTGATGCGGGCCTTGCTGATGAAGGGGACCAGCATGCTCTTGTAGATTTTCTCGATGATCATCGGGACGGCGATGATTGTGTCGGGTTTCACTTCGCCCATGGCCTCGAGGATCACCTTCGGGCTGGGAAGGCGCGTCAGGAAGAACACGTGGGCACCGATGGTCATCTCGAAGAGGAACTCGAAGATCATGCCGTACATATGGGCGGTAGGCAGCATGGACACCATCCGGGAGTTGCAATCCATGTGGGGTTCCGCCTCGTGGGCGAACTGCACGTTCGAAAGCAGGGCCCGGTACGGGAGCATCACGCCCTTTGAAAAACCGGAGGTACCGGAAGTATAGCTGATGAGCGCCAGCTGGTCGGGCAGGTCCACATAGTAGTGAAGGCTGTTCTGGTCAAAGCCGTTGCGATACCGCTCCAGCATCCGGGCCTCCATCGATTCCATGGCGGCGAGGGCGTCCGGAGTGAGCGTCTTGACCACCTTGAAATCAGACAGCGTGACGACCACCTCGACGCCGGGAAGCTCCACATCGGCCAGATTCTGCCAGATGTTGTCTCCCACGAAGAAGATGCGGGATTCGGAATGGGTCACCAGATGCCGGATGTTGGCAGCCTGGAATTCGTGGAGGATGGGCACCACCACGGCACCGTAGGTCATCGTGGCCAGATAGGCCACGGCCCAGTTGGCCTGGTTCTTCGAGCAGAGGGCGATGCGGTCGCCCGGCTTGATGCCGCATGCCTCGAAAAAGAGGTGCAGCTCCGCGATCCTGCGGGCTACGTCTTTATAATAAAGTGTGTTCTGCTTGTAGTTCGAGAGTGCGGGACGGTCCCAGTTCTTCTTGAAAGACTCTTCCAAGAGGACATTGAGGGAGCGTTTTCTGGATGGTTTCTTTGCCATAACCGAATATTATGAAAATGCCTGCAAACTGCAAAGATGCGAATAAAGACCGTTATTTCCAACCAATTCTTCGTGATTTCCTTCTTCGACGATGCGGCCGTCCTGTACGACATAGATACGGTCAGCATGGCGGATGGTGGACAGGCGGTGGGCGATCACCAGCGTGGTACGCCCGCCCGTCAGCCGGTCGAGGGCATCCTGCACCAGGCGCTCGCTTTCGGTGTCGAGCGACGAGGTGGCCTCGTCGAGGATAAGGATGGGCGGATTCTTGAGTACGGCGCGGGCGATGGCGATGCGCTGCCGCTGCCCGCCGGAAAGCTTGGCGCCGCGGTCGCCCACGGGCGTGTCGTAACCCTGTGGCAACTGTTCTATGAAACTGTCGGCATGGGCGATGCGCGCGGCTTCGCGCACGTCGTCCGGGCCGACGTCCTCCCGGCCGAAGGCGATGTTGTTGTAAACCGTATCATTGAAAAGGAGGGTTTCCTGGGGGACGATGCCCATCAGGGCCACCAGCTCATCGAGCCGGAGTTCACGGATGTCGATGCCGTCGATGCGGACAGCGCCTTCCTGCACGTCGTAAAAGCGCGGCAGCAAGTCGGCCAGCGTGGACTTGCCGGCGCCGGAGGGTCCCACCAGGGCCACCATCTTTCCTTTGGGAACGGTAAGGCTGACATCGCGCAGCACCGGTTCATCTCCATACGAGAAGGTGACATGTTCGAAACGGACTTCGTCCCTGAATTCCGGGATGGCGCGGTTGCCGTCGGGGATGCCGGCAGGTTCGTCGAGAATCCGGAAAATGCGTTCGGCCGACACCAGCCCTTTCTGCAGGGAGGCATAGGAGCGGGAGAGCGCCTTGGCGGGCTCCAGCACCTTCCAGTAGAACATGATATAGACGATGAACTGCTGCCAGCTCATGCCCAGTTCTCCCTTGTAATTGAGCCAGCCGCCGTAGAAGAGCACGATGGCGGCGATGCTGATGCCGAGGAATTCCGAAACGGGCGAAGCCATCTCCTGGCGGTTGCGCACGCGGAGGATGACCTGACGGTGCCGCTCATTATCCTTTTCGAAGGCACGTTCCACATAGCTGCGGGCCGAGAAGGCCTTGATGATGCGGGATCCGGAGATAGCTTCTTCGAAATGACTCACGATGCGGCCCATGAGGCTTTGTGTCTCGACGGAACCGGCGCGAAGGGCCCGCGTGAGCCGGGTGATCAGGAAGGCCGAGACCGGCAGTGCCACCAGCGAGACCAGGGTCAGGCGCGGCGACATCCAGAGCAGCATGGCCAGGAAGCCGAGGACCAGCAGCGGCTCGCGGAAAAAGACATGGAAACTGCCTGCCACGGTGTTCTGCACCTCCGCCACGTCATTCGAAATGCTAGAAAGCACGTCGCCCTTGCGGCGCTCCGTGAACCAGCCCACCGGCAGCGACGCGATCTTGCGGAAGAGGTCGCGCCGGATGTTCTTCATCATGCGCGTTTCCAGTTTCACCACGATGCGCTGCGACAGGTAGCGGCAGACATTCGAGAGCAGGCTCGCCAGGATGATGGCGCCGCAGACCAGGAGCAGGCCCCGGATCACTCCGCCGCCGCGGATGACGGAAGAGAGCAGCCAGCGGAACCGCTCCGTGAAATAGGACAGCGTCAACGAGAATTCGGGCCGCTCGCAGGCCGTGGCGGCTGCCTCATTGTCGAAGAGGACGGTCAGCAGCGGACCCAGAAGGCCGTAATTCACCACGCCGAAAACCACGGAAAGGATGGACAGCACCAGATAGCCCGGCCAGTAGCGGCGCAGCGGCTGCGCATAGGAAAGGATGCGTTTGAAAGGATTCATGTTGGTGGCGTGCGCTGCAAAGATACGAATTTTCATTTTTTTGACTTACCTTTGTACTATTATGTAACAAATCATAAGCAATCATGAACAATTTCTGCGAATATAACATCAATCCACTGGTCCAGGCCATCGGAAAGGAACCGAAGGACTTCACCAAAAAAGACCTGGAGGAATTCATCGTCCAGCACGAGGTCCGCATCGTCAATTTCCGCTATGTCGCCGCCGACGGCCGGCTCAAGACCCTCAACTTCCCGGTGACCAACCGGCAGTATCTCGATACGATCCTCTCCTACGGCGAGCGGGTGGACGGCTCCAGCCTTTTTCCTTACATCGCCGCCGACAGCAGCGACCTCTACGTGATCCCGCGTTTCAGCACGGCCTATGTCGATCCCTTCCAGGAGATTCCCACCGTGGGCTTCCTCTGCAGCTATTTCACCAAAGACGGCGAGCCGCTCGAAAGCGCCCCGGAATTCACCCTCCGCAAGGCCCACAAAGCCTTCCGGGAACGCACCGGCTTCACCTTCGAGGCCATGGGTGAACTGGAATTCTACATCGTCGACCGGGACGACGAAGCCTTCCCTGCCGAAGACCAGCACGGCTACCACGAATCCACGCCCTTCGCCAAATTCGAATCTTTCCGCGCCGATGCCATCCGCTGCATCGCCGAGGTCGGCGGCCAGATCAAATACGGCCACTGCGAGGTGGGCAACTTCACCCTCGACGGCAAGATCTACGAGCAGAACGAGATCGAGTTCCTGGTCAATCCCGTGGAATCAGCCGCCGACCAGCTGCTGATGGCCAAATGGATCCTCCGCTCCCTCGCCTATCAGTACGGCATCGACATCACCTTTGCCCCGAAGATCACCACGGGCAAGGCCGGCAGCGGCCTGCATTTCCACACCCGCATGATGAAGGGCGACCACTCCGTGATGATCAAGGACGGCTCCCTCTCCGACGACGCCCGCCGCGCCATCGCCGGCTACATGAAGTTCGCTTCGTCGCTGACAGCCTTCGGCAACACCAACCCGACATCCTATTTCCGGCTGGTGCCGCACCAGGAAGCCCCGACCAGCGTCTGTTGGGGCGACCGCAACCGCTCGGTGCTCGTGCGCGTGCCGCTGGGATGGAGCGTCGACCGCAGCATGTGCGCCCTCGCCAATCCGCTGGAAGATCCGAAAGATTTCGTGGTACCCGACAAGCAGACCGTGGAGATGCGCTCCGGCGACGGCAGCGCCGACATCTACAACATGCTGGCCGGCCTGGTGACCGCCGCCCGCACCGGCTTCGAGATGCCCGACGCCCTGGAAGTCGCCGAAAAGACCTATGTCGACGTGAACATCCACGACAAGAAGAACGAAGCGCTGCTCAACTCGCTGGAGCAGCTCCCCGCCTCCTGCCACGAATCGGCCCTCTGCCTGGAGAAGAACCGCGCCCTCTATGAAAAAGACGGCATCTTCTCGCCCAGCCTGATCGACGGCACCATCGCCAGGCTGAAAGCCTACAAAGACCAGCACATCCGCCACGAAGCCACCAACGACCCCAAGAAGATGGCCGAACTGGTCCGGAAATACTACTATTGCGGATAGCACCCGTGCGGTTCAGGAATGAAAAAAGCGTCTCCATTTGCGGATGGAGACGCTTTTTCTCTGTTTATGTCCTTGTTATTCTTCGGTTTCGGGTTTCTCCACGTAGGGTTTGACCGAGACCAGTTCCACCTTGAAGGTAAGGGCTTCGTTCGGGCCGATGTCGGCGCCGACATTGCGGTCGCCATAGGCGAGTTCGGCGGGGATCCAGAGCATGATCTCACCACCTTCACCAACATACTGCATGCCTTCAGTCCAGCCTTTGATCACGCCGTTGAGCGGGAACGTGACCGTGGCACCGCGCTCGTAGGAAGAGTCGAACACCTTGCCATCGAGGTTCTTGCCTTCGTAGTTCACTTCGACGGTGTCGCGCTCGGACGGCTTCACGCCGTTGCCTTCGCGGACGATCTGGTACTGCAGGCCGGATTCGGTGGTCACGACGCCGTTCTTCTTGCCATTGGCGGCCAGCATCTTGGCGCTCTTTTCAGCATTTTCCCGGGAGACGGCATCCATGCGTTTTTCCATGAAACCGTTCACCACGTTCTGGAACACGGCGTAATCAACTTCGACACCTTTGTTGGCATCCAGGATGCCCTTGATGATGGCATTGGTGCTCAGGGGACCGAAGTTGTTCTGGGCGATCTGCATGCCGGTGGAATAGCCGATCATGTAGCTCACGGAGTCGACGTCAGACTTGGAAATACCGGCCGGCTGGGAGCCGGAAGCCGTTTTCTTGTCGCAAGATGCAAGCATCATTGCCGACATTGCGCAGATAACTGCTACTGCAAAGATTCTTTTCATGATATGAACAATTTGAATGTTTCTTCGTTGGAGCCGCAAAGATAACAAAAGTTCGAAAAAAATGTCAGAAACAGTTGGATATACCGATATTTTTCCTAACTTAGTGGTATGAACGTTACTTCGCAAGACCTGCACGACAAGCTCAAGGACTTTTTCGGATGGGAGGCCTTCAAGGGAAACCAGGAGGACATCATCAAACACCTTATCGAAGGGGGCGACGCCTTTGTACTGATGCCTACCGGCGGTGGCAAGTCACTCTGCTACCAGCTGCCGGCACTCTGCCTGCCCGGAACGGCCATCGTCATCTCTCCCCTCATCGCCCTGATGAAAAACCAGGTCGATGCCATCCGCGGTTTCATCCACAATCAGGAGGGGATCGCCCATTTCCTGAACTCTTCGCTCAACAAGAGCCAGATTGCAGAAGTAAAAGCCGACTTGCTGTCAGGCGTCACCAAACTGCTCTACGTCGCGCCCGAGTCGCTGACCAAGGAGGAGAACATCCAGCTGCTCAACCAGCTGCACATTTCGTTCTATGCCATCGACGAGGCGCACTGCATCTCCGAGTGGGGCCATGACTTCCGCCCGGAATACCGCCGCATCCGCGAGATCATCTCCCAGATCGGCAAGGCGCCCATCATCGCCCTCACGGCCACGGCCACGCCCAAGGTGCAGTCCGATATCCAGAAAAACCTCGGCATGCTAGACGCCCGGGTCTTCAAGTCGTCGTTCAACCGCGAGAACCTCTACTACGAGATCCGCGACAAATCGAATCCCAAGCGCGAGATCATCCGCTTCATCAAGGACAACCCCGGCAAGAGCGGCATCATCTACTGCCTGAGCCGCAAGAAAGTGGAGGAAATCGCCCAGCTGCTCAACGTCAACGGCATCAAGGCGCTCCCGTACCATGCAGGTATGGACGCCGCCACACGCGCCCACAACCAGGACGCCTTCCTGATGGAAGAAGTCGACGTGATCGTCGCCACCATCGCCTTCGGCATGGGCATCGACAAGCCCGATGTGCGTTTCGTCATCCACTACGACATCCCCAAGAGCCTGGAAGGCTACTACCAGGAGACGGGTCGCGCGGGCCGCGACGGCCAGGAAGGGCAGTGCATCGCCTTCTACAGCTACAAGGACATCCTGCGCCTTGAAAAATTCATGCAGGGCAAGCCCATCTCCGAGCAGGAGATCGGCAAACAGCTGCTCATGGAGACCGTCTCCTACGCCGAGTCGAACCAGTGCCGCCGCAAGATCCTGCTCAACTATTTCGGTGAAGACTATCCGCAGGCCAACTGCGGGATGTGCGACAACTGCCTCTATCCGAAGAAACAGTTCGACGGCCAGGAGGAGATGTGTACGGTCATCGAGCTGATCCTTTCGCTGAAAGAGACTTTCAAGGCCGATCACCTGGCCAATATCCTCGCCGGCGAGAACAACTCCATCATCAAGTCGTACAACCACCACAAGCACGAGCTCTTCGGCATCGGCCGCGACCGCGGAGTCCGCTTCTGGAGTGCCGTCATCCGGCAGGGGCTCATCCTTCACCTGCTGGACAAGGACATCGAGCGCTACGGCCTGATCTTCGTCACGCCGGAAGGCCGCGCCTTCTACGAGAAGCCCTATGAGCTGATGCTGACCGAAGACCGCGAATTCGTGGACGGAGAGGACGATGACGACGATGAAGCACCCATCGGCGTGGGCAAGCACAACGTCAATGCCGGCGGAGGCGGCGACCAGCAGCTGCTCGCCATGCTCAAGGACGTGCGCAAGGACCTGTCCCGCAAGATGAACCTGCCGGCCTGGGTCATCTTTACCGACCCGAGCCTCGAAGACATGTCCATCCAGTATCCGGTGACAGTGGCGGAACTCAAGAACTGCCAGGGCGTGGGTGAAGGCAAGGCGCGCAAGTTCGGACAGCCCTTCGTCGACCTGATTGCCAAGTACGTGGAAGAAAACGACGTGATCCGTCCCGACGACTTCGTGGTCAAGTCGGTGGTCAACCGTTCCGCCAACAAGGTCTACATTATCCAGAGCATCGACCGGAAGCTTCCTTTCGAAGATATCGCCCGCACGAAGGACATGGACTTTGAAGAGCTGCTCACGGAAATCGAGTCGATCGTCGGTGCCGGTACCCGCCTCAACATCGACTATTACATCCGTCAGACCATTGACGACGACAAGGCGAACGATATCTACGACTACTTCCACGACGAAGCCGACACCGACTCCGTGAGCGACGCCCTCAAGGAACTCGGCGGCGACTTCACTGAAGAGGAAGTCCGGCTGGTGCGCATCAAGTTCCTTTCGGAAGTGGGCAACTGATTTGCCGTCCTCACTGAAGGGCCTTAACGAGGACGAGAACCATCAAAAACAGTCGCCATCCTCGAATCAGAAGTCTGGTGAGGATGGCGAAATAGTGAGACCTCCGGCCATTGACATGCTGCCGGGGGTGATGGTTTCATTACAGGTTGCAGACCACTTCGAAATGGAGCTTGCCGTCGATGATGGTGGGTTTGTAGAGGGTGTCTTCGACCTGATAGTAGGTCTGTCCGCCGAGGACGATCTCGTCGTAGTCTTCGGGAATCTCGTCAACCAGGGCGCCGATCGGAGCCTCGATCACACAGTACTCGCCGTTGACAAGGGTGTAGAAGACGCCGTCCTGATAATAATAGTTCTGTCCGGACTGGCTGAGCAGATTCGAGTTGTAATAGTCGTCGCTCGTGCGGAGCGTGTAGCTGGCATTCTGGGCTGCATAGATGCGCGAGAGTTCAGCCGCGGTCTGCGCCCGCTCGATCTCGTTGCGGATGGTGTTGATCGCGATGGCGCTCATGGCGATGTCAAACAGCGCCGTGGCGATGCGGGTCCCGAGCGGCGGGCGGCAGACGTAATAGCCTCCGTCCCAATACGGCCGGTAATAGATGCCGTCGTAAAAATAGTAGTCACGATAGCCGACGCGGATCAGCGAATAGCCGTAGGGAAGCGTATGGATCCGATGGCCGAAGTAGTGGTTGCCATAGTGATAGGACGGCAGCGGCCGGTGGCGCGGCTCGAGGTAAGGACGGGAGTAAGCGGGGCCGCGATGACTCGGACGCGGAGCGTGGGCCATGGCGGGGCCGTGGCCGGAGCCCGGACGGGGACTGCGGACGGAAGGAGCGGGACGCGGGCCGTCGTTGCGGGCGATGCGGGCGCTGTGATTGGAGCCGGGACGCGGGCTGCGGGAAATGTCGCTGCGGCCGGAGCCGGGACGCGGACCGACGTTGCGGGACGGACGATTGACGTTCGGCCGATTGACATTAGGACGGTCGGCAGGCCGGTTGCTGCGGGCGACGTTACCGCTGTGATTGCGATTCATCTGGGGGGCCTGGCTGCGGTTGACATTGCCGCTGTGGCTGCGGTTCATCTGCGGAGTCTGGCTGCGTCTGGCCTGGGGGGCCTGGCTGCGGTCAGCCTGAGGAGCACGGCCGCGGTTGACTTGCGGGCCGTGATTATTGCTGCGGGGCGACGACATCTTCGTACTCGGCCCGCTTTGTCCGGAGGGAGCGCGGTGTTCCGTTCGCGATGAATGGGAAGGTCCACCGCCGGAACGACGATTCTGGCCTTGTGCCTCAAATGAGGTAGTACACATCATTGCGATGCAAAGCATCAGTACCACTTCTGTAAAACGTTTCATGATATTGAGTATATGTCGATAGCCGTTGGAACGTTATCAACGGATAAAGGGAAAATCGTGCCAAGGAGACACCCGTCAGGCAAGTGATGACGGAGACGGAAGCTCAATCCATTTGATTTCTGGATCGCGGGCCCAATAAGTAAGTTGCTTCTTGGCATAGTGGCGGGTGTTGCGCTGGATGAGACGGATGGCCTCTGCCAAATCATAGGCGCCGTCGAAATAATCGAATAATTCCCTGTAGCCCACCGTATTGAGTGCAGGAAGGCTACGGTACGGGAGCAGCGCGCGCGCTTCGTCAAGCAGGCCTTCCTCCATCATCTGCACGACACGCGCGTCGATGCGGGCGTAGAGCTCGGGGCGCGGGCGCGTCAGGCCGGTCTTGACGATGGTGAACGGACGCTCCCTGGAGGGATGGGTTTTCCAGTCGGAATATTTCCGGCCGGTGGCGATGGTCACTTCAAGGGCCCGGACGATACGCTGGCCGTTGGCCGGATCGATGCTGGCATAGGATTCCGGATCCAGGATGCGGAGTTCGGTGCGCAGGGCGGCCACTCCCTCGTCGCGCAGGCGCTGCGAGAATTCGGCACGCAGCGCGGGATCGGCTTCGGGAAAGTCATCGAGGCCCTTGCAGAGGGCATCGATGTAGAGGCCGGAGCCGCCAGCCATCACCACCGTGTCGTGTTCCTTGAACAATTCCTCCAGCAAGGCCAGGGCTTCAAGCTCGAAGGCGCCGGCCGAACAGGGCTGCGTCACGCTCCGGTCGGCGATGAAATAATGCCTGACGGCCGCCAGCTGCGCCTCGGAAGGACGCGCCGTGCCGATGCGCATCTCCCGGTAGAACTGGCGGGAATCGCAGGAGACCACGGGCGAGCCGACACGAAGCGCTTCGGCGACCGCATAGTCTGACTTTCCGACCGCGGTCGGCCCCAATATGATATGCAATGTGGGCATCCGGGATTATGCGTCGTAGATTTCCTCTCCTTCCCCGTCGTCGAACATCTTGTCATCGTCTTCGTCCTCGTCCTCATCGTCCAGGTCATCGAGGTCGTCAAGGTCGTCGTCGAGCGCGGCGAACTTGCTGTCGCGCACAGGATGCAGCTTGGGTATGGCGGGTTCTTCTTCATAGCGGGCACGGAACTGGTCGGGGTTCTGGCCTTTTTCCTCCACCAGCGCAGGGTAGGCCCGCATCGGAAGGTACCCGGTCTCACCTTCGAACTTCAGGCAGATAAAGCGGTCGTTGCGCAGGTCGAAGACGAAGTGGAGCTCCGTCTCCCCGCGTTCGAGCACCTTGTCGAACGTGACGGTATCCATCGCGCCGTCACCCATGTCGAACAGACCGTATTCGCCACAAAGCGTGCCTTTTTCGTCGTAACCTTCAAACATCACCATCTGGTCGGGCGAGAAGCCCAGGTTGTCGGTGATGAAGCTGTTGAAGCGGAACAGCGTCATGTCGCCCTTTATTTCGTAGACCCGGTAGAAGACCTTGCTTTCGGGAATCGTTGCTCTAAAAGTGTATACCATAACACAAATTTAACAAAAATATTCTTACATTTACTCGATGAATGCAATTTCCGACACCTACCGCTCCATCGCAGCCCCTTCCAAGGGCATATACAAAGAGCTGGGCAGCAAGTTTCTGGCCTTCGCCTACCCCGTCGAAACGGAAGAGGCGGCCAGGCGGGTTCTCGAAGAGGTTCGGAAAGAATATTTCGACGCACGGCACCACTGCTACGCCTGGCGCCTCGGGCGCACGGGCGAACCCTGGCGGATGAACGACGACGGCGAGCCCTCCTCCACTGCGGGCAGGCCCATCCACGGCCAGCTTCTGAGCAATGAGCTGAGCGACATCCTCGTAGTGGTGGTCCGGTATTTCGGCGGCACGAAACTCGGCGTCCCCGGGCTGATCCGGGCGTACAGGAGCGCTACGCAAGATGCCATCGCCAATGCGGAAATCATCGAGAAAGTGGCGGGCGAAACCCTGACCGTCACCTTCGACTACCTTCAGATGAACGATGTGATGAAAGTTCTCAAGGACATGGATATCACGCCGTTGAACCAGCAGTTCGACCTGCGCTGCACCCTCACGGCACGGGTACGTCTGTCTCGGATTGAAGAGTTTCGCAAACAATTGGCATTTTGTCAAATTAATTGATTATATTTGCGGATTACGGTTATAAATTTAATAAAAACACCTTTAAACACTACAATATCATTATGAAAAAAGCTTACAATTTCAACGCAGGACCCTGCGTGTTGCCGCAGCAGGCAATTGACGCAGCGATTGCGGCATTGCAAGATTTCAAGGGGACCGGCATGCCGGTCATATCTGTTTCTCACCGTTCGAAAGAGTGGGAGGAGACGATGAACGAGTGCCGCGCACTCTGGAAGGAACTCCTCAACATTCCCGACAACTATGAGGTGATCTTCCTGGGCGGCGGCGCTTCGCTCCAGTTCCTCTATGTCGCGATGAACCTTCTCGAGAACAAGGCGGGCTACCTGGAGACGGGTGTCTGGGCCAAGAAGGCGCTCAAGGAAGCCAAGGGCATCGGCAACGCCATCTGCGTCGCTTCCTCGGCCGACAAGACCTACAGCTACATCCCGAAGGGCTATGAGATCCCGACCGACCTCGACTACTTCCACATTACCACGAACAACACGATCTACGGTACGGAGATCAAGTACGACATGGACTGCCCGGTGAACCTCGTCGCCGACATGTCGTCCGACATCATGAGCCGTCCTGTCGACGTCTCGAAATACGCCCTCATCTACGGTGGCGCGCAGAAGAACGTGGGCCCTGCCGGCGTGATCTTCGCCATCATCCGCAAGGACATCCTCGGCAAGGTCTCCCGTTATCTCCCGACGATGCTCAACTACCAGACCCATATCGACGGCGGCTCGATGTTCAACACCCCGCCGGTGTTCCCGATCTTCGTGATGACCGAGACGCTGAAGTGGCTCAAGGGTATCGGCGGCCTGCCGGTGATGCACAAGATGAACGTCGAGAAAGCCCAGATGCTGTACGACGAGATCGACCGCAACCCGCTCTTCGTCGGCACCGCCGCGAAAGAGGACCGTTCGATCATGAATGTCTGCTTCGTCATGGCTCCGGGCTATGAGGCCCTCCAGGACGAGTTCATGGCCTTCGCCAAGGAGCGTGGCATGGTGGGCATCAAGGGTCACCGCAGTGTCGGCGGCTTCCGCGCCTCCATCTACAACGCCTGCCCGAAGGAAGCCGTACAGGCCCTGATCGACTGCATGCAGGAATTCGAGAAACTTCATAAATAAACCGCGATGAAGATTTTAGTTGCTACGCAGAAACCTTTCGCGAAGGCAGCCGTGGACGGCATCCGCAAGATCGCCGAAGAAAACGGCCATACCCTCGCCCTGCTTGAAAAATATACCGAAACCGCAGAACTGCTGGCCGCCGTCGCCGATGCCGACGCCCTCATCGTCCGCTCCGACAAGGTGACCGCCGAAGTCGTCGAGGCTGCCAGAAAGCTGAAGATCGTCGTCCGCGCCGGCGCCGGCTTCGACAACCTCGACCTGGCCGCCTGCACCGCCCATGGCGTCGTCGCCATGAACACCCCGGGCCAGAACTCCAACGCCGTGGCAGAACTCGCCCTCGGCCTGATGATCTACATGAACCGCAACCAGTTCACCCCGGGCACCGGCAGCGAACTCAAAGGCAAGACCCTCGGCATCCAGGCCTACGGCAACGTCGGCCGCCTCGTGGGCAAGCTCGCCATGGGATTCGGCATGAACGTCCTCGCCTTCGACCCCTATCTCCCCAATGAGAAGATCGAAGCCACCGGCGCCAAGGTCGCCCCGTCGCTCGAAGCCCTCTACGAGAACTCCGACTTCGTGTCGCTGCACATCCCCGCCACCCCGGAGACCAAAGGTTCCGTCGGCCGCAACCTGGTGGGCCGCATGCCGAAAGGCGGCTGCCTGATCAACACCGCCCGCAAGGAAGTCATCAACGAAGCCGAACTCTTCGACCTGATGACCGAGCGTGAAGACCTCCGCTACGTCGCCGACGTCGCCCCCGAGCGCGCCGCCGAGTTCGCCGAGAAGTTTGGCAAGCGCTATTTCGGCACGCCCAAGAAGATGGGTGCCGAGACCGCCGAAGCCAACATCAACGCCGGCCTGGCCGCCGCGAACCAGATCTGCAAGTTCTTCGCTACGGGTGACCGTACCTTCCAACTCAACAAATAAGACGCTATGGTAAAGGTTAAACCGTTCGCCGCCATCCGGCCGCCGAAGGCCATCGCCAAGGAAGTCTCCGCCCGCCCCTACGACGTGATGAACTCCGTCGAGGCCAAGGCCGAGGCCGGTGAGAAATCCCTGCTCCACATCACGAAGCCCGAGATCGATTTCGACCCGATCGCCGGCGAGCACGAGCAGCGCACCTACGACAAGGCCGTCGAGAACTTCAAGAAATGGCAGGAGCGCGGCTGGCTGAAGCAGGACGACAAGGAGTACTACTACGTGTACGCCCAGACGATGGAAGGCCGCACCCAGTACGGCATCATCCTCTGCGCCAACACCGACGACTACGCCACGGGCGCCATCAAGAAACACGAGCTCACCCGCAAGGAGAAGGAAGACGACCGCATGGTCCACGTCCAGATCCAGAGCGCGAACATCGAGCCGGTGTTCTTCGCCTACCCCGACAACGCCGAGATCGACGCCATTATGTTCCGCTACATCGCCCGCGTGCCCGAATACGACTTCATCGCCGATGAAGACGGCTTCGGCCACAAACTCTGGGTGATCGACGACCAGAAAGACATCGACCGCATCACCGAGATCTTCGCCTCGATTCCGGCCTTCTACGTAGCCGACGGCCACCACCGCACCGCGGCAGCCGCCCGCGTGGGAGCCGAGCGTCGCGCGAAGAACCCGAACCACACCGGCAACGAAGAGTACAACTACTTCATGGCCGTGTGCTTCCCCGACAACCAGCTGAAGATCATCGACTACAACCGCGTGGTCAAGGACCTCAACGGCCTGACGGGCAAGCAGTTCTTCGAGGCGCTGCAGAAAGACTTCATCGTGGAGTGCAAGTGCGACTGCACGAAGGACGGCGGAAAGTGCGAGTGCGAGCTCCCCTGCCACTGCGAATGCTCCGAGCCGTACAAGCCGGCCGGCCTGCACAACTTCTCGATGTACTTCGAAGGCGTATGGTATTCGCTGACCGCGAAACCGGGCACGTACAACGACAACGACCCGATCGGCGTCCTCGACGTGACGATCCTCTCGAACCTGGTGTTCGACAAGATCCTCAACCTGGGCGACCTCCGTACCTCGAACCGCATCGACTTCGTGGGCGGCATCCGCGGCCTGGGCGAACTGAAACGCCGTGTGGACAGCGGCGAGATGAAAGTCGCCTTCGCGCTCTACCCGGTCTCGATGAAGCAGCTGATCGACATTGCCGACACCGGCAACATCATGCCGCCGAAGACCACCTGGTTCGAACCGAAGCTCCGCAGCGGCCTGGCCATCCATAAATTCTAGGCCGGTCGCTGGAGAACAATTCGCTAATAACCAGCGATTTACAACAACACCCTCCCCTTATGACCGGGGGAGGGTGTTTTAGTAAACGATTGATATACAGACTATTCTCCTCCAGCCCCTAATGTCTTGCGGTAGTGGCAGTTGATGACCTCGGCGCAGTCGCCGTGCCAGTTGTGCATGCCATTGCCCTGGCAATCGCGCCAGACGGGGCAGCCGGCGCAGCGGCCGCGGCGCGTCCAGCGCCGGTCGCGGAACGGTTGGAAGCGGGTCTGCCAGACCTCCCAGAAATTGTCGCGATAGATGCTGCCCTGGGAGAAGGCGTCGCGGTCGATGTTGGGGCAGGCACAGATGCGGCCGTCGATGAGGACCGAGGCGATCGTGATGCCCGCCCGGCAGAAGAAGGGATTCTGGCGTACCTTCCGCTCGTAGCGGCCCAGATAGCCTTCGCAGCTGAAGGTCACGTTCATGCGGCCGTCTTTCGCAGCGGCCGCCGCTTCCCTTTTTGCCTGAATGAAATCCATGAGCCGTACGAACTCGGCATCGGTCAGGTGCATGTCGGGATCGTCCTTGGCCCGGCCGATGGGAATGATGGTGAAGATGCGCCACTGTTTCACGCCCAGGGCGGCGAGCCGGTCGTGAAGGGCCTCCAGCTGGCCGACATTGCGGCGGTTGATGCAGCTGACGACGTCGAAATTCAGGCGGGGCTCCGCCGCAGCGATGGCGATGGCGCGCTCCGTCCGGTCGAAACTCCCGGCGCGGCCGCGCATCCAGTCGTGTTCTTCTTTCAGGCCGTCGAGACTGATGGTCAGGGCTCCCATGCCCGCCGCCATCAATTTGCGGTGCATGGCCTCGTCGTAGAACCAGCCGTTCGACACCATGCTCCAACGGACGCCCCTGCGCCTGATGGCACGGCCGACTTCTGCAATGTCGGGCCGCAGCAGCGGCTCACCTCCCGTCAGCACCACGGTAAACTCGGGCGGCCGCTCCTTCACCGGAACGGTATCAAGCGCCTGCAAAAAGTCCTCAAGCGGCATGTCCACATCCTGACTCGCCGCCATGCAGTCGCTCCCGCAATGTCTGCAACGCAGATTGCAACGCGTCGTACACTCCCAGAACAAATAGTTCAGCTCATGCACCTTCGTCTCGTTCGCCCTGAACAGGCGGAAGAAGGTTTTATATAAGGGGAATCTTTCCATCAAGTGTAAAGATAACACTTTTTTAAGAAATTTCAGCTGCAATGTACACACCTGATAATCAGCCGATAACGAAAAATCACCCCGTTCGCAATGACCAGGGTGACTTTTCATAAAGCACTGAAATCCTGCCGCTTACATTGCAGCTAAAAAAGCACTATTCCATGCTACCCATCAAAGCCGGAGTCATCAGGCATGATGAGAAAACTCTACTGAAGGAGCTCGTCAAGGTAGGGGTAGAAAGCCGGGTCCTCGCCGAGGACGATTTTGATGATTTTGCCCTGGGGATCGAGAACCAGTTTCGTAGGGAAGCCCTGGACCTCGTAGACTTTTACCAGATCGTTGGCGGCGGGATTCAGCACGCTGATCCAGGGAAGCTCGTACTGGGCCGTGGCGGATTTCCATTTGGCCTCGGTGTCGCGGCAGGCGATGCCGACGATTTCCAGCTTGTCCTTATGCCGGGCATAGGCAGCTTTCATATCGGGAAAGCCTTTGATGCACCAGGGGCACCAGCTGCCCCAGAAGTCGACCACGACATATTTGCCCTGCAGCGAAGAGAGCGTGAACACGGTTCCGTCCGTTTTCATCGCGGAGAAATCGGGAGCCAGGGCGCCCTCCTTGACAGTCTGGGCAAAGCCTGCGGATGACAATCCGGCCAACAGCAGGCAGAAGAGGAGAATTTTCTTCATAATAAAGTATGTGTCAAGCAAATATCATTCCAGTCCCTTCTCCAGGAAAGCGACATACTGGTCTGCGTCGAGGTTGTAGCTTCGGGCCGGGACTTTGTTCTTTTCCGTGACCGGATCGAGGATTACGTAGTAGGGCTGGGCGTTCACGTGGTAGCGCTGCATCATGAAGTAGGAATTGATCTTTCCCAGGCTTTTGAGCACCTTTCCTTTGTCGGTCGTGACCCAGTCCTTCTCGTCGAGCACCGTCTTGTCGTCGCCGTAGAGCGAGCAGACCACATAGTCGTTTTTCATGAGCTTCAGCACGCGGGGATCGCTCCAGACGCGCGCCTCCATCTCCCGGCAGTTCACGCAGCCATGACCCGTAAAGTCAAGCAGCACGGGCTTGCCGACCTTTGCGGCATAAGCGCGGGCTTCCTCATAGTCGAAGAAGGCGGGAATGTCGTAGGGCAGGTGCAGGAAATCGGCGTATTTCCGGTGGGCGGGCAGGCCGCCTGCATCCGTTTCAGCATTCACGACATAGGCAGTGCCGCCTCCGCGCTGCTGCGCCGGATCGAGCACGAAGTCCTGGGTGGTGATGGGCGGCAGATAGCCCGAAAGGGCCTTGAGCGGCGCACCCCACATACCCGGTATCATATAGACCACGAACGTTAAATCGACGATGATCAGGATCAGGCGGAAAACGCTGATATACTGCACCGGACTGTCGAATTTGAACTTGATCTTGCCCAGCAGGTAGAGGCCCAGCAGGGTGAAGACCACAATCCAGATGGCCAGATAGACCTCGCGGTCGAGGATGCCCCAGTGGTAGGTCTGGTCGGCCACGCTCAGGAACTTGAAGCCGAGGGCCACCTCGATGAAGCCCAGCACAACCTTGACGCTGTTGAGCCAGCCGCCGCTCTTCGGGAGTTTGTCCAGCAGCGAGGGTGCGAAGGCCAGCAGCGTGAAAGGCAGGGCGAAGGCGATGGAGAAGGCCAGCATCGTGATGATGGGTTCCCAGAACTGGCCCTGGGTACTCTTGATGAGCACGGAACCTACGATCGGGCCCGTGCATGAGAACGATACCAGCACGAGGGTCAGGGCGACGAAGAACACGCCGGCCAGGCCGCCCTTGTTGGATTTTTCATCCGACTTGTTGAGCCAGGAACTGGGCAGGGTGATTTCGAAAGCGCCGAAGAACGAAGCCGCAAAAAGCATGAAGATCAGGAAGAAGATGATGTTCGGGAGCCAGTGCGTTGCCAGCCAGTTGAAGATGTCGGCCGTCACGGTCTCGCCGCCGGCGAAATACGTAATCAGGATAATGACTGCGATGGGAATCGTATAGAGCGCTACGATGGAGAGGCCGAAAATCAACGCCAACCACTTGCCACGCCCCTTCTTCTCTTCTTCGCCCTCGGCCGTCTGGTTCTGCTTCAGGAAGAAACTCACCGTCATCGGAATCATCGGGAAGACGCAAGGCGTGAGCAGGGCCACGAAACCCCAGGCAATGGCCTCGAGGATCAGGCCCCAGATGGATTTGCCCTCGCCCGGCGCCAGGTCGTTCGCATCCTGGTCCGTCATTCCGGCCTCTCCCACCGTCATTCCGGCCCCCGAGCCGGAATCTACAACAGGAAGACCGTCTCCCCCGGGCAGCGTCACGTCGATCGTCACATCATCCGGCGGAATGCAGTTCTCGTCGTTGCAGGCCTGCCATTCCACGGTAACAGGCACCGTCACGGGATTGCCCTGCAGCAGTTCTACTTTCTGGCAGATGATCACCGGGCTTTCGCAGGTGCCGATCTCGATGCCGAAAATGTCATCGAAGCCGCGATGCACCTCCGAGGAGATGTACGGATCACCGACCAACTTGACTTTCTCCCCGTCCTCGACGGTGAAGATGGTCCCGCAGGGGCCGTTGGAGCCGTAATCGGTCAGGTCGTAGATGTGCCAGGATCCGCCCATCGTGCCGGTGGCGCGGATCTCGTAGGTGTTGCCTTCCACCCGGACGGCCTCGGCCTTCCAGGAGACAGGCTGCTGTTGCGCCATCGCCGGCACCGCCAGCAACAGGGTCAGAAGCAGGAGCTTGAAGTATCTCATCGGGTATCCTTGATTTCGGTGTATCTGGCAAATATACAAATTCTCACAGATTTCCCCGTATTTTTTTATTTTTGCGGTTCAATTCCACGCCATGAAACGATTCTTCCTGTGCATTTTCCTCTTGCTGGTTACGGCGCTGCCGGGACGGGGAGACGGAGGTGTCAAGACATGGTTCGAGGGATTGGATACCACGCGTTTCCTGCTGGTCGACAAGCAGGGGCTGACGCTGTCGCTGGTCGGTCCAGGCGGCCGTGTAGAACAACGCTACGGCATCGCCTGCGCCGTCAACATGGGCGACAAAGAAAGGAAGAAAGACCACCGCACCCCGGAAGGACGCTTCCCCATCAGCCAGATCCTCAATTCGTCCAGTCTGTCCCACGATTTCCGGGACGGCAAGGGCCCTGTCCCCGGGGCCTACGGCCCCTGGTTCCTCAGACTCGACGTTCCCGGGTTTATCGATATCGGCATCCACGGAACGCATCTCCCGGAATCCATCGGGAGCCGCTCGACGGAAGGTTGCATAAGGATGCGTAACGACGATATCCTCGACCTGAAGGAACACGTAGCGGTAGGTATGCCCGTGGTCATCCTCCCCGATACCCTTTCCGTGCCAGTCGACAGCCTGCTGGCATGCCTGGCCCCGGCCGACACCATCGCACCGCCCGAAAACACAGAGTCCCTCCCGGCTGGTCCCGGCCCGGAACCCATGGCAAAACGCCCCGGCCTCCTGCCCTGGCTCATCCTAGGCCTGGCAGCACTCGCCGCCGCCTTGCTTCTGATTGAGCGGAGAACCCGTCAATAGTTTTCATTCTTTTTCTTATCTTTGTAAGATTAGAAGGATGAATACCGACACCATACGGATACGCGGGGCGCGGGAGAACAACCTGCGCGACCTGTCGCTCGACATAACGAAATACCAGATCACCGTCTTCACGGGTGTCTCGGGTTCCGGCAAGAGCTCGCTGGTGCTCGATACCATCGCCGCCAAGAGCCGCCGCGAACTGAACGACACCTTCCCCACCTTCGTACAGCAGTATCTGCCGAAATACGGCAGGCCGAAGGTCGACAGCATCGAAGGGCTGCCCATCGCCATCGTCATCGACCAGAAGAAGCCGGCGCAGAACTCCCGTTCCACCGTCGGCACCTATACCGACATCTACGCGCTGCTGCGCCTGCTGTTCTCGCGCGTGGGCAAGCCTTTCGTGGGCTATTCCGACAGCTTCAGCTTCAATCATCCCCAGGGCAGCTGCCCGCGCTGCGCCGGTCTGGGCGAGATCCGGGAACTCGACATCCACAAGCTCGTGGATTTCGACAAGAGCCTCAACGACGAGGACACCATCCATTACATTGCCTTCGGCAAGGGCGGCTGGCGCTGGATCCGCTATGCGCACAGCGGCTTGTTCGACCTCGACAAGAAAATCAGGGACTATTCGCCCGAAGAACTCGACCTTTTCCTCAACAGCCCGCAGATCCGGCTCAAGAACCCGCCCGCCAACTGGCCGAAGACCGCCAAGTACGAGGGCCTGATCCCGCGCATGTACCGCAGCATCATCAATTCCGAGGAAGGCCTGCTGCACGCTGCCGTGCTCAACCCCATGCTGACCATGGGCGTCTGCCCAGATTGCGGCGGCACGCGCCTCAACCCCAAGGTGCTGACCTGCAGGATTGAAGGCCTGAACATCGCGGAAGTCTGCGCCATGTCCGTCACGCGACTGAACACATGGATCGCCGCGCTGGCCGATCCGCTGGCCGCCGACCTGAAGGCCGCCATCGGCGCCCGGCTCTCCGCACTGGAGGAGATCGGGCTGGGCTACCTGTCGATGAGCCGGCCGCTCGGCACGCTCTCCGGCGGCGAGGCGCAGCGTTGCAAGATTGCCAAATACATCAATTCGTCGCTGGCCGACGTGCTCTATATCCTCGACGAGCCCAGCGTGGGGCTGCACCCGCGCGACATCGAACGGCTGAAACGCTCGGTCCGTCGGCTGCGCGATGCGGGCAACACCGTCCTGCTGGTAGAACATCACCCGGAAATGATCCGCATCGCCGACCACATCGTGGACCTGGGCCCCGGTCCGGGGATCGACGGCGGACGCATCCAGTTCGAAGGCTCGTTCGATGACCTGCTGCGGAGCGATACGGCCACGGGGCACCTGGTCGAGGAACGGCTGCCATTCAAGGCGACGCCCCGGACGGGCAGCGGAAGTTTCCGGGTAGAACATGCCACGCTCAACAACCTGCAGGACCTTTCGGCCGATTTCCCGCTGGGCGTCTTCGGCGTGGTGGCCGGCGTGGCCGGATCGGGCAAGAGCTCGCTGATGGAATGCTTCCGGCGCCAGTATCCCGATCCGGAACAGGTGATCTACATCAGCCAGAAGAACATCGGCGTGAGCCTGCGCTCCACGCCCGGCACCTACATGGACGTGGCGGGCGACATCCGCAAGGCCTTCGCCAGGGCGCACAAGCTGAAGGAGGCGTATTTCACCTTCAACGGGGAGGGCGCCTGCCCCGTCTGTGGCGGCCGCGGCGTCATCGTCTCGGAAATGGCCTTCATGGATGCCATCGAGACTACCTGCGAGGCTTGCGGCGGACTGCGCTACAAGCCCGAGGCGCTCCGGTACAAGCTGACCAGCCCGGCCACCGGCGAAACGCTCGACATCGCCCAGACGATGGACCTGTCGGTCCGTCTGGCCTCCCGCTTCTTCGCCGGAACGGTCATCGAAAAGAAACTCAGGCCGCTGGTCGACGTGGGCCTGCAGTACCTGCATCTGAACCAGGCGCTTTCGACCTTGTCGGGCGGTGAGCTGCAGCGGCTCAAGTTGGCATCCTATCTGGGTGTTGAAAACAAAATATTCATCGTGGACGAGCCCACCGACGGCCTGCACATCCAGGACATCCGGCGCATCATCGCGCTCTTCGATTCGCTGGTGGAACGGGGCAACACCGTCTACATGATCGAACATAACCTCGACGTGATCCGTTCGGCCGATTTCCTGCTCGAACTGGGGCCGGGCGCCGGCGAGGCTGGCGGGCGGCTGCTTTACGCAGGTGCGCCCGCCGGCCTCGGCGACTGCCCGGCCTCCGTCACCCGAACCTACCTCCTGACCTAAAACCGACCTGAACCATGAACCGACTCACCTTCCTGCTGATCCCCGTCCTCCTGCTGACCGAAACCCTCGGGACGGCCCGCTATGAAGTCCGCTACAAGCTTGGCGCGCTCGACACCCGCGTCGTCACGGCGGAGATTACCTGGGAGGAATCGTCCTGGAACGGTATCCCGGCCTACTATTCGGCCGCCACGCTCCAGACCGTTCCCTTCTTCCGGCTGTTCCTGGGCTCGGACTATTTCGCCGAGACCTACTTCAGCCAGAGCGAACTGAAGCCGCTGTACTTCGACAACCCCTTCCAGAAAAAAGGCAAGACCGGAAAATATGAATATCTGTGGCGGGAAGACGGAGAAATCGAATCGACCTCGACCCTGGGCGACCAGACCGTCTTCCAGACCTTTCCCAACGACGGACGCACGGTGGACTTCCTCTCGCTCGTCCATTTCCTCCGCTTCCTCGACCTGGACACGGCGGAGGAGCCCCTGCCCGTGCATATTCTGGTCTCCGGCAAATCGTATCCCGGGGAACTGCTGCACCTGGGCGAGGACACGGAAAAATTTCCGGACATGCCGGCCGAGAAGATCCTCCTCCGCCTGACCGAGCGCGGACTGATGGAGAACGGCAGCGGCAACGAAATCTACATCTGGCGCTCCTCAGGCCCCGACCGCAACATCCTCGGCCTGGAGACCGATCTGAGCACCGGCTCCATGTATGCACGGATTTACACAAATTAATACTATTTTTGCACCCTATTAACGTAGATACCATCATGATACTGAAAGTCTGTGTCGGCAGCTCCTGCCATCTCAAAGGATCCTACGACGTCATCGAGACCCTGAAAGACATCATCAAGAAATGCGATGTCGAAGACCTGGTGGAACTCCGGGCCAGTTTCTGCCTGGGTTTCTGCGCACAAGGCGTCACGGTCAAGGCCGAGGGGCTTGAAAAACCTTCAGTTGAGACATTGGGGAACGGCGAGATCCTGCTTCACAACGTCAACAGCGAGAACATCGAGGACCTGTTCCTGAGAGACATCTATCCTTATATCAAGAAATAAGCTTTCCCGCCCATGGCCGCGTACCTGTTTTCCAAGAACGTCCAGTGCAACGACTGCTACAAGTGCCTGCACGAGTGCATGGTCAAGGCCATCGCCGTCAAGGACCGCGAAGCCACGATCCTCGAAGACCGCTGCATCCTCTGCGGCCACTGCACGCGGGTCTGTCCCCAGAACGCCAAGGTGGTGGTCAGCGAGGCCGACCGGATCAAGATCCTCCTGCGTTCCGGCAAAAAGGTGATCGCCAGCGTCGCGCCTTCCTTCGTATCCAGTTTCGGCATCTCCAATTTTTCGATCCTCAAGCTGGCGCTGGCCCGGCTCGGCTTTGCCGATGCCGAAGAAACCGCCGTCGGTGCGGAGGCCGTCACCCGGAAGTACCGCGAGCTGATGGAGAGCGGCACCTACGACAATTTCATCACTTCCGCCTGCCCGGCTGCCTGCCAGCTGATCCAGAAATATTATCCCAATGCCCTGAAATACCTGGCCAAGGTCGACTCCCCGATGATCGCCCATGCCAAGATGCTCCGCGAGCAGACCCCCGGCGCCAAGATCGTGTTCATCGGTCCCTGCATCGCCAAGAAGAAGGAAGCCGCCGAAAGCGGCCTGGTGTCCGGCGTGCTGACCTTCCAGGAGCTTCAGGCGATGTTCGATGAGCAGGGCATCGTCCTGTCGGACATCATGGACGTGCAGCTGGAGCCCGAAAAGACCCATGCCAATTTCGCCAAGAACTATCCGGTGTCGCGGGGTATCATCAATTCGTTCGTCCAACGGCCCCAGGGCTACGCCTACCTGGCCATCGACGGCATCAACCGCTGCATCCGGGCACTCGACAACATCGAGCATCTCGACCACGTGTTCCTGGAGATGAATGTCTGCAAGGACGGCTGCATCGGCGGCCCCTGCATCATCAAGAAGGATGGCGGCACCATCCGTTCCGCCTGCGAAGTCTGGAACTATGTGGACGAGGAGAAGCGAAAGTATCCCGTCCAGGCCGACGCCGGGAAGACCCGTGTCATCCTGGACGCCGAGTATCCCCGTCTGCGGACCAAGGGCCGCCCCGCTTCCAACCGGGAGATAGAAGAAGTGCTCCACCGCATCGGCAAATACAAACCGGAGGACGAACGCAACTGCGGTTCCTGCGGCTATTCCACCTGCCGCGAGAAAGCATGGGCCGTCATCAACGGCTATTCCGACATCGACGTGTGCCTGCCCTACATGCGGCAGCGTGCCGAGACGATGTCGTACGAGATCATCCACAACAGCCCCGAAGGCATCGTCGTGCTCAACAACGACCTCCATATCCTGGAAATCAACAACAAGGCGCTGGAGCTGCTCGGCATCGAAAGCACGGACTTCAAGGGGCGCATGGCCGCCGACTTCTTCGATCCCGTCGATTTCACCCATGCCCTCAAGCAAGGTGCCAGCGTCTTCGAGAACGAGATGTACATCCCGAAAACCGACAAATATGTCCATCTGACCGTCAGCAAGATCCCGGACCAGCACGTCCTCTTCGGCCTCATGAAGGACGTCACCAGCATCGTCAATTACAACCAGCAGCTCGATGCCGTGCGCCAGAACACCATCCGTACCGCCGACGAGGTGATTACCAAGCAGATGCGCGTGGCACAGGAAATCGCTTCCCTGCTCGGCGAAACGACCGCTGAGACCAAGGTCGCGCTCGTCAACCTGAAAAAGATCCTGGAAGAAGACAAAAAAGACGAGTAAACGATGGATCTTTGTCTCGAATACGGCTGTTCTTCCCTCAACAAATACGGCGAGGAACTTTGCGGCGACCAGGTGGAGCTCTGCCAGAACGACGACTGGACGACGCTCGTACTGGCCGACGGGCTGGGCAGCGGCGTGAAGGCGAGCATTCTCTCCACGCTGACGGCGAAACTCCTCTGCAAGATGATCGCCAACGACATCGACATCATCGACTGCATCGAGACGATCATTCAGACTCTGCCGGTCTGCAAGGTACGCAAGCTCGCCTACTCGACCTTCTCAGTCATCCATGTCAACCGCCAGGGCGAAGGCTGCCTCTTCGAATTCGACAATCCCCAGGCCATCTGGTACCACGAAGGGCACTGCCAGGATTTCGACCGGGACGAGATGATCATCCGCGGGAAAAAAGTTTACAAGAGCACCCTCCATCTGCAGAAGAATGACATTGTGATCGTCATGAGCGACGGCACCGTCCACGCCGGCGTCGGCAAGATCCTCAATTTCGGCTGGACCCGGCCGCAGATCATGGAGCATCTCGACCGGACCATCCGTCCCGAGATGTCCGCCAGGGCCGTCGCCTGCATGCTGGCCTCAGCCTGCAACGACCTCTATCTCGACAAGCCCGGCGACGACACGACCGTCGCCGCCATCCGCATCCGCGAATCGTTGCAGGTCAACATCATGGTGGGTCCGCCCGTCGACCGGGAAAGCGACGATTTCTATGTGTCCAGTTTCCTGGAAGGCGAGGGCAAGAAGGTCGTCTGCGGCGGCACCACCGCCCAGATCGTCGCCCGGCATCTCGGCAAGACGCTGGAGACCAGTTTCGATTTCCCGGACAAGGACGTGCCGCCCATCGGCTTCATCGAAGGCATCGACCTGGCCACGGAAGGCGTCCTGACGATGCGGCGGCTGCTGGAGCTGTCGGAACGCTATCTTTCGATCAGCGACCTGAGCGCCAAGACCTTCCCCCGGAAGGACGGCGCCTCGCAACTGGCCAACATCCTCTTCGAGGAAGCGACCTCCATCCAGTTCTTCATCGGACAAAGCGTCAACAAGGCCCACCAGGGCCTGGAGATCGATACGACGATGAAGCTCAAGCTCGTGGAGCGCCTGGCTGCCAACCTGCGCGCCATGGGCAAGAAAGTCACCCTGTACTACGATTAACCGATAAGTCCGTTCCGTATGAGCGTTACCAACAAGATATTCGATACCAACGTCCAACTCGTCAAATACAAAGTTCTTAAGGAAGTCATCCGGCATGCCTTTGCCGGAGACCTCGAGTCTTCCCGCACCGGCATCGCCAAGGAGATTGCCGCCGGCAACAAGGAGAGCATGCACTGCTGCATCTACAAGGAGCGCGCGATTTCCGAAGAGCGCGTGTGGATGGCCATGGGCGGCGACCGGAAGAACCTCAACCCTATCGCCGTCATCGACATCGCCTGTGACGAATGCCCGATCGACGGGATGCTGGTCACGTCCGCCTGCCGCGGCTGCCTGATGCATGCCTGCAAGGATGCCTGCCCCCGCGACGCCATCTCGATCGTCGACAAGCATGCCGTCATCGACAGGGACAAGTGCATCGAATGCGGCAAATGCAGCCAGGTCTGCCCCTACGAGGCCATCATTACGCGCCATCGCCCGTGCATCAAGAGCTGCAAGGTGAAAGCCATCTCCATGGATGCCGACCGCAAGGCCATGATCGACTACGACAAGTGCATCGCCTGCGGTGCGTGCGTGTACCGCTGCCCCTTCGGCGCCATCACCGACAAGTCGTTCGTGACCGACATCATCGACATGCTCAAAGGCTCGGATGGCGGCAGGAACTACCGGGTCTATGCCGTCATCGCTCCGGCCATCGTCAGCCAGTTCCATTTCGGCCGCGTGTCACAGGTGGTGACCGCCATCAAGAAGGTCGGCTTCCACCAGGTCGTCGAGGCGGCGCTGGGTGCCGACATCACGCTCTACCACGAAGTGAACGAATGGAAGGAGAAACGGCTGATGACGACCTCCTGTTGTCCGTCGTTCGTGGCGTTCATCGAGAAGAATTTCCCGGAACTGACGAAATACATCTCCTCCTCGGTGTCGCCGATGGTAGAGACGGCACGGCTCATCAAGCACTCCGACCCGACCGCCAAGGTGGTCTTCATCGGCCCGTGCAGTTCCAAGAAGATGGAGTTCCGCCTGCCCAAGACGGGCGGCGCCATCGACAGCGTCCTCTCGTTTGAAGAGTTGCAGGCCTTTTTCGATGCCCTGGACATCGACACGACGTCGCTGGAAGACAGCAGCCTGGACAATGCTTCGTTCTACGGGCGCATCTTCGCCAAGTCGGGCGGCGTGGCGCGCGGCGTAGCCGACGTGGCGGCTTCCTACGGTGTGGAAGGGGTCGAGCCGGTCGTCATGAGCGGCATCGACGAGTGCCGGGCCAACCTGATGCGGCTCAAGCTGGGCAAGGCCACCGCGAATTTCTTCGAGGGCATGGCCTGCGACGGCGGCTGCATCAACGGCGCGCTCTGTCTCACGCACAGCCCCAGGAACATCGCCGACGTCGAAGGCTACGGCAACGAAGCCAAGGAAAAGACCATCGAGAATTCTGTCAAGCTCTACCAGCTCACACAAAGCCTGAAATAAAGAAAAGCCCGGCAGGATCACCGCCGGGCTTGACAATCGTACGACGAAGTGTCTAATCTTCCGTGTCGCCTTCGAGGCCGAGGCCTTTCAGGAAACCGCCGATGCCTTCGAAAAGCGAAGGAATCTGGTTGATGAAGCCGTTGACGGCATCAATGGCCGTATTGATGCCCGACTTGGTTACGAGGCCCAGATACTTCCCGATCGCCGCGTTGACCTGTTTCTTCTCTTCTGAAGTGTAGGAATCCTTGTTCTGCTGGAATTCATCGACCAGTTTTTCGAACTTGGCGTTCGCATCATTCCAGTCAGCCTCGGTGAAAGAATCGGCATTCTTTTCCACCTTGTCAACAAAGGAGTCGAAACGCTTGGGAAGCGTCTCCTTGCAACTGGTGAGGGAGAGGACGGCCACGGCCGCCAGCATCATAAAAAGAATTCTTTTCATAGCGCAAATTTCCAAATTATTTTACCAGGCAAGGGCGCTGGCGCCGAGGATGGCGGCGTCGGAGTCCTTGAGGGAAGAATACAGGATCTTGATGCGGCCTTTCCAGATCTGGAGCTGGTTCTCTTCCATGGCGGCCACCATGTCGTCGTGGAAATACTTCTTGGCCTTGGTCAGGCCGCCGAAGAGGACGATGGCCTCAGGCGCGCTGAATTTCACGAAGTCCGCCAGCGAACGGCCGAGGATCTGGCCCGTAGTCCGGAAGATGTCGAGGGCGATCTCGTCGCCTTGCTCGGCGGCGTCGAACACGTCTTTCGAACTGATCTTTTCCGGATCGATGTCGCGCAGCGGGCTCTTGGCATCGGGGCTGGCGAAGAGCAGTTTCTGCGCAGTGCGGCGGACGCCCATGGCGCTGCAGTAGGTCTCCAGGCAACCCTTCAGGCCGCAGTTGCACTGGCGGCCGTCGCGGATGGCGATGGTATGGCCCAGCTCGCCGGCAAAGCCGTCGTGGCCATAGACCACTTCCCCGTTGACCACGATGCCGCTGCCGACACCGGTGCCAAGGGTGATCATGATGAAGTTCTTCATCCCGCGCGCCACGCCGTAGGCCATTTCACCCATGGCTGCGGCGTTGGCGTCGTTGGTGACGGTCACGGGCAGGCTGGTGAAGCTCTTGACCAGGGCGGCCAGGTCGACGACCGTAGGCTTGCCTTCGGCGTCGTAACTCCACTTGAGGTTCGGGGCGTATTCCACCGTACCTTTGTAGTAGTTGCCGTTCGGAGCACCGATGCCGATGCCTTTGACCTTTCCGACTTCGACGGTCTCCGCGATCAGGGTCTTGATGGCCCTGGTCAGTTCATTGATATAGTCGATGAGCTCCGTCTGCAGCGAGGAGATGACGGTCTGGGCGATGATTTCACCCTCTGCATTGACGACGCCGAGCTTGGTGCTCTGACCACCGACGTCGATACCCATTACGAGTTCCTTATCCATAAGCTGCTATACGGGGATGTCCTTGTTCACGTTCTTGGAGCCGGATACGGCATAGTAGATGAGGTAGGCCAGGCAGAGGACCAGGAGCCAGTAGCTCTGGATGGAGCCCACCTTGTCGGCGATGGCGTTCTGGATGAACGGGATGATGCCGCCGCCGCAGACCAGCGTCATGAAGATGCCGGAAGCAGCCGCCGTGTATTTGCCGAGGCCCTCGGCCGAGAGGTTGAAGATGCAGCCCCACATCACGGAGGTGCACAGGCCGCAGAGGGTCAGGAAGCCCAGGCTCCACGGAACCGTATACTTGGCGATGGTGATGGTCGAAGACTCGGGGATGAACATGGCCAGCAGGATGAACAGGATGGCCAGGGCTGAAGTGAAGAGCAGCATCTTCTTGCTGGAGACCTTGCCGCCGATGGTACCGCCGATCAGACGGCCGATCAGCATGCAGAACCAGTATGCGCCGATGAAGGTGCCGGCGATGGCCGGACCCACGTTCGGCAGGCTGGAGAAGTGGATGTTCGCGGTGTTGGGGATGCCGACCTCGATGCCCACGTAGAAGAAGATGGCGACGGCGCCGAGCACGAAGTGACGGAAGCTCAGCGGGCTGTGCTTGTCTTTCTTAGCCGTGCCGGCCAGGCGGGCTGCTTTCTCAGCCGCTGTCTCCTTGTGCGGTTCGGGGATGTCGGTAAGCAGGATCACGACGAAGGCGATGGCGAAGATGACCATGGCGATGACCATCACGGGCGCCACCTTGGCAACGGTCGCGTTCTCGATGGAACCACCTACGAGCCAGCCCACGAGGACCGGAGCGATGGTGCCGCCGATGGAGTTGCAGGAGCCACCCCACTGGATGAGCTGGTTGCCCTTGTTGCCGCCGCCGCCCAGGGTGTTCAGCATCGGGTTGACAACGATGTTGAGCATACACATGGAGAAGCCGGCCACGAAGGCACCGAGTACATAGACGAAGAAGCTCTCGGCATAGCCGGAGAGGAACTGGATGCCCACGCCCACAAGGCCGATGATGACGGCCAGCAGGGCCGTGAACTTATAGCCTTTGCGGCGCAGGATGATACCTGCGGGAATGCCCATGCAGGCATAAGCGATGAAGTTGGCCAGGGTGCCGAGCTGGCTGAGGGCCTTGCTGGCGCCGAACTGGTTGGTCACGACCACGCCCATGGAACCGGCAAGGTTGGTGACGAAGGCAATCATGAAGAAGAGCGAGAACATCACGATGATGGGAATCGTGTAGTTCTGCTGTTTCGTTGCGGTTGTAGCCATATTGTATAAATATTGTTTGATTGCTGATTAACGGGTCCCGCCGAGGACTTTGCCGAGGATGCCGCCGAGCAGGCCGCCGCCGAGGCCGCCGGTCTGGGTCTGCTGGGCACTTCCGCCGCCCTTGAGGGTAAGGAGGATGTCCTGGAAATCGACGTCACCGTCGCCGTCCTGGTCTTTCAGGATGCCGGAGAGCTTGCCCATGATGGTCGGTATGAGGGCCGACAGCTTGCCGTTGAGCAGGGTGCCCAGGTTCAGGTTCTTGAGGATGTTGGCATTGAACATCTGGCCGGCCAGGGCCGTGATCGGGCTCTTGGCGGCGTCCGCCTTGCCGGTGAGGAGCGACTTGATGGCTTCGATGCCGCCCGGCTTGGTAACGGTCTGGGTGAGGCTGCCGAAGATGGAATCGGTCAGGCCGTTGAGGATGGTGTTCTTTTGCTGAGCGGGAATCTCGACGTTGCCCGTCTGGGCCGTGACCTGCTGCTTGATGAGGTCTAGGATAGAATTAGCCATAGTTATATGTAGTTTATGTCGTTGGCTTTTGCTGCTGCTAAGTTAGCAAAAAAAAGACTATCTTTGTAAATTGAAAGAAAAAATAAAGTATGGCATTACTTACCGGACGCATTTCCCAAATCATCGGACCCGTGGTCGACGTCCACTTCACGATACCCGAAGACCAGCAGTCCCGGCTGCCTTCCATTCACGAAGCCTTGCAGGTAGCCCGTCCCGACGGAAGCACCCTGACCATCGAAGTGCAGCAGCACATCGGTGAGGAAACCGTCCGCACGGTCGCCATGGACTCGACCGACGGCCTGCGCCGCGGCATGGAAGTCCGCTGCACCGGCGACACCATCACGATGCCCGTCGGCGCACAGATCCGCGGCCGCGTGATGAATGTGGTGGGCGGCGTCATCGACGGCATGGACGCCCTCGACCGCAGCGGTTCCCTCCCCATCCACCGCGAACCGCCCAGATTCGAAGACCTTACCACCTCGCAGGAAGTGCTCTTCACCGGCATCAAGGTGATCGACCTGCTGGAACCCTACCTCAAGGGCGGCAAGATCGGCCTGTTCGGCGGCGCCGGCGTAGGCAAGACGGTGCTCATCAAGGAACTCATCAACAACATCGCCAAGAAGCACAACGGCTTCTCGGTGTTCGCCGGCGTGGGCGAGCGTACCCGTGAAGGCAACGACCTGCTGCGGGAGATGATCGAATCGGGCGTCATCCGCTACGGGAAAGATTTTGACAAGAGCATGGAAGAAGGTCACTGGGACCTCTCCAAGGTAGACAAGGAAGAATTGAAGAAGTCGCAGGTTGCGATGGTCTTCGGCCAGATGAACGAACCGCCCGGAGCCCGTTCCTCGGTGGCGCTCTCGGGCCTGACCCTTGCCGAGAGCTTCCGCGACAGCGGCAAGGCCGACGATCCGAAAGACATCCTGCTGTTCATCGACAACATCTTCCGTTTCACGCAGGCCGGCAGCGAAGTGTCCGCCCTGCTGGGCCGCATGCCTTCGGCCGTGGGCTACCAACCCACCCTGGCCACCGAGATGGGCCGCATGCAGGAACGCATCACATCCACCAAGAACGGCTCCATCACCTCGGTCCAGGCCGTGTATGTGCCGGCCGACGACCTGACGGACCCGGCACCGGCCACCACCTTCTCGCACCTCGACGCCACCACGGTGCTGAGCCGCAAGATTGCCGAGCTGGGCATCTACCCCGCCGTCGATCCGCTCGACTCCACCTCCCGCATTCTCGACCCGAACATCGTGGGCGAGGCGCACTACCAGACAGCCCAGCGTGTGAAACAGGTGCTGCAGCGCAACAAGGAGCTCCAGGACATCATCAATATCCTGGGCATGGACGAGCTCTCCGACGAAGACAAACTCACCGTCAACCGGGCCCGCCGCATCCAGCGTTTCCTCTCGCAGCCTTTCCATGTGGCAGAGCAGTTCACCGGCGTCCCAGGCGTGATGGTCTCGATCGAAGACACCATCAAGGGCTTCAACATGATCATGGACGGCGAGGTGGACCACCTCCCGGAACAGGCCTTCCTCAACGTGGGCACCATCGAAGAAGCCATCGAGAAAGGCGAAAAACTCCTTGCGCAAGCCGGTAAGTGATGATCCGCCTGAAAATCATATCGCCCCAGAAAGAACTGCTCTCCGTCGACGCCGAGCTGGTGGAACTGCCCGGCACGCTCGGCCGCTTTGAAGTGCTCAAGGACCATGCGCCCCTGATCTCCTCCACGGAAGCAGGCATCATCCGCTACGTGCAGGCAGGCCAGAGCCATGAAATCGAATGTCAGCCGGGCTTCGTGGAAGTCCGGAACAACTGTGTGACCGTATGCGTGGGATAAGGATGATACTCCTGCTGGCGGCCTTCCTGCTGCTCTTCGCCCCGGCTCCCGCCGCGGCGCAGCACGCGGACACGGCCGAAGCGGAGGCATTCGACCTGAATCCTTACATCTTCGGACATGTGGGCGACGCCTACGACTGGCACATCACGACCATCAACGGAAAACACATCTCCATCCCCCTGCTCTGCATCGTCATCGACGACGGCCTGCACGTCTTCTCCTCGCACAGGATCGAAGAGAACGGCTATGCATTGAATGAAAACGGAAAACTCGTGAATGCGGCGACCGGGAAACGGCCCGTCGACATCTCCATCACCAAGAATGTCTTCAGCTTGTTCCTGAGTTCCATCCTGCTCATATTCCTCGTGCTCTGGTCAGCGCGCTGGTACAAGCGGCACGATGTCCTGAAAGAAGCCCCGCGGGGTTTCGCGGGCCTGATGGAAATGCTGGTCACGATGGTCACCGACGACATCATCAAGGAAGGCGTCGGCAAGGACTGGGAGAAGTATGCGCCCTATCTGCTGACGGCCTTCTTCTTCATCTTCCTCAACAACCTGCTGGGCATCGTGCCCTTCTTCCCGGGCGGCGCCAATGTCACCGGCAACATCGCCGTGACGCTCGTCCTGGCCGTCTGCACTTTCCTGGCAGTCAACCTTTTCGGCAACAAGCACTACTATAAGGATATCTTCTGGCCCGACGTGCCGACCTGGCTCAAGGTGCCGGTTCCGCTCATGCCGCTGATCGAGATCATCGGCATCTTCACCAAGCCCTTCTCGCTGATGGTCCGGCTCTTTGCCAACATCCTGGCGGGACACATCATGCTCCTGGGCGTGGTGGCGGTGATCTTCATCACGGCCAAGCTCGGCCCGGCGATCAACGGTTCGATGAGCGTCATCACCGTGCTTTTCGGTGTCTTCATGGACATACTCGAACTGCTGGTGGCCTTCATCCAGGCATACGTCTTCACGATGCTCTCAAGCGTCTTCATCGGCCTCTCGCGCCAGGAACCCGAACACGAAAGACAATTGGAAACGACTAAATAATCAATAAACACACAAACCTATGTTAACTATCCTCTTACAAGCTATCGCAGGTTCGGCCCTCGGTAAATTCGGCGCCGCCATCGGTGCCGGTATCGCCGCCATCGCAGCCGCCATCGGCATCGGCAAAATCGGTAAATCGGCCCTGGAAAGCTCAGCCCGCCAGCCGGAAGCTGCCAGCGGCATGCGCACTACCGCCATCATCATCGCCGCCCTCATCGAAGGCGCCTGCCTGTTCGCCATCCTCGTCTGCCTGCTGGGCATCACCAACTAGTCCATGTCCCTGATCACTCCCGATTTCGGCCTCCTCTTCTGGATGACCCTGATCTTCGCCATCGTGTTTTTCGTGTTGGCAAAGTTCGGTTTCCCCCTCATCACGGGGATGGTCAAGAAACGCTCAGACAGTATCGAGCAGTCGCTCAGGGATGCTGAAGAGGCCCGGAAGTCCCTGAAGGAACTGGCCGAAGAGCAGAAACGGCTCATCGAGGAAGCCCGCAAGGAGCAGGCCCGTATCCTCAACGAAGCCGCTGCCGCCGGCGACAAGATTGTCCAGGAAGCCCGCGAACAAGCCCGGACCCAGACCAACGCCATGATTGAAAAGGCGCGCGAAGAGATCCGCATCGAGCAAGAGACGGCCCGCCGCGAAATTGCCGGCGAAGTGACCAATCTCTCCATCGAAGTGGCCGAGAAACTGGTCCGCGAGCACCTGAACTCCGCAGAAAAACAGCGCTCCCTCATCGACAGGATGATCGAAGAGGCCCGCGCCAGCCACCAACCCGTCAACTGACACCTTTGCCCATGAATGCCGGACTGATTGCCACCCGCTATGCACGCGCGCTTCTTCTCTATGCCAGGGAAGAACGGACCGAGGCACCGGTCTACGAGGACGCGCAGAAGCTGCTGGACGCGCTGCAAGGCCAGCGTGGCCTGACGGCCTGCATCGAGGGGCTCTCGCAAACCCTGCGGCACTTCGTGGCGCTGGTCATCCGCAACAAGCGCGTAGAATACCTTCCGGCCATCCTCCACAACTTCCGGGTACTCTATCGCCAGGATCACGGCATCACCCGGGCCTGGCTCACCACGGCGACGGAAGACCCGGAACTGGCCGGCAAACTGACGACCTTGATGAAGTTGCAGGGATTCACCCGGATCGACTTCCGGACCGAAGTCAATCCGGACCTGATCGGCGGCTTCATCCTGCAGATCGAAGACAAGCGGCTCGACGCCTCCATCGCATCGCAGCTGCGGACCATCCGCAAAGAATGGGAAGAAAAAAACAGTAATAATCGCAAGAATGGTTGATAATCTGAAAGCAAGTGAACTCTCCGAGATGCTGCTCAAGCAGCTCCGCGACATCAACATCGACGCCAAATATGAAGAAGTCGGCGAGGTGCTCCAGGTACACGACGGCGTGGTCCGCCTCTACGGGCTCACCAATGCCGAGGCCGGGGAACTCCTCGAATTCGACAGCGGCGTGATGGCCGTGGTCATGAACCTCGAAGAAGACAATGTCGGTGCCGTGCTCCTGGGCTCCACCGAAAAGGTGAAAGAGGGCATGACGGCCCATCGTACCGGCCGCATCGCCTCCATCATGGTGGGTGAGAAAATGGTCGGGCGCGTGGTCAATCCCCTCGGCCAGCCGATCGACGGCCAGGGTGAAATCGCCGGCGGCCTGACAGAGATGCCGCTTGAACGCAAGGCGCCGGGCGTAATCTTCCGCCAGCCGGTGAACGAGCCGCTCCAGACCGGCCTGAAGGCCGTCGATGCCATGATCCCCATCGGCCGCGGCCAGCGCGAGCTGATCATCGGCGACCGCCAGACGGGCAAGACCGCCATCGCCATCGACACCATCATCAACCAGCGGGCGAACTACGAGGCCGGCAAGCCGGTCTATTGCATCTATGTTGCCATCGGGCAGAAGGGATCCACCGTGGCGAGCATCGTGAACGTCCTCCGGGAGAAGGGCGCGATGGACTACACCATCGTGGTGGCGGCGAATGCCGCCGACCCGGCCGCCCTGCAATACTATGCGCCGTTCGCCGGCGCCGCCATCGGCGAGTACTTCCGCGACACGGGGCGCCACGCCCTGGTGGTCTACGACGACCTCTCCAAACAGGCCGTCGCCTACCGTGAGGTGTCGCTGATCCTGCGCCGTCCTTCCGGCCGCGAAGCCTACCCGGGCGACATCTTCTACCTGCACTCCCGCCTGCTCGAAAGGGCGGCCAAGATCATCGACCAGCAGGAAGTCGCCGAGCAGATGAACGACCTGCCCGTCAGCCTCAAGGGCAAGGTCCGCGGCGGCGGCTCCCTCACCGCCCTCCCGATTATTGAGACGCAGGCCGGCGACGTGTCGGCCTACATCCCGACCAACGTGATCTCCATCACCGACGGCCAGATCTTCCTGGAGACCGACCTCTTCAACCAGGGCTTCCGCCCCGCCATCAACGTGGGTATTTCCGTTTCGCGCGTGGGCGGCAGCGCGCAGGTCAAGAGCATGAAGAAAGTGGCCGGCACGCTGAAGATCGACCAGGCGCAGTACCGCGAGCTCGAATCGTTCAGCAAGTTTTCCAGCGACATGGACACCGTCACCAGCCTGACCATCGACAAGGGCCGCAAGAACAACGTGCTGCTCATCCAGCCGCAGTACAGCCCGATGCCAGTGGGCGAGCAGGTAGCCATCCTCTACTGCGGCACCAACGCCCTGATGAAAGACATTCCCCTGTCGAAAGTTCCCGAGTTCCAGAAGCTTTTCCTGGAGCAGATGCGTTCCGACCACCGCGCCGACGTACTCGACCCGCTGGCCAAGGGCAAGATCGACAAGGTCATCACTGACACCATAGAACGCGTAGCCGCCGGCATCGTCGCCTCTCTCAACCAGTAAACCATGGCCTCACTCAAGGAGACAAAGACACGGATCGCCTCGGTCAAGAGCACCCTGCAGATCACTGCGGCCATGAAGATGGTCGCGGCGGCCAAGCTCCACCGGGCCCAGCAGGCCATCGCCGGCATGCTGCCCTATGGGGAGAAACTGCATGGTATCTTGCAGAACCTGCTGGCAGACAGCGCCGTCCGCAAGTCGCTCGAGACTCCGCTGCTGCAGGAAAACGGCAGTCCGCGCGTAGCCGTGGTCGCCTTTTCATCGAACAGCTCGCTCTGCGGCGGCTTCAACGCCACGGCTGTCAAATCGCTTCTGGGTGAACTTGGCGCACTGGAAGACGCCGGCTTGTCCCGCGAACAGATCGACCTGTATCCCGTGGGACGGAAAGTGGCCGAAGCGGCACGGAAGACGGGCTTCCGCATCCGCCGCGACGCCTCGGTGCTGCTCGACAAGCCCGCCTATGAGCCTGCCGCCGACCTGGCGCGCCAGCTCATCGAAAGCTTTGAAAAAGGAGAAGTGGGCCGCATCGTCCTGCTTTACAATCACTATAAATCCAACGCGTCCCAGCCGCCCACCCGCGAGCTTTACCTGCCGCTGGAGCTGCCCGCTACCCTGGAAAGCCGGGAAGAAGACGACCTGATCGTGGAACCGGGCCGGAAGGAAGTCGTGGAGGCGCTGCTGCCCAAAGTGCTGCTGCTCAAGATCTACACCGTGCTGATGGACAGCTACGCCGCCGAGCAGGCCGCCCGGACCGTAGCCATGCAGCTGGCCAGCGACAACGCCGACGAACTCCTCGACCAGCTGACCCTCGAATACAACAAACGCCGCCAGCAAGCCATCACGAGCGAACTGCTCGACATCGTCGGCGGCAGCCTGACATAAACATAAAAACATACACCTATGAAGAAGTATCTCTATCTCTTTGCGACATTGATTCTCGCAGCCGCCTGCGGACAGGACACCATGACCGTCAAAGGCACGATCGCCGAAGGCGAGACCTTCCCCGAAGACCAGCTCGTGTATCTGTGTGACGGCAAGACCGTCCTCGACTCCGCTGCCGTGGTCAATGGCACCTTCGAACTCAAGGCCCCGGCCAACCCGGAAAAAAGGTACAACATCGTTGCCAATTTCCGCGAGCGTGCGCCCAGGGACCGCAACTGGAACTATGGCGTGATCGCTGAAAAAGGCGTCATGCAGGTAATTTTCGCCCCGGTTCCCCTCAATTGCAGCGTGGAAGGTTCCAGGATCAACCAGGCCGTTGCCGAATTCGACGACCAGATCAATGCCATCACCAAGGAATATCGCGAAAAAGCTGCCGCCATCGACGACGATGACGAAGAGGCAGGCGAAGCCCTTTACGAGGAAACGATGGGCAAGATCAAGGAAGCCAGCCTGGCAGCCATCGAAAAGAACCCGGACAACTACATCGCCCGCTACGCCCTGCAGAACGTCATCTACGACCTGTCGCTCGAAGAACTCGACGGCATCCTGGCCAAGTGCGGCAAGTTCGTATCGGAAGACGAAGCGATCAGCCGCATCCGCAACTGCAAGGTCGCCGAGCAGGAGACCGCCGAAGGCAAGCCGTTCGTCGACTTTGCCGGCAAGACTCCGGAAGGCGCCGACATCAAGCTCTCCGACATCGTCGGCAAGGGTCGCTGGGTACTTACCGACTTCTGGGCATCGTGGTGTGGACCGTGCATGCGCGAGATTCCCAACATCAAGAAGACGCACAAGGAACTCTCCGGCGATAAGTTCACCGTGCTGGGCGTGGCCGTCTGGGACGGCGACAACAGCGCCAGTGTCAAGAAGATGGCCGAAATGGAAATGACATGGCCGCAGATCTTCGTGGGTGAAGACAAGAACCCGACCGACATGTACGGCATCACCGGCATCCCGACCATGATTCTCTTTGCGCCCGACGGCACCATCTACAAACGTGGCGAGAGCCTTCGCGGCGCGAAGATGATGGAAACCGTCCGCGACATCATCAACCAATAAACTGACTTTTATGAAAAGAATCGCCATGCTTTTGGCCACCGCCCTCGCCCTTTACGGCTGTACGCCTGACTACAAAGCATTGTATAACAGCGTCGTGGAGGAACTCTCCAAGGAGCGGTACCAGGGTCGCAGCGTCCGGGGGGACGGCGACATGCTGGCGGCCCGCTACCTGATCGACCAACTCTCCGCCATCGAAGACGTCGTAGCCTGCGAAGCTGCCGGACCCGAAGAGACGGTGGCACGCCCCTATCTCAAAAGCGTGGTGGAACCTTCCGATGCGGGACGATGGAACGTGCCTGGAGACAAGGAAAAATATCTTCCCTGGCTCCAGCACTTCCAATTCCCGATGAACGTGATGCGCGGGGCCATGTCCCTGGCAGTGGACGGCGTGGACTACGCCCCCACCTTCGACTTTACGGTCAAGGAATTCTCACCCACGTGCCACGGTTTCTTCCGGGTAACCTGGCTCGATGAAGAGGCCTACCGGCCCGAAGGCTTCATCGAGCACCTCAACAGCGGCCTGTACCGCGACCAGTTCGTGGTCATCGACTGGAATCATTATCTGGAAGCCCTCCAGCCCGATCCCTTCGACAAATACCAGCCGTACCTGACGCAGCTCGACCAGGTGGGCGGCATCATCCTCCGGCAGGAAGAGCAGTTCCCCTATTTCAAGGCCCGTTCCTGGTACGTGACGCCCTGCCCCGTCCTCTTCGTGAACGGATCGTTCCCTTCCGACGCCCGGGAGATCGAGTTGCATCTCGACGCCGAGATGATCCCGGTCCGCGATGCCCACAACATCGTGGCCTGGCTGCCCGGCACCGATGCCGGCAGCGACCGCTACTACACCTTCATCGCCCATTACGACCACCTGGGCTACATGGGCAACGACTTCATGTTCCCCGGGGCCAACGACAATGCTTCCGGAGCGGCCATGCTGGTAACACTGGCCAAATACTTCAGCAAGCACCGCCCGCAGCACGGCATCCAGTTCATCCTGCTTGACGCGGAAGAAGAAAACCTGCTCGGTGCCTTCTTCTATTGTGCGAATCCGCGCAAGCCCCTCGACAAGATCAACTATCTGATCGATCTCGACATGGTGGCCGACAACGGTCGCCTGCTGGCCACGGAGATTTCCCAGAACGGCACCTACGGCCTGGAGCTTTTCCGCGAAATCAATCACGACGGCAAGTTCCCGCCGTTCAACATCGCCGTGCAGCCGCTTTCCGACAACAGCGACCATTTCGCATTTGCGGAAAAGGGCGTTCCCGCTATTTATTTCACCACGGAAGGCTCACTGCTGGAACACTACCATACGCCGCGCGATACCTACGCCAACACCAGCGATGAGAACTTCGACCGGCTTTTCCACCTGGTCACCGAATTCATCAGGATTTCAGCTGCCAGAGAATAACATTTTCCCTGCTTACGGAATGCGGGTGCCATGGAATTCCATGGCGCCCGTTTCTTTTGCCAGGGACGGGAGATTGGCGCTATTGACGCCGCGGCCGACGAGGATGATGAGGCGGGGGCCGGCGCGGCGGACGAGCAGGGCGAGTGTGCCGCGGCCGTCCCAGGCCGTGGGGGCCTGGCCGGAGGTCAGGAGGCGGGTGCAGCCAAGGGAGATGACGGTTTCGAGGGCGACGAACGGGTCCTGGGTGCAAACGTCGAAGGCGCGGTGGAAGGTGACAGGGAGCGGCCGGGCGGCGGCGACGAGCCGTCGCATGGCGGCGAGGTCGATGGCGCCCTCCGGCGTCAGCGCCCCGACGACGATACCGGCTGCGCCAACGGACTTGCAAAACTCGATATCATCGATCATCTGCACGATATCGCTTGCATCATAGGCAAAATCCGAGATTGAAAAGCAGTCCGTCATGCCGGGCTTGACCCGGCATCTGATCAAGACGTTGACGGGAATGGTCAGGGCACTGACGACTTCGCGGATGAGGTCGCGGGACGGCGTGATGCCGCCGACGGACAGGTCGGCGCAGAGTTCGATGCGGTCGGCGCCGCGATGTTGCGCCGCCAGCGCTTCTTCCAAAGTCGTGCAGCAGCTTTCAACGATCATAACTGCGAGAGGATGCGTTTGAGATCCTCGGCGAGGGAGGTGTTGTAGCCCTGCGAAAAATAGACGATGCGACCGAAGCTGTCGCAGATCGTCACGACCGGCTTCTGGCGCGAGTCGCTCTTGACACCGGCACAAAGCATCTCCAGGATGGAGCCGTCTGCATCTTTTTCGATGAGTACCGGCCTGCCCCATTCCTTCAGGACCGGTGCGAGGTTTTCCAACTGCCGCCGTGCATGCACCGACGGCTCATCGCGGTCACCCAGCACGGCCAGCAGATAGTAGCCGCGGCCGGTCTGCGGCAGGAAACGGTCGGCATCCATTGTGCCAAGTACCGAAATACCGTCTTCGGCTTTGCGCATCACCAGCGGCACCTCTGTCGTTTCACCAGCATTTACCATAAAGAATTCGTTGTGCGACAACACACTTCCGTCAGCCAGACGCGTCCCGCTCGTGAGCATGTAGAAACCTTCTTCAAGTTCAAGCGGGAAGATAGTATTCCAAGGATTGTGGTCCGAATCTTCTCCGACGGTACAGAGGCTGGTCGTCCCCGTCTCCGGGAAGATCTTCGTCAAGGTAAACTGATAGTAATATTCCGGCGCATCCGGACCGTCATACGCTACTTTCAGCATACCCTTCGCGACAGCAGGCTGTTCTTCATGATCCATCGAAGCATAGCCAGACAGCGGATCGAGCTGCTCCTCCAGGCCGCTGGCCCGGCAAAGAGCGACGTAGAAGATGTCATGGTTCCGGCGGTCCGCCTTTCCGCTATGGAGCACGTCAATGGGCGCCATCCGAAGTCCTTGCGGATTGCGTTCGTTCTCCAGCCGAATGTTAGCGACAATCCATTTCACGATCTCCGGCCGGCTCTTCAGTCCCAACGCAGAGAGTTCGGCGAAATAAGGTTTGAGCGGCTCCAAATCCACACGCGGACAGTCGCGCAAAGGGTTGAAGGTGCCGTCAATATGTGTATAAGCATCTTCCAGGACATCGAGCGTCACATCACCGCGGTCCTTCGCACTCAGCGAAGAGAGCAATGCACGGGCATTGTCATCATCATGGGCCGCCAGGAAAGCATCGATGACAGCGGCGTTACCCTTCGGCCGGGCCTCACGCAAGGCATCCTCCTCCTTCAGGCGCTCCGCATTCCGTGCAATCTCCTCGGGTGTTGCGCCCGACGGTAGCGGATTCTCCGCCGGCGGAACGATGTCCAGGTCCATCGCGCAGCGTTCACCGATTTCGTGGTCAAGCACCAATGTCACGGCCTCTCCGTCGATCAAGGCCAGACCGAAACGCTCCTCTTTCGAAGCAAAGGCCACCATGTCGCCGCATCCCATATCAAGCGCCGCCTGGCCTTCCCGGTCCGTCTGATATGCCGCCACGGTATAGTATTCCCCGTAGTTATAAATCTTGAATTCCACACGGGCATCCTTTACAGGCTGGCCTTTCTCGTCCACCACCGTCACAACGCTGCGCCGTGCCGGCACATAACCACGAATCACATTGATTTCCGTGTAGCAAGGTGTCCGCTGGATCACATCCTCGTCGCCATGATAATCGCCGAACACCTTCGTATGCAGGATCAGTGCCCGGGACACCGGCCCGGTGAACCAGGCCATGTTGAGCCGCGGCTCCGGCTCGCAGGCCCCCATGAACTGCCACTTTCCATCGACAAAGACCTCCACCCAGGCGTGGTTGTCGTCGGTGTGCGCCCAGCGCGGGGTATAGACCTGCCGGGCCGGTATGCCCGCTGCCCGCAGTGCAGCCACGGCCAGCACCGACTCCTCGCCACAACGACCCACGCCCCGCTGGATCGTCTGCAGCGGCGAAGAAGTCCGTCCGTCAGACGGCTGGTAGGTCGCCATCTCGTGGCACCAGTGGTTGATCTCCAACGCCGCCTCGCCGATCGACATCCCTTCGACGCGGGAACAGAGCGTATCGGCGTAGAGCGTACGGAAGTCGTCGAGCGGTTCGTTGTTCACGCGCAGCGGCAGTACGAAGTGCCTGAACTCCCGTTCGGGGATGTCCCAGCCCATGCGGTCGCGTACTTCCAGCGTCTTGTCGACATTCGCCTGCCAGTACGTCATAGGCTTCGCAGCCAGGTCCGGCCAGGGCATGTAGGCGTACAGGAAATCGACATACTGTTCGGTCTCACTCTTCGGCCCGCTCCCGCAGGAAACCAGCACGGCAAAGGCCGCCAGCAGAAAGAAAAACTTTCTCATAAACTACAGGATCGTCACTTCATCGACGAAAATGTGCGACTGTCCGCCGGCACCGTCATGCCAGGCGGGGAGTTCGCCGAACGACTTCGCATACACCCGCACGTAGCGCGCCTTGTCTTTCGTCCGGACCGGCGCCGTGAACTCATGAATCTGGACCGTGTAGTCCTGCGGATCCACTTCGTGCATCACATGGGCCTGCTGCTCATAGGATTTCCCGTCGCGGGACGTAAAGAAATCCACCCAATGCGGCAAAACGATCCAGGCACCGGTGTCCTGCAGGAAGCTGGCACTCAGGCTGGACAGGCTTTTCTCCGCGCCCAGGTCGATGACGGCCTCGAAATCCGTGTCCTGAAAGCCCTGCCAGCCGCCAAGCCGGAAGTTCTTCTGGCCGCGGATGCCGTCGACGATGGCATTGTCACCTCCACCGTTATACATCGGATTGCAGGGATGCACCAGCTGCACTTTGTAATTGTTGTCCACCCGGCGCAGCACCGTCTGCATCGTGAAACTGCGGTGACCTGCCGCATCCGTGCAATAGGCATAGACCGTGCAGTTGCGGCTCACGGTGAACGGACGTTCATAAAGGTCGAAGGAACCGCCGGGGATGCCGCCTTCCGGAATCACCTGGTACCAGATGCGGTAGTCTTTGTCGGCCGCCTCGATCTCTACTTTGGTAAAGGCATTGAAAGTCGGGGATGCCACCTTGAACCAGGGATTGACCACGATGGTCTGCTCGACCTCCGAGACAGGCCGCTGCGACGGCTGGGCACCGAAGGCAGGGTTGGGCGTCTCGTCCATGCCGAAGACGAAGGTATGGCCGCCTTCGATGTCGGAGAAGCGGATATAGGCCTTCGAATAGGGCTTGCCGTCCCGCATCATGTGGTTGATGTAGCGGTTGGTGCTGCTGGCCCGCGGGGCACGGACGGTGAAGTCCTTGCCGTTCTCCAGATGGATCACGGCGTTGCGGAAGACCGGCGAACCGAGAGCGTACTGGTCGCTTCCCGGCGTGACGGGATAGAAGCCCAGCGAACTCATTACATACCAGGCAGACATCTGGCCGCAGTCTTCGTTGCCGCAAAGGCCGTCCGGCTGTGACGAGAAGAGTTCATCCATGATCCGGCGGACCATCCGCTGCGTCTTCCAAGGGACACCGATATAGTCGTAAAGATAGGCGATGTGATGGCTCGGCTCGTTGCCCTGGACATACTGCCCGATCATGCCGGTCATGTCGGCCTGCTCCCGGCCGGTGGACTGGCTGGAGGTGGTGAAGAGTTCGTCGAGCCACTGCTCCATGGAGCCGTCGCCGCCGCTGACCTCCACCAGCCCGCTGATATCGTGCTGTACATGGAAAGAGTACTGCCAGGCGTTGGCTTCGGTATAGTGTGCATTGACTTCCGTGGGATCGAAGGGATCGAGCCACATGCCGTTGACACGGGGACGCATGAAGCCGGTGGAAGGATCATAGACGTTGCGCCAGTACTGGGAACGGGTCAGGAAGGTTGCTTCGGTGATGGGGTCGCCGGCGGCGTGGGCCACCCGGGCGATGCACCAGTCATCCACTGCGTATTCCAGGGTACGGGACACATCCTCATGCTCCTTGTCACCCAGCACAAGTCCGTTGTCCCGATAAATGTCGATGCCGTACTCCGGATAGTTGGCCGTGGCGACCAGTGCTTCCAGTGCCTTCTTGATGTCGAAGTCGCGGATGCCCTTCGACACGGCGTCCGCGATCATCGGAGCGGCACTGTAGCCGATCATGCAGTCGGTCTCGTTGGCGCTGAGCTCCCAGCGCGGCAGTTTGCCCTGCTCGTTGTAGATGGAGATCATCGACTTGATGAAATCGACCGTCCGCTCGCGCTCGATGATGTTGAACAGCGGATGCAGGGTACGGTAGGTGTCCCAGAGCGAGAAGATATGGTAGCGGTCGAATCCGTCGGCCTTGTGGACCTTGCGGTCCATGCCGCGGTACTCGCCGTTGATGTCGGAATAGAGGCTCGGCGCGATGGCGGTATGATAGAGCGCGGTATAGAAGATTTTCATGGCTTCGGCATCTCCCTCCACGTCGATCTTCGAGAGGAATTTCTCCCATTCGCGGCGGGTGGATTCACGCAGCAGGTCGAAGGAGAAGATGCCTTTCTTCATCAGGCTGTTCTCCGATTCGAGATTGGCGCGGGCATTGGTCTCGGAAACCGAAGAGATGCCCACGCGGACCAGGAGTTCATGCGAACGGGCACGGCCGGAGGCATCGGCGAAAGAGAGCAGGGCGCGTCTTTCGGGGCTGTCGGTCCCTTCTTCCACGATCATCTCTGAAATCGGGCGGGAGAATTCCATGTAGAAATACACGATCTGGTCGTCGGCCCACCACGAGGAGCGACGGTAGCCCTGGATGGCATAGTCGCTTGCACGTGTGATTTTTGAATCAAGCACTTTGTCGCGCGGGACCAGGTCCAGCACCAGCTGCGGAATCACACCTTTGGGGAAGGTGTAGCGATGCATGCCCACCCGGCGGCCCACCGTCAGCTCGGCTTCCACGTCCCAGCGGTCGAGATGGACCCGGTAGTAACCGGCAGAGGCACTCTCGCGCGCATGCGAAAAAGGCGAACGGTAGTTCTCTTCCGTCATCGGACCCTCGAAGTTCGTCACGGGCATCACACGGATGTCACAGAGGTCGGCACAACCGGTGCCGCTCAGGTGCGTGTGGCTGAAGCCGTTGATGGTCGTGTCGCTGTAGTGGTAGCCGGAACAACCGTCCCAGTTGTGCTCGCGCGTGTCCGGGCTGAGCTGGATCATGCCGAAAGGATACGCGGCCCCGGGGAAGGTATGGCCGTGAAAATCGGTTCCGATGAAGGGATTGACGAGGTCGGCATGTTTCGTACGGAGTACGCCGGCCTGCAGCAGGAACGGAATGCCTGCCAACAAGACGAGGAGGATCAGATGCTTTTTCATAGTTGTAAAAATACAAATTTTTGGTTAATTTTACGGGATAATTAGCGTAAAATATGAAAAGATTGTCTCTGCTGTGTTTCCTGCTGCTGGCGGTGCTGCCCGAAGCCCGGGCCCAGGCCGGCGCCGTGGTCTACAGCCTTCCCCGCACGACCGTCTGCTTGACCGTCGAAGCCCGTCGTGAAGCCTTCACCGCCGGACCCTATGCCGCCTACGCCCAGAAATACCTCGGCGTGGCCGCCCGCACGAAAAACGAAACCAGCTATACCCTCCTGTCCGTCACCCTGACGCCCTATGTGGAGGCTGATCCGGACGTCCGCTACACCATCTCCATTCCGGAACGGTCGAGCATCACCTTCCTGCAACTGTGCAGCCAGGGGCTGGTGGCGATGGCCGACAATTACACCGGCAAGCCCGCCGCCTGGCGCTTCGCGAGCCAGGCCGGCGCCGAACGCTTCGAAGGTGTCGATCCGCAGGGCAACCTTGGACACGAGACGACCACCCTCTACAAGGCCGTCCGCACCGACGAGGGCTATGAGCGCGTACCCGTGACCCAGGACAACGTCGTGGAGAAATCGCCCGACCGCAAGGCCGCCGACGCCGCCGCCACCATCTTCAACCTGCGCGAAAAACGCCAGCAGATCGCCACCGGCGACACCGACGCCACCTTCAGCGGCGAAGCCCTTCAGGCCGCCATCGACGAACTCACCCGCCTCGAAGAACGTTATCTTACCCTCTTCTACGGTATCCGCGAAGAATCCATCGAAATCAAGCATTTCGACGTTACCCCCGTCCCCGGCACACAGCGTTACACCGCCCTGCGCGTCAGCGACCAGGGCCTGCAGCCCGCATCCGTCACGGAAGGCAAGCCCGTGACGCTCGAATTCCAGGCCGAGCCCCTCAAAACCCCTGAAGCCGCATCCGACCGCAGCAAGGAAATCCCCGTCCACTACCGCATCCCCGCCATCACCCGTTGCCGCGTGAACTACGACGGCCAGCTGCTGCTGGAGAGCCGTGTCCCCGTGTACCAGTTCGGGGAAGAAAGCACCCTGCCCCTCAATTCGCTTCTCACCAAATAAGATCATACTTTAATTACTCAACATTATGCCTATCCGTCAATTAGAACCCAAGAACGTTTGGAACAATTTCTATTCGCTCACCCAGATTCCCCGTCCCTCGGGACATACCCAGAAAGTCGCCAAATTCCTTGTCAACTGGGCCAAGGACCTCGGCCTGGAAGCCTTCCAGGACGAGTGCGGCAACGTAATCATCCGCAAACCCGCCACCCCGGGCATGGAAGGCCGCAAGGGCATCGTACTCCAGGCCCACATGGACATGGTCCCGCAGAAGAACAACGACAAGAAGCACGACTTTACGAAAGACCCGATCGAGACCCGCATCGTCAAGGAGAAAGACGGCGACTGGGTCTATGCCTGCGGCACGACCCTGGGCGCGGACGACGGCCTCGGCGTGGCGGCAGCCATGTCGGTCCTCGAATCCAAGACCATCAAGCACGGTCCCCTCGAAGCCCTCTTTACCGTCGATGAAGAGACCCGCATGGTCGGCGCCAAGGCCCTCAAGCCCGGTATCCTGAAGGGAGACATCCTCCTGAACCTCGACTCCGAGACGGAAGGCGAACTCTATGTGGGCTGCGCCGGCGGCGTTGACGCCAATATTTCTTTCAAATACAAGGAATTGCCGCTTCCGAAAGGCTTCAAGGCATTCAAGCTCATCGTTACCGGCCTGCGCGGCGGCCACTCCGGCATGGAGATCAATGAAGGCCGCGGCAACGCCAACAAGGTGATGGCCCGTCTGCTCCTGCCCATCCTCCGCGACAACAAGGGCAAGCTCGTGAGTTTCAACGGCGGCAACATGCGCAACGCCATCCCGCGTGAAGCAGAAGCCGTCTTTGCCGTGCCGGCCGACAAGGTCGAAGCCGTGAAAGCCTATGTCGAACAGACCACGGCCACCGTCAAGTCTGAACTCGCACCCATCGATCCGGGCCTGATCATCACGATCGAGCCGGTCCGCGCATCGAAGGTCATCGCCGGGAACACGGGCCTGAAACTGGTCAAAGCCCTGTATGCCTGCCCGAATGCCGTCGACCGCATGAGTCTCGAGGTGCCGGGTCTCGTGGAGACTTCCAACAACCTGGCCATCGTCAAGACCGACAAGGGCGTGATCACCGTCAACACCCTGCTGCGCGGTTCCTCCGACACCCTCAAGATGGACCTGGCCGAAGCCGTCCGCGCCGCGTTCGAGCTGGCCGGTGCCAAGGTCTGGTTTGACGGAGCCTATTCCGGCTGGAGCCCCAACATGGCCTCGCCCATCCTCAAGACCATGAAGGCACAGTACAAGAAACTCTTCGGCAAGGAACCCGCCGTGATGGCCATCCACGCCGGCCTCGAGTGCGGCATCCTGGCGGGAGCCTATCCCAACTGGGACATGATCTCCTGCGGCCCGACGCTCAAGTCGCCCCACTCCCCGGACGAGCGCTGCTTCGTGCCTTCCGTCGACAAATGGTGGAAGTTCATCGTCGCCGTCATCGAGGACGCGCCGAAGAAATAATTTTGCAGATTCAAAAATAATCTCTACATTTGCAGCCCTTTGGGAAAAACCCGAAGGGCTTTATTAATAAAAATTTATCCACTGAAATGTTAAAACAGTACGAAACCGTTTTCATTGCAACTCCCGTTTTGTCTGATGTCCAGATGAAGGAAGCGGTTGCCAAGTACACCAGCTTCATCACCGACAACGGTGGGAAGATCGTGTGCCAGGAGGATTGGGGCCTGAAGAAACTCGCCTACCCGATCCAGAAGAAAACTACCGGTTTCTATCACCTGGTCGAGTTCCAGGCAGAGCCGGAGTTCATTGCAAAATTTGAGACCCAGTTCAAACGCGACGAGCGGATCCTCCGCTTCCAGACTGTGTCGATGGACAAGCACGCGATCGCTTACGCCGAGCGCCGTCGTGCCAAACTGAGTGGCGCAACCCAGCCGGCCGAGGCTCCCGCCGAAGCTCCCGCTGCCGAATAAGCATACGACTATGGCACAGAACGACGACATCCGCTACCTGAACCCCGTCAACGTCGAGGTCAAGAAGAAGAAATACTGCCGCTTCAAGAAAGCAGGCATCAAATATGTCGACTACAAGGATGCTGAATTCCTGAAGAAGTTCCTCAACGAGCAGGGCAAGATCCTTCCCCGCCGTATCACCGGTACTTCCCTGAAGTTCCAGAAGAAAGTCTCGCAAGCTGTCAAGAGAGCCCGCCACCTGGCGCTTCTCCCGTATGTAACCGACCTGATGAAATAAGGAGGAAACACCATGGAAGTCATTCTCAAACAAGACATTCAGAACCTTGGTAACAAGGACGACATCGTGACCGTGAAGAATGGTTACGGCGCAAACTGGCTGATTCCCCAGGGCCTGGCCATCATGGCTACCCCGACTGCCAAGAAGATTCACGCCGAGAACATGCGTCAGCGCGCACACAAGGAGCAGGCGCTCCGCGACGCTGCCGAGAAACTCGCCGCCCAGCTCGCTGAGGTGACCGTGAAGGTCCCCGCCAAGGTGAGCGAAACCGGCAAGGTGTTCGGTTCGGTCAACAATATCCAGGTTGCCGACGCCCTCGTGGCCGCCGGTTTCAACGTGGACCGCAAGAACATCACCCTCGTGGGCGACGCCCTGGTCAAGCAGGTCGGCGAATACGAAGCCGTGGTGAAATGCTACAAAGACATCAAGGCCACCGTTAAGTTCAACGTTGTCCCTGAAGAGGCCTAAACCTCATTCTTAACCTAAAACGCAACGATGCCGGGCGGCTTTCTCGAAAGAGAGCCGCCCGGTTCTTTTTCATTCGTTTCCGGCCTGGTGGAAAGTATATTGCCCATACACTTGCCACTCCTCCGGCTTACGGTCCGTTAGGTTGATGACAAACGTACGCTTTTCGGAAGAAGGGTTGGCCGGGACGGTGAAAGTAAATATGCACTTTGAATATGGATCGGTCATATTCCACGATACATATTCGATATTCATTTTGACATCCGGATCGTCACAGAATATGTTCCACAGACAGCCATTGTTAAGAAGGTCGGCCGTAAAGGATCCACCCTCAGCCGGAAGTGTCGGTTCCTGCCAGTTGTCAAACCATACCTTTGCCGGCGAACCCTCCTGATAGACGGGGATTTGCAACTCCCGGGTCTCACCCGTGCCGGTGTATGGATTCCGGTATTTCAGCCTGACGGCGGCGGTGCGGCGGCCATAACGCAGATTCTCGCGGGCATGTATCTTGAGGACGTTGTCGCCCGATCGGCCGCTCGCGGGCGATACCGACAGGAAATAGAAGCCAACCGTCGCTATGCCTTCCGCCTCCCAGTCGCAGTTGGATGAAACCATGATGGAGACGTCGCCGCCTTCGGCATCGAAGGAGAGATAATCTTCGACGCTGGTCGTCAGTTTGGGATCGGTCGGAAAGAACTCGCAGGATGCAAGCATCCACGAAATAGCCAGAAGGATGAAAAATGTCCGTCGCATAAGTCCATGTGATGTGTGTTCACATATATAGATGCATTCCGGCCGAAAACATTGCGTCCGAACCCGCGAAAAGTTTGAGGACACACTCCTGCTGGAGGGTAAACATCTGAATAATAGTCAGATACACAATATCACCCTCCCCCTGCAAGGGGAGGGTGATTATATGTAAAGCGCTATGGTTCAGCAAGATGTCATCCAGCGGAGGACAAATTAAAGCGTCCGGTACTTCTTGCCGTACTGGAGCTGCTGCTGGAGGAAGTCGTCGCCGTAGACGATCTGGTAATCAACGACCTCGCCGTCCTTGACCACCGGCACGATGTCGGGATTGATGAAGCCGCGGTAGGGCTTCAGGCCGAGGCTGGCGTAGCGTGCGAGCACTTCTTTGTGCAGCTCAGGATCGATGTTCACGGCATACTTCTGGACAAGGGCCTTGCCGGCTTCGTAGTCGCCTTCCGACTTGATGCGCTGGATTTCGGCGAGGAGTTCGCCGAAGAGGCCGCGGAGTTTTTCGAAGTCATTGACCACGAAATAGGTCTTGCCGTCGCGCACCTTCTTCTCAATCACGTTGTCGGCCTTGCCGTGCTCGTAGCACCAGTCGGCGATGAGCTTGCGGTTCTGCATGTGGGCCTCGGTATTGGGCTTGCCCAGCTCGACACGGCTGAACTGCGTCATGATGCCGTTGCGGATGTAGCTCATATAGGCTGCCTTGTAGGCGTCGGGGCTGTCGAGCAGGCCGAGTTCCACCAGTTTCGGATCGGCCATGTAGTAGAGGCCGAAGAGGTCGGCGCGGGCTTCTTCCAGTGTGGATGTGAATTCCTTGAGCGCGTTGGCCGGCGTTCCGGGCAGCAGCTGGCCGGAGCCGTGGCCGAGGCATTCGTGCAGATCGGTGTGCAGGTTGTCGGTGACGTTACCGTACTTCTTGCAGAGGTCGATCTCGTCCTGGTCCCAGGCGAATTCCGAGAGGACGCTCTTCGGGCGCTGCTCCGACGCAAGCGCGTAGGCGTCGGTGATGTTGGCGATGGTCACAGACTTGGAACCGTGCTCCTTGCGGATCCAGTCGGCGTTGGGCAGGTTGATGCCGATGGCCGTGGCGGGATAGTTGTCACCGGCGATGACGGCCACGTTGATGACCTTGGCCGAGACGCCCTTGACTTCTTTCTTCTTGAAGCGGGGATCGATCGGCGAGTGGTCCTCGAACCACTGGGCGTTGCTGCTGATGGTCTCGGTACGCTTAGAAGCCTCGCGGTCGCGGTAGTTCACGATGCCTTCCCAGGAAGCCTTGCGGCCGAGGGGATCGTCATAGTCCTCGATGAAGCCGTTGACGAAGTCCACGTCGCTGTCAGTGTCGGCCACCCAGCTGATGTTGTACTGGTCCCACATGCGCAGGTCGCCCGTCTTGTAGTATTCGATGAGTTCGTCGATGTATTTCTTCTGCAGGTCGTTCTCGGCGTAAGCGCGGGCAGCTTCCAGATGACCGATGATCACCTCGAGGGCCGGGCCGTAGATCCCGCCTACCTTCCAGGTCTTCTCCACGACCTTGCCGTCTTCCTTCACGACCTTGCTGTTGAGGCCGTAGCTGATGGGGTGCGGATCGGACGGGTCTTCCATCTTCGCATAGAAGTCGTTGACTTCTGCTGCGTTGACATCATCATAGAAGTTCACGGCAGAAGCCTCCACGAGGTCTTTCTCCGTGCCCTGATACTGCAGCGTGGGGTACAGGTCCGGATTGAAGATCACATCCTTGAGGAAGACTACGCGCCCGGCCTCCGTACCCACGGCCTGCATCAGGCTCTCAAAATAGGCTTCGGAGCAGCCGGGGATGATCTTGTCGTTGGCATAGTGGTGATGGATGCCGTTGCTGAAGAACACGCGTTTGGCATAGGTCAGGAAGTTCTCCCATTCCTCGCCCTTGCGTTCGCCTTTGTAGTTCTCAAGGATGTTCTCGAGGACGTGGCGGATTTCCAGATTGTATTTGAAATTCTGGTCCCAGGTAATGTCGCGGCCCGCCTTGGCGGCTTCCGACAGATGATAGATGTAGGCTTTCTGCTGGAAACTCAGTTCTTCCCAGCCGGGCACCTGGTAACGCAGTACCTCGATGTCAGCAAATTCGTCGATGGAATACTTGAACTGGGGGTCGCCGGTCTTCGATCCGCAGGATGTCAGCACCAGGCCCAGTCCGGTCGTGATGATCATGGCTTTGATAAGTTTCATATGGAATAGCTTCGATTATTATTGTGATTGGCACGGTTTTGTTTGACAAAGATAGCTAATTTTCGTATCATTGCATTTTGGACCGTGGTACGGAGAGTTTGTATGAGACGATTTGTCCTTCTTCTTTGCGCGTCGCTGTGCCTTTGCGCCTGCAACCGTGACGAGCGTCTGGCCAAAGAACGCCAGATGCTGCTGGTGTATTTTGCCGGCAACAATTCGCTTTCATCAGAAGGAATCAGCGACTTTGCCAACATCAAGGAGAACTGGCTGCCGACCACCCGGGGCAGCGAGAAGGTGCTGCTGGTCTATCATCATTTCATGGATGAAGCGCCCGTACTGGTGCGCCTGTCGGCGGACCGCCGCGGCAATGTCGTGGAAGATATCATCAAAGAATATCCATACGGTACGAGTTCTGTCGATCCGCAGACGCTTTCGACCGTCCTGGCCGACGCGGAAGAGGCCTGGCCTTCCGCGCATCACGGGATCGTCCTGTGGTCGCATGGCAGCGGCTTCCTGCCGCCGGGCTACTATGCCAATCCCCAGGAACGACTATGGGAAGGTCCGGAATCCCTGGAACCCGATCCCTATGCCGACATGGTCAAGTCGGACGATTCCGTCGTGAAGAGTTTTGGCGAAGAGAATGGCAGAGAAATGGACCTGATCGACCTGCGCAAGGCGCTTTCCCGTTTCCATTACGATTTCATCGTCTTCGACTGCTGTCTGATGGCCAACGTGGAACTGGCCTATGAACTGCGCAATGTCTGCGACTACCTGCTCTTCTCTCCCACAGAGATCCTGACGGACGGGTTCCCCTATGACATGATGATGCAGGCTATCTTCAACCAGCCTGCCGAATCCGCCATGCGAAGCATCGCCCAGAGCTATATGGCCCACTACCGCGAATACGCCGGCATCTATTGCTCGGCCACTATCAGCCTGGTCCGCACCTATGGCTTCCAGGCTCTTGCTGAAGCCTGTCAGACCGTGTTCCGTAACCATCAGGAGCAGATTCTGATGCTCGACCGGAGCAAAGTCCAGCCCTATTTCCGCTACAACAAGCATTGGTATTACGACATTGACGACTTCGTGCAGCAAGTGGCCGATGACAGTGAATACCAAGCCTTCAACCGGGCTCTCAACCAGGTCGTCATCTATCGCGACGCCACCGACTACTTCCTCGACCTGCAGATATCACACTATTCGGGCCTCAGTATCTACATCCCCCGGCCCGAATACACCGTCCTCAACAACTATTACAAGACCCTCGCCTGGAACCAGGCCACCGGACTGGTCCAGTAGTTCCCGCAAACATAAGTACCGGACGCAGAATCATTCCGGCCGACGCCCGAAGGAGCGTTGGTGTGGACTATTGGTTCTTTCCAACGGAATCCTTGACATGCATTACATGCAATTGTTGTACTCTGTCGACATGAACTAAGCCGGACAGGGCAATTCTGTCACGAATGGCTTTCTTGACCATACGAACCTGACTACTGCTGATTCCCAACATTCTGCCGATCTCATTCGGACTGAAATCCATTTCTGTCAAAATAAAAACCGTTCTCTGTTGTGTGCCTTCAAGCAGTTCATCAACTTTTCTAACTATCTCCGGTAAAGTATCATGATATTCCTCCAATAACGACTGTAAATTCCTAGAGATATTTGACTTATTCTCTTGAATAAACTGATTCAAGGCTTCCTGTCGATCTTTATCCGGCAGATTATGGATAATCGCCAGTCGCTTATTGACGCCAGCATATGTAGCCAAAACGCTACTGACTACCGATTTGGCGACAGCATCTTTTTTCGCTTCTCGCTGTAATTGCATAGTATTCTTACGCACCAGTTCCTTCTCACGGATTAATAGGACAACGATGATCAGTAATGCGATAAAAAGAATAATTACGATATTCCTATCCCGTCGAACTCGGTCGAGAGCGGCCTCTTTTGTTGCTATGTCATACTGCTTTTCAAGCTCAAGGATTCTCTTATTCGCCTTTTGCTCGTAACTCTCTAATAGCGAAACATAAGCGAGCGTCGCATAGTGTGAGGTTGAATCAGCATAACCCCAATTGGCATAGAGATCAGCAAGATTCCGGTAATATACATGGTAATATTCTTTATCAGATTCTCTGCGGTTAACAAATGCTATCTTTTCATATTCAATTGCCTTACTCCACTCCCCCTTCTTTCTGTAAATTGAAGCAAGTAACTTGTTTTTTGCCCCCATATCTGCAGGAGAGGGGTTCCAGCACAGGCTATAATACAAAGCGCTATCTAGTTGAGAACGACAGTGCAGGAAGAATATTGCTTTCGCATTGTCCAGACGGCTCGAATGGAAATCCGGGTGATTGTTCAGTAATGAATTCAGAGCATCGAATGTCCTCTCAGCCTGTAGGCTATCCTTACCACTTGTCAAACAAATCAATAATTCGCAATAATCCAATATCTCATTTCGATAATTACCCAACTTATCTTCTATACAATCGCCTTTTGGTAATGGTTCGAAGCGCTTTCGTAATTACCATTGAAATCATTGATTTTTCCAAGATAAGTATGAATCAAAGCAATGAGACGATTGTCTTGAATAGAATGGTCATTTACAATCCTTTCAGCTGAAAGCATATAGTGATGTGCCATTGTATCAGCAAAAGATAATTTATACAATATCAATCCGTTATAAAACAAGGAGCGGGCTTGATTGTAATAATCATGTGTTTTTGTCACATAATATTTTCGAGACAAGGAAATTATAGAATCATCATAAAAAGAGATATGGTTTTTGTGTTGCGCGATTGTTTTAAGAAGATAATAATATGCTTTATCGCCTTTCGTCAAGGACTGTTCGTCAATCATAGAAAGCGAGTCCAAGGCTTGCTCAGGGGAGGAATAAAGCATCCGGTCGATTTGGGATAGGTTGTGGGGATACCGACCGACTGACATTCCTCCGTTGACAGAAATGACAGCCAACAATAACATTTTTATAAATAGTGCTTTCAAAGTATGTTATTTTCTCAAAGTAACAACATATACTTATTTCGAATTTAGTTGAAATTTTCTTCACTATAATCTATATTGGGTTAATCTTTTCATCAATTGCTCATTATTTGGATTAGTTCGGTCTAATTATCAGCGTTTTATATATAGCTCGATTGCTATGCTTTTTTTTAGTGCAAATGTGATCTGCCCATAATCTCTGTCCCGAGCAAATAAGGCAATCGGAATATCACAAGCATTTGATTATCAATGAACAGCTAACGCAATCAAACAGCAAATTCTTGCTATTTTACACATTATATTTGATCTTTGTAGAGGAATCTAACTATTCATTTAATAACAGTTCACTACTCAACATTTGAGGTTCACTTAGCATCATATAATAAAATGCCTACTTTCATGAAACACACACTCACATTTTTGTTAGTTGCCGTTCTCTGCCTGAGTGGATGCACAGAAATGGAGGATCTTACCATTGATCCCAATCAGTTTGATATCCAATCTTTGAGCAACCTCTCCTGCTATCCCATCAAGATCCAGCCCGCCCATACCAATACGATAGGAAAGCGGGGCGGAGACTTTGTGGTAACGGCCTGTATTGATGAAACAATCAATCCCAATACGAAGTTACCCAATGTTTTGAAAAACGAGTTCTTTACGGAGAGTCTGAATCTGGATGCATCTTTTGTGGAATTTAAAGGGAGGGAACAAGTCAATGAACAGACCGTCCGCTATACTTTCCATTTTAAAGAGAACCTTTCGGGACAGGAGCGGGGAATCGGTACACGAGTCATGGATACCACATTCTTGTACAATGGTATTCATGCAGCAATAGGTGGTTTCTCCATCATCCAACTTGCGGAATGATATTTCCCGTCTGGAGCCTAATCATCTGATTGATAATTGATAATGCAAAATCACCCTCCCCTTGCAAGGGGAGGGGTGATTATATGTAAGTACCTGTCTTTCTGACGATTAATCTCCAGCGGCTAGTATTACAGATGCGTTCGGATGATGTCGGCACCCATGGCGGCGGCGCGGGATTCGTATTCGCGGACGATGTCGCCGCATGTGTCGGGAGTCAGGCCGCGGGGCTGCCAGATGAAACGTTTGCGCGAGACGCCCACCAGCAGCGGACGCCGGAAGGATTTGAGTTCGTCGAGCCGGTCGAAGAGCGTCTGGTTTTCTTCGTTGCTTTTGGAGAAGCCGAAGCCCGGGTCGAGCACCCAGTCTGAAACCCCGGCTTCTTTGGCCCGGACGGCAAAGTCCCGGAAATATTGCTTCACGCTGTCGACGATGTCTACGTAGGCATACGGCTGGTGCATCGTCTCGAAATCGCCCTGATGGTGCATTGCCACGTAGCGCAGGCCGAGACGGCCGGCCACGGGCAGCATTGCCGGGTCCCATTCTCCCGAGGAGATGTCATTGATCCAGAACCGTCCCATCGCCTGATAGGCCATCACCACGATCGAGGCCCGGAAGGTGTCGATTGAAAACGTGACGCCAGCATAGTGGCGCGCCGCCTCTTCGACTACAGGTTCCAGCCGTTTCCATTCCGTATCAGCATCCACCAGTTCGGCACCGGGGCGTGAAGACATGGGCCCCAGGTCGAGGATGTCCGCCCCTGCGTCCAGCAGCGCGTCGGCCCGCCGGCGGAAGGCATCGACCGTGGAAACACGTGAAGGAGCATAGAAGGAGTCCTCGTTGAGGTTGATGATTCCCATGATTTTCGTTTGTCCGGTGCTCATCTTTTTCGTATCTTTACAAATTGTATTGCAAAGATAATACTTTATGCTGATCGTTCTCGAAGGATTGGATGGCGCCGGCAAATCGACGCAACTCAAGATGGTGACCTCCTATTTCACGTCGCTGGGGCGGAAAGTGGAATACCTCCATTTCCCGCGCTATACGGCGCCGGTCTATGGCGAGCTCATCGCCAAGTTCCTGCGGGGCGATTTCGGTGCCATCGACCAGGTGCATCCGCAGCTGGTGGCCCTGCTCTTCGCCGAAGACCGTCGCGATGCCGCCACGCAGATCCGTGGGTGGATGGACGAAGGCCGCGTGGTGATCCTCGACCGCTACGTCTATTCCAACATCGCCTTCCAGTGTGCCAAGCTTCCCGATGAAAAGGAAGCTGCCGCCCTGCGCGACTGGATCTTCGAACTCGAATACCAGCACAACGACATCCCCCGGCCGACCCTCAACCTGTTCCTCGACGTGCCCATCTCCTTCGTGGACGCCAAGCTCAAGATCAACCGCAAAGGCGGCGACCGGGCCTATCTGGAAGGCAAGGCCGATATCCACGAAGCCGACATCCGCTTCCAGATGAAGGTACGCGAGCACTACCTCGGGCAGTGCCGCCGCGACCCGCATTTCATCCGCATCGACTGCAGTGACCCGGACGGCAACATGCTGCCTGCCGCCGACATCTTCCGCCGCATCCGCAACGAAATCGAAATGCGCTCATGAGATTCCTGCTCGCCCTTTTCAGGATCCTTTTCGCCCTGACCTTCATCGTCTCGGGCGCACTCAAGCTGGTCGATCCGGTCGGAACGGGCCTCATCGTCAAGGAGTACCTCGATTTCATGCATCTGGACGCCCTCGAACCCGCCGCCATCGGACTGGGCATCGCACTGGCCGTCACCGAATTCACCATCGGCATCTGCATCCTGGGCGGCCTGCGTATCCGCATCATCTCCTGGATTACGCTCATCATGGTCGCGGGCTTCACCGGCCTTACGCTCTACCTGATGCTTTTCAATCCCATCAGCGACTGCGGCTGCTTCGGCGAAGCCATCCATCTGACCAATACCCAGACCTTCCTGAAAAACGTCGTGCTACTGGTGCTGGCCATCCTGATCTTCCTGGGGCGCAAGCGCGCCACCCGCATCGCCCCGGCCTGGCTCGAGTGGACGTTCGTGGGCATTTTCGCCTTGCTGGCCACGGCCGTGGCGATCCGGGCGCTGGCCACCATCCCGCAAGTCGATTTCACTGCCTACCGAGTGGGAAACAGCCTCGACGAACTGGCACAGGAAAACCAGGCACGATACGAGACCACCTTCCTCTATACCAAGGACGGTCATACCGAAGAATTCACGCTCGACAACCTGCCGGACGAGAGCTGGACCTATCTCGACAGCAAGACCGTGCAGGTGGGCGGATCCACGAAGATGGCGCAGGTCGACTTCACATTGGAACAAATGGAAGGCCCGGTACTGGCCGTAACGATCTATAATCCCGAAGCCCTTGACGCGGGGCAGTTGGAAAGAATCGAACATTTCAAGCAGGCTGCGGCACTACGGGGCCAGGAAGTGGTGGTTTACGGGCCGTCCGGCGATTATGTGACGGCCGACCGCAAATCGCTCATGACACTCAACCGCAGCAACGGCGGCGCCGTATATTTCAACGACGCCACGATCGTGGCGAAATGGGCCAATCTTGAGTTGCCGGAAGTCGACCTGGCCGCCGTACTCGACGAAGACCCCGATGTGCTGATCCTCCGGCACCGCATCCGGGAACAACTCTATGTCAGCATCCTGATTGCCGGTGCGCTGGTGCTGATGGCTTTCATGCGCATCATCTGCAAATCTTTCATTATCGTCAAGTGACATGGACATCGCTGTCGTCATCCTCAACTGGAACGGTCTGAACATGCTGCAGACCTATCTGCCGACCCTGATCGGACGGACCTCGCTTCCCGGCACTTTCATCGTGGTGGCCGACAACGGTTCCACGGACGGCTCCGTTGCCTGGCTGCGGGCGGAGTATCCGGAAATCCGGACGCTGTGCTTCGACAAGAATTACGGCTTCACGGGCGGCTACAACCGTGCGCTTCGGGAGATAGATGCTGACTACTACGTGTTGCTCAACTCCGACATCGAGGTCGGCGAAGGCTGGCTCGAACCGCTGGAAAATTTCATGGAAGAGCATCCCGATGTCGGCATCTGCCAGCCCAAGGTGCTGTCGATAGCCGAGCGTGACCGCTTCGAATACGCAGGGGCGGCGGGCGGCTTCATCGACCGTTATGGGTATCCGTTCTGCCGCGGGCGCATCCTTTCGAACATCGAGAAAGATACGGGCCAGTACGACGAGCCGGTGGAATGCTTCTGGGCGACTGGCGCATGTCTGATGGTACGCAGTGCGATCTATCACCATCTGGGCGGTCTCGACGAATTGTTCTTTGCCCATATGGAGGAGATTGATTTCTGCTGGCGGGCCAAGATGCTGGGCTATCAGGTGTGGTGTGTGCCAACCTCGAAGGTCTGGCATGTGGGTGGCGGCACGCTGCCCAACAATTCTCCCCGGAAGCTCTACTTCAACTACCGCAACAACCTGCTGATGCTCTACAAGAACCTGCCGGAAAGCATCCGCCGCAGGCGTATTTTTGTCCGCATGTGTCTTGACGGGGCTTCAGCCGCCGTCTATCTGGTCACGGGCAAATGGTCGTTCTTCAGCGCCGTCTGGAAGGCGCACCGCGACTACCGCCGCCTCCGCCGCGAAGAAGATCCGTCACCTTTCGAGGAAGAGCGCAACAACATCGGCCTCTATGCCGGCAGCATCATCCTCCGCTTCTTCCTTTCCGGCAAGAAACTCCGCTGGAGCGACATCGAAAGATATTTGTAACCCAAACTGAAATGTTTCCCGGTCGCGAGCGGCTGGGGATCTTCATTTTCCGTCAGGGGTTGACGCAACATTTGCAGGTGATTGGCATCTATATATGTGAATACATATCACACTATGCGCCGAATGCTATTATGCCTGCTGGCCTTGTTATGGCTGCCAGTCTCCTGTGAATTCTTGGGTTAATGGACATTTTGGGTGATAAAATCCGTGTAATAGGTTGATGTCCTTATATTTGCGGAGATTATCACTGATATGCTAAAAAAAATGCTTTTTCTGCGGCTCTAAAAATGTGGTCCACGATGGCCTGAGAGGCCGTATCCAACGGTATAAATGCAAGGACTGCGGACGTCGTTTTGATGGCGGTTTACGTCGGGACAAAGCCCAGGTTATCACTGATTACATAGAAGGCAAGCAAACGATGGTTCAGCTTGCCAGGAAGTACCGGGTATCCACGAAGACTATCTCGCGGGATCTTACCGGGATGCGCTATGTCCAGAAGATATCCAAGTATAAGCAAGTGATCATCCAAATGGACACCACCTATTGGGGGAGACGGTTCGGACTGATGGTCATCAAGGACTCTCTAAGGAACAGGATCCTATGGCGTAAATACGTAACCCATGAAACCATTGCGGACTACTTGGAAGGAGTAGCCTGGCTTGAAGAACAGGGGTTCAAGATATACGGGATAGTCATTGATGGGATGTGGGGACTGATGCAGGCGCTTAGTCGATATCCTGTCCAGATGTGCCAGTTCCATCAACAGATGATCGTTCGAAGATATCTGGCAGAAGATCCTGATTTAGACGCAGCTAGAGACCTTTTGGACTTAGTCAACGCCATAACAGTTATGGATAAGGAAAGCTTCATCGGAGCCTTCAATGAGTGGTACGAAAGATACAAGGATATACTGAATGAACGGGTACACGACAAGAGGATAAAGCGGATAACGCCACCATATATGCGCCCCCGACTTCGTAGTGCATACTTGAGCCTAAGGCGACATATGAGTTGGCTATGGACCTTCTACGATTATAACGACAGGGTGATACCCAACACGAACAACGGTTTGGAAGGTATATTCTCTGATATCAAGTCGAAGGTCCGCGTACACAGTGGCATCAACAAGGAGCATCGAAAGAAACTCATCGATGAGTATATCTCCCGCCATTATTAGGCACCGCAGCCGGAATAACGGATCTCCGGCTGCTACAGATCGGGCGCTGCGGGGGGCTCTGGTGAAGGCCCTCCTCGCGCCCGACTGTTGCCTTATCTATCTCCCGAAATGTCTATTAGAAACTTTTTGATGGTAATCCATCACCCCAAATGTCTATTAGACCGAATTCTTGCAAAACGATCCTGTCTTGACGATTGACGCTGAAGATGGGTGGATTACTTTTGACGCCGAAGGCGGCGATAGCACCATCCTGATTACTTCCAACTGCGACTGGGAGGCGGAAAGCCTGGGCAGTTCGACGGGGGAATCTTTCTTTTCTGTGTCTCCCCGTAGCGGCAAGCCGGGTGAAAGCGTTCTTACGGTACACGTACTCCCGCAACAGGTTGTCTGGCCCCGCGGTGGAAGTCTCGTACTGAAATACCGAAAGACGTACGTCAGCCCGGTCGAGACCAGGGAACTGTATGTCAATGTCTATCAGAAAGGTGCGGCTGAAAAGATCTGGTTCGGAGACTGGCAGGAGCCGACGCTCCCAGCCGAAGGCGGAAGTTTTACGACCAACCTCTTTTACAACGGCCAGACCTGGTGGGTGACCTGCGATGACCCGGATGTCAAATTGGATTTTGCGTGGAAACAACATGACAATGATCCAATAAAGACGGTCACCGTCACGGTTTCAGTTGCGGCCAACCCATCCACAGAAAAACGCTCCTTCACGCTGAAAGTCAGCGACCGTAGAGAACAGAATTTCTACGGCGATTACGTCTTTCATCAGCAGGCTGGCACCGCCGCTGGAGATTAATCACCAGAAAGACAGGTACTTACATATAATCACCCTCCCCTTACAGGGGGAGGGTGATTTTGTGTATAGCGCTGTAATCCAGCGGGTTGTTCTCCAGCCGTAAAATTATATTTGGAATTCGGCCTGTCAGGATATTATCTTTGTATGAAAAATAGTGCGATATGAGGGGAAAGATTACATTTCGACAAGGTGCGGTCCAGCACATCTATCAAAAAACCATCAACGGTTTCCTGATTTTCTATTCAACACGAGATTGCCTGGTCTTTTTTACGATCCTTGCGACAGCTACCCGCCGGTATGGTGTACATATCCTAGGCATTTGCCTGATGGTCGACCATGTACATATCCTGGTCGAAGCCCGGTGCAAGCGGGACATTGACCTGTTTGTCCGTCTCTACACAAGCTGGTTTGTAAGAATGTACAATGACTGGTATGGAAGGAACGGTCCATTCTTCTATTCGCCTTACGGAATTGCCTCGAAAGTTTCTGACAAGGACATCCGGAATGCCATCGCCTATCTCTACAATAATCCGGTGGAGCGATTAATGTGCAAGCGTGCTGAGCAGGCGCATTGGAACTTCCTGGCTTACGCTGGCAGTCGATATCCTTTTTCCCAGCCCATCCGACTCGACAAAGCGCGCGCGCCGATGCGTCGTGCCATCGAAGAAGTCAAGATTTCCCGCCGGGTGGACATGCCCCTCAATTATGCCCAACTGAAAAGAATGACCAAGCCCTTGCTTCCTGAAGAACAGCAGCAATTAACGGACTTCATCGTCCAAAGCTACAACTGCGTAGACTATGCTGACCTCCTGTATCGTTATGGTAGCTACAAAGATCTGGTAATGGCCATCAATACTACGACAGGCAGCGAGTACGTCATCAAGGAGGACTTTGTGGGAAGATCAGACAGGATTTTTCAAAAGATGTCCGCCTTCCTGCTGGAGTCGCACCGGATTGAATGCATGGACGAACTGCATCGCCTTCCCGAATCGGAACGCAGCGCCCTAATCGCCCCGTTGGGCATCCGTACCGGCGCCAGCCGGCGCCAGCTCGAGAAGTATCTCCACCTAAGCTGAATGCCGCTATGTCTGGAGATTAATCATCTGAAAATAAGCCAGATATAAGAAATCACCCTCCCCCAGCACGGGGAGGGTGATTTTACATAAGTAGCTGATGATTAGTCGATTAATCCCCATCGGTGGCGCCAGCCTGCTGATGAAAGACATGCTGGCCGAAACTTTTGCTACTTGAAATAGCGGTTGTAGAGACCTTCGAAGCCTTTGCCGTGACGGGCTTCGTCCTTGGCCATCTCATGGACCGAGTCGTGGATGGCGTCGTAGCCGAGCTGTTTGGCACGGGTAGCGATGGCTTTCTTGCCTTCGCAGGCACCGGCCTCGGCTTCCATGCGTTTCTTTAGGTTGGTCTTGGTGTCCCATACCACTTCGCCCAGCATCTCAGCGATACGGGCGGCATGGTCGGCCTCCTCGAAGGCATAGCGACGGAATGCCTCGGCAACTTCGGGATAACCCTCGCGGTCGGCCTGACGGCTCATGGCCAGATACATGCCCACTTCTGAGCATTCTCCGTTAAAGTGATCCTTCAAGCCCTGCCACACTTCGGGGTCGCAGCCTTTGGCCACACCGATCACGTGCTCGTCGACAAAGGTCAGGCCGCCTTCGCTCTCGACCACTTCATTGAATTTCTCCCTGGGGGCTTTGCAAATCGGGCATTTCTCGGGGGCCTCGGGGCCTTCGTGCACATAACCGCACACGGTGCAGATCCATTTCTTTTTCATGATATTGTCGTTTTGAATATTTATAATTTAGAATTATTATAATCTGTTACAAATTTATTCAATTAATTGGTATCCACCAAAAAAAAACATATCTTTGCGGTCCGCTTAAAAAGGGAAACCTTTTGGTGCAATGGGAGCCGGACCCGATCCGGCTTGAGTAACACATTTTAAAACAAAGACAATGAAACATTTCGAACTCAACGGTAAGAAGAGAATTACCGGCAAGAAGGCAGACGTCAAGAGCGTCCGCAAAGAAGACCGCGTTCCTTGCGTCATCTACGGCGCGGGCGTCGAGAACGTTTCTTTCTCGGTCGACGAGAAGGAACTCAAGGGTCTCACCCACACTCCGTACTCCCACATCGTGGACCTCGACATCGAAGGCACGAAACACCAGGCCATCCTCAAGGCGATCCAGTATCACCCGGTGACCGACCGCGCCCTCCACGTGGACTTCCTCGCCCTCGATCCGAAAAAGCCCGTCACCATCGACGTGCCCATCAAGATCACCGGTAACTCCATCGGTGTCCGCCAGGGTGGCAAGCTGAACGTTCCGACCCGCAAGCTCAAAGTCTGCGGCCAGATCGAGAACCTCCCCGACGAACTTCCGGTCGACATCACCGAACTGGGCCTCGGCAAGCAGATCAACGCCGGCGACCTCAAATACGACGGTTTCCAGATTGTCTCGCCGAAGGGTACGCTGGTCTGCGCTGTCCGCGCAACCCGCAACTCCAACGCCGCTGCTACGGAAGCAGCTGCTGAATAGTCGACGACCCTATGAACTACCTTGTAGTCGGACTGGGCAACATCGGCGAGGAATACGCCGCCACCCGACACAACATGGGATTTATGGTATTGGATGCCTGGGCTCAGGCATCCAATGCTGTTTTTACGCCCAGCCGCTACGGCGCCGTCGCCGAAATCTCGTACAAAGGCCGGAAATTCACGCTCGTGAAGCCTTCCACCTACATGAACCTCAGTGGCAGGGCTGTCCGCTACTGGTTGCAGAAAACCAAGATCCCGCAGGAGAATCTTCTGGTGGTGGTCGACGACCTGGCCATTCCTTTCGGTACCCTGCGCCTGCGCAAACGCGGCTCGGCCGGCGGACACAACGGCCTCAAGAGCATCGACTATGAACTGGCGAGCGAAGATTATGCCCGCCTGCGCGTGGGAACAGGCAACGGCGGTTTCGCCGAAGGCCATCAGGTGGATTTCGTGTTGGGCGAACTGTTGCTGGAAGAAAAACGCGCCATGCCGGAACTGCTGGAACGCGCCGTGGCCGCCATCAAGTGCTACGGGACGGAAGGTATAGACCGGGCCATGACGCAATTCAACCGCGCCAAGCCCGCCGAAGCGGCCACGCCGGATCAGTCTTCGTCTTCTCCTTCAAAAAAAGAATCGTAGAGCGACTCCATGTCGCGGCGCTCCTTCTTCGTCGGTCGGCCGGCTCCCCGGTCCCGCCGGATGAAGAAGGTCTCCACCGGAGCGTGCAGTTTGTCGAGCTCGCTCTGCGGCGTCAGGTTCTCGGCAAAGCGGGGAACGTCTTTGGCACCTACCCGCTTTTCGAGCGGAGCCACCACTTTATAGGTATAGAGAATGGGGCCCTTCCGGACGGTGATCACGTCACCCGCCTTCACTTCCCGGGCAGGCTTGACATCCGCTCCGTTCACGGTCACCTTGCTGCCCTTGCAGGCATCGGTCGCATCGGTGCGCGTCTTGTAAGCGCGGATAGCCCAGAGGTATTTATCGATTCTGACAGCGTCCATGGCAAAAAGGGCCGCTCAACGGCGGCCCCTTCGTTCTCAAAAATCGAAAAAATTATTTGGCAGAAAGCACCGATACTTTTCTGAATTCCTTCAGAAGTTTGGTGAGTTCCAGCGCGTTTTTGCGAGCGCGGGTACCGGCGGCTTTATTGCCCTTGGTGACCTGAAGATTGGCATTGAGCTGGAAAGCAGCCATCTCGACAGCGATTTTGTCAACGAGTTCTTTCATGGTGGTTTTAGATTAATAGATTATAAATAGGTATGAAATTTTCGTAAAAATCAACTGATTACGAAGATAACAAGTTTTTGTTGAGTTCGCAAATTTTCATTTAAAAAAGATGGAAAATCCTATTTTTTTACGAAAAAATCCGCACGACGAACCGTATAAAGGCCATACCCGGGCGCATCTTCTTCCCGTTGCAGGCGGGCACCTGTCCGGCCGGCAGCCTTGGTCGGAATATTGTTCACAGCCGGATAGCTGCCTGAAACGATGTGGGACAGGCAGGCCTTGATCAGGTCTTCCTGCACGCCGAAATCGTGAAACAGGTCGTCGGGACGCCTGCTGTTGGGAACGAATCCATCGTCGGGGATCTGCTCGCCGTTGCCGTTCATGTTGTAGAAGCAGATGGGCAGGAAGACCCATTTGAGATTCGTGTAATCGTCGTTGTTGTACCGCTCGTAGTCGCTGTCGGAACCAGGATACATCAGCACGTACATGCCGTTGGGCTTTCCGTACGTGGTGTCGCCCACCATTTGCAGTTTGTCGCCCATGAAAGGCCGCAGGCCGTTCATCACCATTTCGCTGGCCGAAGCCGTACCGTCTCCCGTAATGAAATAGATACCGTCGAGGTCGAGGCGGTTCGGATAGACCTTGTCCCAGTAGGTCTCTTTCGTCTTGTCCCCGCCTGCGTACGAAGATTTGCTGGATGCGATTATATCGCTGTACATGTCCATGTCGGAAGCGACGTAGCTGTTGTGCTTGCGCACCACATAGGTCTTCCCTTCCGCCGACTTCGGCGCCAGGTAGTCGATCAGGCGCTGGCTGGCACGGGAGTCGCCGCCACCATTGTAGCGCAGGTCGATGATGGCTTTCTTCACACCGGCGTCATGCAGGGTCTTCATGGCATTGTCGATCTCCTCGAGGAACACTTCACTTCCCAGGAAAGAGAGGTAGTGGAAATAGCCTACCGGCTCGGCGAGGCCGGGAAATTCGTCGGGCTGGTAAACACGCGTGATCAGGACGGGATGTGTAGACAGCGACATGGCTTTCTGGGCCGTGAAGGTCGTGTCGCGCCCGTCGGCCAGCCGGAAGGTGAAGGTCTGGGGCGACTTGTTGTAGTTTTCGTTGAAATAGTTGAGCTTCTCACGTGTAAAACCGCTTTCATCGTCCATGACATTGACGCCGTTGATGTGCGTGATCTTGGCACCGCGCGTCACTCCGTACTGTTCGAAGGGAGAACCCGGATAAATGTAGCGGATATAGATGGAATAGTCGCCCATTTCGACCGCCTGGTCGAGGCTTACGCCCCAGGTGCCGGTATAGACGCCGGTCTCGGAAGAGACGTAGTATTCCTTGTCGCACATCCAGCTCCAGCGATCCTTCTGGTAAAGCATGATATCGAAGAAATCGTAGATATCGTAGTCATACGGCTTGAAGTTCGCATTGCGGCTTTTCACCTGGTCGCGCCAGTAATAGTACACGTCCATATACTCTTTGCGGAGGTAATCCTTGGCCTTGTAGTCGGGGTCATCGGCGATTTTCCTGGCCTCTTCGTCGATCTCGGGCGGATCGTCATTGCCGGGGCATCCCTGCAGGACCGCGAGCAGCGGAAGCAAGGCCAGCAGCAGCCAGAAACGGGTGAAAATATGGTCTTTCATTTTAGCTTTCATTTTATTATCTTTGCAAATATAACGTTTTTCCGATGAATTCGGCTGCCTTACTCATTGAAAAAGTGTCGTCCGCCGTCTGGGGATGGCCGATGATCATCCTTCTGCTGGGTACCCATCTCTTCATGACCATCCGGCTTCGCTTCCCCCAATGGTGGGTGGGCAAGGCCATCCGGCTCTCCGTTTCCAAAGACAAACACTCCCATGGCGACGTGAGCCAGTTCGGGGCGCTGGCCACCGCGCTGGCGGCCACCATCGGCACCGGCAACATCGTCGGCGTGGCCACGGCCGTTGCGCTGGGAGGACCCGGCGCAGTGTTCTGGTGCTGGATTACGGGTGTATTCGGCATGGCAACGAAATACTCTGAAGGCTTGCTGGCTGTCAAATACCGCGCCAAGACGGCCGACGGCCGGATGCTGGGCGGTCCGATGTTCGCACTGGAGCGCGGCCTGCACGCCAAATGGCTCGCCATCATCTTCGCCATTTTTACCGCCATCGCCGCTTTCGGTATCGGCAACACCGTACAGGCCAACTCCATCTCGATGCTGCTCAACCAGACATACGGGCTGTCTCCCTACCTGGTAGGCGGCGTGCTGGCGGGACTGGTGCTGCTGGTCATCGTCTTTGGTGTCAAGGGTATTTCCAAGGTGTGCTCCACGCTGGTGCCCTTCATGGCCTTTTTCTATGTGCTGGGCTGTCTGGTGATCCTCGGCATGAACTGGAGCTGTCTGGGCGAGAGCATCCGTCTCATCTGCCGCTCCGCGTTTACCACCCGGGCGGCCGGCGGCGGCTTCATCGGCTCCACCGTGCTGATGGCCTGCCGCTTCGGTATCGCGCGCGGACTCTTCTCCAACGAATCAGGCCTCGGCTCCGCTCCCATCGTGGCTGCCGCCGCCCAGACCCGCAACCCGGTCCGCCAGGCTCTCGTATCGTCGACCGGCACCTTCTGGGACACCGTGGTGGTGTGCGCGCTCACCGGCCTGGTGCTGGTCAGCAGCATCGTGGCGCATCCCGAAATCGATTCGACGCAGGGCGCCGCCCTCACCAAGGCGGCTTTTGACAAGCTGCCCTATGTGGGCGATTTGATCCTGTCGGTAGGCATCGTCACCTTCGCCTTCTCTACCATCCTCGGCTGGTCGTACTACGGCGAGCGCGCCGTGGAGTATCTCACGGGCCATAACCACAAGGCGGGAAAGATAGCGATAGCGGCTTACCGTTTCATCTGGATCGTGCTGGTCTTCGCGGGTTCGGTGCTGAGCCTCTCGCTAGTGTGGAACTTGTCGGACATCGCCAACGCGCTGATGGCCATTCCCAACCTGATAGCGATCCTGCTGCTCAGCGGGGTAATTGTCAACGAAACGCGGAAATATCTCTGGAACAACCGTCTCGACGAAGACAGCAACGAGGAGCCTCCGATTGTTTAAACGGGGTTCTGCCCTACTTGATTATGTAGACGTCTTCGCCGTCCTGCAGGTAGAAATACTCTTCGCGGGCGAATTTTTCGAGTGAGTCGCGCTGCGACTGAAGCTGCTCGAGCTTGCGTTCCATCTTGGAGATTTCCTGCTCATAGAATTCGATCTGCTGCCGCTGGCTGCGCAGGGTGCGGCGCGCGCGCAACAACTGCCCCACGTTGTTGGTGTCGAAAAAGCAGATCCACACCAGGAAGATCAGGCCCACGATGAAATACTTGTTGAGCAGCACTTTCCCAAGGGGACGCCTCCTGAACAAGCGATATCGGGCCTTGATTCTGGTGAAGATCGACATACCGGCAGATGTTTTCACAAAAATAATGTATAATCGGGGATCTTCCTAATTTTTCGTCAGCAAGATATCCCCGCCTCCATCGTCTTTATTATCTTTGTAAGAAAAAGAACATCTATGCTGTCTTTCCTCGTTTCTTTACTGGCGGTAGTGACGCTGCAGGTGCAGCACCGGCAGGTACCAGTGGTGCTCGACCGGGATGTGGCCGTGGCGGTCGTCCGTGTGGCTGACGGAGCGGACACTTCGTCCTACAGAGCGTTGCCCGCATTGTCCTGCAAGGTCAGTGGCCTGCCGAGGAAGGCGCTTGCCCGGAGCTTCGTCCGCGATTCGCTGTTGTATGTACACGTGGACAGTCGCTATGTGCGCGACTTGCACAAGCCGTTCCGGCTCAAGCTGAAAGTGCGGGGCTGCCGGATCGAAGAGTCCGGAGAACGGGAGCACCGGCTGGCGCGCGTCGTCCGGACCGGCGGTGATGACGGCGTGGCGGCTTATCGGATCCCCGGGCTGGTGACCACGCACAGCGGCGCACTGGTAGCGGTCTACGACATCCGGCATGCCAGCGCGCGTGACCTCCAGGACGACATCGAGATCGGCGTGAGCCGTTCGACGGATGGCGGCCTGACTTGGGAACCAATGAGAGTTGCGATGTCCATGGGCGAATATGGTGGCCTGCCGCGCGCTGAGAACGGCGTCGGCGATCCCTGCATCCTGCTCGACGAGACGACGGGAGAACTGATGATCTTTGCCGCCTGGGTACACGGTAAGGGCGGCAAGACGGCCTGGTGGAGCGCCGGCAACGGCTTTGAACCGGCCGATACGCCGCAACTGCTGATGGTCCGTTCTCAGGATGAAGGCCGAAGCTGGTCGACGCCTGTCAACTTGACGCGGCAGGTCAAGCAGCCGCAGTGGCTGTTCACCTTCCAGGCGCCGGGACGCGGCATCACGTTGGCCGACGGAACGTTGGTGGTTCCTTTCCAGCATCAAGAGCCGGACCGGACGCCGGAGGCCGGCATCATGTACAGCCACGACCACGGCCGGACATGGCAGGTCTCTGCATCGGCCAAGACCAATACGACGGAATCGCAAGTGGCTGAGATTCAGCTTGGCCGATTGTTGCTTAGCATCCGCGACAATCGAGGAACGGGCCGGGCGATGTATGAGACGCAAGATATGGGCAGGACATGGACGCCGCATGTCGCTGACGGACAGCTGCCCGATCCGGTCTGCATGGCATCGCTGCTGCACGTGCCGGCGAGAGAAAACAGTCTGGGACGCGACATACTTCTTTTTGCCAATCCGGCAGACCCGAAGGACCGCTGCAACATGACGCTTCGCATCAGCTATGACGGCGGCGTTACCTGGCCCGGAGCCATTCTCCTCGACGAAGGCGAAGGCTGGGGCTACTCCTGCCTCACGATGATCGATCCCGCCACCATCGGCATCCTCTACGAAAGCTCCCAGGCCCACATCACCTTCCAGGCCATTCCACTGGCCAATTTCTAACCGCACCTACTTGTACAGCGCGCTTGTCCGCCAATCTGTGACACCTACGGCAGCAATCTGTCGCATCAGTCTATGCAATACGTGGAACGACCCCCTGAATTCAGGGGGTCGTTCCACGCTCATCGGCGTTGTCTGTAATGAAAAGTCGTTTGTGGTGTCACAGGTTGGCGGACAACAATCGGATGCCGTCGTCGCTATGCCTCGTCCGGCTCCGGACCATCGTAGACGTCGTCTTTCGGGGGCTGGGGGAGGTGGACTTGCAGCAGGTGAGTGCCGCCGGCTGCAGGAATAAGCGTTACGGTGTCGAGCGATGCCGGGATGAGCATGGTCTCTCCGGCTGCCAGCGGGAAGGAGGCACCGTCGCATTGGACGGTCAGGGAGCCGGTCAGGCATTGGAAAACTACGCAACTCCTGAACTGTTCCATCGCAATCTTGGCGGGAGCCGTTAGTGAAAGGCTTGTAATCACGAAGTGCGGGTCTTCGACGAGGACGCGGACGCTTTCTCCCTTTTCGACGGCCTTCGCGGGATCCGTCTCCAAATGACAGCTGCATGCGGCTTCGTCGTATTTCTTGTAGTTGATGCTGTCGAGGGCCTCGTCGAGATGCATCTCGCGCCGGGTGGCGGGATTGAATTCCCGGCCCCAGTCGTAAAGGCGGAAGGTCATGTCGGAAGCTTCCTGGATTTCGGCGATCTTCAAGCCGCCGCCAGCTGCGTGGACCGTGCCTGTGGGAATGAAAAAGCAGTCGCCCGGCTGAGGCTTGTAGGCGTTCAGCAACTGGTCGGCCGTTCCGTCGTGGCAGGCCTTGTAGAGCGTGCCGGCATCGGTATCCTCCTTGAAGCCCATCCAGATGCGGGCATCCGGTCCGGCTTCCAGCACGTACCAGAATTCGGTCTTTCCAAACTCGCCGAAGCGCTCGGCTGCCACTTCGTCATCGGGATGCACCTGTACGGACAGGCGGTCTTCCACGACCAGGCGCTTGATCAGCAGCGGGAAATAGAGATTATGCCAGTCAAAGATTTCGTCGCCCACCAGGTCGCCCAGATAGGTTTCCAGAATGTCGGGAAGGTCATTATCAGCCAGGTAGCCGTCTGAGACCACGGATGGCGTCTCTTCGAAACCACACAGGTCCCAGTGTTCGCCGCCCCAGGCCTTAGGCATCCACTGGGGATGAAACTTTAGCGGGTAGAGTTTTTTCATAGAGGATATAGAGTGAAACGGCCGCCACTACGACACAGCCCGCGTAGGTGATCCAGTACTGGGTCGGCGGGAGTATGTCCATCAAACTTGCGTCGACAGGAAGGTCTGTCCAGATGCGGGATGTGATGACGGAGACCGCGTTGTTCAGGAAATGCATGAAAATAGTGGCCCAGAGGCAGTGAGTCCGCCAGTAGACCCAGCCCATGAAAAGGCCGATGAGGAAAGCCGGAATCGACTGCCAGGGATTCAGGTGCATGAAGGCGAAGAGAAAGGCCGACCAGAGGATGGCTTTCCGCGCACCCTTCTGCGGCAGCATGCCGCGCAGCATCATGCCGCGGCAGAGGAACTCTTCCAGGAGCGGCGCCAGGATGCAGGTGGACAGGATCACGTCCCATAGCGGAGAATCCAGGAAAGCCTGCTCAAATACCTTCTTAGCAAAGTCGGGCATAGGGATGAAAGACGTGGTGGGCTCGACGACGACATTGAGCGCCAGCATGGCGATGCCGGCGAGCAGGAAAAAGAGCACGGGATGCAACTTGCCGAAATGCGGCGCGTTGATGGGAAGCGGTCGCTCGCCGGCAAACTGGGCATTGTCGCCCTGCCACCAGCAGAAGACCACCGGAATCATCATCATCACGAAATACTGCAGCGACTGCGGCGCATGCGGCATTACCACTGCCGCCAATATGCTGCCGACGATCATCAAGGCGACCAGCAGCCACGACTGTCCAAGCGAGGGCTTGAAATATTGAAACTTCTGAATCATCGGCCAAAAATAAGCATTATTTCGACACACCCCCACCTTATTTTGCTTTTTTGCGGATGGATGAGCGAAATCCGTCATTATCTTTGCGTCAACGAACGATTATCTGTATGAGAGCATCTGACCTTTCGCCAATCTGTGACACCGCCATCTCAGTCTGTATACAATATTCCTCAATGAACGTGGAACGACCCCCTGTACTGAGGGGGTCGTTCCACGCTTAGCGACGCTGGCAGTGGCATAACCGCATCACAGGTGTCACAGATTGATTATTTCTTGACGAATTCGACGCGACGGTTCTTGGCGCGGCCTTCGTCGGTGCTGTTGTCGGCGATGGGCTCGTGGGCGCCTTTGCCGACGGCTGTCAGGCGGGAGGCATCAATGCCATTGGCCACGAGGGCGGCCATGATGGCCTCGGCGCGCTGCTGGCTGAGCGGATCGTTGACCTTGTCCGAACCGGTGTTGTCGCAGTGACCCTGGATCTCGAACTTGATGGAAGGATCGTCCTTCATGATCTTCGTGATACGGTTGATCTCACCGGTCGATTCGGGTTTGATGGTGGCCTTCCCCGTGTCGAAGGTGATGGCGTAAGTTACGATCTTGCCGTCGGAAGCCAGACGGTCGTACAACGGAACGGCACCCTTGGCGATGCGGACGTTCTTGATAAAGAACACGTGTTCGTGCTGGTTGCAGCCAATCCAGAAATAATCCGGCTTGGCCGCATTGGGAATATTCACCACTCGGTTTTCGTCGAAATAGACTTTGTATGCACGCTTGTTGAATGAAATGGCAATATGATGCCATGCATTGGTAGCGACATTGTTCAGCGAGGCACCTCCGCTACGGGTTTCATCCAGGCTGGGAAGAGGCCATTCATAGCCAAAGTAGGCATCATTCAGTACTCGATCGTCGGCATTGGAAGAGACCTGGTGGTTAAACTCAAATGTCCGGTCCCCACCATAGTGAGCCCGAATCTTATCATTTTCCCTCAACGTGACCAAATAGGTACCCATCCTCCAGCCATGCGGATTGAAATCCGTTCCATAATCCGGGCCGTAAACCACATATACATCGTATTCAATGGTAAACTGGTCCGTCAAATATGGCTTGTTGTCGTTAAACAAAGGCGTAATCTCGCCATCATCGGCCAGGGCAATGCATTTGACACCGTTCAATTCCACAATCTGAGCATAACCATTAAAAACATCCCACATGGAAGGAAACTCGCCGATCTGTTCGTTCTCCTGCGTATCTTCAAAGATAATCTCGTCACCAGCCACGAAATCGTAGCTGTTCCAGTTGGTTTTCGCCTTGTCAGCTGTTCCGTCCGGTTTCCGCGCACCACATTCTTCGCAGAAAGCGCCCGTATTGCCTTCATGCCCACATTTAGGACAAGTCCAGGTAGCGGCTTCTTTGGCAGCCGGCCTCGGGGCACCGCATTCGGCGCAGAACTTGCCGGTGTTGCCTTCGTGGCCGCATTCGGGGCAGGTCCAGGTGCCATCGTCCTGGCCCTGACGTTTCAGCTCCTCGGCCCGGGCCCTGTTCTCTTCGCGCAGCTGCTCCTCGTCCTGCCTGTTGCTCTTGTCTTT